>ENA-OROH01003376-OROH01003376.1-human-gut-metagenome-genome-assembly--contig:-NODE-3376-length-10639-cov-3.405140_pt1 | contig 10639 bp, 10 predicted proteins | sample MGYA00242125_ERZ509042 | MGnify/ENA primary metagenome ERZ509042 (study PRJEB26280, sample SAMEA2338738) | human gut metagenome | biome: human gut; feature: human-associated habitat; material: faeces... | reverse complement strand
ATGGAAACGGCGTGGCCGGTTTCAAACATCACATCGATCGAGCCGTCCGCCGGAGCCGTGATGCGGCCTTCGCTCGGCTCGATGGCGATGCCGGGCCCGAGGATGCCCTGCGCGAACGTCGGGTCGGGTACACTTTCGAGCGCCACGACCGTGCCCGCAGTGGGCGCTGCGATGGTGATGCCGGTATCACCGCCGAACAGATTTTTCAGTTTACCAAACATTTTGCTCACAACCTTTTTGATTAAGCAATACCGCATGATCGAACAAGCGTAATTTGCGCGGTGTTGCCTTAAGTATGCCATTTTCGTCACAAAACATACAGAAAATAAAAAGAACCAAATCTCAACACAGATATAACTTGCTCTTTGATAGCAAATCCTGTGTGAAATCTGGTTTTGCCCGCACAAAGCGGTAACAATCCATCTCAAACGGATACTGTTTACTTGTTACTTGCAGTATAACAAAAGTTTCTCACGATTACAAGCAGATTTTGTCGAATCGACTGCCAAATTTTCGCCCTGTTTTTCTACACTTTGCACAAAAACAGGGCAGCGCCGCCGGTTTGGCACTGCCCTGTGAGAATCATTTCTCATCCGGGTGCTCCATCACCCGGGCGATATGGATGGTGAGATACAGCAGCTCATTCTGCCCGGAATGGAACCCTTTTTCCGTCTGCACATAGGCGCGGATGCGGTCCGCGCAGGCGTAGGCACGCGGGTACTTGAACCGCACGACCTCGAGCAGGTCAGCATCCTCGTCCCCGTACTTTTCGCCGCTGACGATGCGCCGCGCGTAGAATTTCAGGTGCGTGACAAATCGATAATAATTCAGCGATTCATGGTCCGGCCGGAAGCCGTATTCGTCGTAAACGATGCCGAAAACCGCTTTCAGCAGGTAAGTCATGTCGTAAATATCGCGGATTTCGCCGCCGAGCTGGGCATTGACGAAGTGCAGCGCGATAAATGCCGCCTCGTCCTCGGTGAACTCCACGCCGGTCTCCTCCTTGACGATCTCATTCGCCTTGAGACCCACGCGAAATTCGTCCTTGTACAGCTGCCGAATGTCCCACAGCAGCGGATTAGGCAGTACAATGCCCTCCTTATAGCGGTTGACGGCCGCCGAGATATGATCGGGCAGCGTAACGTAAATGCTGTCCGACAGCTCCTTGCCGAGCGCGATCTTCGCATGGTTGATAATGCGTTCGCTCATCAGGAAATGCGGCAGCGGAATGCTTGTTATCAGCTGCTGGAACCGGTCGGAAAGCTGATCCGAGTGCAGCGTGAACCGCTTTTCCACCTTGTCCGGCGGTGCTTCGTCACCTGCGCGGCGGCCGAAGCCCAGACCGCGCCCCATAAGCACAGTCTCCGCACCGTTTTCATCCAGCGCGACCACAACATTGTTGTTGAGTACCTTTTCTATTTTCACGTTCGCGCCTCCTGACCCGCACCGCAGCACGCATCAAACGCTTCACGCGCCGCACGGACTGCATTTTCGTCGCACTGCCACAAACTGAATTCGCTCAGTCCGGGCAGCCCCATCGGCACATTTTCGCGCCGGAACTGCATTCTGCTGTTTTCCACCCGCTTTGCGGAAAGATGGAAGGCATTCGCGCCTGTTTTCGGCTGCAAATCGCGGATAACATCGGCGTTTACGCCTGCACCGACCAGAATCTGCACGTCCTCTCCTGCTTTTGCAACCAGCGCGCGCAGCAAATCCGCGCCTGCGGTGCAGTCCGCCTGCTGCCCTGAGGTCAAAATGGTATCCACACCCAGCCGCTTTGCGGTTTCCAGTGCCGCAAACGGGTCGCGGCAGACATCGAACGCACGGTGCAACGTCACACCGCAGCCGCCTGCAAGCGAAATCAGTTTGGCCATACGTTCCTCATCAAGATCGCCCTCGGGCGTGAGCACGCCGATGACAATGCCGTCCGCGCCGAGCGCGGCAAAGCGCTTCACCTGACGGCAGAGCAGCTCAAATTCGCTTTCCGTATACAAAAAATCGCCGCAGCGCGGACGCAGCAGCACACGAACCGGTACGGAAACCCGTTCCCGCACCATGCGGAACAGATCCTCATCCGGCGAAGTACCGCCGATCATTAAATTGGCGCATAACTCCAGCCGCATAGCACCGCCGCGCTCCGCGCTTACCGCAGACTCGACTGAGTGGGTGCAAACCTCCAGAACCGGTTTCATTTCCTGCTCCTCCTTCGAGACAGAATAACGCTTGGCAAATTATGTGATTCAATCCACACTGTTATCTGTTAATTATATCACCAAAAACCATATAGGTCAACGCAGGTTTTTGCAGCATTCTGCACAATAAAAATCAGATGTTTTCATATAAATAAACCACTTCCCTGCTTCGTATGCAGAAAGGTGATCTACAGCATTTTCCGCATAATGGCGGCTGATCTCGACCATGCCGCGAATACCGCCGATCGGTGTACGGATATCATGGCATTGACGGATATTTGTCGTCCATATTCCCAAAAAATCCTCCGCGTTTTTGGCTGTTTCTTTTCTTCAGCTGAGTTGTCTTGTCAGTTTGTATAAAAATACAAAGAAGTTTTGCACAAATCGGATAGTTTGCAGGAATTCGAGCATACTTATGCAAATAGACCGCATATTTTGTTGTTTTTTTAACAATTTTGTGCTATACTAAATATTCAGCCCATAAAATGGGTAATGCGCGCCGGAGCAGTTCCGCTGCACCGAGCCGACAGGAGAGGTGTTTTATGAACAGTATTACGACCCGCGTTTGGATCGCGGGAGCAAGCGGCAGACTGGGTTCCGCACTTAGTCATCGTTTCGGCGGCAACACAGCATATAAGCTGGTAACCAGTGACCGTGATGTAGCGGTCGAGGATGTATCCGTTGTCGGTCGTTTTGCCGATATTAACCATCCGGATGTCATCATCAACTGTGCCGGTCTGACCGACGTGCAGGCCTGCGAGGAGAACCCCGAAGAAGCGTATAAGATCAACGCCATCGGCGCCCGCAATCTGGCGACCGCTGCAAGACGCATCGACGCAAAATTCATTCAGATCTCGACCGACGACGTATTCGGCGGCGACGAGGACAAGGCTTTCTGTGAGTTCGACGATCCCCATCCGACCACGATGTACGGCAAGAGCAAGTACGCCGGTGAAAAGCTTGTGCGTGAGCTGACCGACAAGCATGTTATCGTGCGTTCGTCGTGGCTGTACGGCGTCGGCTCGTACGACTTTGTTGACCGCGTGCTCGATACGGCGGCAAAGGAAGGCGCTGTCCATCTGCCGGAGGATGAGATTTCCTCCCCGACCTCGGCGGAAGCGCTCGCCGGCTTTATCGACTGCCTGATGCACAGCCGCGAGTACGGCCTGTTTCACGCATCGTGCGACGGCTCGTGCTCCCGCGCAGAGTACGCCCGCGAAATTCTGCGTCTCGCCGGCAAGGAAAACGTGCCGGTCACCTCGGCCTCCGAGAACACTGCGCTGCGCCCGCGCTTTACGCTGCTGGACAATATGATGCTGCGCATCACTGGTTTGTATCAAATGCCGGACTGGCATGACGCACTGAGCGAATACATGTCCCACCGGCAGACGGGAGTAAATAAATGAATGAAGTAAAAGAGAAAAAGAAAATCGGTCTGACTACAAGGATCTTCATCGCGCTGATCGCCGGTGCAATCGTCGGCATTGCGCTCAACATGTTCGCAGCTGATGTGGATTTTGTGCAGAACGTGCTGGTAAACGGCATTTTTTATGTTGTTGGTCAGGGCTTTATCCGCCTGATGCAGATGCTGGTCGTACCGCTGGTATTCTGCTCGCTGATCTGCGGCGCCACCGCCATCGGCGACAGTAAAACGCTCGGCAAGGTCGGCGTAAAGATCATCGGCTTCTACATTTTCACCACGATGATGGCGGTTGCCGTTGCGCTTGGCATCGGTCTTCTGATCAAGCCGGGCATGGGTCTGGATATGTCGCAGATCCAAACCGCCGAAGTCGCTGCTTCTTCGGATTCGGTCAGCTTTGCGGAAACCCTGCTGAACATCATCCCGAAAAACCCGATCGGTGCACTCGCCAACGGCGAAATGCTGCAGGTTATCGTGTTTGCACTGATCGTCGGCGTTATCCTCGCCAAGCTGCAGGATAAGACCCAGCTGGTAACGAACTTCTTCCAGCAGGGCAACGATATTATGATGGAAATGACCATGATGGTCATGGGTCTTGCGCCGATCGGCGTATTCTGCCTGATCTCTAAGACCTTTGCCGGTCTTGGTTTCTCCGCTATGGTGCCGATGTTCAAGTACATGGGCGCGGTGCTGCTGGCGCTGTTCATCCAGTGCTGCGGCGTATACCAGATTCTGCTGGCGCTGCTTACAAGACTCAATCCACTGCGTTTCCTCAAGAAATTCGCTCCGGTTATGGGCTTTGCGTTCTCGACCGCAACCTCTAACGCCACTATCCCGATGAATATCGACACGCTGGAGGAAAAAATCGGCGTCAACCGCCGTATTTCGTCCTTCACCATCCCGCTCGGCGCGACCATCAATATGGATGGTACGTCCATCATGCAGGGTGTTGCCGTTGTATTCGTTGCACAGGCGTTCGGCATCCAGCTGAGCCCTGCGGATTATCTGACCGTTATTGCAACCGCAACGCTCGCCTCCATCGGTACCGCAGGCGTGCCGTCGGTTGGTCTGGTTACACTGGCAATGGTATTCGATTCGGTCGGTCTGCCGGTTGCCGGCATCGGCCTGATCATGGGTATCGACCGTATCCTCGATATGGCGCGTACTGCCGTTAATATCACCGGCGACGCTGTCTGCACCACGATCGTGGCGCATCAGGACGGCGCACTGAATAAGTCTGTATTTAACAAAAATTAAATCAAACTGACAGGAAAAACCCCGTATTTCGTAAGAAATACGGGGTTTTTCTGGTGCCGCCAGCCGGAATCGAACCGGCACGGTTTTAAGGCCGGGGGATTTTAAGTCCCCTGCGTCTACCAGTTCCGCCATGGCGGCGTGTAAATATTATACCAGAACGGGCACGGTCTGTCAAACATGTGCGCCGCCGGTTTGAGGATTTTTCAATCCCGCCTCTGCTGCTTTCCTGTTGCGTCCTTCCGGAAAAAGCTATACAATAAATATAACAGTTCTCCTGTGCAGCAACGCGCATACGGTACGCTTTCCATGCCGTTCCGGCTATGCATTTGGCGTACCGGTTCGATGTCCGAAAAAATTTTGAAACAGGCGGAACAAACCATACGGAACAAACGTCTAAGCTGATATATGGCAATGACCCCACCGCAGCAGCGGCCGTGCTGTCGATGGCATTCGTTATTGTCATATACAGGATAGAGAGTATAAGCATTAACCGTGAAAAGGAGGAAAAATATGAAACGGTTTCGGAAGGCGTTACTCGGTGTTGTGGTGAGCGGTGCATTGCTGTTCTCGGCGCAGGCGGCGGAACTGTCCAGTTCGACACAGGATACGCTGCAATCGGCTATGACTAAGGTACAGCAGGAGATCAAGGATTACGGTCAGGTGAAAACGCTCGGCTTTACCGGCGAAAACTGCGAGATTATCCTCGCGAACCTCAACGCGAAACAGTATTTGGTTAACCTAACAGCTGACAGCACACACAAGTATGGTATTCTGGATAAAGCAACCGGCAAGCTGGTTGTTCCTGTGGAGTACGATTATTACATTGCGCTTGACGGCACGGAAACACTGGTTAGCCAGTACGACGCTGATCATCACCCCAACTACTGGTTCGCCGATGAAACCGGCAAACTGACGCCGATGAAGCTGCCGTCCGGTTATGAGCTTGCGACGTATGAGCCAAACAGCAATGTGTTCGTGCTCTTCAAAAACGTGAAAAAGCCGGTATATGACCCGTATTCCGGCGATGGTCCAACCACACAGGTTGAGGATGTCACCTTCTGTGCTCTGGCCGACAAAGACATGAACATCATCCTCGATGACATCGACATGGTACCGGATTGGTACGCCGATTTCTTCATCGCAAAGACCGGCAGCACTAAGTGGGAACGTATTGACAAGTCAAATACGAGCGGCAACGGCACCTACGGTCTGTTTGACCCGAAAACCGAAAAATTTGTCGGCAAGCACGATTTTAACCAGATTTTCTGGTACGATCAGCACTTTATCGGCACACGCAGCAGCGGCACAAAATCTTATCTGCTGGATGGTAAGGGCGGCGAAACCCTGCTGCCCGCAAACGTCAAGGAGTACAGCAGCTGGGCCAAAACCGAAGTAGCTGCCGCAGGAGAGCACGGTCTCACTGAGTCATTCTCCTATCCCAGGCTGGACATTACCCGCGAAAACTTCACCATGCTGGCGATGAACCTGTACAACAAGATTTATCCCAACAAGGAGATTCCGGCTCTGGAAACCAAGTTCACCGACTGCAGGGACGACCCGAACGTGAACAATGCCGCCGCACTCGGCATTGTCACCGGCTACGAGGACGGCACCTTCCGTCCGTACAAGACCATCTCCCGTCAGGAGGCTGCTGCCATGCTTGACCGGCTGTATCAGGTACTCGGCGGCAAAACGGACGTGGTTTCCGAAAAGGCCTTCGCCGACGATGCCAAAATCGGCGACTGGGCGCGCGACAGCGTTTACGCCATGCGCCATACCGGCATCATGCAGGGCAAGGAGAACAATCAGTTCTGCCCGACGGACGGCTACACCGCAGAGCAGTCCATTGTGACCATCGAGCGCATGTATCAAATCATCAAATAACCAGCCATATCAAAAAGGACTTCGTTTTGACGAAGTCCTTTTGCTTACTCATAACGTCCCATGAAAATCTCGGTTACGATGCCGTTTTCGATGGTGACACGCAGCAGGTCCACCATCGTTTCGTCCCGTGCGTCCGGTGAGCCGTACAGATCGAGGAACCGTGCTTCGCTGTCTCCGACACGCAGTCCGCGCACGGTTTTGTGCCGCCAGAACAGCCACCGGCGGGTCAGCGGAATTTCATCCGGTGCCTCGGTGATGATAACGCGGTTGCGGCTCTTATCCCACCGTATCTGCGGAATGTGGCTGTCCCACAGGTACGAAAACGGCGTGTACAGCACGCCATTCCGTTCCACGCCGGAGACAGCGGTCTCAGCACCGTGCAGTGTGTAGGTTTTGCCGTCTGTCGTACCGCCAAGGCGCTCAACGATCTCTTTCAGCGGCACATACGGCTCGTTTTTGTACAGAACAACCGGATTCTCCAGCGTGATCGGCTCTCCGTTCTGCAGAGCTTCCCTGCTGCCGATTTCCATGCTGAGCGACGTGTTCGTCCGCTCCAGATAACCGATTCGCCAGACCGCCAGTCCAATCGCAAGCACAAGCGCCAGCAGCGGCAGCCAGTATTTTTTCACAATACGCATGATTTTCCTCCCTGATTACGCCTTCTGCGTCATACGCAGCATTGTGATGATCGACTGCTCGCAAGTATAGCCATTCTTCGGATCAAATCGATTCGCTCCTACGCCCTGCATGATACCGGTTTGCCTCATCGCATAGACAGAATCCTTTGCCCATACGCCAATACTCCCGTTGTCGGCATAGAGCGTAGGACTGGCTTCGATCTTTCCATACAGCACCGTATAAAGGCGCTGCAGGATAACTGCCGCCTCCTGCCGGGAAAGCTCGCGCGCAGGCTGGAAGGTGCCGTCCTCATAACCGGTGACAATACCGAGTGCTGCAATCTGACGCACTATGTCTTCATCGCAGTCGGAGAACGGCTGTGCCAGTTCAGGCAGATTGATGTTTGGGTTTACCGTCTGAATGGTTTGCCAAGCCAGCTTGCAGAATTCATCGCGGTGGATATTCAGGCGGTATGGTGTATGATAGGACAGTCGGAGTCCGTCTTTCTCCGCTTGTTCGACTATATTTTCAGCCCAAGTGCTGGGAACATAGCAGTAATTCGCCTGTTCGCGCTCATTTCCGTTGCTGTCCAACAGATACTCGGTCGTACCGTGACAGCCGAACCAGCGGTCATTTTCGTGTGATACCTCATCGTAGCGTCTGCTGCTCACCGTTTTGCCGCTGCGGTCGATGAACATATATTTACTGTTGAAATACAGCCGCGGCCACGGTCCGCCGTCCGGCAGATACCAGTCAGTCGCGCCCACGCGAACGGCGACAAGGTCGTTATAAAATAATTCGCTATCACAAGAGTAATCATACTGACCAACGTTGTAATACTGGTTGATGCCGTCCTGCAGGACGGTAAAATCCGGTCCCAGCAGCGTGTACTGACAAAATGTGTAATTCATCGTGCCGCTATCGGTCCGCACAGTTCTGGTGACGGGGTACTGGCAAAGGACATATCCTTGATCATCGACTGCCAGTACATGACCAGCATGAGGAATGGATACATCGGTCAAGCTGCCGTTCAGGTCACACAGCTGATACCTGCCGCCGGTCTCCAGCAGCAGCTGATCATTCGCAGCTTTCCACATGCTGCCGTTGAACAGCGGTGTGATGATCTTTCCGGCGGACAGATCGACCGCACAGATCCATCGGCTGCTATCGTCACTCGGGGTAAATATCAGCTCCCAGATGTCCTTTTCCTCGATCAGTCGACACGGAAAAACCTCGCAGCTGTCAATTTTCCAAGTTTTCCATGTCGGATATCCCGGATAACCGGTATCCTCTTCTGGTGGGCTTTGTTGAAAATGCGTGATCGCCTGCCGCGTAAGCTGCGTTTGCGATGCGGCATCTGCGGCTCCGGCGCCAATCAGCATACAGCCGCACAGCACGAGTGCAGACAGCAAAACCATTCGTTTTTTCATGTTCCCTATCCCCTTGCCAGATGAATTTTAGACCATATATAATATATAATCTAACTATTCTGCACTGTCAACTGTGACATGAAAATAAATTTTTGAGAGAACTTTGTCAAACTTTCCTCGTCTAACGGTTATAGTAAGCGAAGGACTTCACGGGCAGGAGGTATTTTTTATGAAACGATGGCGTTATTTATGTGCAGCCGCGCTGATCGCGGGCAGCATGGCGGCGGAAGCCGGTGCGGTATCGATACCGAGCACTGCTTTAACACAGTTGCAGCAGCAGTGGCAGGCAGATACTTCCGCAGATTATCTTTCCACGGACAGCGGCCAATCCCGCATAGCAGCGTATGCGCTCGTGCCGAAAAAAAATCTGTACAAAATTTCTGCCGACAGTTTGTACGGTATTGCCGATTTGAAAACTGGAAAAATAATCGTTCCCGCAGAATATACCACAATCGATGTGCTGTCAGACGGCAGATTTCTGCTGACTCGTTATGAAAACCAGGCTTCTTCGTTCTATTATGCCGATGCGAGCGGAACGGTCACACCGATTCAGACGCCGGTCAAAGGCACCTATTTCAGCATGGCAGACGATGACTGTTTCTTCATCGGTGTCTATGCGAAACGTCCGCTGACGGCTGCAGTACCGCAGCCTGCCGAGCAGTATGATATTCCGACACTTGTGCTGCTCGACGAAAACATGAAGGTTATCCGCGATGATATCGACGGCGCTTGCGGTGCTGTATCCACGCCGCATTTTACGAATGGCCTGATGCCAATACTTTGTGGATTGGTTCCCGAAACGGAGCAATCGGCAACGGAACGTACGGTTTGATTGACAAAACCGGCCAGTTTGTCGTCAAGCACGATTTCGACGAGCTCAGCTGGACAGACAGCCGCTACATCGGCAAGCGCGGCACCGCGCTTTACCAGCTGGACGGCAAAGGCGGTGAAATCCAGCTTCCGGCTAACGCTTCGCAGGAAAGCAGCTGGGTCAAGACGGAACTGGAAGCCGCTCGGGAACATGATATTTCGCTTCCTTTCTATTATCCTAGGCTGAATATCACGCGCGTGGATTTCTGCAGACTGGCGGTCAAGCTGTATCAAAAGGTGCAGCCGAATGCCTCCGCGGCTCCGGCAGCGGCCTTTTCCGACTGCGAGAATGAGAGTGTCTGTCTGACAGCGGCGCTCGGTATTGTAACACCGGCTATGATGACGGAACATTCCGACCGTACCAGTCCATCACCCGTCAGGAGGCCGCCGCCATTCTGAACAAGGCCTTTGAGCTGTCTGTAAAGTATGGCGTGTCCACCGATCTGTTCCCGGACAACAGCAGCATCGCTGCCTGGGCTTCCGACCACGTGTACGCTGCCAAGGCTTCCGGCCTGATGAAGGGCTACGAGGAAGACGGTACCTTCCGTCCCAACAACCAGATTACAAGAGCTGAAGCCGCTTCCATTCTTATGAATGCGAAGTATGCCGATTTGATTAAATAAGGTTTCAACTCTACTTAATTTTTATGATTACCCCATAGGATGAGGGCGCTGCCACAAAGCGGCGCCCTTGTTCTATTGTGTGGGTACACCACTCGTTCATCCTGCTCCAAAGTAAACTATGTCCTGTGGTTGGGAAAAAGTTCTTATAGGGCCTAAAAGTGTAAAACACAAGTTGAAAACCCAAGGACTATCTGTCCACGGAAAATACTGTGGCCAGTGCCAAGATGAATACCCATAAAAAACTAGAAGGGGCACCTAAGCAAAAAACTTAGGTGCCCCTCAGCCTGTCGAGAAACCCGGACATGCATCAAGCGTGAACCGGTTTTTTCGCATATATTGGCAAGA
>ENA-OROH01003375-OROH01003375.1-human-gut-metagenome-genome-assembly--contig:-NODE-3375-length-10639-cov-3.507370_pt1 | contig 10639 bp, 8 predicted proteins | sample MGYA00242125_ERZ509042 | MGnify/ENA primary metagenome ERZ509042 (study PRJEB26280, sample SAMEA2338738) | human gut metagenome | biome: human gut; feature: human-associated habitat; material: faeces... | reverse complement strand
TCCAGATTGCCTGCGGCAATGGAATTTTGGCTTGTATGACTCGGCAGTAATCCTGGTCAGGCGGACAATATCATCCGCTTTGCTGCTTGCTGTAAATATTACTCTAATTCTAGCATATGGTAGCCAAAAGTGTCTATTGATAAAACTATCCAAAAAAACACTTTTCAAAATATTATCGGATTAACTGCATCATTTGTTTCATTGCGAATCGTTTTTGTGCACTGTACCTAAATATTTTCGTAATATATTTGGTTTTTTATATATTTTACTGGATTTTTTCAAGTATCAATGTTATAATGTTCACAAATAAAAGACTTATCACTGTTAATTGCAGATAACAGGTGCAATTTGCGAATATCCGCCTGAATCTATATCGTTCAATAACAGAGATGTCATAAAGGAGGGTTTGATTATGAGTAAACGCGTGATTACAATAAACAGGATGCTCGGCAGTAATGGCCGCCTGATCGGTAAAGCTCTGGCAGAAGAGCTTGGATTTGCTTTTTATGACAAAGAGCTGATCGATATTGCAGCTCAGAAAGAGAATATTCCTTTTGATCTGCTTGCCAAGGTTGATGAGAAACGTGGCAGCCAGTGGCGTTTTCCCATTGACCATGAACTTCAGATGGACAGCGATTTTCACTTTGTTCCCATGAATGATGTGCTCTTTGATCTTCAGCGAAAGATTATTCTGGATGCTGCTGAGAAAGAAGATTGTGTGATCGTTGGCCGATGCGCCAATCACATCCTCGACAATAGATGCCTGAGCGTATTTATCCATGCACCATTTGAGTATCGTGTACAGACTGTCATCGAGCGTACGGGACGGGAAGAAAAAAGTGCACAGAAGCTGGTTAAGAAAGTGGATAAAGAACGGCGTACTTATTATGAGTACTTTACAGATAAGAAATGGAAAGATATTTCCCAGTATCATCTGGCATTTGACAGCAGTAAATTTGAGCAGGATAAAATTATACAGATGATAAAGATGGCATTGTAAAATCAAACAGGGTTCCAGATTCAAAAGTCTTATCATGCAGGCACGAACGACTTTTTGAACCTGGGCCCCTGATATCATATTATTTATTTTCTCCCAGAATATACTGCTTCAGGAAATCATAAATCTGATTCTCTGTTGGAGGACATCCCTTTACGTTATGTTCAAATTTACAGGTGCATGCACCTACACCCAGTTTTCCTGTTTTTCCGCGGTATCCCTGGCCGATGCAGATTTTCGTGTCCAGTTTCTCGAAAAGGCCGTCATTTTTAAGCATTTCCAGAGCCGGGATGAGATAACCATAGCAGGCACTGCAGGATTCTACTTCTTCTACTGCATCCTGCAGTTCTACCACTTTTCTTGATTTCGGAAGTTCTTTGCGGGCATTTTCCTCACAGTATATGATGCGGGAATTTTTCAGATCAGTACTTCCAACCCCAAGCTTCTCTGCCAGTTCAATATACGGTACATCTTTCGTTGTATAATGCATGATCTGACATACATAAGAATCGATCAGTACCGGATCCGTCCCCGCCCAGATACGGTTCATCACTACCGGATTTCCACCATCCTCGAAATCCAGATCCCCGCAAATGTTATCAACCACGACAAAATCCTGATGGAGCCCCGCATTCAGATGTGCAATCGGTTCATGCAGTCCCATCGCATGAAAATGACGCTTCTCTGTATTGGGGATCAATCCTTTCATATTTTTCAATGCACATGTGATCTTTGTCTGACAATGGCCTTTCAATACCGGAACATTAATCAGAAAATCGATATTTGCCGCACGTTCACAGACATTCAGTTTCATCCCCCTGCAATCTCTTTCAATCCCCTTGTCTTTCTGCATATCCCAAAAAGGCACCTGATATTTTTCCGTTAGTTCACGATATCCGCACACTTCGTATGCTTCTGTGGTCTTATCTCCCACCCAGGAGCCTTCCAGAATGGCAATATTTCCATATCCGTTTTCCTGCAGATACTCAATAATTCCCGCCACAATTTCCGGATGTGTGGTAGCTCCCCATGAAGCCTCGGAAGGTGATACAAGATTAGGCTTGATACCAATCTGCATCTTTTTATCTGAAATTACAGACGCCAGGCCACACTGTGCCAGCAGTTCCTTTGTCATTTCTTTGTAATTGGTTCCGCTCTTTATATAGATTTCATTTTTGTTCATTACAAGATTATCCTTTACACTTTACATTCGAATATTTTTCTGCTGATTTTTGCATATCTTTTTTGTATTTCCCCCCGGAAGTTTTCTTCAGAACCGGTCAGCTTTTCTGAGGTGAAAATGTTCTCCGCATCAACCTGCATGCCACTGTACTTGTGAGCAATGCCACCAGAAATCCTGCCAGAACATCCCCCGGATAATGTACGCCCAGATAGAGTCTGGAAAAAGCAATCATTCCGGCCAGAACAACAGGTAAAATTCCCCATTTCCCGGGCAGCATCCGCAGACAGACCAGTGCAACGGCAAAGGAAGCGCAGGTATGGCCGGATGGAAATGAATAGTCTTTCGGCCTGGTGATCAGCGGAATGATCTGTGTATAAGTATCAAAAGGTCTTGGACGGGCTACTGCATTTTTTATCAGCAGATTTGTGATCAGAAACCCTGACAACAGCGAGAGTGCCGCTGTCACTCCTGTTTTGCGTGTTTTCCCGAAACAGATCAGAAGCACACATAATACGATCCAGAACCATCCTCCGTTTCCAAGGAAGGTGACTGCTCTCCAGAACGGAGTCAGGGCATCCACCCTTAAATGTTCCTGGATCCACAGTAAAATATTCATATCTAATTGCTGTAATGTCGCCATAAACTTCTCCCATTATATTTTTTATCAGTCACAGTATGTATTCCTCTCAAAATACATACGAATTATATCAGTCCGACTTCTTTTGTGCAAGATATTATAAGCAAAGTTGATTTGTTTAAGGACTCAAAAGTCAAAATAACGTAGAAATCAGTCAAAATACCGATAGCGTTTTTCTGCCGGAAGGATTATGCTGAAAACAGACTAATAAAACTGCCTGATCGGGCAAATACTTATTACGGGGGGTAAATATGATAAACACATTATCGGCTGGTAAGGATAATTTTTACCGGCAGATGCTTAAACTGACGATTCCGATCATTATCCAGAATCTGCTCAGTGCAGCGGTTAACTCCGCAGATGTAATTATGCTTAATTATGTGGGACAGTCTGCGATTTCTGCGGTGTCTCTGGCTGCCAATTACTCCAATATCCTGTTTATGGTATATTATGGACTTGGTACAGGCGCATCTCTTCTGTGCGCGCAGTATTTCGGAAAAAATAATATGCAGGCTATTCATGCGATCGAGGGAATTGCCCTCCGCTTTTCCATCATAATCTCGGGAATCGTAGCACTGATCGCATTTACTGCTCCTCAGCTTATGATGAAGATTTTTACTTCTGATCAGAAACTGATCTCTATCGGTTCTTCTTATCTTAGGATTATGGGAATTACATATCTCTGCTGGGGAATTACAGAGGTTTATCTGGCAATTTTGCGCAGCATCGGACGTGTAACGATCAGTATGGCATTGAATATGCTGGCTTTTATATTGAATATTATCCTGAATGCCACTTTTATCTTCGGACTTTTCGGCGCACCGAAGCTGGGGGCTACAGGTGTTGCCATTGCAACTGCTGCTTCCAGACTGATCGAACTGGCAGCATGCGTGATCGTTTCTTTCCTGAGCAAAGATGTTAAATTGAACCTGACCTTTATGTTTATCCGCAGTAAGGTGCTGTTTGGCGACTTCGTCCGGCTGTCACTTCCCGCTCTTGGAAATGACGTTTCCTGGAGTGTTGCTTTCTCCATGTACTCTGTGATCCTGGGACATCTCGGAACAGATGCCGTTGCAGCCAACTCTCTGGTTACGGTTGTCCGCAATATCGGTTCTGTGTTCTGCTTTGCAATTGCCAGTGCAGGAACGATTCTTCTTGGAAATGTAATGGGAAAAGGGGATCTGGAGAAATCGAAGGTGTATGCTTCCAGAATGCTGAAGATGACCATTATAGCCGGTGCCATTGGCGGTGTGATCGTATTTGCCATCACGCCTCTGGTCCTGAGATTTGCATCCTTAAGTGACGGGGCAATGCATTATTTGAAGTACATGCTGCTTATCAACACCTATTATATTATGGGTTCTGCGGTAAACACAGCCCTGATCGCCGGGGTATTCCGCGCAGGCGGTGATACGAAGTTCGGACTGATCTGCGATACCATTGATATGTGGGTATATGCGGTACCTCTGGGATTTTTTGCGGCCTTTGTCCTGAAGCTTCCGGTATTGTGGGTTTACTTCCTGCTCTGTACAGATGAGTTTGTGAAATGGCCATGGGTATTCCATCATTACCGCCAGGGGAAATGGGCACAGAATATTACAAGGGAGGATCTGTTTGAGCAGAAAGCTTCCTGAGATATCATCCATATCCGCCGCAGTGTGGTTCTATCATAAATAAGCAAAACAGCAGGTCTGTTCATTCTATGAACAATCCTGCTGTTTTTATGTCTGCAGATTTTCTTTCCGGATCCCTGCAGACATCCATTTTCGGTTTATAAAAAATGCTTACAGATTATAATGTATTCAGGTCGATTCTGTAATCGTCAGAGCCCTGTCCGTCTACTGTGTAGTAAGCGGCTTTCTGCTCAACATTTACATAAACGCTGATTTCTTTTCCTTCGATGCCTTTGTCTTTGATGTCTTTTTTGATTGCTTCCTCGATGGAGCTCATTGTAACTGCAAAACCAGGTAATTCGATAGTTGTTTCTGCGAATTTTTTGATGTCGATATTTTTAGCCACTTCTTTTACTGCTTTCTTTACAGTTTCTTTTGCTTCTTCTACAACCGGAGCCTTCGCAATATCAGCTGCAGCGTCTTTTGCTTCTTCAATTACTTCTGAAGCCTTTACAGTTGTTTTCTCAACTGTCTCTTTGACTGCTTCTGTAGCCTTTGTTGTTGCTTCTTTAATAGTTTCCTTTGCTCTTGAAGTTGTTCTTTTTCTCATAATAATCTCCTATTCCAACTGATTGGTCTAGAGCGTGTCGCTCTAACAGTTTCCTGTGTAACCGTACCACAAATTCCAGACAATGTCAAATTTTTATCAAATTTTGTCCTACTCGACATTTTTTAAGGCTTCATCCATAGGAACCTTCTTCACTCTCCGAAATTCCAGTAAAGCAACGATTCCGTATGTAATGATTCCTGCTGCAAACATCTGCACATAGATCATCGGGTCGATCCAGAGCGTGATCCATCCGGAAATACTGGACAGCATCATCTCCCGAAACAGAACTTTCATGATTACTGTTTCCAGCGGCAGACTCAAAAGCAGACAGAACACCACCACCAAAGACGTGGACATAATATATAGCTTGCTGATCTCACCATTTGTATAGCCCAGGATTTTTACCATTGAAATAGACTGGGCATTTTTTTCGATAATGATCTTGGAAAGAAGATAGATCAGTACCATATAGATCATAATGGCAAATCCGTTTACCATACCCATCATACTTCCCATGGATACATCCAGCTGTCTGGAGATCTTTGTCAGTGCATCAAGGTCAACTACAGATCCTATATACTGGCTCTTGATATCTGTAAGCTCTGTATCTGAGAAATACCCACTGTAATAATCCTCTCCCAAATCAAAAATATCATTCAGTTCACTGCGGGGCATAAACACACACAAGGCAGCCGTATAATCATAAACTCCTGCTATTTTAAACGAATATTTCTCTTTTTCGTATTTTTCTTTCAGAGTGATGGTATCCCCCACATGAAGCAGGAATTTATCCGCATATGCGCTCGAAATATAAACTGCTGCGCTTTCTTTTTCTGCATTTGCCGTATTCTTGTTATCTGCTTTTTCTTTATTCCCCGCTTCATCTTTTTTATCTTTTGTATTATTAAAATCTATCGTTACATACCTGCTGTCCGGTTCGATCCCGTAAAGCAGTACTTCCTCACTCTTATATTTTCCTGGCAGTGTATTCAGGGAATAAGCAGAAAATTCCTCTGCATCTTCATTGTCTGTTCTGGAATCCATATAAAACTCCAGCAGAGAGATCAGACCGTCAAATTTATTTCCACTTACTGCGCTGACCGGAACCTGAAGCATATACTGGTATTTTGCCAGCATATTGTTCTGGATTTCCACCTGGTAATGGGACAGTGCCGAAGGAAGCAGCAATCCGAACATCAGCAGCAGATTTGCAAACAGGATCCCGATAAACAGAACCATATAATTACTCATATTCTGAAAAATCACCCGAAGCCGGAATCTGGAAAAGATTTTCATCTTCGGACTCAGATAAATTGCCCTCTTCTGCTTTCTTCCCGACAGATCCCTGCGCAGGAATTTTAACGGTGACAGCTTCAGCTTATGTCTGAGCACTCCGTAATTTACCACCAGCATAATAACTACCGGAACCAGAGTTGTAAGCCCAAATGCCTCCCCATTCCATACGGTCACATAAGTCGGAAGACTATAGCTTCCATAATACATATCTGCACATACATCCTTTAATACAGTGTATCCAAGGATATTTCCGATCAGTGCACCCACAAAAGTAACCAGCACCGGAAGTGTCATATAGTGAAGAATCAGTTCCTGTCTGGTATATCCGGACGCACGTAAGGTACCGATAACACCGGCTTCTTTCCGTATCGTATTGCTGATGGTAATTCCGAATACAAAGGCCATGATCACCATAATAATATAAAGAAGCATGATCATCATAGCCTTGTCTCCACCCATATCATCCCCTGTAAAAGTAATGGCCTGATTCAGATACCGGGGTACAAAAGCCTCCAGTGTGACAATCTTTCCCATATCCTCCATCAGATCCTCGGAAACTTCTTTCTCTTCCTTTTCTGTCTTCGGTTTTTCGTCATAGATCCAGGAATAATTGTATTGCAGTTTTTCCTGATCCAAAGAATCAAACTCCTCCTCGGTCACAACAGAAACCCCAAATTTCACAGCATCAAACATGGAATCGTTGTTATTCTGAAACAGGCAGCTGTAGTCGGAAAGTGCCACCAGGCCGGTAATCTTCCAGGTTCTTTTTCCGCTCCGGAGCGTATCTCCCACAGACAGATTGTTGTTGTCTGCATACATTCTGTCAATGGCAATCTCTCCTGTCCCGGCAGGCAGCTCTCCCTTCATCAGGCAGACCTTGTCCACCTGCTGCCTGTTTTTAAAAAAACGCATGGTGCTTCCATTATCCAGAGGTTCCTCCACATAATAATTATCATACAACTTCACACCCAGCGCCTCTATTTCTTCTCTCTGGGTTTTGTGGACTTGCTCTGCTGTGCGAAAGTTTCCGTCTTCTATGTTGTACTTCTCAAAACCTTCATTGTAAGCAATAAGCATACTGTTATCTGCAACCAGAAAGCCTGACACAAATCCAATGGATGCAACCATCAGGATAAATACAACCAGATACTTTCCCAGTTCTCTGGGCAGACGTTTGCGTAAAGGATTTTTCATCATATGCCTCCTTACCAGTCAAGCTCTGCTGCCGGGATCTTATGCTCATTGAGGTAATTTTTGCGGATCATCCCATCGCGAAGCTTCACCACCCGGTCAGCCATATCTTTGATGGCATCGTTATGCGTTACCATGACGATGGTGTTGCCGTATTTCTGGTTTACCGTCTCGATCAGCTTCAGGATTTCCTTGGAGGTATTATAATCCAGGGCTCCTGTAGGCTCATCGCAAAGAAGAATATCCGGATTCTTTACAATGGCTCTGCCAATGGCAGTCCTTTGCTGCTGACCGCCGGAAAGCTGATTGGGAAGCTTTCTCTGGTGCTCATAGATTCCCAGCGTATGGAGCAGTTCATCTACATCCAGAGGCTTATCACTGAGATAGGCTCCCACCTCTATATTCTCCCGCACTGTAAGATTGGGGATCAGATTATACATTTGAAAAATATATCCCAGATGCTTACGCCTGTACAAAGACAGATTCTTCTCCGACATATCTGCCAGACGCTCCCCGTCTATGACCAGATTTCCCTCGTCTGCACTGTCAATCCCACCGATAATATTCAGAAGCGTAGACTTACCGGAACCAGACGGCCCCAGAAGCACACAAAACTCTCCTCTCTCAATGTCAAGATCCAGCCCTTTAAGCACATCCACCCGGCTGTCCCCTGCACCAAAAGACTTCTGAATTCCCTGTATCTGCAAAAACATTTTTTCATTCCTCCCTCATATCCACTTCCTGTGGAGCAAATTTCTTTAATTCTTTAATATAATAACACTGCTGTTTTACAATATTGTTATACTTCGCTAACTTTAGGTTAGTATAAACTTACTCCATTGTCAACTGATTTTCGTAGTTTTGTAAAATTTTATGGATATGTTCGTTACTGTTCACTCCGTTCACAGTAACGTAGCCAAAATTCATTCCAGATTGCCTGCGGCAATGGAATTTTGGCTCGTATGTCTCGGAATAAGCTCTTTTACCAAAGATAAATTTTGAACATCAAAATATATTGACTTTTATTTTTTACCTTGTTATATTTTTTTCTGAAGTAACTGCTGTCCGGCAGTCTGCAAAACAGCAGGCTGCCCCCAGGAAAGGAATTATCCATGAACACTCTCAAAAAAATATATTGCAGGGCTTTTCAGAAAGCTTTTCACATTGCAATTCCCTTTTTACCTTACAGAAAACCCAAAATCGCAGGAAGCGTCAAGGAACTCCCTGAAATCATCATGCGCCATAAATGCACTCATGTATTGATCATTACAGATGGCGGTATCATGAAGCTTGGACTTACCAGAAGACTGGAAAAAGCTTTAAAGGAGGCCGGTATCCCCTATACCATTTATGACAAAACAGTTGCCAACCCTACTACTGTCAATGTCCGCGAGGCGTTGGAACTTTACCATAAAGAAGGCTGTGATGCCATCATCGGTTTCGGCGGCGGTTCCAGCATGGACTGTGCCAAGGCAGTCGGTGCCTGTGCGGTCAAACCAAATCAGTCTCTGGCTCAAATGAAGGGAATCCTGAAGGTGCATAAGAAGCTTCCCCTTCTCATGGCAGTTCCAACCACTGCCGGAACAGGAAGTGAGACCACTCTCGCCGCTGTGATCACAGATGCAGACACCAGATATAAATACGCAATCAACGATTTCCCGCTGATTCCCCGCTATGCAGTGCTGGATCCCAAGGTTACCTTAAGCCTGCCCCCATTTATCACCGCAACTACAGGTATGGATGCCCTGACTCACTCAGTGGAGGCATATATCGGCAATTCCACCACCATTGATACACGCAGGGATGCATTAAAAGCGGTAAAACTGATTTTTGAAAATATAGACATTGCCTATGAGCATGGCGATAATATTCAGGCAAGACGAAATATGCTCCACGCCTCCTTCTATGCAGGCTGTGCTTTTACCAAATCCTATGTAGGATATGTTCATGCAGTCGCTCACTCTCTGGGTGGACAGTACAACGTTCCCCATGGACTTGCCAATGCCATTCTGCTGCCGCTGGTACTTCGGGAATATGGCTCCTGCATTAACAAAAAGCTCCACAGACTTGCCATTGCAGCAGGACTTGCAGACAAAAATACGCCGGACCATGAAGCAGCAGAGCTTTTTATCCGGGCAATCGAAAAGATGAAAGAGCGATTTGGAATCGTAAATATTGTAAAAGAAATTCAGGAAACAGATATCCCCAAGCTTGCCCATTATGCAGATAAAGAGGCCAATCCTCTGTATCCTGTGCCGAAGCTTATGGATGCCTCCGAACTGGAGAAATTTTATTACATGCTGATGTCTCTGACTTCCAAGGAAAATACCTCAGAAGCTGAGAAGTAACTGTTAATATTCTTCTATCCTGCAAAGCGTTTTTTATAAAAATATCAAAATACAGGAACCTGCAGACTCTCAATAGTTACCTGATATCTATATTATATAAGGGAATAATGTATTATGACAGAAACAGAAATTAAAGAAATCGTTCAGAAACAACGCAGCTATTTTTACACAGGTGCCACTTTACCGGTAGAAAAAAGGCTGGATGCCTTAAAAAAATTAAAGACCTGTATTCAGAAATATGAACCACTGATCAATGAAGCACTGAAACGTGACCTTGGAAAAAGTAACTTTGAATCCTATATGTGTGAAGTGGGACTTGTGCTCTCAGAACTCAGCTACATGATCCGCCATACACCTTCCTATGCAAAAGAAAAAACAGTACTGACTCCCCTTGCCCAGTTCGCTTCCAGAAGTTATAAGAAGCCATCTCCTTATGGTGTTGTCCTGGTTATGAGCCCATGGAATTATCCGTTTATGCTGACGCTGTCCCCGCTGGTGGATGCCCTTGCTGCAGGAAATACCGCTGTCGTAAAACCAAGCGCCTATTCTCCGTACACAAGCGAAGCGCTTCAAACCATCCTGTCGCAGTGTTTTGATCCTCAGTATGTGTCTGTTGTAACCGGAGGCCGGGCTGAGAATACCTGTCTTTTGAAGGAACATTTTGACTATATTTTCTTTACCGGAAGTCAGGCTGTTGGAAAAGAGGTCATGCGAAACGCGGCAGAACATCTGACGCCTGTCACCTTAGAGCTGGGCGGAAAGAG
>ENA-OROH01003354-OROH01003354.1-human-gut-metagenome-genome-assembly--contig:-NODE-3354-length-10715-cov-4.496435_pt1 | contig 10715 bp, 8 predicted proteins | sample MGYA00242125_ERZ509042 | MGnify/ENA primary metagenome ERZ509042 (study PRJEB26280, sample SAMEA2338738) | human gut metagenome | biome: human gut; feature: human-associated habitat; material: faeces... | reverse complement strand
CCTGGCCATGGGGGCCCCCGCTCTGCGGATCATCGCCCTCTCCTTTTTCTTCGCCGGGACCAGCATTATCTTCTGCTCCGCCTTTCAATCCCTGGGCCGCAGCCGCTGGTCTCTTCTGGTGGCCCTGCTGCGCCAGATCCTACTCCTGCTCCCCGCCGCTGCCCTTCTGCTGGCCCTGAAGCCGGCCCTGGTCTGGGCCGCCTTTCCCCTCTCGGAGCTGATCTCCTGCTTTGCCGCCGCACTCCTCTACCGCCGCACAATTCAAAAACAGCTCCTCTGAACGGCGCTCTCTGCGATCTCAATTTCCCCGTTAACATGTCACATATTAACAATGGAACAGATAAGTGATGGTCTAAGAGTCTTTGTCCGTTTTATCCACGGGGCAGGATACAGATCGGCCAGTTGGATCTCACACCTGGCAGGCGGCGAGGGCAGACGGGGCTGTCAGCGGTGAGCGCAGCCCCATTCACTTGCCGTGCTGACTGGCTCAGGCAGGTCCGCTGTTTACTGTGCTCTTTTGAGTTTAAGCTCCTGGGAAATGCCAGACAAACTCATTCCTATTGCAACCAAGGCAAGCAAATATTCTTTCAAATATGCTGATCGAGCCGACGCCCGCATAACACCTTAGCTGCTATGCGCTTCAAGAACAGTCTGCTTTCTGATATTCCCTTCAGTAATCAGTTCACTCACTTTTTTCTATTTCCTCCGTTTCTTGCTTCTGTCTTTCAAGGATCGTGTCTGGTATTTCTCGATACCGTCTGAGCAGATAGTCCCTTTCTTTTGTATGCCATTTGCAGGCTGTGATCAGTACCCCAACTGCAAAGATCAATATCGCTATTCCAATGCTATTCCGGTATCCAGTCAACTCAAGAATGAAATAACTGATAAACGAAGAGAACATAGCAGCCACCAGATAGATACAGATAACATACTTTTGCAGCTTTCTTTCCGGAAGTGAAATGAAAAAGCTATCCCACTCGTCAGAGTTAAATCGGAGCTGCCTGCCTTTGATCCAAAACAGCAGCAGAAACCCTCCTAACGAAAATCCCTTGCATAAAAGCGCTTTCATGCCTGAAATCAAGACAATTCCAAAAATCCACATCATAAATGATCGTTCCTGTTAATATCCATATTTCTTTTGGTATCTGCCAAACATAATAAGAGATAGGCAGATCGCCGCAAACTCCGCAGCGGGTGTCGCAAACCACACACCTGTTACGCCGAAGAGTGCGGGAAGTATCAGCATAGCGATCACCATGAATACAAAGGAGCGTGAAAAAGCAAGCACCGCTGAGATCAGCCCGTTGGATAACGCCGTAAACATTCCGCTGGCAAAAACATTAAAGCCGATAAAGATAAGGGCAAAGGAACAGATACGGTTTCCTGTAACCGCCAAATCATATACTGGGTTATCTGGGCGGGCGAACACTGAGACAAGCGGCTCTGTAACGACCAGCGAAGCGATGAGGGTCACAGCAGCGATCACGCTGATGATCTTCAAGCTCATACGTATCAGCTTTTTTAATTTTCCATGATTTTGTTCGCCATAGTAAAAACTGATCATAGGCGCGACTCCGTAGGAATAGCCGGTATAGAGAGAAGTGGCGAACATCAGCACATACATAATGATGGTAATGGCTGCTACGCCGTTTTCCCCTACATATTTCAGCATTGTCCAGTTAAACATCATAGTAACTATACCTGTCACTAAGGCGGTCGCCATTTCCGAACTGCCATTTGTGGCAGCTTCCCACAAAGTTTTCCTCCGGCATACCGGCTTTACAAAATGAAGCAGGCTGTTTTTCTTGGAAAACAGCACAATTCCCACTACCGCCGTAACAGAATACCCCAAGCCGGTGGCAATCGCCGCCCCCGCAATCCCCATATCAAGTACAGCAATCAAAACATAGTCAAGGACCATATTCAACACGCCGCCTGTAATGGAGCAGACCATAGAAAGATCTGACTTCCCGGCGGCGATCATATAAAGGGTAAAGTTATTCATCAGCAGGATAGGGATTGTGAAAATCAAATAGCGGCTCAAATAATCGTGGCAGTGATCAAATACAACCGGCGAAAGGTTCATGCTTCCAAAGATGCCGTCCATGACAAGATAACCTAAAACGGACATGACAAGCCCTACAATCACATTCACAACAATTAGAAATGTGAAGTCCTCATTTGCTTCCGTTGCTTTTTGCTCTCCTACCTTTCTCATAATGACAGCGCTTCCACCCGTAGCAAGCATGGTAGAGATGGCAGTTACCAGTGAAATAATCGGGGCGGTCAAATTGACTGCGGACAGTGCATCTGTACCAATCAGATTGGATACAAACAGACCGTCCACCATGGTATAAAAGGACATGAATACCGTCATAACGATAGTCGGGACAGCAAATCTCAAAACATTTTTTAATGTTACCGGGCGGCTGTATGCGTTCTCGCTCAGCATAAATAAAGATCCTCCTTGTTTTTTCTCTGAACATTTTATATAATAAACCGTACAGTAACAGTACAGTCAAGGGGGATCTTCAAAAATGCTGAAAGAAAAAGCTGCACTGTTTACCATAGGGCAGTTTGCGGCGCTCCATGAAATCAACAAAAAAACTTTGATGTGGTATGATGAGATCGGTCTGCTGAAACCTGCCTGTATTAAGGAAAACGGCTATCGGTATTACAGCTACCAGCAGAGTGCGGCACTGGAAACAATTTTAATGCTGCGGGAGTTAAATGTATCTCTTGATGAAATCAAACAATTTATGGAAAACCGTACCATTGATAACTTCGCTTCTCTTTTGCAAGAAAAAATCACAGAATTAAATCAAACCATTTCCCATTTGAGATCTATCCAAAAAATTCTGATCAACCAGCAGCAGGATATGGATATGCTGCGCTCTTTGGATATTGCAGAAATCAGCCTTGTGGAAAAGCAGAGCCGCTATTTGGTGGCTGTTGATATGGCTGAAAACTTATCATTTGAACAAGAAATTGAGCGGGTCATTGCCGAAACAAAAAAACACCAACTTCGCCGTCTGCATGACGCTTCCTATGGTGCCATGCTTCCAGTGGAGCATTTATATCAAGGAAAATTCAGCGAGTATAGTGCCATATATATTGAAATGCCTTTTCCTGTTTCCAAAAGAGGACTGCATCTGCAGCCTGCCGGAACATACCTAAGGGCTTTTTGTAAGGGAAATTGGGAAAAGCTTCCCGAAAGATACAAAGAAATCCTTGCCTATGCAAAAAAGCAAGGGACAACTCTGTGTGGCTATGCTTATGAAACAGGGATCAATGAGTTGGTTATTGATAGTATAGACGATTATATCACTCAAATTGAAATTCCCATTAAGCCGGAATAGTGGGAGGCTGTCTGTCAAATCCTTATGTGCTCTTTACCGCACATGAGCATTGACAAAAGAAATATCTTCCAAAAGGACAATGAAAGGTCGTCTGCCAGGAGAAGCCTCCTTTGACAGCCGGCATTTCTTGTATTCCGGCTCTATCTGTGCCCAATGCAGCACAAAAAGAGGGACTGTCGGCTTTTCACCGATAGTCCCTCTTTAAATTTCCACATTTCACTTGCTGGCCGCACAGTATAGGCGTCTCCTGACACTTTTCTACGGAGGCGTCAAAGCACACCGCAGCCTTACTTTTCCTCAGGCCGCTCTTACATCATTTTGACGGTGTAATACACCAGCAGAGCGAAGAGCCAGGCCACCAGCACATAAATCAGATAGTAGCCCACATTTCCGCCCATCACTGCGGCGGCGGCTACCGCCACCACATTGACGGCCAGGGTCAGGAAGATCAGGGAGTATCCAGCCTCTGCGGGAAGGACACGGACCTCACGGCCCGCCAGGCTCCACACGCCGCCGTTCTTCCTGGCCTGGAGCAGCATCACCAGCCCCAGCACCATCAGGATGGCCACGATGGCCAGGAACACGTACGTAGTCAGCCGGGAGGAGGAGGGGTCCACTGTGCTGTCCTTGTGGCGCAGCATCCACAGGAGCATGGTGCCCAGACCGGTATAGAAGGCGGAGTAAAAGAACTCCCGCTGATACAGGTAGTACACCAGCGCCAGGGCGGCCCAGGCAGGCACCAGCAGGAACAGCATGCGGACGCCGGCGTCCTTAAAACAGATCGTGATATGGGCGATGGCCGTCACCGCACTGAAAGCGGCCACCAGGACCAGGGGCATGGTGCCGGTGCGCCCCTCCCGGGAGAAGCGCAGGAAGCACCACACTGCGGAGGCCGCCAGGGCTATCAGCGCCACGATGCGCACCGCCTTCAGGCCCGCGTCAAAGGCGTAGACCATATTGATGGACTCCACCGTGGAGTAGTAGTTGATATAGTATTTATTGACCAGCATCAAAAGCAGCTCCATCAGGATGGCCGCCCCGACCCAGAGCAAGCCCCGGTTCAGTGCGATATCCTCCTGACGGCGCCGCTCTTCTCTCTGATTCTTGTCCATTGCGATGATTCTCTCCTTACTTGCAGCAGGGGCGCCCTTGGGCGGCAACCCTGAGATTCTCGTTTTCAGTCAGCCCGCATCCCGTTCCGTCTGCCTCCCGGCGGGGGGATAAAACAGACTGGATGGGAAAAGAATATCCAGTCGAGTTATTATTTTACCAGACCGGCACAAATATTGCAAGCTAAAAAAGGATTTTTCCGGCAAAAACGGGCGAAAACCTGAAAACAGGGCACCCCCTCGCGGCCCGGGACCGGGCCATGAGGGGGGCTGCATCGCTTTGACGCCTGTTCAGGCGTTGCCTCCAAATTCGTTGAAGAAGCGGTCGTGGATGGCCTGGACCGCCCGGTCTGCGTCCCGCTCATTCACCAGGACAGAGACCTTGATCTCGCTGGTGGAGATCATGTTGATGTTCACGCTGGCACCGTAGAGGGCCTCAAACATCCTGGCGGCCACACCGGGGTTGTTTACCATCCCGGCCCCCACGATGGAGACCTTGGCCACCTGCTCATTCACTTCGATCTCCCGGAAGCCGATGGCCTCCCTGTGCTCTTCCAGCAGCGCCTTGGCCCGTTCAGTGTCGCCCCGGGCCACGGTGAAGCTGATATCCTTGCTGCTGTCCCGTCCAATGGACTGGAGGATGATGTCTACGTTGATCCGGTTCTTTGCCAAGAGAGAGAAGATCTTAAAGGCGATCCCGGGCTCGTCGGCCAGGCCCACCAAGGCCAGCCGGGCCACATTTTTATCTTTCGCCACACCGCTGACGTGGGATTTTTCCATGTTTTTTACGACCTCCTTAACTTTCGTACCCGGATTCCCGGTGAAGCTGGAGAGAACCTCCAGATTGACGTTGTATCGCTTGGCCATTTCCACCGAGCGGTTGTGCAGCACCTGCGCCCCCAGGCTGGCCAGTTCCAGCATCTCGTCGTAGGTGATCTCTTCCAGCTTTCTCGCTCCGGTGACCGAGCGGGGATCGGCGGTGTACACGCCGTCCACATCGGTGTAGATCTGACACAGATCTGCATGGAGGGAGGCGGCCAGAGCCACCGCCGAGGTGTCGGAGCCGCCCCGTCCCAGGGTAGTGATGTCATCATACTTATTGATGCCCTGGAAGCCGGCCACCAGGACGATCTTCCGGGCGTCCAGCTCAGTCTGTATGCGGTCGGTGCGGATGCGCTTGATCCGGGCACTGCCGTAAGCGGAGTTGGTGAGCATCCCCGCCTGCCAGCCAGTGAGAGAGATCACAGGATACCCCAGAGCTTCGATGGCCATGGCGCACAGGGAGATGGAGATCTGTTCTCCAGTGGCCAGCAGCATGTCCATCTCCCGGCGGGAGGCTCCGGGGTTGATCTCTTCCGCCTTGGCGATCAGGTCATCGGTGGTGTCCCCCTGGGCGGACAGGACCACCACCACGTTGTTTCCTTTGCGATATGTCTCCGTGATGATCCGGGCCACATTCCGGATGCGGGCCGTGTCGGCGACGGAGCTGCCGCCGAATTTTTGTACGATCAATGCCATATATCTGTTTCCCCCTAAAGGTCAATTCTCGATCAGCGCGCAGGACTCTGCACACCATTCTATGCCGGCGGCGTTCCTCACTCCAGCACCCGGATAAGGGAGTGGAGCTCCATCCCCTCCAGCCTGGCCCGGACCTGGGGCTCCGTCATGGGTGCGGTCAGGAAAGCGGTCTCCCCGGCAGGCGCACCTCCCCTTGCCAGGGGGCTGATCTCCCCGAAGGCGGCCCGGACTTTGTCCATGGAGGCCGTCCCCCGGACATACCAGCGGGAGCTGAGGATGTCGGAACTGACCACCAGGTCCCGGGACCCGGGTCCCCAGACCGCACACCGGGCAGTCTTCAGATCCTTGGCGATGTCGATGACATCGGCCACCACGGCGGAAGCCGTGGGCAGCTTGCCCGCCCCCCGGCCATAAAACATCACGTCGCCGATGGCGTTTCCGGTGACGGAAATGGCGTTGAACACGTCCTCCACGCCGGCCAGAGGATTCTCACAGGAGACCAGGTGGGGGGCCACAAAGGCACACACCTTGCCCTCAGGCTCCCGCAGGCAGCGGCCCAGGAGCTTGATCTTATAACCGCAGGAATCAGCGTAAGCCACGTCAGCCAGGGTCACCTCCCGGATGCCCTGGGTGGGCACCTGCTGGGGATAGACGTGCTGGCCGCAGGCCAGAGCGGACAGGATGCAGATCTTACGGCAGGCGTCGTGACCGTCCACGTCGGCGGTGGGGTCCTTCTCGGCGTAGCCGTTGTCCTGTGCCTCCTTGAGCGCCTGCTCAAAGGTGAGGCCCGCCTTGATCATGCGGGTGAGGATATAGTTGGTGGTGCCGTTGAGGATGCCGGTGATCTGCTCCACCTCGTTGGCAGCCAGGCAGTTGGTGAGAGGGCGCAGGATGGGGATACCGCCGCCCACGCTGGCCTCAAAGAGATAGCTGACTCCGTTGGCCTTAGCCAGCTGCAGCAGCTCGTAGCCGTGGGTGGCCACCAGCTCCTTGTTGGAGGAGACCACGCTCTTACCCGCCTTCAGGGCGCGGGTGGTGAACTCCAGAGCCACCTTGGCTCCGCCGATGGTCTCCACCACCACGTCCACCTCGGGGTCGTTCTCAATGATGGAAAAGTCCTTCACGAAGCAGTCCTTAAAGGGGCTGTCGGGGAAATCCCGCACGTCCAGGATGTATTTGACCTGGATCTCGCCGCCGGAGCGCCGGGCAATGCCCTGGCTGTTCTTACTGAGCACCTCGGCCACGCCGGAACCGACGGTGCCGAAGCCTAGAATCGCTACCTTTGTCATTCCAACTCACCTCATAAAAAACACAGAGTTTCTTTCTTAACCGGCCAGAACCTCACAGCGGATCACGCCGGTGCTGTCCGCGGCGGCCTGGAGCATATCCTCCAGGCTCAGGTGCATCTGAGAGGTCTCAGCCGTAATGGTCACCACAGCACAGCCGTTGACGGGGATATTCTGATTGATGGTCAGAATATTCATCCCTGTGCCGGCCAGTACGTTGAGCAGTCCCGAGAGTACCCCCGGCTCATCCCGCAGCATGGTCTGGAACGTGACGATCCGTCCATGGAGCATATCCTGAAATGGCCGTACCGCATCTTTGTATTTGTAAAAGGCGCTGCGGCTGATGCCTACGGCATGCGCCGCGCCGTTCACTGTGGTCTCCTCCCCGGTCTCCAGCAGCCGCTTGGCCTGAGCCACCTTGCGGAAGATCTCCGGCATGGAAGACGCCTGAACGATAAAATAGCCCTCGGATTGATTCACCTTCTGTTCCTCCGTCCCCTTGTCCGTGTGTCGTGGTCATTTGTACTTGCGATGTGGTCTATTTTAGCACACCAAAGTCCGGGATGCAATGGGCAGGCGGTCAATCAACCGATCAATTTTTCACTGGTCCGCCCTGCTGTTATTCGTCATTTTCCACAATTTTTCGTGTGGCCATGCACTGACGCAAAGAGAAGGGCCGCCTGCGGCGGCCCTCTCCTCGGTGGTGATCACTATCTTACGGAGTTGGTTACATTCTCCGGCTGGCTGGTTTCTCCTCCGCCGCCCTCCTGAGAGCCGCCCTCCGGATCGGTCGGTTCCTCCCCGCCGTCGGGGTTCTCCGGGTTCTCAGGGTTGGAAGGATCATCGGAATCGGTGGTTTCTCCTCCTTCCGGAGGCACCACTGCCTCGCCGGTGTGGACGGTACACACGCCTACGTTAGGCAAGTTGGAGTAGAAATACTGGCTGTCTTCCGCCCAGGCGCCGCCCACGCTCTCCCGATCCAGGTTGAGGTAGGCATAGGTGCGGATGCTGATCTCGGGACAGTAGGGACCGGCCAGATGGTAGCTGCCGGTGAACGCTCCGTTCTCATCCAGCACCGGATCATCCACGCAGACCCGGACCAGAGAGTTGGAGCCCTCCTCCAGAGAGTGGCAGGAACACGACGTGGAAGGCGCGTCCTCAGCCATCACATAGCCGGTGGCCACCCGGGATCCCCGGGGATCGGCCTGACAGGCAGAGGTGGCCAGGCCGCCGCAGTCCTTACAATAAGAGACCTGCACCAGGCCGCTGGGCTTGCTGAATCCGGTGTTTTCCAGCCCGTCATGGATGGGAGACATGACCTTTTTCCACAGCTGGGCCGCCGGGTTGCCCGAAGAGGGCACACGCTCGTTGTACTCATAGCCCACCCACACCGCAGCGGTGTAGTAGGGGGTGTAGCCTACGAACCAGCGGTCAAACTTACTGTCGGTGGTACCCGTCTTACCGGCAACGGACATGCCGCTGATCCGAGCCTCGGTACCGCCGCCGTTCTGCACCACATTCTGCAGCATGGTGTTCATATAATAGGCTGTGGACTCCTTGATGGCAGTCTCGTCCTCCCGGCTGTTGTCCAGGATCACATTGCCGTCGCTGTCCTCCACCTTGGTGTAGGTGCGGGCCTCCCGGTAGATGCCGTTCTCGGGGAACACGGCAAAGGCGTTGGCCATCTGCCGGGTGGTGACGCCGTCGGTCAGACCGCCCATGGCCAGAGGAGCCAGGTTAATGTCGCTTTGCATCTGTCCATTGACCATCCGGCCGCTCTCCAGGTTCAGATGGAAGTGCTGGGTGGCAAATTCATAGGACTTGGCCGGGGTGACCATCGCTATGGTCCGCACGGCCACGGTGTTGTAGGACCACTGCAGCGCCTCGGTTACGGTCACCTGGCCACGGTAGCGGCCGTCTACGTTCACCGGCCAGGCCTTGCCGTCCAGCACCTGATAGGGGTAGTCGGGCAGCACCGAAATGGGGCTGAGCAGTCCCATCTCCATGGCAGGGGCATAGGCGGTCAAGGGTTTAATGGAAGAACCAGGCTGGCGCAGAGCACCGGTGGCCAGGTTGGTGCCGCGGTTGATGGTCTTTTCTCCGATACGGCCCACCAGACCGGCAATGTCGCCAGTGGAGTTATCAATGATGGTAATGGCCGACTGGAGCTGCTGGCCTGTTTTGGAAGAGGTGTAGTTCAGGTTGGAGCGGTCATAGTAGATGGCCTCCGCCGCCGCCTGGACCTGGGGGTCCACACAGGTGTAGATGCGCAGGCCGCCGTTGGAGAGCATCTGGCTGACATACTGGCTGGAGTAGCCGTACTCCTCCTTCAGGTCGTTCATCACATCGGTGATGACCTGCTCCTCATACCAGGAGTAGATATCCGAGGTGCTCTGGCCGGACTCGGAATTGCTGCCCACAAAGACCAGCTCCTGGGCCACCGCCTCGTCGTACTCCTCCTGGGAGATCTTGCCCTGTTCCAGCATCTGGCCCAGAATGACCTCCTGGCGGTACTTGTTCCACTGCACCGCACTCCACATCTCGCCATTGCTGTTTTCCACCTGGGCGGTGGAATAGGGACCATACTTGGAGGGGTTGTTGGTGATGCCGATGAGGCTGGCGCACTCGGCCAAAGTCAGATCAGACACCGACTTGCCAAAGTACTTTTCGGCCGCCGCGCCCACGCCCTCACAGCCGCTGCCCAGAGGGATCACGTTGAGGTAGAGCTCCAAAATATCCTCTTTTTCATAGTGGGAGTCTACATACAGGGCGCGGAAAATCTCGGTGACCTTTCGCTTGACGGTGGTCTCGTTATAATCGGTCAGGTTTTTAATGAGCTGCTGGGTGATGGTGGAGCCGCCCTGGATATCGCCGCCAGTAAACATGCTCACCACCGCCTGGGTGGTACGCCACCAGTCCACGCCATTGTGGGTCCAGAACCGGCGGTCCTCGATGGCCACGGCGGCGTCCTTGAGGTACTGGGGCATATCCTCATAGTCCACCCACTGGGAGTTGGTGACGCTGAGTACCTGGCGCAGCTCTTTATACTCTCCGGTACTCTTGTCCTGATAGTACATCACACTGTTCTCGTCCACATTGAAGCTGGAGAGATCCATGTTGGCCTGTGGGAGAATCACGTTGACGATATACACTGCCGCAAAGCAGGCCAGGAAAGCGCTGGTGGTCAGGAAAATCAGCAGCAGCGTGCCGATGATCCGCATCACGCCGCCCTTTTTCTTTTTGCTCTTTTTACGGCGGCGCGCAGGCTGGTCCCCGTTCTGGCTGGAACGAGCACCTTCTCGTCTGGAATGGGAAGAATAATTTTGTTCAGACACAGCAAATACCTCCGAACTGGCAGGCGCGCAGCGCACCGGCCCGCCCTGAGCACCGGAACAAGTGCCAGGCTGCCATGCGCTTTGGCGCAGTTGTTTCGCATGTCCGGC
>ENA-OROH01003349-OROH01003349.1-human-gut-metagenome-genome-assembly--contig:-NODE-3349-length-10738-cov-2.857624_pt1 | contig 10738 bp, 8 predicted proteins | sample MGYA00242125_ERZ509042 | MGnify/ENA primary metagenome ERZ509042 (study PRJEB26280, sample SAMEA2338738) | human gut metagenome | biome: human gut; feature: human-associated habitat; material: faeces... | reverse complement strand
GGCAGCGGCTTCGCCGCGGCGGTGGCCGAGGAATGGCCGCAAATAAGGGTGCAGAGATGCACGTTCCATGCATTCTGCCAGGTTAGAAGGTATACAACGTCTCGTCCTAGGCTACAGGCGGGCATCGAGCTCTACGGTCTCGCCTGCGAGCTGCTGCATGTTGAGGACCTGCGCCAGGCGGAACGGTGGTCGGAGAGGCTGCTGGACTGGTGCAGGTTCTGGTCCGACTTCCTGGAGGAGCGCAGCGTGGTCGACGGGCGCATGTCCTTCACTCACGAGAGGTTGAGGAAGGCGCGCCGGAGCCTCGTCACCCTGCTCAACTCTGGGACCCTTTTCACCTACCTGGACCCGCAGCTGACGGCAGAGGGCCCGCTGCCCGCCACGAACAATTGCATCGAGGGCGCCGTGAACGCTCGGATAAGAGAGATGCTGCGCAACCACCGTGGGCTGACGACACTCAGGCGCGCCAAGGCGGCGTTCTGGTGGTGCCACGCACACGCGGAGTGTCCGAAGGGCATGGCTCAGACGCTCCGCGAGATGCCGACCGATGCCGACATCGAGCTGCTGCGAAGCGAGTACGGGATCGACATCGACTCCATAGGGCATCTAGCCAAATGGGGTGAGGGCCTGGTCTGGGAGGAACTCCATTTCAAGACGAGGTATCCGTACTCGATCGACTAGCCAGACACACTTTTTGTCCTATAACCCTTATTCGCTGCTGGTTAGCGGTCGCTAACTACCGGGGGTAACAATCGGTAGAAGGCCTTCTTTTGTCATGGTCGCCGCTCGCCCTTAGGGCACGTCAAAAATATCCCGTTTTCCGTCTCTGGTCAGGGAGCGCAATCCCGCGCTCCCTGACCCAGGGGAGGAAACATGCCCTCATCCGCGAGGCTGCCGCAGCAGCTACGACTGCATCGTCAAGATCAAGGGCGTCACCACGCGTCCGATACTGTTCAGTCAGCTCATGCGGAGCGACAGAGAGGGGGCGATGAACCCTGAGGAGCTGTTCGCAGACGACCGCAGCCCCGCTTCCGAGCAGGAGTGCATCCACGAGGACGAGCTGCACTTGCTCATGCGCAGCATACTGGATTAGGTCATATCGTTTTGCGAAAGAAATACGATAGCACTTGACATATCGGGTGACCGAGTAGTTGAAGAAGGCTCATAGAGCAGTAACATATGGCCCATGACCTTGTTAGGCTGCGGTTTTGACAATGAGATCGAGAAGGGAGCAATTCGATGACAGGAACGATATGCGTGGTCATAGGACCGAATGGGTACGGGAAAACTACGTACCTCAACGACACGAGCAAGAAGCTCGCCGATGTAGGCAAGCCGATATTGATGATCCCATCGGAGATTAAGCTTCTCGATGAGGTGAAGGACACCGTCGACACGTCGCAGACGATGGAATTTCTTCTCAGTGAGATCTTGGAGACGCCTGCTTTCATTGAGAAGCGGAAGGCGCTGTATGCCGAGGCCGATGAGGCTATTGCTTCGAGTCTTCCTGAGATGAACAAGATGCTGGAAGAGGTTCTTTCCCTGAACGGTTCGGAGCGCACAAAGGATTTTATTGCTCCTAATCCGAAGAGAGCAATCAAGAACCTCGTTTCTATCGGGCAAGACGACGTCAAGAAAAAGATGGGCAGCGGACAGAGAATGCAGCTGCTTTTGAAGCTTGCGGCCAAGAGCAGCAAGGGCCACATCTTTCTTGACGAACCTGAGAAGTATTCACATCCATCACTGTTGAATGGCACCGCTAAGGCGATTAACGAGTTGGTTGCCGCCGGCAAAAATGTCTACATTGCTACGCATTCACCAAAGCTAGTTTCGATGCTCGATTTTGACTTGGGAGACCTCCGGTTGATTAATGACGCGAGCCACGATCTGAAGGAAATACCGTTTGACGAGGCGGTCGCCGCCGTTTCGTCGCGGGTAAACGTCGGCTCCATGCAAGACAAGTTCAAGCGTTATTACGTGAGCGGTGATTCTCTGAAGAATTGCGTCTCCAAGAGGCATAGCCGGGCCTTCATAGAGGCGTTGTTTACCCGAAAGGTCTTTCTGTGCGAAGGCGCGAACGATGAGCTGTTCATCAATGCGTCCCTGCAGCAGCATGGTGGGTTCTACGATGATTACGTGATATTCAAGGTGTGGGGCAAGAGCAACCTCCCGATTTTCATCGAGCTGTTCGAAAGGCTAGGCATCGATCTTGTGACGATGTTCGACGTCGACGACGAGAGCAAAGACCCTCACTGCAAATTGAACCCTGTCATTAGGTCGTATTCCGACACAGGGTGCAGGGTTATTGAGTTCAAGCCGAACCTTGAAGCGGCGCTCGGCTATAAAGGCAAGAAAGGCGACGCGCTTGGGCTTATCGATCATTTGGAGTCGATGGGCGTGCCCGCTGGGTACTCGCTGGCTTAGAGGAGGGGCGATGGAAATCAACTCGGCGAATGTCAAGGAGATGGCAAGCAGATGCGGAACGGAATTGCTGGGGGCGTTCCGCGATGCCTTCGATGGACTGGTCTCCCAGGAATGCGAGGACGTCTTTAGTCAGACTATGGAGCTTGGTATCGAGAACACGATGCGCGCTCTCATTGAAGCTGGCGTTGAAGATAGTGCAATGGTTTCGGCGCTCTGTGAGGTTTGGGGGTTGCCCAGGAAGGAAGCTGCGGAGAGGGTCGCCTGGCTGAAGTGGAAGATCGCCATTGAGCGTCTGAAAGAGTTTCTCCTGTTCAAAGGGAAGCGCAGCGAGGCAGTTGATAAATTCTGCAGGGAATATGCTGTGCAAAAGAGGCTCAGCAATGATGATAGCCTGCTCGAGCTTTGGGATAAGCCCGAGCAGCTTTATGCGGAGCTGTCGCACATGGATCCTGATCCGCGACCTGTTGCACGCCTAGTTTCCCGCGTCTGAAGTGCGTTCATTTTCACTTGAGTTGCGTCCTTCTAGCCCCTCATGCATGGCCCTTGAGGAAAGGATGCAGCCATGTTGCTCATCCACGACCTTCGTGAGCGTCAAAACAAGCGCGTAGTACGACAAACCTCTCGGAGTTTTCCCGTTTCAGCTGAGAGAACTCCGAGAGGTTTCTGCTATTCCTCGTCGTCGCGGAAGGCTGAGGGGTCTATGTCGATGATCGAGTCGTCTGCCATCCTGACAGTTTCCTTGGCTGCTTCCGGCTTCAGCCTTGTACCGGTGGGCACCGACTCCGACCACGGCATCAGTGAGTCCGGGTAGGCCGGGGCCGCTCGGGTCCTCGGCGTTGGGGTGTGTGTAGTCAAATTAGCGTCGACACTTGGGGCTGTGGTGGAAATTCTGGTCCTCTTTTGGTCTAGGATTTTCACCGCAGCCCCGATTTTCTTTTTGAAAACAGCATCGGTCTTTGTGGATTGAAGAGCTGACTGATTGCGCAATAAACCTAAACACGTGGCGATGGAGTCTGATAATGGCTAAGCTTTAAGTTCTAAGGGCTAGGAGTACCAAGATTGTTGAGGTGCTATAAAGGTACTTTGCGTTAGTGCGGGAAGAGCTATGCGGGTCAAATCGTATAATGGAGCGAGTGCCAAGATCCTATAGTGTAGAGGTTGCAATATGAAACAGTATTCGGTTGATTTTTTGGGGAGGATTAGAAATTTCAACCTGCCCAAGAACCAGGCGCTGGTTCCTTTATATGAAGCGATCGTGAATTCTTTTCAGGCTATTGAGGATAGGCCTCCTTCTGGAAGGGGTGAAGTCGCTATCTCTGTCAAAAGGCGAGCTGTACTTGATCTTGACGAAGAGTCGCATGGACGCATTTCAGGCTTCTTGGTCGAGGATAACGGGATTGGGTTTGACGAAGAGAACTTTGAGTCTTTTTTGCGGGCGGATTCCCAGCACAAAAGGTCTAGGGGTGGAAAAGGCGTCGGAAGATTTTGTTGGCTAAAGGCGTTTTCCGATGTAGACGTCGTGAGCACATTTGAACAGGACGGTGTGTTTTATACAAGGAGCTTTGTGTTTTCAGGTAGTACAGCTGGCATTGATGACCATGTGTGTAACGCTGTTGAGCTAACAACTGGTTCTAAGGTTGAGCTTCGTAACGTAAAGGAAGAATACCTCCCTTTTATTCCGGATATTGCTGAGGATATCGCAGATAGCATCATGCAGCATTGCCTTGTATACCTCCTTAGTGAGAAGTGTCCGCATGTTGTGCTGCGCGATGGAGATACTGTACTAGACATTAATTGTCGTCTGTCTGATCTTCTGGAGTCAAAGAGCGAGACGAGTACATTCATAATAAAAGAGAAGAGCTTCTCTCTGCTTCATATCAAGATGAGAGTGCTAAGTTCCTCTCAATCATCGAAATCGTCTTCGAGCAAACTTCTTTTATGTGCAAACAATAGATCTGTTGAAGAGAAAAATTTGAACAACACAGTTCTTAATGGGCTGGATAGCTGGTTAAAAAAGAAGCATGGCTTTACATACACCGGTGTTCTCACAGGTGATTATCTCGATGAAAACGTCGATTCGACAAGGCTTTCTTTTACTTTCCCTAGCAAGGGTGAAGATCTAATTTTTGACATCAGCAACGAGGAGATCGTTCTTGCCGCCGGTAGGGAGGTCATGGCGTTCCTTCATGATTATTGGGAAGAAGCGCAAAAAACCAAGAGGGAGCGTGTCGAATCCTATGTCAAGAGAGAAGCTCCGCAATACCGCCATTTGCTTGAGTACGCCAAATCAGACATCGATGCCATCAAATTTGGTGCAACGGAAGATAGCATCGATGATGCGCTATATAGAGCGAAACGAAAGTTCGAGAAGAGTGTGAAAGAAGGGAACGCGGCACTGCTAAGAAAACTGGACAACAAAAATGTAGACAGCGAAGAGTACATCCAAGAGTATCAGAGGCAGGTGCAAAGGACGAGCGAGGCGAATAAGGCCGCGCTTGCGGACTACGTCATTCGAAGGAAAGCTATTCTTGACCTATTCGAAAAAGGGTTAGCTCTCGATGATGACCATTACGAAAAAGAGAGCTATATTCATGAGCTCATTTTTCCAATGCGCGCATCTTCGGATGACACTTCATATACAGCGCACAACCTATGGCTCATTGATGAACGGTTAACATACTCTTCCTATATTTCATCAGATCAGCCGTTTAGCGGTAAGAACAACGAAGGTCGACCAGACATAATGTGCCTCCAGGCCCCCGTTTTCATGTCTACGGAGGAGAATCGTGGAAGCACTTACGATTCGGTGATTCTTTTTGAATTAAAACGACCAATGAGAGATGATTACAATGGAACCGATAATCCCATAACCCAATTGCTTAGCTACGCTGACAAAATAAAAAGTAATAATGCGAAAGATGCCAGGGGAAGATTTATCAGGGTGAATGAAAACACCAGGATGTATCTTTATGCGGTCTGTGATATTACATCATCTTTGAAAAGAGTTCTCCGCAATTTCAACTTTAATGCTACTGCTGATGGAGGGGGAATGTTTACCTTTAATCAGAATTACAACGCATATATTGAAGTGCTTCCTTTTGAGAAAATGCTTCGTGATTCGCGCATGAGAAATCAGGTCTTTTTTCGAAAGCTTGGGATTGATTAAGGGTCTGAATCTTCAAATCAAATGCAACACTTCTGAGCAATGGATTTCGTACGGCGTCCGGAAGCCCAGGCGTTTGCGCGGCTTGCGGTTGAGCTTATCGTACGTCTCCTGCACGCGCTTCTCGCTCACGCGCACCAGCGACTCGCCCTTCGGGAGGCACGAGGATGCGGACAAATAGTTGGACCAAATCGGTCCGGTTGGGAGTGGAGAGGGTAAGATTTCTTGGACACCAAGTTAAGAGCGAAAGGTGTTCTATATGACCCAGAAGAGGAAGCGTTACGATAAGCAGTTCAAGATAGCGGCGGCGCGGGCTGGTGAACGGCAAGGGCTACAAGACGAGGGAGGAGGCGAAGCAGGACGTGCTCAAGTGCATCGAGCTCTATTACAACACACGGAGGATGCACTCATCGATCGACTATAATGCCCCGTGCGACCTAGAGCGAGATGTTGCCTGAAGAAGCTTTTCCGTCCAAGAAACCTTGACCAGTCCAGTGTGCGAGAAGGGGTGACGTGTGCGCTGCGGGGCGGAATCGTGTCGCTTTCGGCAATCGTGCTCTTGTCAATACTGCGCATGTCATATCATCAAGCTTACCGTGGCGGTTTGGGGCGGTCTTTGGCCGAGGGCGTTTGGATTGTTGGAGAAAGCGGAAGAGTGTGCAGCTATGATGAGCAGGGAAATCGAAATCAGGGACAGAATCGCCAGGCTCGATCCTGCTGGCTTCCAGAACCTTGCTCAGGAATTGCTTTCGCAGCATCTTGGGTATGATAAGCCCGTACACAGAGGGTCTGCTGCCCGCTCGGCGGCGACGGCCCTGGGAACGCCGGACACAATCTGGCTTTTGCCCCACAATAAATTCGCCTATCTCGAATGCGGCCATTATCCGGAAAGAGCAGAAGCGAAGAAGAAAATCGAAGAGGATATCGAGAAGAGCCTAGAGACCGAAAGAAAAGAGCTCGATTCTGGGCAGTTGGTCAAGATAATCATCGCATATTCATGTCGAAGACTAGACAGTTCTGATCTCAGCTATCTAAGAGGCATTGACGGTCGCGTCGAGCTTGTGGGTACGGACGAAATGGCGAGTTTGTTAGCCCGACGGTATCCAAGTCTTGCAAGAGAGCACCTGGGCATCGAGGTGGGTACTGGGCAAATTATGTCTCCGGATGAATTCGAATCCGCAGTTGAAAAGAACAGCTTCGCCTCTACTCTGAAGGTTGATTTGCTTGGAAAGGATAAAGAGATCAATGAGCTTCTCGCTGCGCTCGAAGAGAATCAGTTCGTCTTGGTATATGGGCGACCTGGATGTGGGAAGACCAGGCTTTGCGTTGAGGCTTTGCGCCGATTTGCATATGGTAGCGGCGCGCATCCTCTTGTCATCCAATCGAACAAGTTGCCAATCTGGAACGATTTGGCGAATGATGTTCCCAAAGAGGACCCTTCGATAATTCTGCTCGACGACGCCAACGAGCTTTCCGGTCTCGAAGGATTTGCGGACTTCGTGTCTAACAGAGGCAATATCAAGGTCCTTATGACCGTAAGAAATTATGCGTTCGAGCATGTGAAGATCGCCATTTCAAAGTTCTGTAGGCCTTGCCTCTATAAGGTCAACCCGCTTGACGAGGAGACGGCCTTAAACGTGGTCGAGAACGGATTCGGCATCGCGAAAGGGAGAGCGTCTGCGGATATTGTCCGCTTATCGAGGGGCAATATGCGCTTGGCCTGCGCGGCGGCCGAGGTTGCTAAGGAACGCGGGATCGAAGTATTCTCCACGATGCCGAGCCTTATAGAAGCTTGCTACGGAGAGAAGGCTTCCCTTCTGGGCGGCAACGCCAAAATGGCGGCAACAATCGTCTCCGTTTTGGACTCGCACAGGGTGGAGGGAAACAAAGACCTGGATAAGTTGCTTGCCAAGGTGGGGATTTCTCATGACTGCTACATCGATGCTTGTACCACCCTGTGCCACGACGAGCTTGTGGATGCCTGCCAGGGTATGGTGGCGGTGGCACCGGGTGAACAGGTTTTGAGAGATTATTTGCTCTACCGGGCATTCATCGCCGAGAAAAGTTTATCTCTTTCCGACGTCAACGAGTTGGAGTGCGGCAATGCTCGATGTCCCAGTATTGTCGCCATCCTTGTAAACAATTTCTACACCGAAGAGCTTATTTCCTCTTTGAAATCGCAGCTGGACGACATTTGGGTGTTGGCGAACGATGAGAAACGATGGAAAATGGTAAGCGAATATCATTTCCTTCTCGGCGAGAAGGGCCTTGGACACATTCTCGGGGCAATTGAAGGCTACGAGCCCGGAAACTACGATTACCTTACTTGCCGATTTGACAAGAACCCTGGAACTTATTCGCCGGAACCTCGGATCCTCGTATCGCTCACTCCCTTTTTGCATGTCTCTCAATTCAACGAGCCTGAAGAGCTGTTCTTCATGGCTTTGGGGAGGAACATCCTGCCTCCACGGGAGGCGAAGGAGGCCCTCACGACGACCATGTGCTTCAACGAGGACTCGTATTTGGACGAATTTCGATACGAGAACGAGGTCATCGAGCGCCTTACGTCTGATTTTCGCAGAACGAAGGAGAATAGGTACGGGGTTCTGCTCGCCTATTATGCCGAGGCTTTACTGGCGGCAACATACGACGGTCCGACAAGGATGGAGGGAAACAAGGTCACGTTCATCCATGGAAACCACGTCTACACCGAGGCGATGATCGGCTTGCGGAAGCGAGTAATCGCCTACCTCAAGGAACTCAGAGGCTGTTCGGAGCTGAGCCGTCTCTGCGATTCGGTGATTACCGGTGTTCGGGGTATCGGCGGCGATAACGGGGCCGGTCGGTTGTGGAAAGAGACCCTGAAGGAGCTATATAAAGGATATGTTTCGCGAATCGAGTCGATTGAGATTTGTAGCTTACCTGGTTTTGTTCAACTGGAGAAAGAGCTCATTTCCCAAGGTGTCATCGCTGAAGAGGGGCTCCCGTTCCTTAACGCGTCGCCCGAGGAACGGATCGCAGCCAAGATCTTCTTTGACGACTACTGCGGACACGATATCTCGGAAGAATTGACAGAGGTTATTCAAACAGCAAGCTCGGCAGAACTGGTGAAGGCGGTCTCGATTGTGTGCTCTGCCGGCCGGCAGAGCACAACTTACATTCCTTACCCAATCCTGAGGGACGTCATGATTCTTGGTGCTGATACTTTGACCGAATGCGCAGATTTGATCATCCTGTCTGATGTTCCCTTGTATACGGTCCCGGACGATTTGCTTATTCGCTGGATTGACTTGCTCGGCATCGATCGGGTTCGCGGTCTTGTTCTGAAGCGAGAGGAGAATGAGATTCCCGAATGGCTTAGTCGGATTGACGAAGCGCGGTTTAAGGAGTTTGGAGTCACTCCCGAACTGGCAAGGGACATCGAGGAAGGAGCCGACAAGTACGGCGAAACCGTTTCGTATGAGGCGGCGATGGAGATCGACTCTGCTACGCCAGGCTTTTTCGCTAAGTACGCGGCCGGCGTCCTGCAGAAGTTGGAAAGGGGCTCGCACGCCTTTTACAGACTTCTTCCCAGCAACATCAACAATGCCGAGCAGAGGGCGTTTGTCTCCAAACCGGAAATGCTGTACCTTGCGGAAGAAATCTTGCTTAATCTCGTAAGCGGAACGAGTTCCTATTGGGATGAGGACCTCCTTCGTTTTATCGTTGCTAACGATGATCAATTTCCTGAGAGGGCAATGCCCGTGCTCATGGAGTTCGATGCTACTTATGCGATGGAGCATTTGGGCGAGGCGGCATGGAGGGAGGAGAACGGCGAGGCCGCAACCGATGGAGAATGGAAGGGAATAGCCGGGTTTAAGACGAGCGTGCCGCGTATGGTGAAGCCTTTCGCTTTGAAACATTTTCTTAATTACGCTATTGAGCATTGCGGCGATGCTGTCATGTCTTGGCTGGCGTCGCGTTCGATGAGAGATGGGAAACTTGCCGACCATCTGCCAGACGTCGCAATGGAGTTACCCAAGAACCTGAAGGTCAAGTACATAGTCTTGTTATGCCAAGAGGGCCTTAGCTCGGAAGAGCTCAAAAAGGTCCCTGTAATCATGTCTTATTTCGGCGCATCGTGGAGCGGGAGCGAAATCCCTCTTCTTCAAGGGAAGATTAACTTCATTGAAGAGGTAATCGAATATTTACCCGGAGCTGCTCTGATAAGGCACCGTATGGTTTTGGAAGACGCGATAGTCTCTGTGAAGCGACGCATAGAATACGCAGAGGTTGACGAGTTTCTTCATCCATTTTAGCGGTCGTCGCCCGCGCCCCGGGGGCTTCTCGGGTATTTGCGGGGGTGCGGATCATCCTTTCGGCTATGCGATGGGGGTGCTGACGTTTTTCATGCAAAAGCGTTCATGCCCGCTCCATCGCGCGCGAAACTTAACGATAGGTTGAAAAACTAACCGCATCACACTTCTTGATTTGATCTTGCAAGCAAGTAGAGTAATTCGCACTAAAGCTGGAAAGCCTCTCATTGATGCGCAACCCCAGCTCCTTTTGTATCCAGAGGACGAAACATGAAATACACCAAGACGTTGGTGGTAGCGTCGGAAATGTTGGTATAAAGGGTCCGTGATGAGGGGTTCGGCCGCGTCCCAAGATCTGAATCTGCCCCTATCCTAAGCCTCGTCCACTTGGTCTGCAAGGTCGAGGCTCGCCAGGATCGTCTTCCTAGCCACTGTCGCCAGCTCCTCGGGGTCCCTTTCGCTGTCGGGAGAGGGCGCGGGTTTGTCGGTGTAGAGTTCGGCCATGTTTCTTTCGGAGAAGTACCTCAACTCGCTCTAGGCATCGTCCTGCTCGCACATGACAATGCCGGCCAGTCTCTCCAGGGACTCGACTGACGGGAACACCTGCACTACCCTCGACTTGCGCTTTATCTCCCTGTTGGTGCGCAGCCTCTTCCAATGGCCCTGTGGAAAGTTGAGGTGTGTCAAGATTTCGGACACGCTTTGCCCGTCCTTTTCCCGATACCCTACGCGGCGGTGAGATCAGCTGCACCCCTGGCCAGCGCAGCCGGCTTCGGCGCTGTCCTCACATGGAACGACTCCATCGCCTCGGCGGGGATCCGGTTGCCGATCATCGAGCGCGGCCTCGAGCGGTTGC
>ENA-OROH01003341-OROH01003341.1-human-gut-metagenome-genome-assembly--contig:-NODE-3341-length-10770-cov-2.451703_pt1 | contig 10770 bp, 5 predicted proteins | sample MGYA00242125_ERZ509042 | MGnify/ENA primary metagenome ERZ509042 (study PRJEB26280, sample SAMEA2338738) | human gut metagenome | biome: human gut; feature: human-associated habitat; material: faeces... | reverse complement strand
AAGTAGCTTTGGCAGCCTGTATGTCCATCCCTACGATTTCTCGAACAAGTTCTCCAAGAGGTTTTGCGCCATACTCTTTCTCATACTCTTCCTTTGATCCGAGTTCGTTCCAGAGGATGTCTTCAAGAATAGCAATATCAGAAACCGTCAGCGGAATATTTCCTCTGAGTTTGGCAATTGCGGGATTATCTTGGTGTTGTCGAATATAAAAACTGACTTTCATCTTATAATTCTGAAGGTCGTCATTTTCAAGTTCAGACTCTTTCCACTCAACAGAAAGTAACTTATCCGAAAAATGCGTCTCGTACAGAACCTGTTCCCTTTTGGGAATGTATTTCATCAGTTCACGAAGGGTATTGCGGATATGTTCAAATACATTGATTTCAGCCCGCTCTAGCATATCCGTATGGAGTATATTTTCTATCATTTCTTTTTGAGCAAGCACATCGGGAATCGTAGCCAATTTGGAAAGAGCACGCACTTTTTTTACAAGATCAGAACGACCTCTCATGTAGCTTTTTCCTGTTAGATAAGCCAGTTCGATACCATACATCAATGCATCAAAACGTTGGGCGCTGGCTTCATCGGAATCAGGTTGAATCAATGGGGCGACTTCTTCAGCGATTCGCAAAATATTTTCGTAGGAAAGCGTTTCGTAAGATTCTGGATTCGCATAAAGATCCACATATTTTACATGCAGACGTACCGCAAAATGTTCCCTTTTGAGTTCACGCACCTTGGCAACCAGCTCATTTACCAGTGCAGAACGAAAAGCTCTCAGTTCATCCGTTTGGAATTCCAGCTCCTGCAATTTGAAAACGATCTGGGCTTTCAGATTAAAAACCTGCTCTTGTATGGAGCGTTGAACCGGAGCTTCAACACTTTTCCCTCCTACCCTGAAAAAGGAGAAGTTGTTGCAAAAGTCGAAGATAAGGAATTCCTTCTTGTCTTCGCCATCCAAGAGGCCGGGGCACAGGCGTGTGCCTCTGCCGATCATCTGCCAGAACTTGGCCTTGCTGAGTACCCGCTTGAAGAAGACAAGATTGACAACTTCCGGCACGTCGATGCCGGTATCCAGCATATCCACGGAAACAGCGATTTGCGGTAGCTTTTGCCTGTCTGAAAAATCGTCAATGGCATTTTGGGCATAATTGGTCTGGTTGTCGATGACCCGGCAATATCCAGAAGGGTAGTGTGGGTAATCCTTATTCCAGATCTCCACAATTTTTTCGGCGTGCTTGTGGTTCTTGGCAAAGATGATGGTTTTCCCCACGTTCTTGCCGAAATCAGCGCGGATGCCGTGCGTCATAAGCGTATTCAGCACTTGGCGGATGGTATCGATGTTGAAAACCCACTCATTGAGGGCGGCACTGTCGATCCGTTCGGGGATTTCCCCATTTTCGGACGTAAAGCAGTCCTCAAATTCGGCTTTCTCCTCCTCGGAGAGTTCATCATACGTGATGCCTGATTCCATGAATTTCAGGCGTGTCTCCACGGAATGAAAGTCAACGAGGAACCCATCCCGGACGGCCTGAGCCAATTCATAGCCGTATGTAGGAACACCGGATTCCAGTTCAAAGATCTCATAGGTGTTCTTGTCGATTTCATCTTTGGGCGTCGCAGTAAGCCCTACGATGTGGGCATCAAAATAGGTAAAGATATCTTTATATTTTTTATAAATGCTTCGATGAGCCTCATCAACGATGATGAGATCGAAGTGCCCACAGGTGAACAGTTTTCCACCATCTTCGTCCTTAGCTTCGTCAATGCAGTTCATCATGGTCTGATAGGTGGAAAAGACGCCCCGTGCCGTACAGTTGGACTTGTCCTCACAGAGATTCGTAATGGACAGATCGGGAAGAAGATTGGAGAAAGCCCGTTTTGCCTGCACAACGAGGCTCGTCCGGTCAGCCAGGAACAGGACATTCTTGATCCAGCCGTAACGGAGCAAGACATCTACCAAGGAAATGACCACACGGGTTTTGCCGCTGCCCGTAGCCATGACGAGCAACGCCTTGCGCCGATTGCCGCTATCAAACGCCCGACAGACGGCCTGAATAGCTTCCTTCTGGTAGTATCTGTTGGTAATGGCTTCGCGTATGAGGATGTTCTTCAAACTGGAACGGGAATCCAGCTTATTGAACTCCTTGAGCAGATCGCGCTTGGAGTACACGCCGGATACCACCCGTTCCGGGTAGTATCGGTCGTTCCACATATGCGTATCGAAACCATTGGTGAGAAAAATGATTGGACGCCGACCGAATTTCTTTTCAAGAAGATCCGCGTATAATTTGGCTTGCTGCCGTCCTGCGGCAACATCCTTGCAACCTCTTTTGGCCTCAATGACCGCCAAGGGCTTGGCATCATCCCCGAACAGGACATAATCCGCATACCCTACGCCCGCCTTGTTGGGCATTCCTTCCAAGGGATACTCACTTTCCCAATCCTGCCCCTGCACCCATCCGGCATCTGCCAGCAGCGTATCAATATAAACCTTGCGGGTTTCGTATTCAGAGAGATCCAGCGGCTTCTGAACATACGTCTGCTTTTGGTGATCGCGCCTTGCGGTGAGCTGCTCCCGCAATGCCATGTTTTCCGCTTTAAGCTGCTCAATGGTTGCATCCGTAGCATCAGCCGGAACCGAAGACGGCACAGCCTGTTCCTGCTCCAAAAGGGAAGAATCAAACTCACGTTCCTCATCGCCCTTGCCATAGCAGTAGTCAACGAAATCGAGGAAAACGAACAGGTTTTCCAGTGCATACCGTGCCTGCTCCTTGCTGATGGCGCGGGTACTGTGGGCGGCATTGTTGCCTAGGGCACGGATAAAATTCAGACGTTTGAGGATTTCCCTGCCGACGATTTTCTGAAATCCTTCCGTATTGAGGAGTGTGACCAGCTTTTCCTGATAAGGCATCGACAGAGACGTATCCACCGAATACATCCATTTGATCGCCAGCTCCATCGCTTTGCGGCAGTTGATCGCGCACGAGGCGGCATCAATGGAAAAGATCCTCTCTGCGGCGATAGCGGTGTTGGCAAAGCTGGAAAACTGTTTCTGCTCTTTCAGAAAATCGAAATTGGTCATGCGGGAACCTCATCCGAAATAGGTTTGCATCAGGGCCTTGTAGTTGAGTTCGAGTTTTTCGAGGCTTTGTTGAAGGGTTGATTTTATTTTTTCAATGTGATTAACGAAAGATGCAAATTCATTTTGAAGAGGGAGAGGAGGTAGTGGAATTCGCATTTTACCCAAACGTTCTTTTGAAATATTTGACATAGATTTGGCAGAACCTCCAGACAAACTCTGTACCCGAGGTCTAAATAAACCAAGATTGATTAGTTGCCAGAGAAAAATTTTATTACAGTTAGCTTTTGTATTCAGTCTAAAAATGAGATCAGGCATCATTAATTTAGGTGGTGTCGTAAAAATATAAGCACACATTCCGACAAGATCAGGAGTATTTTTTCTTGTAAATAATAGATCGCCAGCATGAACTTCAGCTTTCGTTATAAATAATTTTGGTGATATAACAGCCTTATTTTCTTTTGGATTATAATACCCATAAGTTGCAGCACTTAATTTCAAAACTGCAGGATAATCACCAGTACGACAGTAATTTTCACAAACAAAACTTTTCCCATTATCAATATTTAATAGACAATCCGATAAGCATGGTGTATCCCATTTCATTGAATTAGTAGCAGGATTTCCAAACATCTCGATAAATCGGGATTTCACCAGCAAATCGAGCTTTTCGATCTGCTGCTTTCGCAGCGCAATGAGCTCAGTGGCTTTGTCCAGAATGTCGGCAATTCTTTTTTGTTCATCAATTGGGTATATACCGATTGGTAAATTGTTTAATATTGACTTGTTAATCGCTTTAAATGTACTACCTGTACCTTTCACATTGAGTTCATTATGTTTATATTTGAGAATATAAAAAATGTATTTATTGAAACAAGAATTTTTATGTGGTGTAATTGCTGCTAATCCCCTACCAATACAACATTTTTCTTTAGCAATATTTAAGGCTCCTATAGGAGCCCGAACAGAGAGCAAGATATTTTCAGGTTCAGCTATCTTCTGAGGTTGTGAACACCATATACGTGTTTTGGGATACAATTCTCCGAAATCGGCGTTTCCTTGGTAAAAAGGAAGGCCAATATTTGTAGTGTTATACGTCGAGGAGTCTGGTGACTGCCCCATAGTAATCTTGCAAATATCTCCAAGTACTGTTTGGCTTTTACTCATCACACCATCTTCTCCAACTCGGTCAATCCAGAAACAATCTCACTCTCAAGCTCCAAAATATCACTCATGATCTCAGAAGTAGAGGGATACTTTTCCTCTGTATAAACCGTCTGCTTGTACTTGTTGATGGACAGATCATAGCCATTATCCACGATTTCATGCTTGGGGACGAAAAAACTCTGCTCAGTCCTTGTTCTGGATTCTTCAGCTTTAAGGCTATGGAACCGTTTGATGATGTCGGGAATATCATTCGTCTGGAGTGGAGTCCGTTTGTCGTCAAGGCTGTAACCATCAGACTGCATATCGTAGAACCATACCTTATCGGTTCCGCCGTGTCCTGTTTTGGTGAATATGACAACGGCAGTGGAAACCCCGGCATATGGCTTGAAGACGCCTGAAGGCATGGAAATAATCCCTTCAAGGCGGTTCTTTTCAATAAGTTCTTTGCGGAGAGCCTTGTGCGCCGTGGACGAACCGAACAGCACGCCGTCCGGCACGATGGAAGCGCAACGCCCACCGACCTTCAGCATCCGAAGGAACAACGCGAGGAAAAGAAGTTCCGTCTTTTTCGTCTTGCAGACCTTAAGGATGTTTGCCGAGACGATATCGTAGTCCAGGCTTCCCTTGAACGGCGGATTCGCTAAAATCTTATCGTACTTGTCGCTGTCCCCGTTTTGATCCGAAAGGCTGTCGCGGTAGGCGATATTGGGATTTTCAATGCCGTGGGTCATCATGTTCATGGCACCGATGCGGAGCATGGTCCTGTCCATGTCGTAGCCCGTGAACATCGTATTGTTGAAATGCGCCTTCCGTTCTTTATTGTGAAAGATGGCGCCCTTGTGTTCCGTTTTCAGGTAATGAGCCGCCTCCACAAGGAAACCGCTTGTGCCGCAAGCAGGATCGCAAATATGATCTTCAGGAACAGGGGCCAGAAGTTCCACCATCATGCGGATGATGTGCCGGGGAGTACGGAACTGCCCGTTTGTTCCTGACGTTGCAATTTTTGAGAGGAGATATTCATAGAGATCCCCTCGTGCATCCTTGTCAGGTTCTTTTTTCAGCAGCTCATACACGTCTTCGAGCTTGTCGATGATCTGGCTCAACTTTTGGGGAGTCGGAATCTTGAAGATCGCATCTCCCATATACTTCGAGTAGGCGCTGTTTTTGTCGGAGTGCAGCGTCTTGATAAAAGGAAAGACATCCATCTGAACCGTTTCATACGCGACACTTGCGGGCTTGTCCCGGAAAACCGACCACCGAAGATCGTTTCCCTTTACCTCGCGCTCTCCGAGCTTCACAGTTTCAGGAAAAAGACTCTTATGATGGGTGCCGAGGATGACGCATTCCTTTTTCTTGCGTGTATCCACTTCATCAAGGTCATGGATGAACATCAGATAGGTTATCTGTTCAATGACATCCAAAGGATTAGCGAGTCCGCCGGTCCAAAACTCTGTCCATAACGCATCGACTTTATTTTTTAATTCGCCCGTGATCATCAGATTTCGCTTTGATAAAAAGTAATAGAAAAAGGGAGTGGCCTGTTTCAAGCCAATCACAAGTATTCCTTTGTTTTTTACCAGAAAGCATAGTTATGGTCAAAGCAAGTTATTTCAATATATTAAGCAAAAATTGCTTGCCGTATAATATAAAAAAACGCCGTACCCCCAAAAGGGTGACGGCGTTTTTTGTTTAAAAACTTTTCAATATATGAGGTAAAGAAAAAAACTGTAAGAGCACGCAAAGTATAAATGCTCTTTAAAGGCAAGAAGAGCAATCTCTTATTTCCTTTATTTAGTTTTTGGGATAATCAGAGAATTGTAAAAATCTCTTTAATAATCACTCGTTATTCTATTTCTATTTGCCTTTTTCAAATTTATTTTGGATGCAAGCTAGTCTATTAAAAAATATGCCTATATCAACTCCTGTCGTAGCCACCATACTCAGAGCGGTCATAACGGCTGGCTCTTGACGGCCCTTCTCAGTGTTGAGGATATTTCGGAGCGTATAGCCTGTCGCTTCACTGATTGTCTGTTGCGTGATCTGATTGGTGATACGGATTTGCCTGAAAAATGGTCCGAATGGGCACTTGCACTCCCTCCATGTCTCTTCCTCTTCTACTTCTTGCCATACTCGGGGCATGATCTCTTGGCGTATCAGACCAGCTTCTTTAGCTAAATCGGCAAAAAAGAAGCCGACATTGCTTCCCATTGCGGAGACAAGCCGCACTGCAAGCATCACCCCCGGCTGGAGCTCTCCCCCTTCGATCTTTTGGATACTCCGAGGATGGATCTCGGCAAGAATAGATAGTTTCCATTGGGAATATCCCGATTGTCTGCGGTATTCACGGAATATTCTCGCAAGTATGTGTTTTAATTCTTCCATCTTTTCATATTTGACGGAAGCATTAAAAAAAGCTAGACGATTAAAAAGGCTACGCCTTATATATCCATTAAGAAAATTTTACAAAAACTACTTGGTATTATGCTGGATAGAATCCAATAAACCCGACTAGCTGAAACAATCGCAGGAGGATGCATGAGGACTCTCAAATGGATAGGGCCTTTTCTTGTGCTGCTCTGCCTCACACCCAATGCTTATGCAGACTCAGAGGCATTATGCCCATCCAAGGTGTTGGATAGCGGCACCCTCACTGGAGTCTACAAGGGCTCACAGTGTGGAGATATGTGTTACGGCGCATTCCAGCTTGATTCTGGAGAGTCCGTTTTCATGATCGCCGATCCGGATCGGCTTGATCGGGAGTTGGGAAAGGAGGGCAACCGGGTTTCAGTGAATTACGATGTTCAACAATTCTGGAATGTATACGGTGAAGAATGTTCACGGATGGAAGTATACAAGAGCGGGCATGTCATAGAGGAGCATACTGAAGGAAACGCTTCCGCACCGAATTCCCTGCTCAGTGTGGAATACGCCCAGTGCATGGAGAAAAGCGACGGTGTCACCGTTGCCATGCGGGATTGCCTGACTGCGGAAGATGAACGCATAGAAGCCCTTCTCAACACTACGTACAAAAAAGTAATGCAGGCAATGGATGAGAAGCAAAAGACCTTGTTGCGTGATTCCCAACGGGCTTGGCTCAAGTATCGGGAAGGTTCATGCGACACGATGATGTCTGTCCTTGGGGGAACTTCCGCTGGCCTTATCACGACAGGCTGGCGGCTCGAAATGACCGCACGGCGTGTGATTTGGCTCAGGGATATATTGGACAATTTTTAGTGGTTACGCGGAACAAGCCTGCTGTGTTCAAAAAATTCTTTCTATCTTTCCGGCGTCTGGAAAGATCTTCCTTTAGTCTATCGGCATCGTTGTATTCATTCTCAGGAGGCGAGACTTATGCAGACCAAATTTACTAGGGAAGAGGAAGCTGGAAAGATTTTTAAGCAGATTGTGTCCACGATCCCTGTTTTTTCCCATGCGGCAAAGCAGCAGATGGCCAAGATGATAGAAGCCACTCTTCGGAGTCGAACCCACATCCAATGTCGCCTCGATACTTCGCAACTGCCTTCCCAGAAAGGAGGGTTCATTGCGGAGGAGTTCCATGCCGAGTCTTTTAATCTCGATGCCATCCTTAAGGATAAGGATTTGCAGGCCATCACCGATCAGTACAAGCCGGAATGGAACCAGTTGAACCGTGCTGGAAACGATGGTGTAGCCGATATCGCCATCACCAAAGGAGGCGAGAGCGTTCATATCGCTCAATCCAAATATGGAGCCAATGCGGAAACAACTGCCGGACGAGGGGAAACAGGGTTCTCTCAGGTAAAGGACGGGAAGGTGAAGTACGGTGAGGCGGATACGTATCTAGCCCCCAGTGAACAGGTCACACCGAAGGACGGCAGCGTCAGTATCAAAGAACATGCGGAAGCAGCAGCCCAAGGCAATGATGCTCGTGGAGGAGATCCTCTTCAGACAGAAGCCTATAAGCAAACAGCGCAAAAGGTGAACAGCAGGCTGGAGCATGAGGGAGTCTCTTCTTCGGAATTATCCAAAGAGGAAGCGACGCGCATGGGTGAAGGCGATATATCCAAAGTGGAGCAAATGGAATCGCGCTACAAGACCGCTTCCACTCTACAGCAGATGGGTAAAGCCGCCGCTGGAGCGGCTGCAATGTCAGCTGTTGTCTGCGGAACTCTCAATGTTGTCCGGTATATCCAAATGGTTCGAGAGGGAAAGCTCTCTGAGGAAGAGGCTGTTGTCGAAATTTTAGTGGAGACGGCTTCTTCCGCTGCGGACAGTGCCGTCAAAGCCGGTTCTGTTGTCGGCGCTCAAAGCCTTCTTGTTCGCTACGGTTCTGAAAAGGTGCTCATTGATACGCTGTCCAGGCAAGGTCTCAAATCCCTCGCAAAAACGAATGCCGTTGCCGTAGGGGTCGTATGCGCCATTGATGCGGTGAAGGACATGGTTTCCCTGGGATTGGGCAATATCAGCCGTGAGGAGTTCTTTGAAAGACAAGGCAAAAACGTGCTGAACACCTCATCTGGCGTTGTCGGAGGAACGTTAGGGGCCATCGCAGCGAAAAGTGCTGTCACTGCACTGGGATTCTCGTCATCCTTGATGGCTCCGCTTCTTGGCGGCATAGCCGGTGGTTTGATTGCCGGCCTTGCCATGCAATGCGCCATTGAGAATCACATTGAACGTCCTTACAGAGAGCTGCTCCGAAACACGGAAGACTTGAGAAGTGCCGCCGAGGAACTGCAACGGACATCCCAGAACATACTGGGATGCCAGATTTTGTTCACCAAGGTTATGGAGCACGAAAATATTTTGGAAAGCCTTCTCTCTCAGCAATTTTCAAGAATTGATCAGGCTGGAGAACGCGCACGAGCAACTATAGAAAAAATATAAGGAGAGTAACATGCTTGCACTGACGGAGAAAGAAATTCAATCCATAGATGGGATGCTTGAAAGTAAAATGGCTTGGGCTCGAAGCAAGAGTGCGGAAGCGGAACAGCTTGCCCTTGATTGCACCCGCCTGTTGTCTTGTACTGAAGATCGGCTTGGTCAAATCCGAAATCAGGGATTCTTCAAGCGATGCTGGAATCAGCTTTCCGGGCAAACCGGAGCAATGGAGCGAGCCAATACCGCTGACCTGATCCAAATGCAAAAGGCATCTCTCCGTTATATCAACATGCTGCAAGAACAGCAGATGATGACCGCCCATTCTCTTCTTGCCCTGAAGAACAATTTGGTCACCCTTGCGATCAAAGAAGAAGAGACGCGAAATCTCGTAGGGCTTCTGGCGGAACGGACGCTTCAACGCTTTCAAGATTTGGAAAAGCGGGTGGATCAACTTGAAATATCGCAGAATCTCCAAGGCTGGCTCCTTACTCTCGAGGATCGCGACTATGATGTAAACTACCCTACGCCGTATCTGCGACTGCTTAAAATCATCGATGATTTTTACGGATACAAGAGTGACGGGTGGAATTATAACGACATGCTGTTCATGCGAAAGGCTCTTCGAACAGTTGGGCTGAACCCCAAAGAGCAGATTTCCATGAATATGTTCATGGATACTCTTGTTGAAGAGATCAAGAAACAGGGGTTTGATACATACCGGGAACTCCTCATCGCTCATCTTCCGAGCGACAAGGGTGATTTTGGATATTTTGCGATAGAGAATGTTTCCTCACAAGTTTTTACCACACTCAATGGCATTTATACTCAATATACTGATAAATCAGAAGTTATCGAAGCATTGAGTGATGAGCTGTCCATATCGCCCGAAGCGGCGTTAAAACGCCTGCTTGCACGTACCATATCAAAACTAAATGTCGATTTGGACTGTCAGTTGCCATTATCTGATATTGCTGCTGAAATGCTGGTTGGATTAAAACTTACCAATCAATTGCTTATAGAAGATTCTGGTCAAGAAGAAATAAAAGAAGAATATATAGAGCAAACTGACATTGAGTGCATTGATAGTGATAAGTCTTATGATATACCCAGTGTTCAAAAAGAGGATCAATTTGTTGATGTAATGAAATGGGGTGAACCAAAGTGGAAAATTCAAAACATTCCATTGGAAGATTCTAATTATTCGTATCCTGAAATAAGTGATATTATATTTAGTGAAGATGGATATACTTTTGCTATCCGTGAAGACTATAGTAAAGTATCTTTTTATAAAACAAAAGAACTTAAAAATTTTACGTTGAAAAATTCAATAACGGACATTAAGTCTCCCGTAAACATTAATAATATTTGGTTTGATTTAGGTGAACAAAAATATTCATATGACGGAAAGGGTTTTGTAAAATTAAAGTTGTCGTCATGCTCTAGTGAAGATATAGAACTTATTGATATTATTTATGATAACAACAAATGGTATTTTATATGTACACACCCAATGGACTATACATACACAAAATCTGGTATACTATTCAATAGTGAAGGAAGTTCGTACTATGATAATTCAATAATAATTGAATCTGAAGATCTTAAAAGATTTTACATTGTGTATAACTTTAAAGATAATGATGACTTTTATAGATATAATACAA
>ENA-OROH01003336-OROH01003336.1-human-gut-metagenome-genome-assembly--contig:-NODE-3336-length-10778-cov-2.661102_pt1 | contig 10778 bp, 9 predicted proteins | sample MGYA00242125_ERZ509042 | MGnify/ENA primary metagenome ERZ509042 (study PRJEB26280, sample SAMEA2338738) | human gut metagenome | biome: human gut; feature: human-associated habitat; material: faeces... | reverse complement strand
ACGAGGCTTGGGGCTGGGTACGGGCCACTTTCTTGGCCTGACTGGCCGATGCTCTTTTCAGTTGGGAAAGTTTAGCCGTCGTTCTCAGATTCCCTAAAGCGATAACCGCAGTTTTGTCGTTGATTTCAAGAATTTCTCCGATGGCTTTGTTGGGCAGACTGACAAAATCCCCTTTCTGTAAAGGGAGTTCGGTTGTGGTGCCCTCGGAAGCCGGAGTTGAAGCGGAGGCTTTATTTTTGGTCTTTTTATTTTTTTCCCGGTTTTGCAGTTTTTCCATTTTTTTCCGAATCCGTTCTTCTTCAGCGCTGGCTTGTTCGGAGAGTAACCGTTCTTTTTCGGCCTCCATTTTTTGCCGGATTTCTTTGGTCTTTTCTTTTTCTGCTTGATTTTCGCGGATATCCCGGATAGTCTGTTCGATGGTTTTATTGGCCGAATGGATGATTTCCTGAGCTTTTTGTTGGGCTTCTTTGATGATTTCTTTGCGTAAACGGGAAGCTTCGGTCAATTCCTGACGATATTTTTCGACTACTTCATCGAGTCGTTTCTCATTTTCGTGAATGCGTCTGCGTTTCTCCTCCCAATAGCGTTTGTCCCGGGCGATGTCTTTCAGATGTTTGTCATAATTGATATGATCTTCACCGATTTTCGAGGCGGCATCTTCCAGTATTTCTTTAGGAAGGCCGATCTTTTTGGCAATTTCGAAGGCAAAAGAAGAACCCGGTTTTCCGATGCATAATTCGAATAAAGGCAACATCCGGTGACTGTCGTAAAGCATGGCTCCATTTTCAATACCGGTAGTTTCCGCTGCAAAATGTTTCAGGTTGGTGTAGTGGGTCGTGATTACCCCTTTCACCTGTTTTTGATTGAGGGTTTTCAGGATAGCTTCGGCTATAGCCCCTCCCAGCATGGGTTCTGTACCGGTGCCGAATTCATCGATCAGGATCAGGGTATTTTCATCTCCGTAGCGGAGAAAGTTTTTCATGTTGATGAGGTGTGAGCTATAGGTACTCAGATCGTTTTCAATGGATTGCTCGTCACCCATGTCGATGAGTATTTTTTTGAAAATACCGAACCGGCTTGCTTCACTGACCGGTACCGGCAGGCCACATTGAAACATATATTGCAATAAACCGGCGGTTTGCAGGCATACGGATTTTCCACCTGCATTGGGACCCGATATCAGGATAATCCGTTGGGTTTCATCAATCTCTATTTTTAGCGGGACGATATTTTTATCGCTATTTTTCAGGCTGAGCCATAAAAGAGGATGCCGGGCGCTGTACCAGAACATTTCCGGACGTTCGCTGAAAGCCGGTACGGTTGCTTCGATATAGAGTGAAAAAGCTGCTTTAGCCCGGACAAAATCGATGTAAGCCAGAAAATCGTAGGCCGGAATCAAATCATCGACGTAGGGACGCAGGTCTTCGGCAAACCGACGGAGGATCCGGGTGATCTCCCGTTTCTCTTCCAATTCCAGTTCCCGGATTTCATTGTTGGTTTCGACGATCTCGGCCGGTTCGATATAAGAGGTTTTACCCGTAGCCGATTCGTCGTGGACGATACCGTTTATTTTTCGTTTATAGGCAGAAGGCACGGGGATGACCATACGACCGTCCCGGATAGCGATGGAAGTGTCTTTTTCTGCCCACCCTTCTGTCTGAGCCTGTTGTAATAAAGCCTGCATACGCCGGGAGATACCGTTTTGTTTTCGTTGAAGCCGATGGCGGATATCTCCCAATTCAGGGGAAGCCGTGTCTTTTATGCTCCCATGGCGGGATACGATGGAATCGAGGCGTTGCAGAATATAAGGAAATAATTGGATATCTCCGGCCTGGGCCGTTAAACGCGGATACCGTTCGTCTTTGCCGTGGAAAAAACGGACTATAGCCGTCAGGGATTCCAGCGATTGCTTGAGAGCGACCATTTCGGCCACTTCCAGAAATAAGCCTTCCACCCGTACTTTGTTCAAAAAGGGACGGGCGTCGCTGAAATGATCGCCGGGAAATTGGTCTTCTTCTTCCAGAATAGACATAAATTCCTGCGTCTCTTCCAGGCGTTCCCGGATTTCTGTCGGTTCAGTAGAAAATTTCATCGCTTCTACCAAATCTCTGCCCATATCGCTCAGACAGTTTTTTTGAACGAATTGCCTGATCTTATCAAACTTAATCTTGCTTTCGAAATTTTCCGGATAAACCATTTTGTGCATTTTATTCTTTATTTGACGTTTCCGCTTATTGTCAAGGTGTTTTCCGGTTGAGAGGGATCGTTGGTGATGACTGTGATCGATTTATACTGACGTCCGGATTTGCCGGTAGAGTCGAAAGTGGCCCGGATGGTTGTCGATTGGCCGGGTTGAATTTCTTTTTGTCCCAGGGTGACGGCAGTACACCCACAGCTGGCTTTCGTTTTCCGGATGAACAGGATACTTTTCCCTGTATTCGTTAAAGTAAAATCACAACTGGTTTTTTCTCCCTGTTTGATTTCTCCGAAATTACATTCTTTTTTATCGAATTGTGCTATCGGCGCATTGGCTTTGTCTTTTTTGCTCAGTTTACTGAAATCTTCACTAAGTTCCGCGGTAACGGATAAACGGTTGCTATATTCTTTAGAACCGTTGACGGACAAGATAAGGCTTTCGTAAACATAACCGTAGTCATTGGCTTTGGGAGCATCGAAAGTGACGATAATCTTTCCTTTTTTGCCCGGAGCTACTTGTGCGGGTTCGAAAGTGGCCTGCAAATGGTTGGATTTATAAATGACTCCTAAGCTGACAGCGTCTTTGAGGGTATTGTAATATTCCAGCGTATCTGTAGCGACTTGCCAGGTATATACTTTCTTGAAGTTGATATTGTTGTTTTTGAATTTCAAACCATTCATATTATATTTATACAATAATTCCGGTTTGGAAGGATTATCGACCAGATTTCCTGTCAGAATCAATTCTTTACGTGCTGGATTTACATTGGAATAAACCAGAATCCGCATGTTGAAATTTTCCAGTAATTGCATCGGAATAAACGTGATTTTTATATCACAACTTTTACCGGGGAGAAGCGGACTTTTGGGCCAATCGGCTTTCAGTAAACTGGTCATGGGAGTGACGCGGGTAATGATGACCGGTTGAGTACCTGTGTTTTGAGCCGTATAAACCACTGTCATCGGCTGATCGTCTGCCAGAAGGTTTTTTAAAGTTTGCCGGGATTGCTTTATTTCAAGAACTCCCTGGGCAAATACGGTAAATGTGAATAATAAAGCGGATATAAGTGAAATAAAATATTTCATGACTTCGGATTTTTAGTATTCTTATTTCAGATTACCGATCAATTTATAAGTCATAATCGGATTGTGAGGATCGTTGGTCGTGAACTGGATGATTTTAATTAATTTTTGGGCATTTCCGGTTTTTACACTCAGATTAACTTTGATTTTTTTTCCTGGTTTGACCGTATCTCTGGAAGCTGTGACCGAAAGATTGGAATCTGAAGTTTTTATTTTACGAATGACCAGTTCCGATTTTCCGATGTTTTGAATGGTGAATTCATGGGTGTAGGTACTGTTTTTATCCAGATCGTTCAGGGTGTATTCCGTTTCCGATAAAGAAATTGCAGGAGCCTTTTCAAAATCACCGTTATAGTGGGAGAAATCTTCGCTGATCGTTGCTGCAACGGTAATGTCTCCGGTTGTTTTATCGTTTACCTGCAGTTGAATTTTATCGGTAACAAATCCCCAGTCGTTCTTCTTGGTGGCATCGTATTTGATCGAAATCGTGGCTTTTTGATCTTTAGTCAGGGTCGTAGGACTGACACTTACCGTCAGATGGGGATGTTCACTGATTACCTGAAGTCGGGCGGGTTTATTTTCACTATTGATCACCTCTATCTTCCGTTCCAGTACCTGGTTGTTATTGATCGCCCCCAGATTGATCGTGTTGCTCGTTAATTTTAATGCCCCTATATTGAATTTATACTGATCGTACGGACCTAACGGTTTCCGGGTGACATTACCCCGTATCGTTAACGATACGACCGAATTGGAAGCATTGGAATTGACTGTAATGCTTTTAACGAAAGCACCCGGACGGTTGCGTGGATCGAAAGCCACTTTGATGCTGCCTGTTTGACCGGGAGCTACCGGTTCTCTGCTCCATACCGGTGTTGTACAACCACATCCGGCCCGTACGTTGGTCAGGATCAAAGGAACATTTCCTGTGTTTTTAAATGAAAAATCAAAAGTCGCTTTACCGGCATTTTCATTGATCGTACCGAAATTGTGAGAGGTTGTTGTAAAATCGATTTTAGCTTTCTGAGCAAAAACCAAAACAGGCATTAGGGCCACCAACAAAAAAATAAATCTTTTCATCCGTCGTAATTTTATATCATCTTCTAAATTTCATACACAAATAAATAGGGAAGATTTTCCCTATAGGCTATAAAAACCTACAAATGTAAGAATAATTTTCAAGTTGTACCAACCCCGTTTTGAGAATTCCTTTCTATGATCTAAACACCTATATTTTTATTACGAATTACTGTCGCATTTCTTTGTAATTCCGGGAATAAAGCCTATCTTTGCGGCGTTTTAACGATATTAATCATTTAAAGAATTAAAAACCATGTATTTATCAGCAGAAAAAAAAGAAGAACTTTTTTCTCAATACGGGAAGTCTAATAAAGATACGGGTTCTGCGGAATCTCAGATAGCTTTATTTTCCTACCGTATCAATCATTTGACCGAGCATCTGAAAGCCAATCACAAAGATTTCGGTACTCAGAAAGCATTGATCAAATTAGTTGGAAAACGCCGGGCATTGCTTGACTATTTGAAAGACCGCGACATTGAAAGATATCGTGCTATCATTAAAGCTTTGAATATACGTAAATAAAAATACGTTTTCCCAAGCCCGGCGACAACCGGGCTTGTTTCTATCCTCCCTCCTCCCTCCGAAAAAGAATTCCGTTAAAACATTTTATTTTTAACCGTTAAGTTATTATGAACGTTATTGAAAAGAACATTACTCTGGCTGACGGAAGAGTAATTACGCTGGAAACCGGCAAATTGGCAAAACAGGCAGATGGTGCTGTGATGCTGAAAATGGGCAATACGATGTTGCTCGCGACTGTGGTTTCTGCTCAGGATGCAGGTCCTGATGTAGATTTTATGCCCTTGTCTGTAGATTATAAAGAAAAATTCGCCTCTGTCGGACGTTTCCCGGGAGGTTTTACACGGAGAGAAGGAAAATCTTCGGATTACGAAATATTGGTATCCCGTTTAGTCGACCGGGCATTGCGTCCTCTGTTCCCGGACGATTATCATGCAGAGACTTTTGTACAGGTGACCCTGTATTCGGCCGATGAAGAATCGATGCCGGATGCATTGGCCGGACTCGCTGCATCGGCAGCTTTGGCTGTCAGCGATATCCCTTTCCATGGTCCGATCTCCGAGGTACGGGTTGCCCGTATCCAGGGAGAATTTGTGATCAATCCGACGGCTTCCGCTTTGAAAGAGGCCGATCTGGATATCATGGTCGGAGCTACCTATGAAAATATTATGATGGTAGAAGGCGAGATGAACGAAGTTTCTGAAAAAGAAATGCTGGACGCCATCAAGTTTGCACATGCAGCTATTAAAGAACAGTGTGTAGCTCAGCAAGAACTGGCTGCTGCTGTCGGAAAAGAAAAACGGACGTATTGTCACGAAGTGAACGATGAGGAACTGCGTAAGGATATTTGGGACAAGTGTTACCAAAAAGCCTATGATGTGGCACGGCAGTGTAATGCAAACAAACACCTGCGTGGCGAATTGTTGGACAATGTACGGGCCGAATACCTGGCTTCTCTGCCTGAAGAAGAGCAGATCGAAAAAGCCATGTTGGTGGGACGTTATTACCACGATGTGGAAAAAGAAGCGATGCGCCGGATGATTTTGGACGAAGGGGTACGTCTGGATGGACGTACTACCGAACAGATCCGGCCGATCTGGTGTGAAGTAGGTTATCTGCCCGGACCTCACGGATCTTCGATCTTTACCCGCGGTGAGACACAGTCTTTGTCGTCTGTTACCCTGGGAACGAAACTGGATGAGAAAATTATCGATGAGGCTACTATTCAGGGAAAAGAAAGATTTTTATTGCACTATAATTTCCCGCCGTTCTCAACCGGAGAGGCTAAAGCTTCACGGGGAGTAGGACGTCGTGAGATCGGTCACGGGAACCTGGCTTTACGGGCATTGAAACGGATGATTCCGGAAGATTTCCCTTATACGGTCCGCGTGGTATCCGATATTCTGGAATCCAACGGTTCGTCTTCCATGGCTACCGTATGTGCCGGAACGCTGGCTTTGATGGATGCCGGTGTACCGATGAAAAAACCGGTGACAGGTATCGCTATGGGATTGATTACCGATAAAGGGTGTGCTAAATATGCTGTATTGTCCGATATCCTGGGCGACGAGGATCACCTGGGCGATATGGACTTCAAAGTAACAGGAACCCGTGACGGTATTACCGCTACCCAGATGGATATCAAGGTAGACGGACTTTCTTATGAAATTATGGAACAGGCTTTGGAACAAGCGAAACGAGGACGGATGCATATCATGGATATCATCACCGAAACCATGCCGGCTCCGCGTGAAGACCTGAAACCGCACGCTCCCCGTATTGTTACCGTTACTATCGACAAAGATCAGATCGGTGCGCTGATTGGTCCCGGAGGAAAGATTATCCAGGATATTCAGGAAAAATCAGGTGCTACCATCAATATTGAAGAAGTTGGTAATAAAGGTATTGTCGACGTTTCGGCTACCAATAAGGAATCGATCGATAAGGCGCTGGCACGGATTCGGGCTATCGTCGCTAAACCGGAAGTTGGTGAGGTGTACGACGGTATTGTAAAATCGATTATGCCTTTCGGTGCTTTTATTGAAATCCTGCCGGGAAAAGACGGTTTGTTGCATGTCTCTGAAATTGATTACAAACGGATCGAGAAAGTAGAGGATGTATTGAAAGAAGGCGATCATATTCAGGTGAAATTACTGGAAGTGGATCCTAAAACCGGAAAATTACGTTTGTCACACAAGGCATTGCTGCCGAAACCGGAAGGTTATCAGGAAAGATCAGAGCGTCCGCGTGGTGATAGAAATGACCGGGGTGAAAGACGGGAACGTCCGGAAAGACACGATCGTGGCGAAAGACGTGAACGTCCCGAACGTCGTGAATCACGGCCTGAAAGGACGGAGGACAATCAGGAAACCGGTAGTGAGGAATAATGGATACGAAGTGATTTATCGCCCGGAACCAGTCTCGGTTCCGGGTTTTTTTATCGGTGTTTGCCGCGGAGGTATTGCTCCAGTTCTTCGATTTCCGGCAAAGTGAGCGGGTTGTAATTCATGCCGCTATGGATCATGATTTCACAGGCAATTTCCAGAAATTCAGCTTTTTCAATCGTACTTTTCAAATCTTTTCCGGCGTATACTTGTCCGTGTTTTTCCAGAAGTGCAGCATCGTGATTGAGCAGGGCTTCGCTGACAGCCTTCGCTAATTCGGCCGAACCGGGACGATAGTAGGGGACGATGGCTATTTCTCTCCCGCAATAACAGGGGATTTCTATACTGACATTGAAATTATCGGGTTTCTTTTTCATGCAGGCAATCGTCGTGGCATAAATACTTTGGCAATGCAATACGACATTTACATCAGAGCGGTTTTGCAGGATTTGTAAATGAAAGCCGCTTTCCATAGAAGGGTGGATACCGTTTGTAATTTCACCGGTCGCGACCCGGCAAATGGAGATTTGGCCGGCTTGCAGTTCGGGAAGCCAGGAGCCTGTTGCCGAGATCAGGGCGAATTCGCCGATACGCCAGGATAGATTACCACTGCTGCAACGGGTCAACCGCCGTTCGCCGGTTTGATGTGCAGCTGCCAGGAATTGTTCAATGTGTTTATCTGTAATTTCCATAAATCCGGTTACTGAAAAGGTTTATTTATCGATGGGCTAAGTTAAGCAATATGTCTGAATTCGGTGGTTGTTTTTCAGAGAATAACTCATTCCTGAATGAACGCTGTAACAAAACAAAAATAAATGGAATTACTACGATCGGGTTTGCCCAGTTATTATTATATTTGTAAGCTACAAACAGAGTATGATATGGAGAATAGACTTACAGTGGGATTTACTCATGGAGATGTCAATGGTATTGGCTATGAGTTGATCATTAAAATGATGGCAGAAAACCGGATCTGCGAAGTATGTACCCCGGTATTGTTCGGATCCTCGAAGGTGGCTGCTTATCATCGGAAAGCTTTAAATATAGAAAATTTCAGTTTGAATAGTATTCAGAATGCCCGTGATGCGAATCCGAAAAGGTGTAATATCGTCAATTGTGTCGACGATGCGATCAAAGTGGATTTGGGCCAGGAGACGCCGGAATCGGACGATGCGGCGGTGCTGGCATTGAAGGCTGCTCTGACTGCTTTGGACCGGAATGAGATCGATGTCCTGGTAGGAGCTCCTCAAGGGTGCAATTCCTTTAAGCCCGCAGCGAGTTGTCCGGTATTTTTTAGCGAAAGATATGAAACCCGTAATGTCATGCCGCTGTTGGTGGGTGAAAAGATGAAGATGGGATTCGTTACCAATCATCTGCCGTTCCGGGATATTGCCGGAAATATTACGGTCAACAATATTTACTATAAACTGAAGTTGCTGGATGCTTGTCTGAAGAAAGATTTTACCATCCGGAAGCCCCGGATTGCCGTATTGGGACTCAATCCCCATTCCGGCGAGAACTGTATGTATGGGGAAGAAGAGAGGAATGTGATTATTCCGGCGATCGAACGAGCCCGGGATAATGGGATCATGGCTTTGGGACCTTATGCGCCGGACGGATTGTTCAGTGGTGTAGAATTTGAAAAATTCGATGTTATTCTGGCCATGTATCACGACCAGGGGATGATTCCTTTCAAAACGATAGAGGGTAATGAAGGAGCGGTGTTATTGGCAGGATTGCCTATTGTATATACCTCTACGGTGCATGGTATGGCGTATGATATTACCGGACAGGGTATAGCGGATGAATCGGGTATGCGTAATGCACTTTATCTGGCTATCGATGTGTATAATAACCGGCAGATGAATGCCGAGTTAGCCCAGAATCCCCTGAGACATTACGACATCGCTTCCAATAGTAACGAAAGCGATTTGAATGTCGAGCAGATTGCCGGAATTGAAAAAGAGATGGAATAATACACTCCCAAGTTTTGACGCTGATTAGCGAGGATTCTGTAAATACCTAAATAAAGTAAGATGGCATATGAAAATGATCGGTTGTAATCATTTCATATGCCATTTATTTACCGAGTGTCCCTACATAGCTAGTTATGAAAATGATTATATTATCTGGTGTATAAGTATTTTAAAATTTTTTGTATTGACATAAAATAGGAAAGCTAAATCTGTTATTTTGCCTAAAGAGTTTATTTTTTGATACCAGTCATAAAAATTTAGTTTACAAGCAGTACACCCTATTGAATCTACATAGACCAATATTTTAATCGGTTTTAACAATAAATAATTGCAATTTGTATCCCGTCCTACTATTTTTGCTTGAATATCGTCAGGGAAAATGATTTTTTTGTTGGTCCATTCTTGAATGATTGTTTGTATGTATGCTTGGTCGGTGTTTTTGCAATTGAATAATAAGATAGTTAGACATATAAAAAGGACATACTTCATGGTTTTATTTCTTTATATGTAAAATTTGTAGATGTAGATTATAATCGTTTTCCTCAGCGCTCATTTCCACTGCAAGTGTATATGGATCGATATAATGTTCAGATACTTCATTCTTGTCGTCAGGTAACAGATCATTGACAAGATCTTCCGTTACCCGGTAAGTGGAATCCGCTTTATTGTATAGCACCTGGTAAAACTCTTTCGTCGAGCCATAAAAAAGTAGTATATACTTTTCAAAATCGTAGCATGTAGCCAACATAAAATAATCCTGTACTCCTTTATCTTCATTTCTTTTCAGAGCTCTCGGCATTGCGGGAATCAAATTGAACCGGTATTTCAGATAGGCGGAATCGGGAGTAATAAAAAAGAGCCTGTTATCATACCTGTCGTAATAAGAAATACCTTCGTCATTATAATTGAAATAATGCGGATAAAGGGCTTCGTATACGTTATCGCTGTTCTCGGGTACCAGTACTTTCCCGAATTTTCCTTCGGAATCGGTAGTCCATATCCCGGATCGCATTTTACGTAAATATGCAGGTTGGATACAAATGAATTTTCCTTTAACGTTAGTAAACGACCGCATTAAATCCGGCAAAGGATATTTGCCGACAAACGCTCCGTTGTAAGTGTATTTTACTAATTTTCTGCTCTCGTTATCATATATACAGATGTGTTTATTACTTTTATCCAGGCAAAAGCCAGTGATAGTGATGAATTCTTGTGGTCCGCGTCCATAATGGGCAATGTTGCAGAGTAGTTTATTGTTCTGAAAGACACATATACCGTTTCCGTTTCGATCCGAAAGGATAATGTAACTACTGTCTACATATAATTGCCGGATTTGGGAAACGATGCATGAATCGTTCGAATATAATGTAAGATAACTTACGGAATCTACGAATTCCGAGTAGCGTATCTTGGTCTTCTTTTGTGTCAGGTCGATTTTTATGCCGTTGTCTGCCTCCTGTTTACAAGAAAATAAAAGAATAAAAAATAATAATATATATAGAATTTTCATTTTCAGCATATTTATATAAAGGGAGATAT
>ENA-OROH01003312-OROH01003312.1-human-gut-metagenome-genome-assembly--contig:-NODE-3312-length-10836-cov-12.828124_pt1 | contig 10836 bp, 8 predicted proteins | sample MGYA00242125_ERZ509042 | MGnify/ENA primary metagenome ERZ509042 (study PRJEB26280, sample SAMEA2338738) | human gut metagenome | biome: human gut; feature: human-associated habitat; material: faeces... | reverse complement strand
AGCCTTTTTTATGCAATAAATTCAACCTCAAAGTCTAAATCCGAAACTTGAGTTAAATTGATGAATCAAATATACAGAAATGCTTTTCTTTGCTTCTTTCTGAAGCAAAAATAACGGATCTGATCGGATATCGATTGTATATTCGCAGATTATCGTTGTAAAATATTCTTCCCGAAGGCTTATGTCCCGAGTACGCCCGGATGTTTCTGCAGCTGCTGATAGTATTCGCTGGGTGTTTTTCCCATGATGGCCTTGAATTGCCGGTTGAAGTGCGATAAGTTGTTATAACCGCAGTCATAGGCAATCTGACTGATGGAGATGTTCTTGTTCATAAGTAATTTAGTTGCGTACGAGATACGTAGTTCCACCAGATATTGGAAAAGTGTTTCGCCGGTGTGTTTCTTATAATATCGGCACAAGGCACTTGGATTCATGCCGGCATAAGCTGCGATTTGTTCGAGGGTGATATTTTCCTGATAGTTCCGGTTCATGAACAGGTGGGCACGCTGGATGATCGGGTCTTCTTTTCCTTGTTCATATGTATTGATATAATGGGCACTGGTCAGGAATGTATAAGGACAGGCCGACAGGTCTTGCAGGATCTGATAAAGTGTGAGCAGGCGGGAAAAGCCGGACAAGGCGGGCAGTTCCCGAAACTGTTGTTTGATGCGTTCGAGTCCGTCGCCCGAAAAGCGCAATCCTTTTTGGGAATCAGATAGCAGGCGATAGATCGAAGAAAACTCTTCGACGGCTGATTCCCGGGCCGGGAAAATATCGGTCTTGAACTGGGAATAGACCGAAGCCGACCGCAATGAAGTCCCTTTAATATAATATTCGTGTGAACTAAGCCAGAGATGAGGCAGATCGTGTCCGATCAGCATAAAGTCTCCGGCTGCCAGTTTATAAGTCATATCACCGACAAAAGTATAGCCTTCTCCTTGTTCGATCAGGATCAGTTCATATTCTGGATGAATATGCAAAGGTGCCTCAAAATAAGTATGTTCATAGCAGACTGCCGAAAACGAAGAATGAACAGGCTTAATGACTTTCTCGACGGATATCTGGTCCATTATTGGTGAATTTTAGGATGATTGCAAAAATAGTATCAATCAACGCAAATATATTTCAAAAGAATGGGATTTGCAAGTCCTACATTTGCAAAAACGGATAAATATAAATCTATCAATTATCATGACACATAAAGAACGGGTTATTAGAGCCTTAAATCACGAAGAGACAGATCGCCCTCCTTTTCAGGCGACATTTACTCCGGAGTTTGCAGATCGCCTTCGTGCTGAATTTCATTTGCCGCCTATGTTTACGGAACCGCACCATCGTACCTGGTATGGATATGATTTGGAAATACTGACCGGTCAGGATGCTTTGCAGGCAGGCGCGGGTTGGGTAACCAATTATTACCTGAAGCCGGAAGCTTATACCGATGAATGGGGTGTTGAATGGAAGATTGATCCTTATACAACTCCTTTTGGTGTGGGACATTATACGAATATTGCCCATAATCCTTTGCGGGATAATGATGAGGCGGCGATGGCTTATAAGGCTCCCGATCCGACTCGTCCGGAATTGTATGCGCATCTGGAGCGCCTGGTACGGGAATATGGACAGGAATATTATATCATCGGACGTGTGCATGGCACTATCTTCGAAACAGCCTGGGCTTTGCGTGGCTTGGATACGTTGATGACCGACTTTTATCTGAATCCGGAACTGACCAATCACTTGCTGGATGAAACTTATCTGTATCATAAGGAAGTGGTTTGCCAGATGGTGCGTCGGGGCGTCGATATGATCTGGTTGGGCGATGATATGGGTGCGCAGGCTTCTTTATTGATCGACCCGGACTTATGGCGGGAATACTTCAAGCCGCGGATGGCAGATATTATCCGTACGGCAAAGGCTATGAATCCGCAGGTGAAGATTGCCTATCATACCGATGGTTGTAATTATGATATCATACCGGAACTGATCGAAATCGGTCTGGATGTGTTGAATCCGATACAGACCGAATGTATGGATCCGGAGATCTTGCAGGAGAAATACGGGGATCAGCTCTGTTTCTTCGGCGGAGTGGCAGTGCAGTCCACCTTGCCTCAAGGCACGGCAGAAGAGATTCGTCGGGAATATCAGTGGCTGAAGAACTCGATCGGCAAGAACGGCGGATGGATTTGTGCGCCGACACATCATGTCCAGCTGGATACGCCGATGGAAAACTTCTTTACGTTATTGGAAACAATCGGTATCGAAGACAAGCGGAAGAAATAAGGAAGGAAACAGAATAAACGAATAAGTTAACCGCCATGCAAACATTTTCAACACTCGATTTGGTTATTTTCATCGCTTATGCCTGCCTGATCCTGTTTACAGGCTTGTTTGTGAGCCGGACACGCCGGGGTGCGGATAAGGATTCCCAGGACTATTTCCTGGCAGGAAAGTCTTTGAGCTGGTGGGCGATTGGTGCGTCGATCATCGCGTCCAACATCTCGGCCGAGCAGTTTATCGGCATGTCTGGTTCGGGTTTTGCGATCGGTCTGGGCATTGCCTCGTATGAGTTTATCGCAGCAGCAACCCTGATTGTTGTCGCCGTCTTCTTCCTGCCGATTTATCTGCGGTCGAATATTTATACGATGCCTCAGTTTCTGGAGATGCGTTATGACAAGCGGGTGAAAACGATTATGGCTTTCTTCTGGCTGCTGGTCTTTATCTTCGTGAACCTCACGTCTATTCTTTACCTGGGCTCGTTGGCCATTAACAAGATTATGGGAATAGATATGTTCTGGAGCATCATCGGCCTGGCTTTGTTTGCCGGTATCTATTCTATCTATGGCGGATTGAAAGCGGTGGCACTGACCGATTTCATTCAGGTGGTCTTCCTGATTGGTGGTGGTCTGCTGACGACGTATGTGGCACTCGACTATTATTCCGGTGGCGAAGGCGCTTTGGCCGGATTCAGCCAACTGTTGCAGCAGGTGCCGGAGAAGTTCGACCTGATCTTGGATAAAGACGATCCGAATTATATCTATTTGCCGGGTGTGGGCGTGATTCTGGGCGGATTATGGGTCTCTTCGCTTTATTACTTCGGTTGTAATCAATACATCATCCAGCGGGCTTTGGCGGCGAAGAGCTTGCCGGAAGCACAGCTGGGACTGGTTTTTGCCGGGTTGCTGAAGATTATCCTGCCGCTGATTGTGGTGATTCCGGGAATTGTGGCTTTTGCCATGGATGCGCCGATCGACAAACCGGACCAGGCTTATCCCTGGCTGATGCATAACTTTATTCCGACGGGCATCAAGGGCATTGCCTTTGCGGCTTTGGTAGCGGCTGTGGTCAGTTCGCTGGCTTCGATGATCAACAGTATTTCCACGATATTTACGATGGATATCTATAAAGAGTATCTGGCCAAGGCGCCGTCGGAGAAGAAGCTGGTCCGTGTCGGACGCCTGTTCGGAGTATTGAGTCTGGTGGTTGCCGTCGTCATTGCTCCTATGTTGGGAAACCTGGATCAGGCATTCCAGTTTATCCAGGAATTCACGGGCTTTGTCAGTCCGGGTGCTCTTTGTATCTTTCTGATGGGTTTCTTTTGGAAGCGGTCGAATGCGGAAGGAGCCATTGCCGCGGCGATAGGCACATTTGTCTTCTCGCTGCTGATGCGTGTCTTCCTGCCGGAAGTCTCGTTTATTGACCGGATGGGATATGTTTTCCTGTTGTGTGCGGCAACCATGTTCCTGCTGGGCTGGCTGAAGAAGCCGGCTAATGCCTCGAAAGCAATCATCATTGATCCGGCCTTGTTCCGTACCACTCGTTTGTTCAAAGGACTCAGTATTTTGATTATGGTTATATTAAGCACGATTTATTATATATTTTGGTAATTATGGAAGATTTGTTTGAAAGAATTGCAGCCTGTGTGGAGTTTGGGAAGATTAATCAGGTTTCACCTTATCCTCCTGCCATGAAAGGACAACCCGGAGCCGAAGAACTCACGGTTCAGGCTTTGGAAGAAAACGTTAGCCCTTCGGATATCCTGACGAAAGGCTTGATTCTGGGAATGGAAAGAATCGGTCTCAAGTTTAAGGAAAACAAGGTGTTTGTTCCTCAGGTACTGATGAGTGCCAAAGCTATGGGAACAGCCATGAAGCACCTGAAGCCTTTCTTCAATGACGGAACCGTACAGCGGAAAGGTCAGTTTATCATCGGCACGGTCGAAGGTGACTTGCATGACATCGGAAAGAATTTGGTGGCCATGATGATTGAAGGCAATGGATACGAGGTAATTGACCTGGGTGTGGATGTGAAGGTGGATCAGTATCTGGAAGCGATCCGTCAGCATCCGAATGCTTATGTAGGCATGTCGGCTTTGTTGACCACCACGATGATGAACATGGAAGTGATCAACGCAGCGATCAAGAAGGAGTTCCCGAACGTGATCACATTTGTGGGCGGTGCTCCGGTGACAGCCGACTTCGCGAAACGGATCGGTGTGGATTATTATACCGACGGTCCGCAGGAACTGGTAGATATATTGAATAAGATTAGCGCATAAAGGAAGAAGATGATGGTAGTTTGGATAGATCAGATTATGAAGAATCCGCGTCGGGTGGCAATGCCAATCATGACGCATCCGGGAATTGAATACATCGGCAAGCATGTGGTCGATGCAGTGACGAATGGGGAAGTCCACTTCGAGGCAATTAAGGCTGTGGTGGAGAAATACGATATGGCGGCTTGTACGGTGATCATGGATCTGACCGTCGAGGCCGAAGCTTTCGGTTGCCAGATCGAATTTCCCGAAGATGATATGCCGCATGTCGTGAACCGCCTGGTTTGCGATGAGGCTTCCGTGCAGGCTTTGCAGGTGCCGGATCTGACACAGGGACGTGTTCCGGAATATCTGAAGGCCAATCAGCTGGCGGTTGCTTACTTTAAGGATCGTCCGGTCATCGCCGGCTGTATCGGTCCGTACTCACTGGCAGGCCGTTTGTACGATATGTCGGAAATTATGATGGCGATCTACATCGAGCCCGACACGATCCGCCAGTTGTTGGAAAAGTGTACCGCCTTTATCCTGGCATATTGCCGGGAACTGAAACGGATCGGTGTGACAGGCGTGATGATTGCCGAACCGGCTGCCGGCCTTTTGTCGGATGAAGATTGTCAGGCTTATTCGTCGGTGTATGTCAAGCAAATCGTGGATGCGCTGCAAGACGATGACTTCACGATTATTTTGCATAACTGTGGCAATAGCGGACAATGCACGCAGGCGATGATTCAGACGGATGCCGCCGCCTTGCATTTCGGCAATGCCATCGATATGAAATCAGTCCTGGAAGTTTGTCCGGCTGATCGTCTGGTGATGGGAAATCTGGATCCGGTAGGCGTACTGAAACAGGCTACTCCCGAAGTGGTCTATGAAAAGACACTGGAACTGCTTCAGCAGACGGCTTCTCACCGGAATTATGTACTTTCTTCCGGCTGTGATATGCCTCCTGGCATTCCGGAAGCCAATATCCGCGCTTTCTACAAAGCATTACAGACTTTTAATCAGGAATAATGATACCGGCGGACAGGGAGATGAGGCGACTACCCGTTTCCTTGTCTGCTTCAAAACATATGGCTTATGGATAAAATTTCAGCATCCCGATTTTTCTGTTTGCTGGAAGACTTGAGGAACAACTTGAAACACGAGCGTCTGGCAGAAGTATTTCGGGGGATTTCTTTCCAGGCGAACGAGGCCTATGGTCCGCATACGCATTTACGCCTGGAAATCAACTATGTGAAGAAAGGCTCCTGTATCCTGAGTTTACCGGAAGAATGCTTCTATTTTCAGGAAGGCGAGATTATGATCATCGATTCGAACGTGGAGCATCTGTTTGAAGCCGGCAAGGCAGGAACGACATTGCTTCAGCTGGAATTTCTTCCGGAGATTTTCTATGCTTTCCTGCAGGAAGAGGCCGAAGGGAAGACGGCTGCTTCTTTTCCGGTCTTTTCGCATCAGAACCGCCTGATCAAGATCGGCAATAACGTCCGGATCATGCGGGTCATCCAGCGCATCATCAACGAACTGGATGCGAAGAGCCTCTATTATGAATCGCTGGTGATTCTCTATTACGCCGAGCTGCTGATGCTGATTTACCGTTATCTCGAAGAAGTGTTTGTACCCATAGGCGCCAATGAGAATCTGAAATACGCCATTGATTATCTGCGGAAACATTATCGCGAAAACATCAAGATGGCTGAGGTGGCCCAGTCGCTGGATATCAGTGAACGCTATCTGCGCAAGCTCTTCATGCAGACGCTCCAGCTTTCTCCGCTGGATTACCTGAACCAGCTCCGGGTGAATAAGGCGATCGAGCTGATGAAGAACACCGAATTGAGCCTGAAAGAGATCGGTTTTGCCTGTGGCTTCAATTCTTCCCAGCACTTTTGCCGGGTATTTAAACAACAGGTCGGCATCAATCCGCGGGATTTCCGGGAATGATCTGACGATCTAATATCAATTATTAATTCTGGATAAATATGAACAGTAGAACATTTGTATTGGGTCTGTGTGCCTGCTGCCTGCCTCTTTTCTGGCAACCGGCATCGGCGCATGCTGCCGAGCAGACCTCCGAAACGACTTACCTGATTCCGGAATATCAGTCTGGAATACAGTGTCCCAGCCTGCTGCTGAATGGTACATGGGACTTTAAATATACCGAGAAAGACCGTTGGGAACCGATCTTAGTGCCCGGCGAACCGGCGATGCAAGGTTATGCCATCCGCCACGACCAGCCTTTCTTTTACCGGAAGACGTTTACCGTGCCGGCCGACTTCAAGGGGCAGACGGTCATCTTGCGCTTCGACGGTGTCTATAGCCATGTCCGGCTGTTTGTCAACGGGAAGTTCGTGCGCGAACACTTTGGCGGCTTTTCGCGGTGGGAAACCGATGTGACCGACTTCGTGAAGGCTGGCCGGAAGAACGAGATCCGCCTGGAAGTGACCGACCGCCTTGATGAGATCTCGTATGCTTCGGGCTATGCGCATCATCCCATCGGCGGCATCTTGCGGGATGTCACCCTCTTTGCCTTGCCGGAGAATCATCCGGCCGATTTCCACCTCGAGACGGATTTGGATGCGCAGTACCAGGATGCCGTGTTGCGGGTGCGTTATCAGATGAACCGGGTGGCAGGCGAAGAGGTTGTTTATACCTTGTTGGCTCCCGATGGCCGGGAGGTGAAGTTGCCACAGACTCGCTTTGCCCTGAAGCCGGGCATGAACAGCCAGGATCTGCAGGTCACGGCTCCGCTGAAGTGGGATGCCGAGCATCCGAATCTTTATACCTTGCACGTGCAGGTCGTGCGCGACGGACAGGAAGTCTGCCGTTTCAACAAACGGGTGGGTTTCCGTGAGGTGGAGATCCGTAAAGACCAGATGTTTGTGAACGGTATGCCGGTGAAGCTGCGCGGCGCCTGCCGCCATGATATTCACCCGAAGCTGGGACGAACCACGACGGCTGAATTGGACAGCCTGGATGTGTTGCTCTTCAAGCGTTCGAACATGAACTTTGTCCGTACCTCGCATTATCCGCCTTCCGAGCATTTCCTGGATTATTGCGACCGCTTCGGGGTGTATGTGGAGTGCGAGTCGGCGGTTTGTTTCGTCGATACGCACCGGCAGAAGAACTATGCGCCGGGCAAGACACAAGACAGCACGGCGTTCACGCACCGCTATCTGTCTCAGCTGCGCGAGATGGTGAAGTCGTTCCGTTCGCATGCCTCTATCCTATTCTGGTCGATCGGCAACGAGAGTGTCTATGGGAAGAATTTCCAGCAGTCGTGGGACTGGGTAAAGGCAACCGATACGACGCGCCCCGTGATCTTCAGTTATCCGGGCTCGCTGGGCGACCGCCAGCCGATCTACGACCTGCTGAGTATGCATTATCAGGATGTACACGGAAACCTGAACCAGTGGAACCGCTCGACGCGGGGCTTCGAGGGCGAAGGCATTCCGGCGATCTTCGACGAATGGGCGCATCCGGCCTGTTATACGTATGAGACTTTGCAGACCGATCCGAACATCCGCGAGTTCTGGGGCCAGTCGCTGGAGATGATGTGGAGCGGCTTGTTTGATGCCCGTGGTGGACTGGGTGGCGCTATCTGGGGATATATCGACGAGACGTTCCAGCTGCCCGAGCCGAAGAAGGGAACGCCTTTCTGGAAAGAGTTTGCCCATACGGCGAAACCCGAAGGATTCCGGGGCAACTGCGTGGGCTATGGCGAATGGGGCATCGTGGATGTATGGCGGCGTGAAAAGCCGGAGTTCTGGTCCACCAAGAAAGCCTATTCGCCGGTGCGCCTGCTGGAGCGCGAGGTCGCCTCTGTCCTGCCGGGCGAACGGCTCATCCTGCCGGTCTATAACCGCTTTGATCACACCAGCCTGCAGGAAATCAAGATGGTTTATTCGTATGCCGGGAAAGAAGGAAACATCCTGTCTCCGGCGGTTGCTCCGCATCAGAAGGGTGTGCTGGTCGTGCCGGGCGAGGACTGGAAAGAAGGAACAGCGGTGGAAATCGCTTTCTATACCGCGCAGGGCGAACTGATCGATAAGGAACAGGTCTCACTGGGCAAACCGGTTGTTACGCTGCCCCGGGCTTCCCGCCGGGGTGCCTTGACGGTGGAAGAGTCGGACGGCTTTATCCGGGTCAAGGGACAGGGCTTTGAGATTCCTTTCTCCCGCCAGAGCGGACTGATCGAAAAGGCGGTGGCAGACGGACAGGTGGTGATCGAGAAAGGGCCTTTCCTGCATCTCTTTATCAACCTGAACCATCTGTCGGGAGCCGAGGTACGCAAGACGGCAACCCGCTTTGTGACCGACGAACGCGACTGGAAGAAAGAGAGCCTGACTTATACCCAGCGCAACGGCATGGTGGAAGTGACGCTGACCGGAACCTATCAAGACGTGCAGACAACGGTTTATTTTACCATCGCTCCTACCGGCAAGATGCACGTCCGCTATCAGACCAGCGGCGAGCCGAACGGCTATCTGCGCGAGACGGGACTGGCATTCCATCTGCCGGACAGCTACCGCCAGTTGGAGTGGCAGCGCAAAGGGCTTTGGAGCTGCTATCCGGAAGATGCCCTCTCGGGCAATGCCGGCAGGGCTTCTCTCTACAATCCCAACCGGGTGGCGTATGGCGAAGAGCCCAAACAACCTTGGGCTGACGATACCCACAACTACTATTATTGGGCAGACGCCGGAGCCAATGGTGACCAGCCACTGACGAACCGGGCAAAAGCGATGAAAGAGAACATCTATTTCTATACCCTCCGGCCAGACAATCCGGCAGGCAGCCTGTCGGTCTGCTCGGCAGATGCCACCTTGTCGTGTCGCCTTTACAAGCGCGACAACAACCAGCTGGTACTCTATGTAGACGATCGTTGGGACTATCCGGAAATAGCCTGGGGTAATTATTGCAAGACTTTAGAGGCCGTTCCGTGCCAAGGATTTATGGAGTTTGTATTCTAATCAAAAGAGCCTCCACCCCTTGAAGCTGCTACTTCTTGAGGTGAAGGCTCTTTCATTTACACGCCACCGCCAGCATCTGCGCCCTCGTCTTTATCGACGGTGAAGCGGGCGAACACATAAATATAACTTATTGATATGACAAAGATAATATGCATTACTTCCTAAAACCTCCCTTTTCTCCATATCTCAAATTCTCAATAGGGGTTCACACGCCCCGCTATATAAATAGTATTCAGTGAATTACTGTGAAGGGTGTGAAACCACCCGATATAAATTGCCATAATGAGTATGGATGCGTTCAATACCGATAACTGATAAGATTTGTGCAGACGTTGGACAGATACGTTACGCATCGACTCAGGACTTTTCTGTTTCAGTCGGCGGTAGATTTCTGCTGCAGAATACGTCTTGACGGATTCGCCGGGAAGGGGTTTGTGGTAATAGCGGTTGAAGACATCTTATTCGGCAGAGATCCGATAAAAAGATGGGTTGATTTTCGTCTTATGCAGCCTAATTTGTATGTATATATATTCTATTATAATCTATTGAAAAAACAGCTATAAATTAATCTGAATTTTGTATAGAACTCTTGAAAAAACAATTATATATTATTTGATTCACTAATGTGATGCAATCAATTCATATTAGTAAATTAATCAATTTATATTAGTGAATTAATTAATTCACATAAGTGAATCAGTTAATAAATAAGATATAAATAAGAAATATTAGTTAGAAGAGCAGAAGTTTGCAAGTCTTACTCGACAGCGGCTTGCCTTTTGATCAGGCGATTGTCTATCGGCAGAAACCGTTTCTGCATCTTTCTTATCGGAAAGGACGATGCCGGAAGATGGTACTTTATAAGTAATATTTGAGAGTTTTGTACTCATCTTTTCTTAGTTGAAATCAGTGTTTAAATACGAATAATAACTTGTTTTTATTTAGATTCTTTGAGGAAGTTCCTTTTTTGTTCTCTTTTCTTGGAGATAGTTCCTTTTTTGAATGGTATAAAAGGATTTGAAATCTAGTAAGGAAAATTTTAGATATTATTTTTGCAAATATATTACAAGCTTTTCTGTTTTTTTAATATACAGAAGCATGTGGTTTTGCAGATAATACGTTGTATTCCACTTAATTATCTTATTTGGAATATAGGGGTGATTAGGGCTTATTTGTAAATAAAAATAATCCATTATATTCGCCATATAGTCCATTTTTTTTAATTCATATCTATAGTTCAATAGTTCGTTAAAAATTAGCCCAGCCTAAGCGGCTTTGGCAGTAAATAAAATGAGTTCTTTGAAAAGTTTGTCAATT
>ENA-OROH01003301-OROH01003301.1-human-gut-metagenome-genome-assembly--contig:-NODE-3301-length-10858-cov-4.148477_pt1 | contig 10858 bp, 9 predicted proteins | sample MGYA00242125_ERZ509042 | MGnify/ENA primary metagenome ERZ509042 (study PRJEB26280, sample SAMEA2338738) | human gut metagenome | biome: human gut; feature: human-associated habitat; material: faeces... | reverse complement strand
CTGGTGGATGGCTTCCCCCTCGGCGGGGGCAAGGCCAGCGGGGGCCGCATTAAGAACCATTACCCCAAAGCCCTGCGCAACCTGAAATGACCGTAAAAATAGTGCAGACATAAAAGCGGAAAGGGAAAGCTGCAACCATAACCCCGTTTCCGTCAACATGGTTAGCACTTGAAAAAAGTTCGTTCTGCATTTACAAAACGTTTGCCGCTTTTTGTTTTCAAATACATCCAGAAAAACACCGCCAAAACATTGAAAACGGCATAGAAATGTGCTATACTATACTAATGTAATTTGTCGGTTCGCGCACTTTGCGCAAAGTGCGCGAATCTTACCGCCTTCAATGTGCGGTTACACATCAATTTTTTAGGGGGATTTTCATGTCCGGACATAGCAAATGGAATAACATTAAGCGCAAGAAAGAAAAGACCGATGGCGCCCGTGCCAAGGTTTTCACCAAGATCGGCCGCGAGATCGCTGTTGCCGTTAAGGAAGGCGGCGGCAACCCCGCTTCCAACTCCAAGCTGGCAGCCCTGATTGCTAAGGCTAAGGCGAACAGTGTGCCGAATGATAACATTCAGCGCATCATCAAGCGCGCCGAAGGCGGCGATAAGACCGAGTACGAAGCAATTACCTATGAAGGTTACGGCCCCGGCGGCATTGCCGTTATGGTCGAAACCCTGACCGATAACCGCAACCGTACCGCTGCCAACATGCGCCATTACTTTGATAAGTTTGGCGGCAACCTGGGCCAGATGGGCTGCGTTGGCTTCATGTTCACCCAGAAGGGTGTGATCGTGGTTGACCTGGAAGATGCCGACCCCGACCAGCTGATGATGGATGCTCTGGATGCCGGTGCCGAGGACTTTGATGCAGGCGAAGAGGCTGCACAGGTCACCACTGATCCCGATAACTTCACCGCTGTGTGCAACGCACTGGAAGAAAAGGGCTATAAGTTCATTTCTGCCGATGTGGCACAGGTTCCTTCCACCACCACCGCCCTGACCGATCCGGATCAGCTGGTCAACATGGGCAAGCTGCTGGACGCACTGGACGACGACGACGACGTGCAGAACGCATGGACTACCCTGGAGAATGAAGAAGACCTGGACCGCTGATTGGCAGCCAAGGTTTGAGCTTGAATGTTTAAGGAGGCGCGCAAAAGCCGGATGTTTCGGTTTTTACGCGCCTTCTTTTTACACAAAGGAGCCATGTTATGAGCCAACTTCCCCTTTGCCCGCACTGCCTGGAACCCGTGCGCAGCGGCTACCATGGCAGCTGCCCCAACTGCGGCAAGTCCCTGGAAAACCATAACCCCGAAGGCGCGCTGCCCCTTGGCACCCAACTGGGCGGGCATTACACTGTGGGTGAATACCAGAGCGCCGACGGCGACGGCCTGTGCTACCGCGGTGTGGATAATGATGAACGTCGGTTTGTGCTGATCAAAGAGTATTTCCCGGTAACGCTGTGCAATGGCCGCAGCCCGGATGGCGACCTGATGCCCAAAGAGGGCCGGGAAGTGCTGTTCAAAACCAGCCGGATGGATTTCAAAGATTTGTACGATGACCTGCACCGCATCACCCCGGCAACCGGCCTTTCGCAGATTCTGGATGTGATGGAAGAAAACAACACCGTATACGCGGTGGAGGAAACCGAGAAGGGCATGACCCTGACCCATTACCTCAAACTGCGCGCCCGCACCCTGACCCCCGTGGAGGCCCGAACCTTGCTGCAGCCCGTGATGGAGGGGGTGGCCCTGCTTCACAAGGCCGGGCTGATCCACCGCGGCATCTGCCCGGATAACATCCTGCTGCCTATTGACGGTGCCGCCCGGCTGACCGGGTATGGCACGCTGGCCCTGCGCACGGCAGGCAGCGAGCTGAAAAGCCAGCTTTACCCCGGCTATGCGGCACCGGAACAGTATTCAGCGGCGGAATTCTCTGGACGGTACACCGATGTGTACGCTCTGGCGGCGGTCACTTACCGACTGGTAACAGGCCAGGTGCCGGTGGCAGCCCCGCAGCGCAAGGTACGGGACAGTATGGAGAACGCCCACAGCCTGGAATCTGGTGTGCCGACCTATTTTTCTCAGGTGCTGACCTGCGCCATGCGGCTGGACCCCGCCAAGCGGATGCAGACGGTACCGGAGCTGATGAGCGCCTTGACTGATCCCACCGTGGCGAACGCCATGTTTGAAAAAGGCGAAAACCAGGTATCCACCAAAAAGATTCTGGCGGCTTCCATGGTGGTCATCTTTGTGCTGGTGGTGCTGTTGCTGTGGAGTCTGCTGAAAGGCGGCAAGGGGAGCGATACAAAACCGGCAGTTTCCGGTGCGGCATCCACCGGCACATCGGCTTCCAGCACGGCCAACAGTGATGTGGAAGTTTACCCGGACCTTGTGGGAAAGAACTATAAGACCGATATCAAAAATAGCACGCTGTATACCCATTACCGCATTGCCATGACGGAGGATTTCAGTTCCACTGTACCGGAGGGCTGCGTCATCAGGCAGGAGCCGGTGGCCGGAACGCTGGTCACGGAACAGGCACCCACCATCCAGTTAGTAGTCAGCAAAGGCCCCATGCTGGTGGAAATGCCGGACATCATCGGCTGGACGCAGAACAACGCCAGCAAAAAGCTGGATGAATCCGGCATCAACTATAGCATGCAGATCATTGAAAACGATGGCCAGTACGCAGAGAACTGCGTTGTAAAATGCGATGTGAGCAAAGGCACCAAGTTTGATGCAGATGAGACTGTCGTGACGGTGTATATCGCCGGGGCACGCAACGATGCGTTTGCGGTGGATTCATCGCCCACACCCTCCGAACAGCCCAACTGGGCGGACAGCACAGACCCTGCTGCAACAGCAGCACCGTGATAGCAACGGTAGAAGAATAAACCTAAGGCCCTGGCATTACAGGAAAGACAACCTGTTGTGCCGGGGCCGCGTTTATTGAATTAAAAAAGAATAAAGAATAATGAATAATGAATAATGGGAGTGTGACGCCCACGGCGTCACAATGATTCTTTATTCTCTATTCATTATTATTTATAAAAAATCAACCAAACAAAAATCCCCCGCCGCAGGCTTTGCAGCCTGAGCGGCGGGGGATTGCTGTGCTTATTCAGCAGCCGTTAAAATCAATCGCTGACGTACGGCATAAGAGCCATATGGCGAGCACGCTTGATAGCAACGGTCAGCTCGCGCTGATGGAAAGCGCAAGTGCCGGTGACGCGGCGGGGAATGATTTTGGAACGCTCGCTGACGTATTTGCGCAGGCGGGGCAGATCCTTGTAATCAATGCGGTCGATGCGATCAACGCAGAAGCTGCAAACCTTTTTGCGGCCGCGATGCATCGGACGAGAAGAACGATCCATAGCCATGATCCGGTTACCTCCTTGTAAAATTGGTATAATCGATTCAGAACGGCAAATCGCCCTCGTCCTCAATCAGTGCAAAGTCATCGTTGCTGCCAGCCGAATAGGCGGGAGCAGCGGGCTGCGCTGCGGGACGGGAATAATCAGCCGGTGCTGCAGGAATCGGAGCGGACGCCATCGGCGCGCCCATACCAGCAGCGGGATTCTGGGATTTGGGAGTAACAAAATTAATGTTACTGGCCACGATCTCGATCGCAGTGCGGTTGTTGCCGCTCTTATCCTGATAGTTACGGCTCTGCAGACGGCCATCAATGGCAATCATGGAACCTTTCTGGAAATAACGGCAGACAAACTCAGCGGAGCGGTCCCAGGCGACAACATCAAAGAAGTCGGCCTGGTTCTGGCCATTGGCATCGCGGCGCCCACGGTCACAGGCAACGCGGAACGAAGCCACGTTTTTGCCGGTCGTCGTCTGGCGCAGCTGCGGGTCCGCAACAAGGCGGCCCATAAGAACAACCACATTCAGCATAATTCAGTTACTCCTTCCCAACACGCACACCAAGGTGCGTGGCGCTCAATCAGGCTTCCTCGGCAACGATAATGCTGCGGAGAACGCCTTCGGTGATACGGTAGTTACGATCCAGCTCTGCGGGGAAATCCGGCTCGCTGGTGAACTTGATCACGGTATAAACGCCCTCGGTTTCGTCTTCGATGGGGTAGGCGAGACGGCGCTTGCCCCAATCATCGACAGAATCGATCGTACCGTTTGCTTCGATCAGGGACTTGAACTTGCCGATCAGGGCAGCGGAAGCCTCCTCATCCAGAGCAGAACTGGTAACCAACATGGTTTCATACTTAGCCATTTTCTGTGCACCTCCTTTTGGACTTTAGGCCCTTGCCTTTACGCAAGGGCAAGGATGTGTGTCTTGCTTGACACAGCAACTTATTATATCAAGCAGAATCGCCTTTTGTCAAGATGTATTTTGCCGGATATCAAAAATATTTTGCCACTTTTGGCGGGAACGCGCATTTTATGCCTTACGGTAACCAACGCTTTCCATAAATTTCAGGAAAGCTGCCTGCCCGGCGGCATCCTGCTTGAAGACACCGGCGTTTTCAAGCACATGGCTGAACACAATACCGATCTCATCCCGCAGAACAGCTTCGGCTTTTTCACGCTTCAGGCCGGTGCCGTACTTTTTGATCAGACCATCGATCCAGTCAGCGTGTACAGCCAGCGGGCTGCCAGTTTCGCGGCTGGTGTTGGGGGCGGAACCGGTCAGGATATCGGCAATGGCGGCGCTCTGATCTTTCAGGCGGGCGGGCAGGATGGCCAGGCCCATTACCTCAATCAGGCCGATATTCTCTTTTTTGATGTTGTGGTATTCCTTGTGCGGGTGGAAGATGCCGTCCGGATACTGTTCGGTGGTGCGGTTGTTGCGCAGCGCCAGGTCCAGAATGTAGCCGTCATTCTCATCATAGTGCAGAATGGGGGTGACGGTGTTGTGCGGGGTATCGCCGGTGTGGGCGATGATATCTACGCTGGTATCGCTGTAATCACGCCAGGTGCGCAGGATGTCGTCCGCGGCACTCTGCACTTCCTGGGAACTGCGGCCCACCAGGCGCACGGTGGAAACCGGCCAGTTGACGATACCGGCTTTCACGCCGGTGTAGCGCGCGTTGCGCAGCGGTACGGCGATATGCGCTTTCTGCATGGGGAAGACATAGCGCCCGCCCTGGAAATGGCTGTGGCTCAGGATGCTGCCGCCTACAATAGGCAGGTCAGCGTTGGAACCGCAGGTGTAATGGGGGAACTGTGCCACAAAGTCAAAAATTTCAGCCAGGGTATGGCGGTCCATCTCCATGGGCTTGTGGCTGTCGTTCAGCATGATGCAGTGCTCATGGAAATAGGCATAGGGGCTGTATTGCAGATAGAACGTTTCACCGGCCAGGTTCATGGGCACAATGCGATGGGTCTGGCGGGCAGGGAAGTTGATGCGCCCCGCATAGCCGATATTCTCCTTGCACAGCATGCACTTGGGGTAGCTGGCAGCGGGCTGCAGCCGCTCCATGGCAATCACTTTGGGGTCTTTTTCCGGTTTGGTCAGGTTGATGGTAATTTCCAGCTCACCGTAAGGGGTGGCCGTGTTCCATTGGATATTCTTGGCAATTTGCGCCGTGCGGATGTAGTTGGACACAACGCACAGATCATAGAACCAGTCCGTGGCAGCTTTGGGGCCGCCCTTGGCATACAGTTTGCGGAACTTGCGGCAGACTTCGCTTTCGCGCGGCATCAGGGCACCCATCATGCGGGTTTCAAAGTTGATGCGGTACTGCGGCACACTGCCGTCAAACAGGCCCTTGGCGGCGGCAAGCTCCACCATCTCGTCCAGCAGGGCAGCGGGGGTGTCAAAATCCTCTTTGGGCACCTTTTCCTCGCTGGGCTGGGCCAGACCCAGCAGATCCAGCAGGGTGTTGCGGGCTACAATGGCATCCAGCTCCTTGATGAGCTTGTGTTTGCGGCCAAAGCGCAGCAGGCGCTCCACATCCAGGGCAAGTGCGGCATCACGCTGTTCGGCAGTCATTGCGGAAATGTTCACGGCTTCGATGTTTTGTTTCGGCATCTGTACATCCCTCCTACATTTACGATACCGCATTTTACCCTCACTTTCCATGGTGCAAAATCCCATGCTTTTGTAGTTTTCAATCAAAAGGGGTGAACCCGCGGAAAGATTTCTGTGCGGTTCGCACATTCTCTGGCTCCGGGATTCACCCCTTTGATTTATTTCATTCGGTTTGCAACGGGCGGGCTCAGTGCTTCAGGTCGCTGAACAGGTTTTTCTGGTAAACGCCATCGGCCACCAGCTTGGCAAAGCTGTCAATCACGGTCTGCTTGTCCTCTTTATAGGTAACGCCGAACCACTTGTCATGGGTGGGCAGCACCTGAACGGTCACGGCATTCTTTTCCAGCAGCTCGCCAATATAGATGGGCAGCAGGTACTCGGCCTTCAGCGGGTTGGCGGGAACGCTCTTCTCAAAGAACTCCACAAAACCGTCCTCCAGCACCTTCACGAACTCCGGTGTCAGGCCCCAGAAATTCATCGAAACCAGGCTCTCCGGGTCAATGGCCTTGCCCTCAACGGCAGCGCCGTCAGCGGTCTTTTCAATGCCGGAAGTCTCCACAACATCGGTCAGGTAGCCTTCGGCGTTCATCTGGCAGACACCGCGGGTCACAGCGCCGTTGTCGCTCAGGGTGTTCTTCAAAACAAAGCCGGCCATGGACAGGGCGTTCGGTTTGTCCGGGGTGTAGCCCTGCAGGAAGTTGTGAATCTGGACAAAAGCTTCCTTGCCATAGTAGTCGTCAGCATTGATAACGGCGAACGGCTCCTTGATGACATTCTTGCAGGCCAGAACTGCCTGGCCGGTGCCCCAGGGCTTGCTGCGCTCAGCGGGAACTTCGTACCCGGCGGGGATGGCGTCCTTCTCCTGGAAAGCATAGGCAATCTCAACGCCCAGATCGGCACAGGTCTTTTCAATGCGGTTGCCGATGGCTTCCTTGAAAGCCTCCTCAATGTCGTGGCGGATGATAAAGACAATCTTGTCAAACCCGGCTTCGATGGCATCATGGATGGAGTAATCCATGATGATCTCGCCGTTGGGGCCGACAGCGGCCAGCTGCTTGATGCCGCCGCCAAAGCGGGAGCCGATGCCGGCTGCCATAATGACCAATGCTGTTTTCATACGTTTTCCTCCTGAAATATCGGTTATCCTTACTTCTTCATATTTTTACATCGTCAAAAACCGGATTACGGCGTTCAGGTCCGGTCCCATCAGGAAAGATCCCAGAACCCCGGCTGCGATGTAAACACCAAGGTAGATAAAAACGGCTGCCCAGCTGGTGCCGCCGGTTGCGGCCAGGGCATCGCTGCGTTGCGGGCCTTCGGGGCAGCGGTCATAAACGCGGTGAATGCGGCGTTCGCTTTCTTTTTTATACCAGTACACAGCAAACAGGCCGCGAATAACCATCTGGATAAAGTTCAGCACATAGCATACCTGCATGGCCGTGGGAATTAGCCGCAAAAACGGCATACCCACCATCCACTCCGCACCGGATACCGCCATCAGGTACAGCAGGGAGGGCAGCGTCACAATAAAATCCAGCAGCGCAAAAAGAACACCCTGCTTCCACATTTTGCGGTAGAAGAAATAGAAAGGCCCAAGGAAAAAGGCGGAAAACGAGATGACTGCTTTGCGCCGGGTTTCCTGCATGCGGAAGAACTGCATCATATAATAAATGCTGGACGGCCCAACATAGCTGGCCCAGTCCCGCGCCTTGATGCCGTCAATCGGGTCATCGGGGCCGACTTCTTTGCAGGTAAAGCCATCCGGCCCCATGCTGCCTGCACTGAAAAAGTCCTGGTCGGGTGCCTGTTCTTGGCGCGGTGCCTGGCGATACTGTGGGGCGCCGCCGGCCTGGTAGCTGCCGTTGGCGTACACCGGGCCGTTGCCGCCGGGGGCGGGGTGATCCTGCTGGTACTGCACGTTATCCGGGTGGTCCGGCAGCGAAACGCCGCAGTGGTTGCAGTATTTTGCGCCCAGCGGGTTATGGGTGCCGCAGTTGGGGCAGACGATATCATCCGGCCGGTCGGAAATCACGTTGTCCGGGGTCCATTCAAACCCGGCGGCGTGGTCTGCCTGATGCACGCAGACACCGACCTTTTTCCAGCATTCGCGGTGGTACGGTGTGCCGCAGTCCGGGCAGACAACGATATCATCTGCTTCTTTGAATTTTTGTTTGCATACGGGGCAGGTATTGCCCTTGTAATCAGCCATGTGTGGTCCTCCGAATTTTCAGGGCGGGGAGTGTTATCCTGCCCATCCATCTTGTTCCGCTGCGGCCAAAAAGGCGCAAACGAAATAATTTAGCCATATTATACACCATATGTCCATGGAAAGCAAAGAACTTTTCGTGAATAAGCGGGCAGAAAGCGGATTTTTGCAGAATATTTGCAGATTTTGGCCTGCTGATAGCTGGTGTGTATCAAAAAAGTAGAAGCCGATTTTAATCTGCACGCCTGTAACGTGCAGATCATGCCGTGTGTTTTATACCTCTTTACAAGAAATAAGATTTGCGTTATACTGATAGCATCTTGATTTATGCGTATCTTTATTTTTAATGATTGACCAAGGGGTAGCAAATATGATCACCATTGACGAATTGAAATTTAAGCTCGGCGGGCTGGAAACTGCGGTAAACGACCTGCGCGATGCCCTTTCCATTGAAGCGAGCGAAAAGCGCCTGGCAGAGCTGGAACACCAGATGACGTTGCCCGGTTTTTATGATGACCAGGAAAAAAGCCAGAAAGTCATCAGCGAGATGGGCGAAGTGAAAAATAAGCTGGAGCGCTTCGGCAAACTTTCCACCCAGTACGAGGAAGCCCAGACCCTGCTGGAAATGATTGAGGAAGAAAATGATCCCTCTCTGGCAGCAGAAGGCGAAGAAGCTGTGAACGGCGTGGAGAAATCCATTGACGAACTGCAGCTGATGACCATGCTGAACGGCGAGTACGACCATTCCAACGCTATCCTGACTTTCCATGCAGGCACCGGCGGCACCGAAGCACAGGACTGGGCCGAGATGCTGACCCGTATGTACACCCGCTGGGCCGAAGCCCACGGCTACACCGTGGAAGTTCTGGATGTGCTGGAAGGCGATGAAGCCGGTATCAAGTCCGCTTCTATGATGATTAAGGGTGCCAACGCTTACGGTATGCTGAAAAGTGAAAACGGCGTGCACCGTCTGGTGCGCATCAGCCCGTTTGATGCCAACGCCCGCCGCCAGACCAGCTTTTCCAGCCTGGAGGTTATGCCGGAACTGGATAACAATATTAAAGTCGAGATCAACCCGGCGGATATTGAAATGCAGGTTTACCGTTCTTCCGGTGCAGGCGGCCAGCACATCAACAAAACGTCTTCCGCTGTGCGTTTGATCCACAAGCCCACCGGCATTGTCACTTCCTGCCAGACCCAGCGCAGCCAGCTGCAGAACCGCGAGTACGCTATGGAAATGATGAAGGCCAAGCTGTACCAGATCGCGCTGCAGCAGCATAAGGACAAGATCGACGACATCAAGGGCGTGCAGAACGAGATCGCCTGGGGCCACCAGATCCGCAGCTACGTCTTTATGCCCTACACGCTGGTCAAGGATCACCGCACCAACTTTGAAAGCGGCAACGTGCAGGCTGTCATGGATGGCGACCTGGACGGGTTCATCTACGCCTACCTGAAAGCCAGCTCCCGCGGGGAACTGGAAGAGGTGTAATTCTCTTTTCCGCAAACTCAAAACGGTACACACTTTGCGGTGTGTACCGTTTTTTGTGTTTTGCCATGCTTTATTCACAATCAGCGGGTATACTAAACCAATAACGTTGCGATCATATCCCCGTACCCGCACCGGCGCGGCTTGGCCTGCATCCGCAACGGTATTTGTATTAAAAATTCTTTTGGTTCTCTTTCTTATAAGAAAAGGAACAAGGAGGTCATTCGTATGCCCATTCACGGCCTGACGGCGGCGGAGGTGGAAAGCCGCCGCGCAGCAGGGCTGACCAACTGCCCGCCCCGCTCCCCCACCAAAACCACCGGGGAGATCGTGCGGGACAATATCTGTACCTATTTCAACCTCGTGTTTCTGGTGCTGGCGCTCATGCTGCTGTCCGTTGGTTCCTGGCTGAACATGGGGTTTCTGGGTATCGTGTTCTGGAACACCCTCATCGGCATTATCCAACAGCTGCGCGCCAAAAAGACCATCGACGAGCTGACCCTTGTCTCCGCCCACAAGGTGCGCTGCCTGCGGGACGGACAGTGGGTGGAGCTGCTCTCAGACGAATTGGTGCAGGACGATGTGGTGGAGATCCGCGCGGGCGAGCAGATTGCCGCCGATGCTGTGGTACTGGACGCAGTCGTTCATCCTCGTCCGGAAGGCGGGAATGTCCTCCTGCAGCATGGTCCCTGCCGCCTCGCCAAGCCTCTCTTCGCCCTGCCTGTCACAGCCGAAGAAGAACACCTCAAAGGCCGGATGGGGTGTCTTGTCTATCATCTTCACGCCGCCCCGGAAGCCGATCTGCCCGATCTGGTGAGTGCCGCAGGACGAAGGACAGCCGGAAATGTGGACTCTGGGAAGGGCAGAGGCTGGAAGATCAGCCTTCCCCGCCTCCTCAAGGAGACTCTGGGAGTCCCTCACACCCGCCTGGCAGATAGAGGCCCCGATGCAGGCCACAGAGGACTCAAAGGGCGTCCGGGCGCTGTCCTGGGTTACGTCCAGCACCTGCTCCGCCTCGGCCCCTGTCAGATTGACAATGTAGAGCGTCTCATCCGGCGCGATGCGCAGCTCCACCTCTTCCATGTCTTTGATCGCATTGTAGAGTCTGCCGAAGATAGCCGGATCCGGGCATCCTCCAAGAGGATGGTAGAGGACAGAGTA
>ENA-OROH01003294-OROH01003294.1-human-gut-metagenome-genome-assembly--contig:-NODE-3294-length-10874-cov-2.428598_pt1 | contig 10874 bp, 6 predicted proteins | sample MGYA00242125_ERZ509042 | MGnify/ENA primary metagenome ERZ509042 (study PRJEB26280, sample SAMEA2338738) | human gut metagenome | biome: human gut; feature: human-associated habitat; material: faeces... | reverse complement strand
TGCAAGTATATTCCAATACTTTTCATACTTTTCTTTATCACTATCATTTAATTGTTCTAACTGATTTAACAATAAATTTTGTTCATCTTCATAATATTGTGTATTACCACTATAATAAGCATCTAAATCTTCTTTAGCACTTTTTATTACCATTTCTTTATTTGCTAAATTATCTAATATCGTCTCTGAGTAATCCCCTGATAATTCAGTTAATAGCTTCATTTGAAATTCAATACCTTCTACTTCTTTAAAATTCTTTTTCTTTTGAGCATAATCATAAATATAATTATCAATTGCATTAAATTTACTTATATTTGCCTTATTCAATACTTCAGGGTCACTAATTACAAGTGAACTTATAACAAATACATTATAAAATGCATAGCCAGGTTTTCCTTTTAAACTTTTGTATTGTTTCATTAGATTTTCATATTTATCTTCTAGACCTAAATCACGAATTGAATTGTACGTATTGTATTTAGTGATTTCTTCTGTTTCTTTTGACGATGGTTTCATATCACATTCCAAATAAATTGAATCACTTTCATCTAATGCCTTTTCTGTTACCTTATCCAAACTTTTAATAGGATACCTTCCTGGATGAAATGTTCCAAATAAATATGAGTATCCTCCTTTTTGATCAGATACTTTGTAAAGAAACATACTTGTATCGATGATTCTTGTGTTTTCTTCTTTCTTTTGGGTCGCACACCCACCTGCCATCAATAAAACAATGATCATGACTAATTTCACACTCTTTTTCATTTTATTTTCCTTCTTTCTAACCAAAACATACACGTTAGAGTAGCTAGAAGGTCAAGTATTTCATAAAAAAAGACCAAATATTTCTATTTGATCACATATTTTCGATAATATATAAATTTAATAAGAATTAAAATATTTAAAATAATAAGATTCAATGATTCACTATCATCATTTCCTGGTAATTGAATAAAACTATTCACATTTTTAATTTTATCTTTTGTAGAAATATTTTGTGAAATAATTCCAAATTGAGCATGTGCGTCTTGCATAATTTGAGACTTAGCTTGATTTAACATAAAATATCTTCCTGTTATCGTAATCAATAATCCATAAGTATGACAGTTTTCAAAATATTTTCCTATTTGACGATCCACATTTTGAATAAAACATTTTTTATCAAAAACTAACATATCCTCTATAAAATTAAAAGCTAAAAACAATGGATAATTAGCACCTATAATTCCTATCATTTCCGCTTTATGCATATCATCTACTATTTGTTCAATAGAAGCCATCCATTGTTTTTTATCTATTTTTGTTTGACTAATACATTCAATTTCTTTGAAAATCTGTTCTTCATTAAAAGAAAGATATCTTTCTCTAATTTGATTTTTTCTATTATCCATTGTAGAAAATAAATATTTTTTCATTACATTAAAATCTTTATATCCTAAAATTTGACAAAATTTTTTAATTGTAGCTAGACTTGTATGACAATTTTGAGCAAATTCACTAACTGTCATAAATTCTATTATTGATAAATGAGACAAAATATAAACACTCATTTCATAATAAACATCTTTATTATAACCACTGTATATATAAACAAGTAGTTTAGATATGACTGTATTCATAATTTTCCTCCTTCATCAATCGGTATAAAACATAATTTGCATACTCTATACTCGATAATATATATTCATAATTTTCTTTCTTTTTTAATTCAATTGCTTTTATTCCAGAAAAATCATGATTACCATCACAAAAAAATACTTCTTAGCAGATGCATTTATGATTGAAGTAATACTTCCTAATGACGTTTGTGTTTCTTCTAGAAAAATTTGTATATTATATCGAGGATCAATCAAAATAATTACATCATCATTTTTACTATTTAAAAAAGTTTCTTCTTTTTCTTTGATATTCCATCCTAAACATCTTTCTACACATACCCCTTTAAAAAATAAATATTTAATAAGCGTATCAAAATATCCTGTATATTTAGGTGATCCATAAATAATCACATTTGAAGCTTTCATTAAATCATGAACCAACTGGTCCAATTTAACTTTTATATCATGCTCAATATTAAAATTTTTATTTTCATTTAATAGATGATAAAACTGGTAATCAATTTTTCTAGTATCTTGATCTAACATATCACATAAAGAAGAAAAAGTATCATATCCTGCACTTTTACAAAAACGCGTAATTGATGAATTAGATAAATTTGTTTCTTTTGCAACATCTAGTAATTTTTTATGATTTATTCTTCTTGCATTTAGTAAAAAATACTGTGATAAAATACTATTTGTTGTCCTTTTAGCGCTTACATTATATAAATTAATCAAATTATCCACAATATACATACGAACACCTCATAAAATATTCTATCACAAAATAAAAAAACGTGGCATTTTTATTTGCCACGTCCTTTAAAACTAATTATGTTTTTTTCTTTTAATCATACAAATTGTTCCACCAGCAAGTACCATCATTCCTACTAATGCAAATATTTCAGTATCATCACCAGTTTTAACATTATCTTTTGTTTTATCTGTTGTTGTTGTGATATTTGTATTTGTTGAATCAGGTTTCTTTGTATCTCCTGGTTTTGTTGGAGTTTCTGGTTGATTTGGTTTATCACTTGGTTTTGTTGGTTCATCTGGATTTTCTGGTTGATCAGGTGTGTCAGGATCTGTTTTTTCTTTAATAAATCCTAATGAACAAATATTTAATTCATCTCTATCAGATAAACCATTTTTCATAATTTCATCATAACGATCAGTTCCATTAATAACTTTACCATTTTCAACAATAATAAGTGTATAACCTTCATCAGCTTCATTAATACCATATTCTACCCCAGCAGCTAACCATGAAGCAAAATCCGCATTATTTAAATAAGGTGTATGTGCACCAATATTATATTTGATACCATTTTCTTTAATATATTTAGCAGCTTTTTTAGCTCCATCTAACCATTGTTGAGCACCACTTCTAATAGTAGTTCCACCTAAATGAACTTGTGCTCCTAATGAATCCCCACTATAGATCACTTTATGAGTTAAATCAGCTAATTGCCCACCACCTGGTGTATGTTCATCAGTAATTTCTAAGAATTGGAATTCCACTCCTGCTGCTGTGAATTTTTCCATATCTTTAACTGTTTCTACAGATTTCCATTCAATATCTGAAATTAAATCTTTTCCAACCATTGATTCTACAGTTCCGTCTTTTTGGCTTAATACTGTATGTGGTTCATTTTCTGGCCAAACGATTGTTGTTATATTTCTTAATTCATCATCTTGACCAATAACAGCTAAGTTGTTTACATGATCACCATGGTTATGTGTTAAGAAAATTTTTAATGATTCACATTTATCTCCAATAACAGCTTTAATTTTTTCGTTAAGCACATTAGCACCATAGAAATCGACGTCAATCATAAATGCTTCTTTTCCATCTTTACTTACATAAATCATTGGATTTTGTAAATCAGTATCATTTAACATATACCATGTTCCGTTTTTATCTTCTTTCATTTTAATCACAAAGAAGTTTCCATAATCCATTGTTAAATTATGTTGTTTATCATAGGCTTCATCTGCATCATATCCCATCACTAAACCAGTAATAGAATCATGTGCACCTAAATCATATCCCCACCATCCATGTGAATCGATATGGAATTTAAATGAAACATTTCCTTCTTTACTTGTTGCAATAACATCAGTTCCTCCACGAGTTGTTTCACTTGTAAAGGCATCACTATTATAAACAGAATCATAATCATATTGTAAGTTTGTTGTTGGATCAAAATCATTGATTTGTTGTAATAATCCTAATAATTCATCAACATAACTTGCATCTACAACATTTCCTTTACTATCTTTTACTTGATATCCTGGATTAGCATCTAATAATTGTTTAACTTGTTTTACATTTGTAAAGAAATTCATCATATTATAATAACTTATACCAGCTGGTGATTTACCATTGATATAATCAGATGTTAAATTCACATCTTTTAATTGAACATCAACTGTTAATAATTTCTTTGATTCTTCTTTTGTAGCAGATAAATCTTTTGTATCTAACTTAGCTCTTAAATATTCAGATACACCTTGATCTATTTTACTTCCATCTTTAGCATATTTAGGAACTTTAACTTCCGCTATGGCTTTTTCATAGCTTGCTTGTACTGTTTCTAAATCTACATCTTGAATGGCTATTCCATTTTCATTAACGGCATGAATCATTGTCATTTGACTTGTTGCCATTGAAAAAACCATACTTGATGCTAGTAATGTATTAACTATTTTTCTATTCATTCTTCTTATTCCTCCCACAAATATTTCTTATAACTCAAGTATAGAATTGTTATCGCACATCCACAATGTAAGCCCTTTCACTTTCTTTCTTGTTTTGCATTGATATCATTTAATTTTATTATCTTTTATTTTTTGATAGTATTTTGTATTATTTCTAATTATTTGTTATTTTAAACACAAAAAAAAGACCAAATATTTCTATTTGATCTTTCATAAATTATTTATTTTTTAAATCAGATTCATCAAATGCTTTAGAAATAGCACCGCCTGGAGCAACCATTGGGAAAACTTTATCATCTTTACCAATCATTACTTCAATTAAAACAGGTCCATTTGTATCTAAAGCTTCTTTAATAGCTGGAGCAACTTCTTCTTTAGTAGAAACACGAATTGCTTTACATCCTAATCCTTCAGCAACTTTACAGAAATCAACTTTATCATCTAAAATCGTATTACTATAACGTTTACCATAGAATAATGTTTGCCATTGTCTTACCATTCCTAATACCTTATTGTTGATAACAACTTGAATAATAGGCACATTGTAACGACTTGCTGTAGCAAGTTCATTCATATTCATTCTGAAGCATCCATCACCAGCAATATTGAATACCGGGAAATCAGGATTTCCATATTTAGCACCAATTGCAGCACCTAAACCAAATCCCATTGTTCCAGCTCCACCTGAAGTAATTAATTGACGTGGACGTCGATAATGATAATATTGAGCAGCCCACATTTGATGTTGCCCAACATCTGTACAAATAATCGCATTACTATCTGTTAAATAATCAATTTGTTCAAGGACATAAGGTCCTGTAAGAGTAGAATCATCATAGTTAAGTGGATAACGATCTTTTAAATCACGAATTTGTTTTAACCATTGTGGATGATTTTGTCTTTCTAACTTATTATTTAATTCATTTAAAATACATTTAGCATCACCAATAATACCTAAATCAACTTGAATATTTTTATTGATTTCAGCGGCATCTACATCAATGTGAATAATTTTAGCATTAGAAGCAAATGTTTGAGTATTACCAGTAACACGATCAGAGAAACGTGCACCAACTGTAATTAATAAATCACATTGGCTTACCCCAAAGTTACTTGCTTTTGTTCCATGCATTCCAAGCATTCCTGTATAACGAGGTCTTGTATTATCAAAAGCCCCTTTACCCATTAATGTTTCACAAACAGGTGCATCAATTTTTTCTGCAAATTCTTTTAATTCTTGACTTGCACCAGATGAAATAACACCACCACCAGCAAAGATAAATGGTTTTTCACTTTCTTTGATTATTTCAATTGCTTGATCTAAATCTTCAACAGTATATGTTTCAGTTTTAGGTTCAATAGCTTTTGGTTGAAGTGGTTCAAATTCCATCTTTTCTGCAGTAACGTTTTTAGTAACGTCTACTAAGACAGGTCCTGGTCTACCTTCTTTTGCAATATAGAATGCTTTACGAATTGTAGGCACTAAATCTTTAATATCTTTAACGATAAAATTATGTTTTGTAATTGGCATTGTCACACCAGTAATATCAATTTCTTGGAAACTGTCACGCCCTAAGATTTCAACACCAACATTTGCAGTAATAGCAACAAGTGGTGTTGAATCCATATAAGCCGTCGCAATTCCAGTAACAAGGTTTGTTGCCCCTGGTCCTGAAGTAGCCATACAAACACCAACTTTTCCTGTTGCTCTTGCATAACCATCAGCGGCATGAGAAGCACCTTGTTCATGAGAGGTCAAAACATGATTGATTTTATCTTGATAACGATAAAGTGCATCATAGACGTTAAGAATAGTTCCTCCCGGATAACCAAACACTGTATCGACACCTTGTTCAATTAAACATTCACATATAATTTCTGAACCAGTTAACATCATTTTGTTTTTCCTCCTTTTATTTTTTTTCTTCTGGTGCTTGTAATACAGCACCTTTATCTGCTGATGTTACTAAAGAAGCATATCTTACTAAGTAACCTTTTTTAATACGAGGTTCTCTTGGTTGCCATTTAGCTTTTCTTGCAGACATTTCTTCATCACTAACACGTACATTCATTGAATGATTTGTAATATCAATATCAATAATATCTCCTTCTTCAATGAAAGCAATTGGTCCACCTAAAGCAGCTTCAGGTGCTACGTGTCCAATTGAAGCTCCACGAGTAGCTCCAGAGAAACGACCATCTGTAATTAAAGCAACATCTTTATCTAAGCCCATACCAGCGATTTCTGAAGTTGGTGATAACATTTCACGCATTCCAGGTCCACCTTTAGGTCCTTCATAACGAATAACAACAACATCACCTTTAACAATTTTTCCTTCACGGATAGCAACAATGGCATCATCTTCACAATCAAAGACACGAGCAGGTCCGGTATGTACCATCATTTCTTTAGCAACTGCTGATTGTTTAACAACGGCCCCATTTGGACAAATATTTCCTTTTAAAACAGCGATACCACCATAAGGTGAATATGGATTTTCCACTGGACGAATGATTTCAGGATCTAAGTTAACACATCCTTCAATATTTTCAGCCACTGTTTTCCCAGTAACAGTTAATAGATCAGTTGATAATAAACCTAATTTATTAATTTCATTCATAACTGCATAAATTCCACCAGCTTCATTTAAATCTTCCATAAATGTATCACCAGCTGGAGCTAAATGACATAAGTTAGGTGTTTTCTTAGAAATTTCATTCGCAATTTCAAGATTTAAAGTAACTCCTGCTTCATGAGCAATAGCTGGTAAATGAAGCATTGAGTTTGTTGAACATCCTAGTGCCATATCCATTGTTAGAGCATTGATAAATGCTTTTTCAGTCATAATATCACGAGGACGAATATCTTTTTTAATAAGTTCTATGATTTGCATACCTGCATGTTTTGCAAGTCTAATTCTTTCTGAATAAACTGCTGGAATTGTTCCGTTTCCACGAAGAGCCATTCCTAAAACTTCAGTTAAACAGTTCATTGAGTTTGCTGTATACATACCTGAACATGAACCACAAGTTGGACATGCTTTTTGTTCAAATTCATGAAGTTTATCTTCTGTCATATTCCCTGCATTGAATTGTCCTACAGCTTCAAATAATGAAGATAAACATGTTCTTTTACCATCCATTTTACGACCAGCTAACATTGGTCCACCAGAAACAAAGATTGTTGGAACATTGACTCTGGCAGCAGCCATTAATAATCCTGGTACGTTTTTATCACAGTTAGGAATCATAACTAAACCATCAAATTGATGTGCTTCAGCCATGGCTTCTGTACTATCAGCAATTAATTCACGTGTAACAAGTGAATATTTCATACCTGTATGGTTCATGGCAATACCATCACATACAGCGATTGCTGGAATTTCTACGGGTACTCCACCAGCAAGATAGATTCCTTTTTTTACAGCTTCACAAATTTTATCTAAGTTCATATGTCCTGGAACAATTTCATTGAAAGAATTGACAACCCCAATTAATGGCCTTTCTAATTCTTCATCTGTATACCCAGCGGCATTAAATAATGATCGATGAGGAGCTCTTTCAGTTCCTTTTTTTACAAAATCACTTTTCATCCCTATATCCTCCTATAAATGACTTACAATAAGGTCTCCCATTTCACGAGTACCTACTAATGTTTTACCTTCAGACATGATATCTGTTGTACGATATCCTTCTTTTAATACTTTTTCAATAGCATCTTCCACATCTTTTGCTTCTTGATCTAAATCAAAAGAATAACGAAGCATCATTGCTGCTGATAAAATAGTTGCAATTGGATTAGCAATATTTTGTCCAGCAATATCTGGTGCACTACCATGACTTGGTTCATACATACCAAAACTATCTTCTCTTAAAGAAGCACTTGATAACATTCCAATTGAACCAGTAACCATACTTGCTTCATCTGATAAAATATCACCAAACATATTTTCAGTTAAAATAACATCAAATTGTTTTGGATCTCTTACAAGTTGCATTGCACAGTTATCTACTAACATATGTTCTAAAGTAACTTCAGGATATTCTTTAGCAACTTCTTCAACAACTTTACGCCATAAACGAGAAGTATCTAAAACATTTGCTTTATCCACACTTGTTACTTTTTTATTTCTTTTCATTGCAATATCAAATCCACGTTTAGCAATACGACGAATTTCACTTTCACTATAACTCATTGAATCACGAGCAACCATTTGATCTCCTTCTTTTTCAGTAGAACGTTCACCGAAATAAAGACCACCAGTTAATTCACGCATGATCATCATATCAAATCCACCTGCAGTTAATTCTTCTTTAAGTGGACAAGCCCCTTTTAATTCATCATATAAATAAGCAGGACGTAAGTTTGCGAATAACCCTAATTCTTTTCTAATTTTTAATAAACCTGCTTCTGGTCTTAATGATGGTTCTAATTTATACCATGGTGAAGTTGTCGTATTTCCACCAATAGCCCCTAATAAAACACTATCACTTTTTTTAGCAATTTTTAAAGCTTCATCACTTAACGGCACACCATAAGCATCGATTGAACAACCACCCATTAAGATTTCTGTATAATTAAATTTATGATTGTATTTTTTAGCAACAGCATCTAAAACTTTCATCGCTTCTGTAACGATTTCAGGCCCGATTCCATCACCTTTAATAACCGCTATATTCTTTTCCATTTTTTATCCCCTATTTTTTAGAATTTACATAATTTACTAAACCATCAGCATCAATCATTTTTTGTAAGAATTCTGGGAATGGTTGACTTTGGTAAGTTTCATTTTTTGTTTTATTTGTAATTACACCTGTTGAAAAATCAACTTCTACTTCGTCACCTTTTTCAATTTTATCAGCTGCTTCTTCACATTCCATAATTGGAAAACCAATATTAATTGAATTACGATAGAAAATACGCGCAAAGCTTTTTGCGATAACACATTTAACCCCAGCAGTTTTTAAACAAAGAGGTGCATGTTCTCTTGAAGAACCACAACCAAAGTTTTGACCTGCTACAATGATATCTCCTTTTTCTACAGTTGAAGCAAAAGTAGGATCAATATCCACCATAGCATGACTTGCAAGTTCTTTTGCATCAAATGAATTTAAATAACGTGCAGGAATAATTACATCTGTATCTACATTATCTTTATATTTATAAATTTTCATTATTCTTTACCTACCTTTTCAGGATTTGCGATATATCCAGCAATCGCACTTGCTGCAGCAACTTGTGGAGAAGCTAAATAAATAAGTGCTTCTGTATCTCCCATACGACCTACGAAGTTACGGTTTGTTGTTGAAACACATTTTTCACCTTTAGCCATAACACCCATATGACCACCCATACATGGTCCACAACTTGGTGTATTGAATGCACATCCAGCTTCTACAAAGATTTCAGCTAAACCTTTTTGAATACATTGTAAGAAGATTTTTTGTGTTGCTGGTACGACCATCACACGTACATTGTCTGCAACTTTTTTACCTTTTAAAATTGCAGCTGCTTTTTCTAAATCAGATAAACGTCCATTTGTACATGATCCAATAACGACTTGATCAATATAGATTTTATCCATTTCTTCAATTTCATCAATTGTATGTCCATTTCCTGGTAAATGAGGAAATGCAACAGTTGGTCTTACTTCACTTAAATTGATTTCTACCACTTGTTCATATTCAGCATCTTCATCTGCTTCAAAGATTTCATAAGACTTTTTAGAATGTTTTTCAATATAAGTAATTGTTTGATCATCAACAGGGAAAATACCATTTTTAGCTCCTGCTTCAATGGCCATATTACAAATTGTAAAACGATCATCCATTGTTAAATATTGAATACCGTCTCCAACAAATTCCATTGATTTATATAAAGCCCCATCAACACCAATTTTATCAATAATATGTAAAATAACATCTTTCCCACTAACATATTCACTTGGTTTACCAGTAATCACAAATTTAATAGCACTTGGTACTTTAAACCATAATTCACCAGTTGCCATTCCAGTAGCGATATCTGTTGTTCCTACACCTGTAGAAAAAGCTCCTAATGCCCCATAAGTACATGTATGACTGTCTGCCCCAATAATACATTCACCAGCCACAACGATTCCTTTTTCTGGTAAGATAGCATGTTCTACACCACATTTACCTTGTTCCATACGATGTGTTAAACATTGTTTGTTTGTAAAATCCAAAATTGCTTTTGAATTTTCTGCAGATTTAATATCTTTATTTGGTGTAAAGTGATCTGGCACTAAAACCACTTTATCTTTATCAAAGACTTTATCTGCCATTTTATCAAAAATTGGTAATGCCATAGGCCCTGTAATATCATTTGCCATTACAACATCCAATTTTGCTTCAATTAATTGTCCCGCTTCAACATGATCTAATCCCGCATGCTTTGCTAAGATCTTTTGTGTCATTGTCATTGCCATTTTTTAAATTCCCCCTTCATTTTTAACCTTAGTAGGTTGTCATTAGAAAGTCATGACTTTCCAATGACAACACACTAAAGTGTGTTGATTAGTTATTAATTAATTT
>ENA-OROH01003293-OROH01003293.1-human-gut-metagenome-genome-assembly--contig:-NODE-3293-length-10874-cov-3.417968_pt1 | contig 10874 bp, 8 predicted proteins | sample MGYA00242125_ERZ509042 | MGnify/ENA primary metagenome ERZ509042 (study PRJEB26280, sample SAMEA2338738) | human gut metagenome | biome: human gut; feature: human-associated habitat; material: faeces... | reverse complement strand
GTGGGTAAACATTTTTTGGTTTTGATAGATCGGATAGAAGGGGATTATTTTGTCGGGCGTACGCAATATGATTCCCCGGAAGTGGATCAGGAAGTGTTCGTGACAAGTGAAAAAGCGCTGCAAATAGGGGAGTTCTATGAAGTGCTTATTACCGAATCGGGGCAATTCGAGCTTTATGCTAAGTATGAATAGCCGTTCCTCGAAAAGAAATAATCTATTTTAGTTGTAAAAAAATAAAAGATCGGTACTTTTTTTTCATTTTTATGGACAGGTATATTGTCTGCACAGATCTCATCTTCCAGGCTGACTTTCTGACCGCTTTCTGCTTTTTTTCCGTTTACCGTAATCCTTCCCTCTTCGATCATCCGGTCGGCTTCCCGTCTGGAGCATATGCCTGCCTCGCTTAAATATTTGTTTATTCTGATTTTTTCGTCCATTGTTCTATTATATAATTTTTTGTACATCTTATCAACGGTGAAATTTTGATGGAATTTTTCTGGAATTTTTTTCAAAAGGGCAGGAATGGGGAATCGCCTTGTATTTTGTCAGGTTTTATTGTATGATATCGAATGACAGGATATCTTTTTTGTCACTGATTTTATCAAAAAGGAGGCTTTCATGTCAGATCATTTACCACGTACAAACCGGTGGCTGATCGCACTTTCTGTTATTCTGTGTCTGATACTTGGAGGAATTTTCACCCGTTCTTCCGCTGTGACTTCACAGGCAGATGCCATCAGCGATGCCGGAGCTTTCGTGTCAGAAGATCAGGATTCTGCGGAGTTTACTTCTGAGGAAACATTGACTGATAGCAATGATAATTTTACGGATTCTTCTTCCGGGAAACTGTTTGGACGCACTTCTTCAGATTCATCTGAGACTTCTCCGGGCGGTCCTGCATTAAGCACTGATATCTCGCCTGAGGCATCAGAGGGCAGCTGGGCTTCCAGCGGAAGTAACTGGATGTTTCTGGTGGATGATAAACCATACACAGGATGGTTCACAGATACAGACGGGAAACAGTACTATATGGATGAGACCGGTATTATGCAGACAGGCTGGACAGATATCGGAAAGAAGCGGTATTATTTTGATATGGATGGCATTCTGCAGACAGGGACTGTAATAATAGATAAGAAAACTTATGAACTGGATACAGATGGTTCTCTGAAAGATTATACACCAAAGAAAAAATCCTCGAAGAAGAAATCTTCAGGTAAGTCAGACACCTCTGACAAGTCCGGTACATCTACGGCAAAGAAGTCGGTCGCCCTTACTTTTGATGATGGTCCCAGTTCTTTTACAGACCGTCTTCTGGACTGTCTGGAAGAAAATAATGCAAAGGCAACTTTCTTTATGGTGGGTACTGAGATTGCCAGTTTTCCGGACGAAGTAAAACGCATGAAAAAACTGGGCTGTGAACTTGGAAACCACACTTATGACCATAAGGATCTGGCGATTCTTTCTTCGGATGAGATCAGTTCAGAAATTGCAAGAGTGGATGAACAGCTTGTAAATCTTACAGGTGAGGGAGCTTCGGTGGTCCGCCCGCCATATGGATCTGTTAATGATACGGTAAAATCAACTGTGGGAACCCCGATGATTCTGTGGTCCATTGACACTCTGGACTGGAAAACGCAGGATGTGGAATCTACGGTTGAGGAAGTCATGAATAATGTAAAAGATGGTTCCATTATTCTGATGCACGATATCTTCAGCACCTCTGTAGATGCAGCCGAGATCCTAATCCCGCAGCTTATCGAAGAAGGCTATCAGCTTGTAACAGTGCACGAACTGGCTTCCCTGCATCAGACAGAATTATCGACAGGAGTTACATACGGTGAATTTAATCGAATCAAGTAAGTCCCTTGCGGAAGTTGCGAAAAGTAATAAGAACAGCAAAATCTCCGGCAGAAGCTGACAAGAACAATGTCAGAAAAACGGAACGTAAAAAATACAGGCAGTTACCACAAGGATAACCGCCTGTATTTTTTACGTTCCATATTCAATTTTATTCAAGTAAATCTCCTCTGATGTATCCGGTCTGACCGTCGTAGTCGATCTGAACCCATTCACCATCAGTACCTGTCTTCTGAACCTGATCACCTGCTGAGATCACGCCAAGGATATCAGCATCTGTGCTGGCTTCTGCGCGTACATTACATTCCTCCGAAGCAGTAAGCATCGTGCCATCTTCTGCCTCTGTTGACACACCTGCTTCCTCCCCAAGACCATTCAGGAATTCTTCAAGAGACGGATCAGATTGCTGTGCCTGATCCAGTTCATTCTGCACCTTCTTTATAAGAGCTGAAACATCACTGTCTGATAACTGTTTTTCCATATATGCGGAAATCTCAGAATCCTGTAAAGCTCCGTTATTGATCACCCAGTTTCCTTCGCTGTTCTTATATACATAGAACTGAGTCAGTGCAGGGGCCTTGGTCTCAACGCCCTGACAGATATACGAGAAACAGGCGTAAACCACGTAAGAATCATCTGTCATACCTTTCTTCGTGTACACATCGCCTACTTCATACCCTTCGATATAATCTTTCAAATTTGTGACTTTTGACTCATCAGACGGTGTGAAATCATCTTCCAGAGTCTTCAGCGTTGCAATATCTTTTTCCCCCAGAGCCTGATAATAGCTCGTGATCAATGCAGTAACGTCTGCATCTGCTGTTTCCATGGGATTGGCGTCTTCTTTCTTCTCGTCAGACTCCCCTTCACTTATCGGAGAAGAAGGAACATTTCCCTGGTCTTCGGATGTGGTTTTCTGTTCATCTCCGGAATTCCCCTTATTACTTCCGGAACAGGCTCGAATGCCGCAAAACAGGACAACCACAATTATCAGAATAGCTCCACCCAGCATAAAATACCGGAGATTATCTGATAACCATTCTCTAAAATCATCCAAGTTCTTGTCCTCCTTATGAGTTACCGTTTGCTCCGTTCACTGCCGCATACGATTTCTGACAGTTCACGATTCTGATAACTCCTGTGATACAACGCACCGGAACTGTACATACGTCCCAGGCAGCACGCCTGAAGGGAATCGAACCCCCGCACATGGTACCGGAAACCACTGCTCTATCCACTGAGCTACAGGCGCGTATCTTGAAAATCTGATTTTCAAAGGATTTATATAATTTATTTAATACAAGGTCTATATTATCATAATTACCGAAAAAAGTAAAGTTTTTTATTTTGTTACAAAAGATGCATTATTTTGTTACAAGTCAAAAATTATGGGCAGTCATGCATTGTGCTGACTGCCCGGTTTTATTTACATTTTCAGATCGTCGAATTTTAATCGGATGATCACCAGGGTGATCGCCATAAGAATGATTCCTGCCGGAAGTGCGATCCATGCTGTCTGTACAAATCCTGCGATAATATAAGTCAGGAAAGATACTGCTGCTGCAACCATTGCATAGGGAAGCTGTGTGCTGACATGATTTACATGTTCACACTGTGCACCTGCTGATGCCATGATGGTTGTATCGGAAATCGGTGAACAGTGATCTCCACATACAGCACCTGCCATACATGCAGAAATAGAGATGATCATCAGTTCATGATTTGTTCCTGAGAATACATTAACAACAATCGGGATCAGGATACCAAAGGTTCCCCATGAAGTACCTGTCGCAAATGCGATAACAGCCCCGATCACAAAGATAATTGCAGGAAGGAAATTCATCAGCCCGCCTGCAGAGCTTTTAACAATTGCAGATACAAATACAGATGCACCAAGGCTGTCTGTCATGGCCTTCAATGTCCAGGCAAAAGTAAGGATCAGGATTGCAGGTACCATTGCCTTGAATCCGTCCGGAATACACGCCATACAGTCTCTGAAATTCATAACACGACGTATCAGATATAAAACAATCGTGATAACCAGTCCGAAGAAGCTTCCAAGCACCAGTCCCACAGATGCATCACTCTGTGAAAATGCAGTTACAAAATCAGTTCCGCTAAAGAAACCACCTGTATAGATCATACCGATTACGCAGCATATTACAAGGCTTACAATCGGGATCAGAAGATCGATCACCTTGCCACGCGGATTACTTTTCTCATCTTCAGCCGCGTTTGCATAAGGACGTGCAGGTGTTGTGTAGATATCACCTTTTAAAGCATTTGTCTCATGAACACCCATTGTTCCGAATTCTACTTTCATAAGAACCATTGCCACCATCATGAAGATCGTAAGCAGTGCGTAGAAGTTATAGGGAATTGCATGTACAAACAGGGTAATTCCATCCTCTCCTTCTACAAATCCGCTGACTGCCGCAGCCCATGAAGAAATCGGTGCAATGATACATACCGGTGCTGCTGTGGCATCGATCAGGTACGCCAGCTTTGCGCGGGACACATTATGCTTATCTGTCACAGGACGCATAACGCTTCCTACTGTCAGACAGTTAAAATAATCGTCAATAAAGATCAGTACACCAAGAATGATGGTTGAGAGTTCCGCACCAACTCTGCTTTTAATCCTCTTACCGGCCCAGCGTCCGAATGCTGCGGAACCGCCTGCCCTGTTCATCAGACATACCATGGTTCCCAGAATAACAAGGAAGATCAGGATACCCATATTATAAGAATCTGTCAGAACGCTGATCATTCCGCCTTCAAAAATATGAAGGATTGTTCCTTCGAAATTAAAATTAGAGTAGAACAGTGCACCAACCAGTATTCCTACAAACAGTGAACTGTATACTTCTTTGGTGATCAGTGCCAGTGCAATGGCAACAAGCGGCGGAACCAACGACCAGAATGTGCCGTAAAATTTCGCAGATGCAGCCACCTCTTCCTCTGCTGCAAGTACAGTCAGCGGACTTGCCAGTATCAGCAGCATCAGTGCTGAAAGGCAGAGCGAAAGTCTTTTTATGTTACTTTTCATTTCTTTTCTCCTTCTCTTGTAAGATATATGATATTTCGATCATAGCATGCCTCTTAATTAATGCATTGAAACAGCTTGGCAGAATTTCACGCTCTGATGAGCCGGATCAATATGCATTATTTACGAGGATTACTATAATCAAATCTGTAAATGTAGCAGGATTCCGTCTGTGCGATCAGTTCACAACCACACTCTGTCAGAAAATCATGGTCAACCAGCCCGATCTGTGTTACTACGAAATCTGTCTTTGATTTCTTCAACGCAGCCTGAAACCCTTCTTTATCTTCATAGATATGATAATCGATCACATCCAGCAATGCTTTCTGTCTTTTATAGAAACTGCTGTTCTCATCATAGTTTCCCGCCACTGTACTGCCTGATCTGTAGATACTTGCATTTCTGCTTATTACAGTGGCGATCCCCGCATCATACTGTCGCACAATGCTGTTAAGACTGCCGTCAAAAACAACCCTTGGAAAATCATTCTCCTGGTTCTGGTGGATCACATCGCAGACTGCACGCAGATCATTGGGCACCTTATAAATATTCTCTGCCATTGCAAAATTGGTCACTACCCCGTCCAGCGGATTTCCTAGGATCACAAAACCTGTCAGCACAGCTGCAGCCATAAGAACTTTTATCCAGGTCTTTCTAAAAGCGGTCACAAGTCTGACTCCATAGTAGGCAACCGCCGGGATCACAGGAAGAATCCAGATAAACCGGTAATATTCATTCTCAAACTTCACCTTTGCGATAAGATATTTTACAACCAGCGGATTATATACTGTCAGCAGCAGAAATACTGTATAGCCGACAAATATCCCGGACTTTCTTTTTCTCCCCAGGACCAGTGTGCAGATCAGTCCTACAGCAAACAGAAGAGGATACCAGCAGGAACCCCAGTACAGCCTCATACATGCATCAACAAAGCGCAGTCCCAGTTCCTGAATTGTTACACCTGCCATTTTTTTCTCCTTTCTGTATTATGATGCAGCCAGCGTCAGCAGACCGATTCTGCATGCAAAAAATACAGCTGCATATAATGCCGACGGAAGCATACACACTGCACAATATACCAGCCCCGAAAATCTCTTATTCATAACTGCCGCCGGAGCCATTCCCGCTGCGATCACGATAGGAAAGATGATAGCAGAACCGGAAAATGTCAGCGCACTGACCGCTGTGACAAACAATATGATCCAGACATTCCTGCTGTTTTTCTCCTGCAGATACCAGACGGCACACATAAGAACTGTAGGGATGGCAATGTTGGCAAGGATGGCTTTTCCCTCGTAGCTTCTGGTAAAGAAAAAAGTTCCGGAGGAATAAATCGTACCGCAAAACAGCTGTAAAACACAGACAAAGACAAGCATCAGATCTGCTTTCTTCCTGTTTCCGTCAAACAATCTCTTACCGATCTGATAAATGATCAGATTGGCAGTCACTACATTCATACATGACATTACCTGCTTTGCCTGCACAATGGGATGGATTCCCAGAAGTCTGCACCACACTGCATTATGCATCGGATATGCGGAAAAAACATATCTGGCCTGAAATGCCTTCTGGATCGCTCCGTTAAAGGGATTATATCTGCCAAGAGTATCTGTGTATACAGAAGTACTCACTGTACCTACATAATACGCCGCATCTACTGTTGTATCCTCGTAAAAGATCACAATCAGACACTGCAGCAATACTACGGCACCTGCAAGGATAATCATCACAGAGTGATTTTTCCATATTTCAGAAATGCTTCCAAAAATCCCACTACATGTTTCCGTTTGTCCGGCACGTATTCTCCGTTGTTTTTTTATTGTGCAGATCACAGCTGCGCAAATAACCAGAGCCATGATTCCTGCCCATATATAAGCCGCAGCTGTCAGGGATACCCATTTCAGTGTCATCGGTACGATCACCAGTTCAAACACTGCAAAGTAAACCAGATATCCCAGGATGAAAGTCAGGGAACAATCCCCTTTTATTTTCAATATCCGGGCCAGAACAATGCCCGCTGCATAAAAAACTATAAACTCCAGAACAAAGCCTGCACAGGCAAGGCATAATTCTCTCATTCTTCCACCTTTGTCCCTGACCGGGTGGATTCGCGATTCTTCAAAATCTCCATGGCAATCTTCTCAGGAGTCATCGGAAGCTCTGTCAGACGCACACCTGTTGCATTATAAATTGCCTCAGCCAATGCCGGACATGGAGTATCAATTACAAGCTCACCAATGGATTTGGCACCAAAAGGACCGCTCTTTTCGTAACTGCACTCAAAATCCACGCGGATATTTCCGATATCCTGTCTGGTTGGGATCTTATACTGCATAAAAGAATTGTTGCGGATCTTACCTTTGTCTGTATATTGTACATCTTCCCAGAGAGCCATGCCAATTCCCTGTGCAATACCGCCCTCAGTCTGTACACGTGCAAGATTCGGATTGATCGGTGTACCGCAGTCAACAACCGCCACATAATCCAGGACATCCACACTGCCTGTCTCTGTATCCACCTCTACTTCTGCCATACCTACCATAAACGGCGGCGGCGAGATCGGTGAAGAATGCTGTTTCACAACCTGAAGCTCGATATTGTTAAAGAAGGTGCTCTTTAATGCAATATCTTTCAGTGAAACTTTCTTCTGGGCATTTTCAGAACTGATGGCGTCCATATCAACACTATAGCATTCTTCTGCTTCTGTCATATGGCCTGCTGCATTTCCGTCTGCCCCATCGTCTGTCTCAAGTGTCTCATCATAGAATACACAGGAACCGTCAAAATCGACTTTTCTCTCATCTACTTCCATCATCTCTGCGCCAAGCTTACAGATTTTTTTCTTCAGCTCCTCGCAGGCCTTCATAACTGCCACACCTGTGGTATAGGTTGTGGCGGAAGCATAGGAACCGGAATCATAAGGAGAAATATCCGTATCCACACTGAATACTACTATGTTATCCATAGGTGTATTCAGACAGTCTGCCGCAATCTGTGCCATAACAGTATCACAGCCTGTTCCCATGTCCGTACATCCAAGTGCCAGTGTATAAGAACCATCTTCATTCAGCTTAATATCTGCGCCGCCTACGTCAACTCCTGCAATAGAAGAACCCTGCATAGCCATGGCAACACCGACTCCGCGGACCTTTCCATTTCCCATATCCCTGCATGGATATTTGGAATCCCAGTCCATCATCTCTTTGGCGCGCGCCATACAGCGGTCCATGGAACAGCTCTGTGCATAAGGAACATCCGGATATCCAGGAAGAGGACCGCCCTCTACAGGCATATTCATTTCTTTTACCTTAACAGGATCCATTCCCATCTTATGTGCCAGCTCATTTACTGCAGATTCCACTGCAAAAATACCCTGGGTTGCACCATAACCACGATAGGCACCTGCAGCCTGCACATTTGTATAGACAACATCAAAAGCAAACCTGTGGGCTTCTGTATGTCTGTAAAGAGCGATTGATTTATGACCGCTGAGTCCTACTGTTGTAGAACTGTGTTCTCCGTATGCCCCAGTGTTGGACAAAGTATAAAGATCAATTGCCTTGATGATACCATTTTCATCTGCACCTGCGCGTACTGTGATCTCCATCTCATGGCGCGGTGAAGAGCAGATCATGGACTCATATCTGGAGAAGATCATCTTGGACGGGCGGCCTGTTTTCCAGGTCACGATCGCCGGATAGATCTCACTGACAGAGGTCTGCTTTGCACCAAAGCCGCCACCGATCCTTGGCTTGATCACACGTACTTTGGAAGCAGGAATGTCCAGTGCCCTTCCAACGATCCTTCGCACATGGAATGGGATCTGTGTTGAGGACAGAACGATCAGTCTGCCGAAATGATCCATATAGCAGGCTGTGCGGAAAGTCTCCATCATAGTCTGCTGGTTTGCTCTTGTATGATAAGTGCGCTCTACAGTATATTTACACTTTGCCAGGACTTCATCTACATTTCCATGTTCTTCCACTGCGGATGCACATAAGTTTCTTTTGTTGTCTCCGCCAAGAGGAATTTTCAGCTTCCAGTCATCCTCCGGATGGACCAGGATCGGATTATCTTTTGCCTTGTGGATATCCAGAACCGGTGTCTCCACGCGGTAATCTACGCGGATTCTCTTCAATGCTTTATCTACCGCTTCTTCTGTCTCACCCGCAACAATGGCAACTGCATCTCCCACAAAACGTACATGACGGTCAAGGATCAGTCTGTCATCCGGACTCATCTCCGGTGCAGTCTGGCCGGCAAGGGTAAAACGTTTCTGAGGTACATCTTTATAGGTAAGGATACATGCAATTCCGGCCACCTTCTCGGCAGTACCTGTTTTAATATCTTCCACCCAGGCGTTGGCGTGGGGACTTCTCAGTATCTTCACGATCAGGCAGTCCCTTGGTGCCAGATCATCTGTATAGACAGGCTTTCCGGTTACCAGTGACATTGCATCTGTTTTACGTACAGGTTGATTTACATATTTCATCTTTATGCTTCCTCCTGTGCTTTCTTATATTTCAGGAACTTCAGGATACTCCTTGTCTGGGAAACAAAACCGGAACATCTGCACAGATTTCCCGCAAGATATTCTTTGATCTGCTCCTCTGTGGGATCTTTGATCTCGTTGAGCATCGCAAATACATTCATGATAAATCCCGGATTGCAGAAACCGCACTGTTCCGCACCTTCATTCGCCAGAAAGCTTCCAAACTCCTGCGCTTCTCTCTGCATTCCTTCCAATGTAACGATTTTCTTTCCCTCAATGCGGGCTGCAAGTGTACTGCAGGAAAGCACCGGACGACCGTCCATAAGAACTGTGCAAAGACCACAGTTCGCAGTTTCGCAGCCTCTTTTCACGCTGAAACAGCCCTGTTTTCTTAAGAAATCGATCAGCAGTGTATCCGGGGAGATCTCTGCGTGGCGGTTCACTCCGTTAAGCCAGAAATTAATATTCATTTTTCATCCCTCCTACTGCTTCCCAGGCTCTTCTTGTCAGTACTTTTACAAGAAGGGTTCTGTATTCCTTTGATCCTCGCATATTGCCTGCAGTAGGAACGTTCTCTGCCGCATATTCTGCAAAGGCTTCGATCGCCTCTTCCTTCTGCTTTTTTGTCATGTTCCGGAAATTCTTCAGGATCTGCTTCTTATCTTCCACGATCATGGCACGTGCAGGTCTGGCACCTATCACAGTCCTTGCCTCATTTCCGATCACAGAAGCTGCACAGGTCAGCACCGGGAAATCTGTTTTTATGTTTCTCTGACTTAAGTAACAGGTAAGAAGTGGCTCTTTTCGCACGATGATATTTACAAGGATGTCATTGTCCTTCTTCATATTTACAAATTCAGTCAGTGGAATACGGCCTGCATCATATAATTCTACCCATGTATCCATTCCCAGGAACATGGTCAGAACATCTGAGAAACCATATCTTCCATAAATGCTTCCTCCCACAGTGGCACAGTTTCTGAACTGTACGCCTACAATGTGGCAAAGGCTTTCTTTCATAGCTCCATGTGTGTAGGTATTCAGAGCTTCATTTGTCTCCAGGTCATGAAGCGGAGTCATACATCCGATGACAAATTCGTCATCATTCTCCGAAATCGCATCCAGCCCCAGACCGGAAAGATCAATCGCTGTGGATATTGCTCTGTTGCCCATTTTCATCCAGACCATTCCCCCAAGAATACGGGCTGTTTTCTTCTGGTTCAGTTCATAAGCTTCCGCCAGACTGTTTACCTTTACATAGCTTTTGATTTTCAGCATTATGTATCGTATCCCTTTCTTACATACTTTTCATATCTCTTGTAATATTTTGACTCGGATCTGTCGTCAGACAGCCAATTTAATATAATACCATAGCTTAAAGAAAAAATCTATAAATATCCTCTATTTCATAAATAAATTTTTGTTACTGTTCACTCCGTTCTCAGTAACGTAGCCAAAATTCATTCCAGATTGCCT
>ENA-OROH01003286-OROH01003286.1-human-gut-metagenome-genome-assembly--contig:-NODE-3286-length-10890-cov-13.015228_pt1 | contig 10890 bp, 12 predicted proteins | sample MGYA00242125_ERZ509042 | MGnify/ENA primary metagenome ERZ509042 (study PRJEB26280, sample SAMEA2338738) | human gut metagenome | biome: human gut; feature: human-associated habitat; material: faeces... | reverse complement strand
TCATGCGCAGGGTGGTGGACTTGCCGCAGCCAGAGGGGCCGACGAAGATGATGAATTCCTTATCCTGGATCTCCAGGTTGAAGTCGGTGACGGAAGGAGCGGTAGCGCCCGGGTAAATCTTATAGATGTGCTGGCAGCTAATCGAAGCCATAATCGTTTGCCTCCATAATCTTGTGTTTGCAGCGCCCTTGACGGCGCTTCGGTTCGTTGGTATTATAATAACAGATTATTTTGTGATATAAAATAGCATTTTATTGATTTGAGGTGTCGGATATTGCTGTTTGACTGGAATGCCGTGGCCGCGCCCGGTCAGGTGCAGGATGTGCAGCCCTGCGCGCCCCTCACCCTGACCGGCGACGGGCTGTGGGTCTGCCTTGTTTCCAGCGGGCGGTGCACCGCCAGTGTGCCCTCTGCCGGGCCCCTGCCCGCCGGGTACCTGGCCTATTTCCAGTGGGCAAAGCTCCCTCCCTGGGAAAAGGCGGCACACTGGACGCTCAAGCGGGGCGGCAAACTCATCTGCGGCGCAGTCCGCAGCCTGACCGAGGCTGAGTATGCCGCCCTCGAGAAAACTTATATCTGCTGCACGGTGGCTGCGGTCTCCGATTGTCGGGAACCGCTGCTGCCGCATTTTCATGTAGAGGGGAGCTGAGGAAATGAGCAAGCCTGTTTTTGATCAGCCCTACGGCCTGCGCTACAAGGTGGACGGCGTTCAGATGCAGCTTTCCTGGCGGCCTGACTTCGGTGCCGAAAAGACTGCTGCCCTGCAAAAAGCGCAGTATGCCATGGCACAGGAAGCGGCCCGGCTCATCGACAGCTATGTTCCGCTGGACACCGGCACACTGAAAAACAGCGTGCAGACTGCTTCCAAGTATGACGAGGGCCTTTTGGTGTACAACACCCCTTACGCCCGCAAGCAGTATTACCTGCACGCCGAGGGCAGTGATCTGCGTACCTTCATGGGCAACAAAGAACGTGGGCAGGAAGCCGACAAGTACAAAGGTCTGCGCGGCTCCTACTGGGGCCAGCGGGCGCTTGCAGACATGGGAGAGCATCTGGCCCTTTATGCGACCCGTGCCGTTACTATGTTCTGGGGAGGGATGGGCCACTTATGAGCGAGAAAGCCACCATCACGGCCATGCGGGAGTGGCTCAAGACCTGCCCTCTCATCGCCGAAGAGCAGACCGAGAACGGGGCAGCATTCCGTATCTCCGGGCTTTCCCCGGAGCCGGTGGCCGAATTTTCAATTGAGGATTCCCCCACAGACCCTGTGCTGACCACTTATTTCTCCGGCAGGAACATGGCCAAAAGCTATGTATTCCTGAGCCGCCGGGAATACAGCGAGGCTCAGAGCACCCAGATTGCCAACAGCGGCTTTTTTGAGCAGCTGACCGACTGGGTGCTTGCCCAGAATGACCGGCATAACCTGCCCCAGCTGGAAGCCCCAAAGCAGCCCCTCAGCGTATCGGTCACCGCATCGGGCTATATCGTTACCAGCAGCGCCGGAAGCTGCAAAATGCAGATGCAACTCCGGCTCGTTTATTACCAACCGAAAGGAGTTTCAACATGACTGTTACTGAAGCTGTTACCGCCTCCGGCATCACCCCCAGCGCCGACTACAAGGGCATCGAGAACACCGATGACTTTGTGCTGGCCATCTGCACCGAGGCCAGCAAGAAGGATGCTGTTAAGGATTGGACCGTCTGTGCCGACCATGTGCGGGAGCACAGCGGCGCACTGAACGCTTCCACCTCTGACAATACCTACATCCGCACCGGCCCCGTTACCACCAAGGGCAGCGTTCAGCGCACTCTCGCCATCAACGGCGACCGCTGCAAGGGCGATGCGTTCCAGGACTTCATTCTGGGCCACGAGATGATCTATGGTTTCGGCCAGAGCGTCATCCTGCCCTACGTCTATTTCTCCCTGCGCACCGGCAAGGGCGAGAAGGGCGAAGCCTCATTCATCGTCACCAGCGACGTGGGCGGCTCTGCCGGCGCAATCGCCACCTTTGCCTGCGATGTAAAGGGCATCGGCACCCCTGCCAAGTTCGACTATTCTACCGCTGCGGCAGGCTGATCCTGCCCGTAGCTCTGTGCCCTCGTCCTGACCGGCGAGGGCTTTTTTGATAGGAGACGACCATGAAGATCTTTGATAAGGAATTTGCGTTTTCCAGCCTGAACGCCAACGATATCGAGCGGCTGGAGCAGGCAAAGGCAAAGCTGGAAAAGGCCGAGGAGGCCGAGCGTCAGCGTGCACAGCAGACCCCTAACATGAGCTATGCCGAGGGTATCCGCGGCCAGTGCCGCATCGTGGAAGCGTTTGTCGATGATGTGCTGGGCAAAGGTTCTGCGGCTGCTCTGGGGCTGGACGGCAATGACCTGGGCAAGGCCCTTACCGTGATGACCGAACTGACCCGGGCTGTTAATCAGGAAAAGCAGAAGTTTGACCCCAGCCTTCTGGCTCCTCAGCTGAACCGTGAGCAGCGGCGCAAGGCAAAGCGCCGCCGTCATCATGGCTGACATCCTGCTGGAACCACTGCCTACCGAGTGGGAGGGCCGCGCCATCGACCCGGACTTTCGGCCCATGGTCTGGCTGTCGAACCAGTATCAGCGCAAGCGGGAGAAAAAGGACACCCTTGCCTTTGCGCAGGAAGCGTTCCGGCGCTTCTACCGGGAGCCGATTCCGCCCCAGCTGGCCCCGGAGGCCTATGAAAGTTTACTGCGCTTTTACCACGGGGCCGACCCGCCCGGACGTTCCGGCGGCAAAGGCAGCGGTTCCGGTGAGCTTGCCATGGATTTTGCCTGTGACGCGGACTATCTGACCGCAGCTTTTCAGCAGGCTTACCACATCGACCTTACGGCAGAGCGCATCCACTGGTGGCGGTTTCTGGCTCTGCTGCGGGGGCTGCCGGAGGAAACCACCATGGCGAAGATCATGTCCTGGCGCACGATGGACACCTCCGGCATGGAGGGCAGGCAGCGCCAGCAGTACGAGGACCTGAAGGAGACCTTTGCCCTGCCCAAAGAACTGCGGCACACCCGGACGGCAGTCACGGTGGCCGACCACAATGCCGCCTTCCTGCAGCGGCTCAGGCATGGCGATGACGAGGAGGTGAGCGCCCCCAATGGCTGATTTCAGTATTACGGGTGATGTCCGGCTGAACAGCGACCCGGCAGAGCAGAGCGTCAATAAATGGACGGTAGCCGCCGGGCAGATGATCGCCGATTTCGCTAAGAAAGCCGCCGATGCCCTGCTGAGCGTGGTGAAGAGCGGTCTGTCCTACAACCGGGACATGGAGAGCTACCTCACCAATTTCAAGGTCATGCTGGGTGACGAACAGCTTGCCGCCGAAAAGCTGGAAGAGATCCGCAAAATGGCAGCATCCACACCCTTCACCCTGTCTGATCTGACTGAGGGAACCCAGACCCTGCTGCAATTCGGCATTGCGGCAGACGACACCACCAACGTGCTGCAGATGCTGGGCGACATTTCTCTGGGCAACGCAGACAAGATGCAGACCCTTGTCCGGGCCTATGGCAAGATGTCCAGCGCCCAGAAGGTCACGCTGGAAAACGTGAACATGATGATTGACGCGGGTTTTAACCCGCTCAATCAGATCTGCGAGGCCACCGGCGAAAGCATGTCCGACCTGTACAAGCGCATCTCGGATGGCAAGGTGGGCTTTGAGGAATTGCAGGCCGCTGTGGAAGCTGCCACCAGTGAAGGCGGGCAGTTCTACAACGGTATGCTGGAAGCCAGCCAGACCTTCAACGGACGGCTGTCTACCCTGCAGGACAACGTGGCTGCCCTTACCGGCAAACTGACTGACGGCCTGTTCTCGGCTCTTGGCGACCTCATCGTCAAGACCAACGAGCTGGTGGTCTCCATCACGGAGGATGACCAGAAGCTGGCCAAACTGAAAGACACCATTGGTCTGGTCATCACCGTTGTCACCTCTGCCGGCGTGGCATTTCTGACCTACAAGGGCTACCTGACCGCCACCTCTGCCGCTACGGTGGTACAAACAGCTGCGACTACTGCCCTTGCTGCCGCCCATAAAGCTGCCGAAGGCGGGGCGACCGGTCTGGCTGTTGCTCAAGCGGCACTCAATGCCGTGATGAAAGCAAACACGGTCGGAATCGCCGTCTCTGTGGTGGCTGCTCTTGCAGCGGCCCTTGTGACTGCCTATCAGACCAGTGAGACCTTCCGCAACTTCGTGAGTGGGGCATTTCAGTTCGTCGCCAATATCGCCCAAAGCACCATCGGTGCGGCCATCGGCTGGCTGGACAAGCTCAGTTACAAGCTGAACAGCTTTCTCGGGAAGGATGGTTATACCGGCTTTTCCAGCTACGATGACTACAAAGCAGACAAGGATGCACAGGCTGCAGCGGCCACTTCCAAAGCCAACCGGGAGGCACGGCACAAGGCAGCCCAGGCCGGGCAAGGCATCAGCACCAAGAGCTGGACGGAACTGCAAGAGGAGGCCAAAGCTGCACAAAAGACCACTGAGCAAGCGGCCAGTGCTGTTTCTGCATCCTCGAAAAAGGCCAGTTCTTCCGCCAAAAAGGCTGCATCTGAGGTAGTGAACTCCATTACCTCCACCAGCACGCAGATTGAGAACGGGGTCACCCGTACCACCGAAACGGTCCATGAGACCCTGAAAAACGGCACGAAACAGCAGAAGCAGACCGTCACCGAAACCAGCCGTCAGATGGTGGACGGGGTTCTCTCGGACGTTAAAACCATCACCACCACGGCAGCGGACGGCAGCCAGAAGGTCACCCAGAGCATCGAGGCAGTCCGGGATGTGGTATCCACCACTAAGGACACCCAGACCGCCCTCGTAGACGGTGTAAAGACCACCACCGAGACCACCACGAAACTGCTGGCCGACGGTTCTGAACAGGTCGAACAGACGATCACCGCCACCGGCACTGAAATCATCGACGGCGTGCAGCGCACGGTCAAGACCGTGACCACCATCGCCGCCGACGGCACCCAGACCGTGGCAAAGACCATCGAGGATGCCGGGCCCCAGTACGGCAGCATGGGTGAGCTGCTCACGGAGCAGTTCCGCACCAAGCTGGACGAGGGATGGGCGCAGATCCAGGCCGACATCCAGACAGATGCGCTGGGGGCCATCGAGACGCTGGCAACGGCCCTCAAGGATGGCGACCTCGAGCAGCTGGGCCTGTGGGCGGCTTCCTACTTCTGGCAGGCCTGCACCAAGGAACAGCAGGCGCAGATCCAGAGCGTGGCCATGGGGGCGCTCAACCAGCTGGGCAGCGCTTTGGGCGGCGTGTTCGGGAACCTCGCCAATCTGGCCATGGGTCTGGTGGCGCAGTTCGTGCCCGCCGCAGCCAGCGCCACAGCCGGGCAGACTGCCCTGAACGTGGCCATGGATGCCAACCCCATCCTCTTTGTCATATCCCTTATCGGGATGCTGGTGGGTGCCCTGCTGAACTTCTCCGGCAAAAACAAGGATGTGGCCAACGCTTTCCAGAATGTCTGGGCGGGTGTTGAGGACTTTATGAGCTACATCTTCGAGGGCCTGATGCGCATCGTGGCGGCGGGCATCGAGGGCTTTGTCATCCTCATCAACGGCCTCATCGGCCTGTATAACTCCGTGGCGTGGCTCTACGGTGGTACGATTGATTACATCTCCAATCCGGCGTGGGACTACGCCAATAAAATCGCCGCAGACCGCAAGGCCCGGCAGGAGGCGCGGAAGAAACAGCAGGAGGCCATCAACAACCCCAGCAGCTCCGGCACTTCTACCAACTCCCAGAAGGTCATCGAGAGCATGACCGACACCAGCAAGACCACCAGAGCAGACGGCAGCACCGTGACCACCAAGGTGCTCACCGAGAAGCTGCAGGATGAGACCGGCAAGATCACCCAGAGGGTGACCAAGACCGTCACCGAGGCGGGTACCAAGCTGGTGGACGGCGTGGAGCGCTCCTACAAGACCGTGACCACCTATGTGGACGGGGTTCAGACAAAGTTGGAGCGCAGTTTGGATGACATCGCCAAGACCACCACAGGCACAAAACCCGGCTCCACCACGCCGACGGCCCCCACCCCGGACAAAGACCTGACCGACGCTGTGGAGGCCAACACCGAGGCCCTGCTGGCCGCAAACAGCAAGCTGGCCGAGATGGTGCGGCAGGCCAACAGCCTTGTCCTCAGTGACAACATGGCCATCAGCCGGTCTGTGGCCGCATCCGGCACGGCACAGGTGGCCGCAGCCGCCAACAACTACCACCGGGAGGGTGACACCAACATCATCCAAAATATCTACTCCAAGGCCCAGACGGCGGCAGACCTCCAGCGGGAAGCACGCTGGGAAGCCGACCGGGCCAAGGCCCAGAAACGATGAAAGGAGGGCTCCACAATGCCATTCAGAAAAGACCATTTGCAGCTGGTCACGGATGCCGGGGCCACTCTCGACATCGGGTGGGCTTACGGCACGCCCTACTCCCTCGACCCCATCAATGGCGTAGACGTGGACGTGCAGACCGCACAGGGCGTGAACCAGGTAGGCGTGAGCGTGGAGCGCCAGAGCGTGGCCGGGGTGAGCCGTGAGCTCATCATCCACTGCCACAGCTCCCACGGCGATGCGGATGCGGAATTACTGCTGGAAAAGCTGCCCTATTTCACCAGCGGCACAATGTACTTCGAGGATAAATACTTCTGCCGTTTCGTGCTTTCCAAGACCCCCTACACAAAGAGCATCCACCCCTACCCGGTGTTGGCCTTCATGCTCTTCTGCCCGAAACCCTTCTGGTACGACCTGACCGCCCAGAGCTTCTGCATCAACGGCTTTGTGCCCAGCTTCAGGCTGCCGGTCAACTACTCCAAGCCCCACCGGTTCGGTGTGCGTACCTCTGTCGGCTGGCTGAATGCCTGTAACCCCGGGGCGCTGGCTGTGCCCTTCACGGCCACCCTCAAGAGCGACGGTGCGGTGGTCAACCCCTGCGTGCTGAACATCATCACGGGCCAGAGCATCCGCATCCTGACCACCCTGACCCCGGGACAGGTCATCGAGATCTACCGCACCACCACCGACAAGCTGGCCGTCAAGCGGACAGAGGACGGCACAGAAGAGAATATCTTTTCTTTGCTGGATGAAGATTCTGACCTGCTGGAGCTGGCCCCCGGGGACAACCTGCTCAAGGCCACCGCCGACAGCGGCGAGACCAGCCTGCAGGTGACGGTTCGCTTTTATCCCATGGTTTCGGGCATTCTGCCGGAGGTGATCTCGTGACGCTGGACGTTTTGGATGAACTGACCCTCGCCCGGCTGGGCCGGGTGGAGGTATGGGTGAGCCTTTACTGGGACGAGCCCTACAACACCGAGGGCGAGTTCACGCTGGAGGTGCGCCCCACCGAGGAGAACCTTTCCCTGCTCCGGGAGGGCCGCTGGCTGCGCCGCAGTGACAGCGACGTGCCCATGCGCATCTGCCACCGGAGCAACGAGAATCAGGACAGCAACTTAGTGGTCACCGGTTTCCCGGGAACGTGGATCTTCACCAAGCGGGCCTGCACCAGTACCGTGAAGAGTGAAAACGCGGAAGCCGCCATGCGCAGGCTGGTCAGCGCAATGCAGCCGTGGCCCAAGCTGGAGCTGGGAGAGCTGGTAGGCTTTGACACCACCTACACCGCCCAGACCTCCGGCGGCAGCATCATGGACTACCTGATGACCATCGGCGCGGCTTGTGATCTGGGCTTCCGGGTGCGGCTCAGTGGTAAAAACGACCAGAAAAAACTACTGTTCGAGGTCTACCGGCCCACCGCTGATCCAAACAACCGTTTTTCCACCAAGTGGGGCAACTTGCAGCAGGCTGCGTGGGCTTTTGGGGACGGCGACTATGCCAACGTTGCCGTGGTGCAGGGCGCTGGCGAGGGCGAGAACCGGGCCACCGTCACCGTGGGCCTGACGGATGCCACCGGGGCCGACCGGCGGGAGCTCTATGTGGATGCACGGGATGTGCAGCCGGACGAGGAAAAGGGCGAGACCAACAAGAGCCAAGCCTACCTCGAGCGGCTCATGGCCCGGGGCACCAACAAACTGCTGGAACAGCTGCGCACCGGCTCCATTGAGCTGACCATCGATGCCGAGGGCCTTTCCCCCGGCGACGTGGCCTTCTGCACCATCCCGGAGCTGGGCTACAAGGCCACCGTCCGGGTGGCCGATGTCATCACCCAAAGCCAGAGCGACAGCACCACCCGCACCGTGCGGCTGGGTACGCCGGTCTGGCGCAAGCTAAGGAGATGATCTTTTGAGCAAAATCGTTTTATATCCCGCCAACGACTACGACTTCGATGCCGCAGACGTGGCGGCCTACCTTGCGGGCCTCACCTCGGGTGTGTTCAGCGGAGCTGAGGACTTCCCGGTGACAGCCGCAGGCGGGCTGACGGTCACCGTGGGCGCGGGCCGTGGCTGGGTGCACCCCAGCCGTTTCACCGGCTACTCCATCACAAAGCGGGAGGCCGACACCCTGACCCTGCCGCTGGCCGACCCGTCTCTCCCTCGGAACGCCGCATCTTTATGGGAAGGATGTATCATCATAGGTTCCCCCTTCTATCATGCATCGTCGTGTCCATTGGTATTCCTTCTGGTATTCGTTTATTTTTTCTTCTGTTCTTTGTCATGCGGAGCCCTCTCCGCCTGCCCGTCCTCGCATTTCTTTGCCACGCGGTCCAGGACTTTCAGGACATCATGGCTGGCATCGCCCTCGCTGTCGAGCAGGGGGCCTGTCGTGCAGAGTGCGCGGATGAGCTTGGCGAAGAGCATCTCCCGACAGTCGACGTTGAACTTGTTGAAGATCATGCGCACATGGTACTGCACGGTGCGGTAGGTGATGCCGATTGCGGCGGAGATCTCCTGATACGTCTTGCCGTGCATCATGAGCACGAGCACCTTGCGCTGCTGGGAGCTCAGGTGCGGGATTTCCTTGAGCTCGAGCTCGGAGAGCAGATTGAGGAAGTAGGTGTAGGTCTGCCGCCCGAATTCTTCGGGCCAGCGCTCATCGCCCTTCATCGCATGCCAGGGGTTCGATGTATGGACCTGGCAGATCTTGAATTTGCCGCGCTCCCAGCGGATCGTGACGGTCGAGCGCTGGCGCTCCTGCATGACGTTCTTCTTCTCCTCGAGCTGGACAGTCAGCAGGTATTCGCAGAGCACGACACAGGCGCGGCTGCCGATGGGCTGCGCATCGTAGCGTTCCTCGGAGATGGCGATGAGCGGCACGGCTCCTGACTGGCGCTGCTCCGCAAAGTAATGAAGCGCCTCGTCATAGCTGCGCAGGTATTCCTCCGGGCCCGCGCCGATCCAGCTGAAGTTCTTCTCGTCCATCTGTTCCATGATTTTCCAGATGCTCTTGCGCTTCTGGTAGAAGTCCCAGACGAAATCATGCACGATCTCTTTTGCTTTGTCTAAGAATGCATTTTGTTCGACCATTGTCATCACCTCTTCTTCTACTAGCTCTATTCTACCAAAAATAAAACGGGATAACCCTGTCATATCCGACAGGGTTATCCCGAAATTGCACAAAAAATACCATAAACGAAACGTACAGGAACGTGCACGAAATGGCAAAAAAATCAGCGAGTCATCTCATGGCCGTCCTCTCTGCCCCGCTCTGCACCGGACAGCTGTTCTTGCTGCTCATCAGGCGCAGTCTGGACATCCTGTGTATCCTCTGCATCCTTTGCATCATCTGCATTGTCAGCGGAATCGCCAGCCTCAATCATCTCTGCTTCCTCTGTTTCCGCTGCACTTTCGGCAGAGGCCGTCTGTTCACGAATCTCCTCCGCCTTCGGCGCCGCGTTCTCGTCCGGCATCATCATGGCATACGGCGCCCACTGCTCCGGCGGCTGGCTCATGATCATCTTGGCCAGCTGGAAGCCGTTGACGCGCGCGAGTTTCCCGTATGTGAAGCGCGGATCATCCGTGACCTCGCGGCCGAACCAGTACGGGATCTCAAAGGCTCGCGCTTCTTCTTCGTTGTCGAACTCCACTTCGACGTAATCAAAGCCCCTGAGATGGCCGCTGTGCCGGTTGTACTCTGCAACGTGACCGTCCGCAAGCGGCAAGTAGTAGCGGCGTTTCTCGATAAAGAAGGTGTTCTTCTCCAGGCATTCGACGAGATGTGAGAACTCGCGCGAGCTGATTGCAGTCTCCCACTCCTCGCGGACAAGCCCTGCGCCGCGCTTCACTGTCAGATAGAACTTCTCCTCCTCCTGCATCGGCCGGACCGCGCGGATGCGGATCTCCGGCAACAGCGAGACATAGCCCTGCAGGATGGAGTCGTATCCACTCGGCAGGGATGGAATGATATCAACGAGAAACTGACGTTCTATCTCCATATGACACCATCCTTCTTTCCTATCACGTTCCTTATCACATTCATGCTATAATCCCCTTCAGCATATCATACTTTCAATATGATTTATTTTAGTATAACTTGTATTCTAACACATCATGCCCTCGATTTCACTAAAAAAGAAACGGTTCTCCTGCTTTGCACAGAAGAACCGGGTAGACAAGAGTGTGCGCTTTATTTCCTGTATTCTTCTGCCAGCTTCTTGAAGAGCGGAAGCGAACGTTCAATCGTCTCCGTCTTGATGCAGTAAGCCGCGCGGAAGTAGCCCGGGCAGCCGAAATCCGTGCCCGGCACGAGCAGCAGGTCGTACTTCTTGGCGCGCTCGCAGAAGGCGTAGTCATCGTCCTCGAGCGCCTTCGGGAAGAGGTAGAACGCGCCCTGCGGCTTGACGCAGGTGAAGCCCGCCTCGATGAGGCCGTCGTAGAGCAGCTGTCCGTTCTTGCGGTACGTCGAGATGTCGGACGGCTTGCCGGCGCAGCGCGCGACGACGAGCTGCCAGAGCG
>ENA-OROH01003279-OROH01003279.1-human-gut-metagenome-genome-assembly--contig:-NODE-3279-length-10900-cov-5.905210_pt1 | contig 10900 bp, 9 predicted proteins | sample MGYA00242125_ERZ509042 | MGnify/ENA primary metagenome ERZ509042 (study PRJEB26280, sample SAMEA2338738) | human gut metagenome | biome: human gut; feature: human-associated habitat; material: faeces... | reverse complement strand
CTACTCCCTTAGCAGGGGAGCCCCTTATAGCCACTTGGGTACTTCTGCAAGTGCTATTATCCTAAAACCTATGTTCCGAAAAAAGTGGCGGAGAGAGTGGGATTCGAACCCACGGCTCTTGACGAGTCACCGGTTTTCAAGACCGGCTCCTTAAACCACTCGGACATCTCTCCTCATCTTTTTCAATCAGAGGCGAATAAGATAATACCACATAGAACCCCTTTTGTCAATCCCCCAGAACCAGCTTTCCGAAAAACAATCGTTTTTCTTTTACAGGTGCTTCAGCGACGCAGCTTCCGCCACCCGCTCCTGGCTTTCGATCACACCTTCGGGATCCAGATTGCAGACCTCGGTAAATAAAAGATCCAGCACAAACAGCTGTGCCATACGGGCGGTGACAGAACCTACCTGCAGCGGTCCCTCATTGGAGCCGCACTGCAGCACCAGATCCGCCAGCTGTCCGCCGGGCGACTTGGGGAAGCGGGAAACCAGGATCACCTTGACCCCCATAGGCCGGGATACCGCCAGCACATCCTGCAGTTCCCGAGTAGACCCGGAATAAGAGAAAAACAGCACCACATCTTCCTTGGACATCAGGGCAATGCTGTTGAGCTGAAAATGGGAATCAGAAATAAAGGCAAACTTGGAGGAAATGGTGGAAAACAGGGTCCAGGCCTCCTCTGCCAGTACCATGGAGCTTCCCTGTCCCATGCAGATCACCCGGCGTGCAGAGTGAAGCAGCTCTGCTGCCTGGCGCAGCTGGTCCCCATTGATCAGCTTCACGGTCTGCTCCAGAGCCGAGATGTTCTCCCGCAGTCTGCGGCGGCACAGCAGGTCAAAGGCTGTATTGTCTTCCGGTTGAGAGACGATGGCCTGACTCTCCGCCGTCGTATTGCTGGTTCTGGCTGCCATCGAGGCCTTGGCCAGTTCCAGCTTGAACGCATTGTATCCTCCAACACCCAGCCGGCGGCAGAACCGGGAGATGGTGGCATCCGCCACCTCGCATTCTTCTGCCAACTCAGATATGGACATGTACTGCGCGTCAATGCGGTGGGACAATACATAGTCGGCCACCTTTTTTTCTGAATTTGTCAGCTGGAAATATTGACTGCTGATCGTCTCAAAAACGTCCTGGGTGGTCATACTTGTCTGGACTCCTTTCGATGATGCTGATCGGAAAAAAACCAGTCTGTTACATAGACTTTTGTGCCTCTTTGTCACATCGTCCGGTTTTCTGTACCTTCCGTCTTTTGGTTTACATAATTTTTTGTCTTTTTTTCGATTTGAAATTCAATCCCCTATTTCAGGAAAGAAAAGGCTTATTTTTAAAAAAAATCTGATTTTCGAAACTTTTATCGATAAACAGAGGTTATGAAAATTATTTTCATCTTGATAATTTGTCTAAAATTTTTTTCGATTTTAGATGACAAGTACATATTCTCATGATAAAATGAGTTTACATCTTAAAAGGGAAAAATACGGTTTACGGAAAATCATTTCTTCTCCCCAGCCTACTTTTCCCTTGTTTTTTCATTATAGCTTTCCAATGGAAAATCCGCAACGAATTTTCAAAATTTTTTTCAAACCAGGAGGCGTTTGTCATGAATCGCTACGGAATCCAGTTTCAGGTTAAAAACACCCCCAGCTTAGATCCCGAGTTCATGCCCATTCTCAAATTCAACCGCGCGTTCCTTCAGAGTGCTAAGAAGCCCGTTTCCTTCGCGGTGGAGCGCTCCAATGGCCAGGTAGCGGTGTGCAATACCTTTATCCACGGCACCCCCGAGATGCGTGAGGCTGACCACTACTATGCCGACCGGCTGGTCAAGTCCATGCTGTGGCTCCAGGGCGGCTTCAAGGTCTATGTCAGCGGCGATGAGGACGTGTATAACTACCTGAAGGAGACCTTCTCCCTCACCGGCAAGCGGGCTTTTGATGCCGACTTTATGGCCGGCGTGTATGAGCACCCCTTCGAGGTCGTCTTCTGCGACAAGGTACCCGAGGAGAAGGGCGCGTCCCAGGCCATCGGTCGCCACATGGACGGCTGCCGCATCGGCTTTGATGCCGGCGGAAGCGACCGCAAGGTGTCCGCTGTGATCGACGGCGAGAGCGTCTACTCCGAGGAGGTCGTGTGGTTCCCCAAGACTAACTCCGATCCCGACTACCACTATGACGGCATCGTAGCCGCCTTCAAGTCCGCCGCTGAGAAGATGCCCCGCGTGGACGCGGTGGGCGTGTCCTCCGCCGGTATCTACATCGACAACCGCACCATGGTGGCCTCCCTGTTCCTGAAGGTTCCCAAGGAGCAGTTTGACGCCAAGGTCAAGGACATCTATATCCGCGCTGCCCGTGACGTGTTCGGTCCTGACATTCCCCTGGTGGTGTGCAATGACGGTGACGTGTCCGCTCTGGCCGGTGCTATGGGCCTGGGCGAGAACAACGTGCTGGGTATCGCCATGGGCACCAGCGAGGCCGTGGGCTATGTGGACGAGCACGGCAACATTACCGGCTGGCTCAACGAGCTGGCTTTCATGCCTGTGGACGCCAACCCCGACGCCATGGAGGACGAGTGGTCCGGCGACATCGGCTGCGGCGTGAAGTACTTCTCTCAGGACGGCGTCATCAAGCTGGCTCCCCGTGCCGGTATCCAGCTGGATGAGAGCCTGTCTCCCGCTGAGAAGCTGAAGGTTGTCCAGAAGTGCATGGAAGAGGATCAGGAGGGCGCCAAGGAGGTCTACCGCTCCATCGGCACCTATCTGGGCCATGCTCTGGCTTACTACTATGATCTCTACCACTGCAAGCACGTGCTGCTGCTGGGCCGCGTCATGTCCGGCAAGGGCGGCGACCTCATTCTGGAGGAGGCCAAGCGCGTGCTGGCGGACGAGTATCCCGAGTGCGACGGCAAGCTGTTTCCCTCTCTGCCCGACGAGAAGACCCGCCGGGTGGGCCAGAGCGCCGCTGCCGCTTCTCTGCCGGAGGTGTAATCATGATCATCGGAAACGCAAATGTATTTGTAGACGGCAAGTTCCAGAAGGGCTCTGTGGCCGTGGAGAACGGCGTCATCACCGCCATCGGCCCCGCCGGATGGCCTTGTGATGTGGATGCCCAGGGCAAGTACCTGGTGCCCGGCTTCATCGATGTGCATACCCACGGTGCCATGAACGAGGACTTCTCCGACGGTAAGCCCGAGGGTCTGCCCGCCATGTCCAAGCACTACGCCGCTCACGGCGTCACCTCCTTCCTGGCCACCACCATGACTCTGAAGGAGGAGGTTCTTACCCCCGCCATGGAGACCATCCGTGGTTTTGTCCGCCCGGCTGACGGTGCCAAGTGTGCGGGCATCCATCTGGAGGGTCCCTTCCTCTCCTACGCCAAGCGTGGCGCTCAGGCCGCTGAGAACCTACACAAGCCCGACGCGGAGATGTTCCACCGCCTCAACGCCGCCAGCGGCGGCCAGGTCCGCCTGGTCACCGTGGCCCCTGAGGAGGAGGGTGCTATCCCCTTCATCGAGGAAGTCTCCAAGGTGTGCACCGTCTCCATCGGCCACACCACCGCCAACTATGAGACCGCCATGGCTGCCTATGCGGCCGGCGCCTCCCATGCCACTCACCTGTATAACGGTATGCCCTCCCTGCTCCACCGTGAGCCCGGCGTCATCGCCGCCGCTCTGGACAGCGGCGCTACCGTGGAGCTCATCTGCGACGGCCTGCACATCCACCCCGCCGTCATTCGTGCCACCCACCGCATGTTCGGCAAGAAGCTGGTCATCATCAGTGACTCCCTGCGCTGCGCGGGTATGCCCGACGGCCAGTACGAGCTGGGCGGCCAGCCCATCGAGATGAAGAACGGCCGGGCTACCCTGCTGGGTACCGACACCCTGGCCGGCTCCTCCTCCAACCTGCTGCAGGAGCTGCAGAACGTAGTCTCCTTCGGCCTGCCTCTGGAGGATGCCATCACCGCTCTCACCTCCGCCCCCGCCAAGGCGGTCCGGCTGGACCACGAGATCGGTTCCATCGCTGTGGGCAAGAAGGCTGACCTGCTCCTGCTCACCGAGGATCTGGAATTGGATTCCGTCTACATCGACGGCAACAAAATCATTTAAATCATATTATTGGAGGAAACTGCTATGAGAATCATCAAGGCGAAAGATTACGATGCCATGAGCCGCGCTGCCGCCCACATCATTGCTGCTCAGATCCAGCTCAAGCCCAACTGCGTGCTGGGCCTGGCCACCGGCTCCTCCCCAATCGGCACCTATAAGCAGCTCATCGAGTGGAACAAGGCCGGCGATCTGGACTTCTCCGCCGTGCGTTCCGTCAACCTGGACGAGTACGCTGGTCTGACCCCCGACCACGACCAGAGCTACGCCTACTTCATGCGTCACAACCTGTTTGACCACGTGAACATCGATCTGGCCAACACCAACGTGCCCAGCGGTGTCAACGGCGACGGCGAGTGTGAGCGTTACGACAAGCTGATCGCTGATTTCGGCGGCATCGACCTGCAGCTGCTGGGTCTGGGTGTTAACGGCCACATCGGCTTCAATGAGCCCGACGACCACTTCTCCCTGGGCACCCACAAGGTGACTCTCACCGAGAGCACCCGCGATGCCAACAAGCGTTTCTTCGCCTCCATTGACGAGGTTCCCACTCACGCTTACACCATGGGCGTGCGTGACATCATGCAGGCTCAGCGCGTGCTGATGGTGGCCTCCGGCGCCAACAAGGCTCAGGCCATTAAGGACGCCTTCTTCGGTCCTGTTACTCCTCAGGTCCCCGCTTCCATCCTCCAGTACCACAAGGACTTCATCCTGGTGGCCGACGAGGAAGCCCTGTCTCTCATCTGATTTTTTCATTCCTTTCCAAAAAGGGAGCAGCCCATCGGGCTGCTCCCTTTTTGTCACCTCCAGCGCTCCGGCGGCATAGAGTAAACCAGCAGGGGCCAGCGCCCCTGCCACGTTTCACTTTTTGGAGGTTTTCTTTTATGGCCGATATCACTCAGGATCTTTTGCAGCTGCAATACAGCCAGAACTTTCCCATCAGCGGGATGCAGGAGGCTGACATCAATCTAACCCTGCCCCCGGTTCCTACTGCCACCGCTACTGTGTTCGGTACTGTAACCGACGGCACCGCCCCTATCCCCGACGCTACCGTCAAGTTGTTTGACAGTCTGGGCGCCCCCTATCAGCACACCGTCACCGATGAAAACGGCGCCTACACTTTGGAAGGTATCCCCGCCGGCACTTATACCGTAGCGGGTGTTAAGGATGGCTATCTGCTCAGTGACGGAGCCGGTGTAGTGCTCTCCAGCGGCGATACCACCCAGGTTAATCTGGTGTGCACCCAGGACGCTTCTCTGGCTCTGGGCACCATTGCCGGTGTCGTGCAGACGCTGGTCAATCTGGTTCAGACACCTCTGTCCGGGGCCAAGATCTCTCTGCTCAACGCCGCAAGCGAAGTGGTCGCTACCACTTATTCCGTAGATGACGGCGAGTTTGCTTTTTATGATCTGGCCGATGGAGCCTATACTCTGATTGCCTCTGCTGCGGGCTATATTACTACTGCTCCCATGGCTGTCACCATTCTGGACGGCTCCATTGCCAATGTTGTTCTCTCCATGACCGTGGACTCCCGCACCTATAACGGTACCGTCAGCGGGATTATCCGGGATCAGAACGGTAACGCAGTCGCGGGCTGCTTTGTAGGTCTTTTTCAGGTCGCGGCTGGTCAGGAGCTTCTGATTGCCACCACCAAGACCAACACCGACGGCAAGTATTTGTTCGGCGGTGTGACCAGCGGCGAGTACCTGGTCAAGGCCAAGATGAATCAGTAACCGGTGCACTGACTGCAGGAGTTCCCTTCTGCCTGTGGGGTGACGGTGAAGCGGAGCAAAACCTGTGCTTCTCCCAGCGGTATGCCTTGTGCGCCCTGCGGGTGCTGTGCGGCGCCTGCTGCCCTTGGAGCTGGGTGCAGTTAGTAAGCCATACCGGCTGCCATGAACGCACCTATCGCCTGCTGTGCAGCCAGGAGATCAATTTTTCTTCCCTGACTCCAGGAGATTATTTGCTCACTCTCTGCCGTCCCCAGGGGCGGCAGGACCTGTGGGTCCATCTGTCCCCTGGCTCCAATGTGGAGTGCCGCTTCCAGCCTCACACCAGTCAATGGCACTGGCGGCGGCTTTCCTGTCACTGCGCCTACAATCTCACCTGACAAAAAAGACCGGGAAGGCAATGCCTTCCCGGTCTTTTCTCATGTTTAGTTTGCAAAGGACTCCAGCGCCCGGGCATCTGCCTCCTGACGCTCCTGGATTGCTTCCTTCAGAAGCATATCCTTTACCTTCATCAGCCGGATGGTGTTAGCGCGCTCGTTCTCATCCAGCTTCATGGTAATATATTTGATGCTCTCCTCCATCTGGGGGATCTTCACATACTCCAGAGCATTGACACGGCGGCGGGTCTTCTCGATTTCCTCGGCCAGCAGCTGGGAGGTCTTTTCGATCTCTGCCAGCTTCAGCATGTCCTGAAAAACCTGGGACATGGCATCCACCGCGTCGTCCAGCTCACCGCTGGTCTGGGCAAAGCCGTAGGGATAGACCTCACCCGGGTCCTGGCTGCGGGTCTTGAAGTGATACTCCGGCACATCCACGGACATGATGTTCTGGAAAGTCATCTCCAGCTCCACGGACTGCTTGGGGTACATGAGGGACTGCTCCAGCATCTCAGGGGACATAAGGGCGGCAGCTACGGTAAAGGAACCGTGGGCCCGCATAAGGCCCTCCTCTACCCGTTTCCGAAGGGCCCGGTTCTCCCGCACCACATCCATAAACTGCTTCATCAGCTCGTCGCGCTTGTCTTTGAGCAGCTTGTGGCCCCGCTGGGCGGTCTTCAGCCGGCCTTTCAGCCGGGTCAGTTCCATACGGGTGGGATTTATTGTTGTGGAAGGCATTCCAATCCCCCCTTAATCCTTCTTGGGCAGATACTTGTCGATATACTCGGGCTTAATGCGCTTGAGCTCACTGCGGGGCAGGATGCTCAGCAGCTCCCAGCCCAGGTCCAGGGTCTCCTCAATGGAGCGGTTCTCCTCGGTGCCCTGGGAGACATAGCGCTTTTCAAACTCGTCGGCAAACTTGGCATACAGCAGATCAGTGGGGCTCAGGGCGGCCTCACCCAGGATGGACATAAGCTCCTTGTTTTCCTTACCGGTGGCATAGGCGGCAAAGAGCTGGTTCATGGTACCCGAGTGGTCCTCACGGGTCTTGCCCGCACCGGTACCCTTATCCTTCAGACGGGACAGGGAGGGCAGCACGTCCACAGGGGGATTGACGCCCCGGCGGTACAGCTCACGAGACAGAATGATCTGGCCCTCGGTGATATAGCCGGTGAGGTCGGGGATGGGGTGGGTCTTGTCATCCTCAGGCATGGTGAGGATGGGGATCATGGTGATGGATCCTTCCTTGCCCATCTGGCGGCCGGCACGCTCGTACATGGTAGCCAAGTCGGTGTACAGGTAGCCGGGGTAGCCGCGGCGGCCGGGGACTTCCTTCTTAGCCGCGGAAATCTCACGCAGAGCCTCGGCGTAGTTGGTAATGTCGGTGAGAATGACCAGCACGTGCATGTTCTTCTCAAAGGCCAGATACTCCGCGGCGGTCAGGGCCATACGGGGGGTGGCGATACGCTCGACGGCAGGGTCGTTGGCCAGGTTGGTGAACAGGACAGTACGGTCAATGGCGCCGGTGCGCTTAAACTCGCTGACGAAGAACTCAGACTCCTCGAAGGTGATACCAATGGCGGCGAAGACCACGGCAAAGTTGGACTCGCCGTCCAGCACCTTGGCCTGACGGGCGATCTGAGCAGCCAGTGCGGCGTGGGGCAGACCGGAACCGGAGAAGATGGGCAGCTTCTGACCACGGACCAGGGTGTTCAGGCCGTCAATGGTGGAGATGCCCGTCTGGATAAACTCGTTGGGGTAGTTCCGGGCGGCGGGGTTCATGGCCAGACCGTTGATATCCCGGTACTCGTCGGCCAGAATGGCAGGGCCTCCGTCAATGGGCTCGCCCATGCCGTTGAACACGCGGCCCAGCATATCGCCAGACACGGCCAGCTGGAGGGGATGGCCCAAGAAGCGAATCTTGGACTGAGCCAGGTTGATACCGGCGGAGTTTTCAAACAACTGCACCACGGCGGAGTCGCCGTTTACCTCCAGCACCTTACAGCGACGGACAGTACCGTCAGCCAGCTCGATCTCGGCCAGCTCGTCATAGGTGACACCCTGGACGTGGTTAACCACCATCAGCGGGCCGGAGATCTCCTGGATGGTTTTATATTCCCGAATCACAGAGCCATCTCTCCCTTCTCGCCAATGGCGTTGGTCTCCTCTTCCAGTTCCACCATAATGTTGGCGTAGTTGTCCAGATACTGGTCGGCGGGCACCGACTTGGCGCGACCAATCTTTTCACGCACAGGTACGGAGAACAGCTCGTTGAGGTTCCCGCCCCGCTCAGCGGCGGCGCGGCAGTGCTCGTCGTAGTCCCGGATCAGCACCAGCATACGAGCCTGACGGTCGTACTCAGAGTAGGAATCGATATCCACAAAGGAGTTCTGCTGCAGGAAGTCCTCACGGATCATCTTGGCCACTTCCAGAGTGATCTGGTCCTTGGCGGACAGGGAGTCCTTACCGACCAGCTGCACGATCTCGTTGAGGTTGGCCTCCTCCTGGAGGACAGCCATGGCCCACTCCCGGTTCTGGAGGAACTCCTTGCCCAGATGCTCGTCGTACCAGGGCTTCAGGGAGTCCAGATACAGAGAGTAGGAGTTCAGCCAGTTGATGGCGGGGAAGTGGCGGCGGTAGGCCAGGGAGGCGTCCAGAGCCCAGAACACCTTGACAATACGCATGGTGGCCTGGGAAACAGGTTCACTGAGGTCGCCGCCGGGAGGCGACACAGCGCCTACGGCGGTCAGGCTACCCCGGCGATCATCGGAGCCCAGGCAGGCCACGCTGCCAGCTCGCTCGTAGAACTGAGCCAGACGGGAGCTGAGGTAGGCGGGGTAGCCTTCCTCACCGGGCATCTCTTCCAGACGGCCGGACATCTCACGCAGAGCCTCGGCCCAGCGGGATGTGGAGTCGGCGATGACGGCCACGGCATAGCCCATGTCGCGGAAATACTCGGCGATGGTGATGCCGGTGTAGATGGACGCCTCACGGGCGGCCACGGGCATATCGGAGGTGTTGGCGATCAGCACGGTACGCTTCATCAGAGACTGGCCGGTACGGGGGTCCACCAGCTCAGGGAACTCCCGCAGTACGTCGGTCATCTCGTTGCCACGCTCGCCGCAGCCGATGTAGACCACCAGGTCCACGTCAGACCACTTGGCCAGAGCGTGCTGCATCACCGTCTTGCCGGAGCCGAAGGGACCGGGGATGGCGGCGGTGCCGCCCTTGGCTACGGGGAAGAACGTATCCACAATCCGCTGTCCGGACTGGAGAGGGATGGTGGGAGGATACTTGTGCTTGTAGGGGCGGCCCACACGGACGGGCCACTTCTGCATAAGGGACAGCTCGGTCTTGGAGCCGTCAGGCTGCTCCAGCACGGCTACCGTCTCCGTGACGGTATACGAGCCGCCCTGGATGGAGACGATCTTGCCCTGCATCTTGGGGGGGATCATGATCTTGTGGAGGATGGAGTCGGTCTCCTGGACGGTGCCGATGACGTCGCCGCCGATGACCTGGGCGCCGGGCTCCACGGTGGGGGTAAACTCCCACTTCTTCTCCCGGTCCAGGGCAGGCACTTCCACGCCGCGGGGCAGGTTGTTGCCCTGCACCTTCTCCATGATGACCTCCAGGGGACGCTGGATGCCGTCGTAGATATTCTCAATGAGGCCGGGGCCCAGCTCTACGGACAGAGGGGCGCCGGTGGTGACCACTTCCGCCCCGGGACCCAGGCCGGAGGTCTCCTCGTAAACCTGGATGGATGCGGAATCGCCGGTCATGGTGAGGATCTCGCCGATTAGGCGCTGCTCGCCCACACGAACCACGTCGGCCATGTTGGCCTCAGTCATACCGGTGGCGACCACCAGAGGACCGGAGACCTTAACGATTTTTCCCATAGGCTAACAAACCTTCTTTCTTCGCCAGGGGCTTTGCCCCTGGACCCCATCCGCTTTTTATAAAAAGCGGCGCAAAAATTTCCGATGCGTGAAATTGCATTTCACGCTGAGTTTTATCGAGATGAGTGCCAAACTTCCTGCTCCAAACCACTCTCAGGCGAGGGCCGAAGCAAAACGGAGTTTTGCAGGAAGTTCTTTTGCCTACTTTTCTTTCAAGAAAAGTAGGAGCTTTCTTACAAGAAAGCGTTAGAGGATGTCGGCACCCACGGCGCGCTCCACGGCGCTCTTCACGTTGGCCATACCGATGCCCAGAGAACCTTCCTTCCCCGGGATCAAGATGATGGCAGGCGTGACCGCGTCCTGGTAACGGGCGATGTCGCTTTTCAGCTGAGCGGCCAGCTGCTCGGTAAGGTAGAGGATGGCGTAGTTCTCCCGAGCCATCCGGTGGATGGCCTGCCGCGCCTCGTCCGCGCTGTTTACCGGGCACACCTCCAGCCCCAGGGCCTGAAAGCCCAGCACGCTGTCCGCGTCACCGATCACCGCAATGCGATACATGTCCATCCACCTCCCTTACACATAAGTTTCCCGCAGCCGCTCCCGGATGCGCTCTCCGCTCAGTCCGGCCCGACGGCCGGCCAGAATGGTACGCACGGCGGTGAGTTCCGCCTCTTTGGCGTACAGGTAGCCAATGACTGCCTGCTCCCCAAAGGGCACCCGGCGGGCGGCCTCCAGGTAGGCGGTCAGGGCGTTGTCGCACTCCCGCTCAAAGGCGGTGAGTGCTCCCGCCCCCGGCTGGGCCAG
>ENA-OROH01003264-OROH01003264.1-human-gut-metagenome-genome-assembly--contig:-NODE-3264-length-10958-cov-14.926626_pt1 | contig 10958 bp, 9 predicted proteins | sample MGYA00242125_ERZ509042 | MGnify/ENA primary metagenome ERZ509042 (study PRJEB26280, sample SAMEA2338738) | human gut metagenome | biome: human gut; feature: human-associated habitat; material: faeces... | reverse complement strand
GTACGCGTCGGCTTTGACGATGCCCATGACGGCGGTGCCGGAATGCGGACCGCCGACGACACTCACCAGATGGCGCATGTTGTCGCGCAGTGCGGCGAGGTCGACGATGGCCTGCGCCGGATACCGCCGCTGGGCGGCCTTGTAGTTCGCTTTGCCTTGTTCGGAGGAGAAATCCCATTCACGTGTTGCGCTCAAAGTCATGGCTCCCATTGTCGCGCCGCTATGTGACAGGTATGGAACATCAGGGACATATGGTGAGACGATTCACGATGTTTTCACGATTTTGTCCGACCTCGGCTTTTACACTTTGGGTACACAAGGCTGCTGCGCATGCTGTCGCAGCCTTTCTGATTTCTGGCGTTAAGGCGTGCCAGAGTCCCGGAAATCCGTCCGGTCCAGCCCATTTTTGAAACAATCACAGGGAATCTGACGACCATGGATCTATTTCGCAAGAAGTCGGTGGACCAACTTGTCTCCGAATCGACTCCGCTGAAGCGAACACTGAAAACCTTCGACCTGACCATGCTGGGCATCGGCGCCATCATCGGCACCGGCATCTTCGTGCTCACCGGCAAAGGCGCGCTCACCGCGGGACCGGCATTGTGCGTGTCCTTCCTGCTCGCCGCCGTCTGCTGCGGCTTCGCGGGCCTGTGCTATGCGGAGTTCGCCGCGATGGCACCGGTTTCCGGCTCCGCCTATTCGTACGCGTATCTGGCGTTCGGCGAGTTGATCGCCTTCGTGATCGGTTGGGATCTGATTCTGGAGTACGCGTTGCAGGCGGCCACCGTGTCCGCCGGCTGGTCGGGCTATTTCAACAAGCTGTTGGAAGGCTTCGGCCTGCATCTGCCGGTCGAACTGACCGCCGCGTACGGCACCACGCCGGGCGTGACCACCTACTTCAATCTGCCGGGCTTCGTGATCGTGCTCATCATCACGTGGGTGCTGTCCATCGGCATCAACCAGACGAAGAAGACCAACGACATCATGGTGATGATCAAGCTGGCCATCATCGTGCTGTTCATCGTGTGCACCGTCTGGTACATCAATCCCGCCAACTGGAAACCGTTCTCCCCGTATGGCATCTACACGTTCCAGCCGGGTTCGACGCAGCCGTACGGCATCGTGCCGGCCGCGTCGATCGTGTTCTTCAGCTTCATCGGCTTCGACGCCGTCTCCTCCTCTGCCGAGGAGACCATCAATCCGAACAAGACGCTGCCGCGCGGCATCCTGATCTCGCTGGCCGTGTCCACCGTGCTGTACATCATCATGACGCTCATCATGACCGGCGTGGTGCCGTACAAGGAGTTCGCGAAGTTCATCGACGCTCCGGTGGCGGGCGTGATTCTCGAGACCGGCCTCAACTGGCTGGCGTTCATCGTGAACCTCGGCGCGTTGATCGGCATGACCACCGTCATGCTGGTGCAGCTGTACGGCCAGTCCCGCATCTGCTATGCGATGAGCCGCGACGGACTGTTCCCGAAGTTCTTCGGCGAAGTGCATCCGAAGTACCGCACACCGTTCAAGGGCACGTGGTTCTTCGGCATTCTGACGGCCATCGCCGGCGGTTTCATCAACATCAACGTGCTGTTCGAGCTGGTGAACATCGGCACGCTGTCCGCATTCATCATCGTGTCGGCCGGCATCCTGTGGATGCGCAAGACCCAGCCGGACGCGCATCGTGGCTTCCGTGCGCCGGGCGTGCCGTTCACGCCAATCTGCGCCATCATCTTCTGCCTGATTCTGATCTTCGGTTTGAATTGGGAGACATGGGTGCGTTTCGCCGTGTGGTTCGCACTTGGACTGGTCGTGTATTTCACGTACAGCCGCAAGCATTCTCAGCTTAACGAGCCGGGACTGTTCTAATCATCCCTTCATATGGAAAAGGACGTCTCCCGCAGTTTTACGGGAGACGTCCTTTTTTCTACGTTTCTATGTATGCGCAATCACCATTCGTGACGCTGGTAGGCGATACGCGTGGTATCGGTGGGGCGGTCAAGCAGTTGGATCAGGCCGCAGCGGGCGAATCCGTTCGATTCGAGCACGTGCTGCATGGCCTTGTTGTTCGGATGCGTGTCGGCGCGCACGTTGCCGTAATGTTCGATGCACCAGTTGATGCAGTCCTTGGCCGCGCCTTTGACGATTCCCGACGAGGCGATGCGGTGGATGGTCACATACGAGTCGTCGTCCAGCCAGGCGCCGTCGATATGCGCGTAGGTGGGATCCTCGCCCGTGCACAGGGCGAACTGGGCGAGCACACGCTCCTTGCCGTCAGCCTCGTCCACCAGCAGCATGGTGCGCTGCTGGCGAATGTCGTCAAGGATCACTTCCTCACGTGGGAACGTGTTTCCCCATTGCGTGGGATTCCCGTTGGCCGCCATAAGCTCACGCGCATGCTGGTAGATTTTCAGCATGACAGGCAGATCATCCATGGTGGCACGACGGAACCGACGTTCGGAAGTGGTTTCGCTCAACCCTTTCACCTCAATTCGACTGTGTACCTCTCTCAAGCATTCCAGCCGTCCAAACTACCACGCCCACCGCACAGGCATGGTAACGCTCACACAAGGCGGCGTTCGAACGGGTCGGAGCTGATGCCCTTGGCGAGGATGTCCTTGCACCATTCCTTGGCGGTGAACAGGCTGTGGTCGCGGTAGTTGCCGCAGCTTTCGATGGTGGTTGCCGGCACGTCGTCCCATGTGGCCTCGTAGGCGATGAATTCCAACGATTCCTTCAATGCGCGAGCCACATCCTCGGTGGAATGCTCGCCCCACGTCAGCAGGTGGAAGCCTGTGCGGCATCCGAACGGCGAGCAGTCGATGTAACCGGGGATGCGTTCGCGCAGCAGCACCGCGATGGTGTGTTCGATGGTGTGCAGTCCGCCGGTCGGAATGGCGTTCTCGTTCGGCTGCACCAATCGCAGGTCGTAGTTCGAGATCACGTCGCCGTGGGGGCCGGTTTCCGTATCGATGTAGCGCACATACGGCGCCTTTACTTTGGTGTGGTCCAATTGGAAGCTTTCCACCACCGGCTTGTCTTCCGCCATGTTCTGTCCTTTCGTTGTTGTGTTCACATTCCACTATTCACGGTTCGCGGGCTCAACGTCAACCGTCGTGCCATGCGTGTCGGTTATGGCCGGTTCAAGCCTCGTCGCCGGAATCCTCCCGAATCGCGGCCATGAACCGTTCGCCGTACTGTTTGAGCTTGCTTTCCCCCACACCGTTGACGGCAAGGAACCGGTCGTCAGCGATCGGCTTGACCCGTACCATGTCACGCAACGTCTTGTCGGAGAACACGATGTACGGCGGTTTGCCGAGTTCGCGCGCGATGTCCAGTCGCAGCGCACGCAGCTTCTGGAATAGCGCCTCGTCGCCGTCATCCGGCACGTACGATCCGACAGCGGGAGTGGACACGTCGGGCGTTCGACGCGCACGGGCGTCAGCACGTTTGATCTTCTTGATGTCGTAATGGAATTCGGGTGCGACCGTTTCCGCCGCACGGGGTCCGAAGCCGACGATCGGCAGGCGTCCTTCCGCGATCGTCAGGAAGCCGTCGGTGGCCATCTGGCTCAGCACGTCGCGGATGCGCGCTTCCGGCACTTCGTCGAGCATGCCGAACGACAGCAGGCTTTCGGGGTTGAGATAGCTTAGATCCTGTGCCTTCGAGCCGCGCAGCACCTTGACGATTTTGCCGCTGCCGACATGCTGGTTCACATCGTGCACGCAACGGCTGATGGCTCGGGCGATGTCGGTGACGTCGATGGTTTCGAATGTGTGCTCGCAGTTGGCGCAACCGCCCACGCATTTGCCGTCCGTTTTCGCCGCCGCGCCCGCGGTTTCGCCGAAATACCGGGTCATGTACGCGTGCAGGCAGTCCGTGGTACGGCAGTAGCCGACCATCGCGTCGAGCAGCCGGCGTTTCGACGCGCGTACGGCCTCCTGCTCTTCGGGAGTCAATCGTTCGTTTTCGTAATCCGAATCGAGCAGCCGGCGGCGGGTGACGATGTCCGATTCGTTCCACAACAGCGTGCAGCGGCTTGGTTCGCCGTCTCGTCCGGCGCGACCCGCCTCCTGGTAGTACGCTTCGATGGATTCGGGCATGTTGTGGTGGATGACGAACCGCACGTTGGATTTGTCGATGCCCATGCCGAACGCGTTGGTGGCCACGACCACGGGCACACGGTCGGTGACGAAATCGCGTTGCGCCTTCTCTCGTGCGTCGGCGCTCATACCGCCATGGTAGGCGACGGCGATGGTGCCGATATCCGACACATCCGCACCCCCTGCGGCACGCAATTCGGCGACGGCGCTGTTAAGCGATTCGGCGAGCGCTTCCGTTTCCTTGCGCGTGGCGCAGTAGACGATGCCGGATTCGTCCGGATGGCTGGCGATGTAGGACGCCACCCAGGATGCTTTGTCTTTGCGTGGCATGCTGATGACGTCGAAATACAGGTTCGGCCGGTCGAAACCGGTGACGGTGATGGACGGTGTGTGCAGGCCCAGAATCGAAACGATGTCGCGGCGCACGCGTTCGGTGGCGGTGGCGGTGAACGCGGCGACCGTTGGACGTGTGGGCAGTCCGGCGATGAATTCGCCGATGCCAAGATATGAGGAACGGAAGTCCTGCCCCCATTGGGAGACGCAGTGCGCTTCGTCGACGGCGACGAGCGAGATCGGCACACGGACGGCGAAGTTGCGGAATCGTTCGGTTTCCAAACGTTCCGGCGCCACGTACAGCAGTTTGATCTGGCCGGAGAGCGCCTGCGCGAAGACGAGATCCTGTTCGTCCGGCGTCTGAGTGGTGTTGATGAACGCGGCCGGAAGGCCCACGTCGTTCAGGGCGTCGACTTGGTCGCGCATGAGTGAGATCAGCGGCGAGATGACGATGGCGACGCCCGGCAGGATCGCTGCGGGAATCTGATAGCAGATGGATTTGCCGGCGCCGGTGGGCATGACGCCAAGCACGTCGTGTCCGGTGAGGATGGCCGAGACGATGCCGGGTTGTCCAGGACGGAACGAATCGTAGCCGAAATAGCGGTTCAGCGCCTCCAATGCGCGGGGGTCTACGGAATCGGCGGAATCAACAGCTTGCGTCATGGTTTCCAAGTGTAGCAATGCCATGCGTTGACCGCGGAGAGCGAAACAGCCGGCGCGGGTCTTACCCATGCCGGCCGTTTCATGCTTCTATCGGAAATAGGGAATTCAGATCTGGCGGAACGCCTGCTCCAGGTCGGCGATCAGATCGTCCGCGTCCTCAAGGCCGACGGACAGGCGGATCAGGTTGGCGGGCACTTCGAGCGTGGTGCCGGCCACGGAGGCGTGGGTCATGGCGCCCGGATGCTCGATCAGGGATTCCACGCCGCCCAGGGATTCGGCCAGGGTGAACACTTCGGTGGCTCCGGCGAACTTCTTGGCCGCTTCGAAACCGGCGGCGATCTGGATGGAGATCATGCCGCCAAAACCGCCGTGCATCTGGCGTGCCGCGATGTCGTGGCCCGGGTGGGATTCGAGCCCCGGATACCATACGCGTTCCACTTCGGGGCGGGTTTCGAGCCACTGGGCCACTTTCATGGCGTTGCGGCTGTGCTGCTTGACGCGCAGGTCGAGGGTTTTGAGGCCTCGGATGTCAAGCCAGGAGTCGAACGGGGACGGCACCGCGCCGGCCGCGTTCTGCAGGAAGGCCACCGCGTCGCGTGTTTCCTTGTCGTTCAGGACCACCGCGCCGCCGACCACGTCAGAGTGGCCGCCGATGTACTTGGTGGTGGAGTAGACCACCACATCGGCGCCATCGGCCAGCGGGTGCTGAAGGGCGGGCGAGGCGAAGGTGTTGTCGACAGCGACCTTGGTGCCGTACTTGTGGGCGACTTCGGTGGTGGCCGCGATGTCGGTGATGTTGAGCAGCGGGTTGGACGGGGTCTCGACCCACACATACTGGTAGTGCTTGGAGGCCAATGCGGTTTCCACGGCTTTCAGATCGGTGATGTCCACCACGTCGAGGCCCACACCCCACGGCACGAACACCTTGGAGAGCAGGCGGTAGGTGCCGCCGTACACATCGTTGCCGAGCAGGATGTTGTCGCCGGGCTTGATGGTGGAGCGCAGCAGCACGTCGATGGCGGCAAGTCCGGAGGAGAAGCTTAACGCGTATTTCGCGCCTTCCACGGCGGCGAGCTGCTCGTCGAAGCTGTTGCGGGTCGGGTTGATGGAACGGCTGTAGTCGTAGCCGTTGCGCAGGCCGCCGACGCCGTCCTGCTTGAAGGTGGAGGTCATGTAGATGGGGGTGACCACGGCTCCGGTGGTCGGGTCGGGTTCCTGGCCTGCGTGGATGGCGCGGGTGGCGAGAGCGGTGGCGTTGAGGGCTTCGGTGTTGGTCGAGATGGTCATGATGGGAACTCCTTGGAAGTAGCGGATGGTTTGGGTCGTTCGGATGATGGGCATTGGTTTCAAAGGTGCGATCGGGCTGCCGGACAGTCGTTTGACGGTCTTTTACAGGTACTGTTCGGCGAGGCTGGGCTTGGTGGTGCGTTCCACGACGTCGGCGAATCCGTTGGCGCGCATCCAGTCGTCGTTGAAGATCTTCTCCATATAGCTGCGGCCGGAATCGGGCATCAGCACCACGACGAGCTGGTTTTCGTCGAGGTCGTGCTCGCGGGCGTATTTCAGCGCGGAGAACACGGCCATGCCGGATGAGCCGCCGACGAGCAGTCCTTCCTCGTTGGCGAGGCGTCGGGTCATTTCGAAGGCTTCCGCGTCGGTGACCTGCACGATCTCGTCGGGAAGGCTCCGGTCGAAGGCCTTCGGATAGAAGTCCTCGCCGACGCCTTCGATCTGGTATTGGTGCACGTCGTTCGGGTCGGAGTAGATGGAGCCTTCCGGATCGGCGCCGATGACCTGCACCGCGCCGTTGGACACGTCCTTCAGATAGTGTCCGGTGCCGGAGATGGTGCCGCCGGTGCCGATGCCCGCCACGAAATGCGTGACCTTGTGGTCGGTGGCCTCCCAGATTTCCGGACCAGTGGTGTGGTAGTGGCTTTCGGGACCGTTCGGATTGTCGTACTGGTTGGGACGGTAGCCGCCGGGAATCGCCTTGGCGAGGCGGTCCGCCACCTGGTAGTAGGAGCGCGGATCGTCCGGACCGGCGTCGGTGGGGGTTACGACCACTTCGGCGCCGTATGCGCGCAGCACCGCACGCTTGGCTTCGGAAACCTTGTCCGGCAGGGTGAAGATCGCACGGTATCCGCGCTGCAAAGCCACGAGCGCGAGTCCGACACCGGTGTTGCCGGAGGTCGGTTCCACGATCACGCCACCGGGCTTCAGTTCGCCGCTGCGTTCGGCCGCGTCGATGATGCGTTCGGCGATGCGGTCCTTGGACGAGCCGCCGGGGTTCAGGTATTCGACCTTCACCGCGATGGTGGCTTTGATGCCGTCGGTCACGTGGTTGAGTTTGACGAGCGGGGTGTTGCCGATGAGTTCGGACAGGGAATTGTGGATGGTCATGACGTTTCCTTTGCGCGGTGCGGTTCGTGGGCTTTTCGAATGGTTTTGGTTTCGTATGTTCGAGAAGCTCGCGTCCGTCGCGTGCAGTTGTTGAAACGGGACCTGTTGCGATGCTGCCTTGCTCATTCGCGTGCGTCGCGTGCGCCAACCTCGGCTGATGCGCTGTTTCGAATGATCGTTTGGCGATTCGCATACGGCCTGCGATATGCGCGGCCGCTTGTTGGAATGTCCTATCTCAAGTTATGCGTCGATGAACCACGCGCCCCTCGGGCGGTTGGTCAGCGACAGCAACAACATGAGAAATTGAACATGGCTCATACGATAGCACGGACGTGGACATCGGCGTGTTGCCCATGCCGAGCATCGTCACCACCATACCGGCAGCAACTGCGGAACACGCACCTCACGACGCCGGATCAACAGCCAGCACAACAAGTTGCCGAAGATCATCACACCTACGAAAAGCACCATCATCGGCCAGAACGTGTAGGCCTGATCGTATACGAGACGCTCGTTGGACGTTCCGTACATCGCCGCGGACGCCGCTTGCCCCTCACGCCACATCAGACACCAGCGTCCCCGCAGTGCCTCGAGCAGTTTCCATATCATCGGATTGACATCGGTGGCGGTTCTGTTCAACAGCCATGGACGCGCGACCCATGCTATGCATGCCGACACCGCCAGGGCGATTGCCCCGTACCGATTGACCTGCGCCAGCAGTTCCCCGACGCATTGACCCAGAATCGCCACCGAGGCGGTCAACAGGAACAGCGCCAGGAACAGCAGCATCGGATTGGCCGTATCGCCTCGCACGCCTGTTCTCATGGCCGCGTATGAACCACCCAGATCACGGTTCAGGAATCGCAATCGTCCGAATGAATCGGATGGTGGCACACAAGCCAGCCACTGCAGGTCACTGCCGACACGGAACGTGATGAGGATATCGGCATCATGGTTCGGCGTCAGCACGAACCCCAACGTCATGACCACCGAGCAGGCAAGGGAGAAGCAAAGATTGGCGAACATCTCGGTCCAGAAATACACGGCCCGGCCCACGCCCATGGATATCAGGGAACGAAAGCCACTGACAGCCGGAACCGCCGTCAGAACCGCGCACATCACCAACGTCGGGCCAAGCACATGGTATTCCACCACATAATGACCTCCGGATACCAAGGCCAAAATCAGACCCCACAGCCACGGCACGCAATAACCGGCCAACACGTACGCCATCAACACGACGCAACGCGCGGCAAGCTGCCTTGTCAGCGCGAACCGCATCCCGGCCGACAAGCCTTTCACTTCATCCATCATGACGCATACCCCTTGTCCATGCCGGTAATCTGGATGACATACTCATTGAGATCGAAAGACCTCATGACAACGTCCTCCGGCATCGGTGCAGATGGCACGCCACGCACGCCGACAGTCAGCAGACCACCGAGAACGGTTTCCGACAGCGTACGCAAACCATTGTCGGCCAAGTACCGCCGCACCGATCCGACCGGCCCCGACAGCATCCGCCCACGTTGTGCCAACTCGTTCATGTCGAAGGATTCCAGCACCCGCCCATGGTCGAGGACCACGGCATGTTCGACCAGTCCCTCCACCTCCGTTATGAGATGGGTGGATATGATCATGGTGCGAGGTCTGTCGCCATACGACTCAATCACGAAGCGGTAACACAGGTCACGGGCCGCAGCGTCAAGACCATCAGTCGCTTCATCAAGCAACACGATATCGGTCGGCGCGCAAAGCGCGGCAACCAGCTTCGCCGCGCCACGCTGACCGGTGGACAGTCTCATGAAACGAGCATCAGGCCGCAGCCCGAAAGCCTGCATCATACGCCCCGCCAACACATCATCGAATCCGCCGTATCGCCGCGAGATCAGACGGAACACCGATCGCAGACGCCATTCGACAGGATATGGCCAAGTCTCGTCCATCAGCATGAGACGTTCCCACATGCCGCCGCCATCCGTCATACGGTTGCCGTCGAACGACACACTGCCGGCATCGGCCACGAGTCGGTTCGCGATGATGTTCAGCAATGTGCTTTTGCCGGCACCATTGCGCCCGAACAGACCATGTATCGCACCGCTCCGTAATTCCAGATTCACTCCGTTGAGCAGGGACGTTCCATGACGGCTCTTGCTCAGATCGCTGATGACCAGACTCATCGATAGGTCCTTCCGATGATGCGCTGTAGTTGTTCGCAGCTGATGCCAAGCGCCTTTGCCTGCGCGACGAGTTCGACGACCCGCGTGGTGAGCAGTTCCTCGCGTTTGGCGTCACGAGCCTTCTCCCGTGCTCCCGTGGTGACGAACATGCCAAGGCCGCGTCTTTTCTCCAGCAGACCCTGATCGACCAGGAGATTCATGCCTTTGAGCACCGTGGCGGGATTGATCGCATACGTGGACGAGATCTCGGTGGTGCTGGGCACCTGTTCGCCTTCCGCGAAGGCACCGGAGACGATAGCTTCGCTGATTTGTTCGGCCACCTGCCGGAACAATGGCGTCGTTCCCGAAAAATCGAATCGCATCCGACGCCTCCAGCCGCCTAGTCGGTTCAATATCAACGTCATCCACTCTAACCGTTGGTCTGCCGCGATGCGGCAACGAACAGCCGGCGAAGCATCTCTCAAGGACACGGCACACGTCATGCGCGTGCCTTGAAATAGGCGAACAACTGCCGTTCGCGGATCGTCATACCCCCAACCGCAGTCCCGGCAAGCATCCCGACCGACATGGCGCCCGGAACACGGCATAGCATCGCGACAACCGGCATCGCGTCACCGGATCCGGTCAATATGAGCGGCACAATCGCGACAACCGGCAGACATGCCACGCAAGACGCCGCCACCGTGGCCAGCGTCTCCAAAAACAGCTGCAGCAGCATCGCGGTTTTCGGATACCCCGCATGCAACGCGCTCGCTATCTCGATTCTGCGCATGCAAACCGATGCGAACCCCAACGCCATTGCGATGACGAACATCAACAGTGGCGCATACCGGGTGATGCGGGCATCGAAATCCGCCGGGCCAGGCATATGCGACCCCAGCATGGTATTGATCCGGCTGATTTTCGCATGCGGCGTTTCGTTGCTTCCACTCGTCCCGGCAGAGGTGGAGCTCGCAGCGGCGCCGACACCGGATTCGACATCGGCGCGAATGGAGACACGCAGCAGGCTTTCGATACCGTCGGGAACCGGCCACGCACGGACCAGACAGGTGTCATAGGCCTTGGTATCGTTGCCGGGCGAGATAATCGCATAGCCGTATGTTGGTTGCCTTCCGTCGCTTGGCCAATCGAACGTCGCGGAAACACGCATGCGTGCGCCACCGACGAGCGGCAGCACCGTGCCGGCATGCGCGCCATACGTGCGCGCCACAGCCGTCGACATGATCACACCGGAATTGTCCTTCCGTATCCCTGTCGCCGCGAATACCTGCGCGACATGTGCGCT
>ENA-OROH01003253-OROH01003253.1-human-gut-metagenome-genome-assembly--contig:-NODE-3253-length-10995-cov-4.542139_pt1 | contig 10995 bp, 13 predicted proteins | sample MGYA00242125_ERZ509042 | MGnify/ENA primary metagenome ERZ509042 (study PRJEB26280, sample SAMEA2338738) | human gut metagenome | biome: human gut; feature: human-associated habitat; material: faeces... | reverse complement strand
TGTCAGAGATGGCAAGAATCTTGAACAAGGAAGGATTTGTGACAGCCTGGGGATGCCAGTTCAAAGCATCACAGGTCAGTATATTATTAAAACGATATGATTTAAAGTAAGAAAAATCAAAGTAGGGGAAACTATGGCGACGTGGTTTCTCTTATTTTTTCTTCTCATAATCTACTAAAAACGAAAGTACAAGATTTGGGTTATGATATAATGGAACTTTGCTATATTTGCATTAATATTAATTACAATCAAACTAATATATTATTTATGAGAAACATTAAGAATTTGGAGTACTTATTACGTGATATAAATATCATTCGAAAGAAATATGAAGAACGTGAAGCCAATGAAGATAACTTTAACCTCTTCACTATCTTACGAAAGGATTCTGACGAACGTTATCTTCATTCCCGTTTCATTTCTTCACTCCTGGATTTCAGAGGTCCTCACAAATTAGGTAATACTTTTCTTTCCTTGTTTTTAAATGTCGTTAGAAGTAAATTTGAACATGATGAAGGAAATATAGACATATGCCCTAATAATTCAATACGAAGTGAGTATAAGAACATTGACATATGCCTCATTAACAAATTGAAGCAACAAGCTGTCATTATTGAGAATAAAATATATAGTGGAGATTCAAATCACGAAGAAGAAGGACAGCTTGAAAGATATTATGGAACGCTGATAGAAGAGGATAAAATACCAAGAGACAATATTGAAGTTTATTATCTTACATTGGATAGACATGAACCTAGTGATGACAGTGTTGGAACTCTAAAGAAATTCCCGGAATTAAAAGATAAAGTGCAGTGTATATCCTATTCATTAGAAATACTTGACTGGCTTAAAAAGTGTGTAAAAGAAAGCTATAACAAACCATCTTTACGTGAATCAATAATCCAATATACTAAACTAATAGAAAATATGACAAACAACGATACAACTATAGACGAAAGAATAGAACTCATTGATATTATAGGCAATAATGATGATAATCTTCAAAGTGCCAAAATGCTGATTGATAATTTTAGACATGTCCAGTGGCATACTCTGTATAATTTTTGGAAGGAATTGAGGGAAGAACTCCAAAAACAGGGATATAATATTTTTCAACTAATTCAAAACAACGAAATAGATTTACTGGTTCATGGTGGTCCCATACAAAGAAAGATAGATCTTTGCCTGATAATCACAACTAGTAAAAAACTACCGATTTATATAAGTGCCAACTATGAAAATTGGTTATTTTGGGGAGTTTATGAAGATGAAGGTAGTGAGAAAATTCCTGAAATATACCACAATACTATAGAAGAACTTGTTAATAAAAGTAGCGAATACCAAAAAGAGGGGCATTGGATCTGCCAGAAATACTTATCCTGCAACGAAGATGAAAAGGTTGTATGTTCCGATTTTTCAAGAGAAGGCACATTCAAACTTATATCTCCGAAACATCGTAGCAAAATTATTGAATGTATCGTATCTGAGATCAATCAGTTTGTTATGGAACTTGAAAATATGATTTCTAATTCAGAAGAGAAATTCACAAATGAGTAAATCAGATTATATGCCATTTCAGATTAAAATATCCAAATAAAAAGCTCAGCCCTGAATATAAATATTATTTTCGTCTTTCCTCCCCTACCTCAAGAAAGAAGAGGAAGTGTCGGGAATAGAGCGGGAAAAGGGGTGGAAAAGCCTATTTCACTTAACTTTTTCAATTCTAGTTATTCAGAAAATAGTAAAAAAATAGGTTTCTCAATTTCCCCTCCCCGCTTTCCCCGCCTTTTCCTTTTTGAGGGAGGGAAAGAAAAATAATAAATCAACTACTATCCTTGATATTTAATCTTATAACAAAGAGAAAAACTAAAATAATCGAGTCCTACTCACTCCTTTTCTCGTTCCTGCATATTAAAAAAGCAAGCAACCCAATTGTTCTAAATAAACAATATAAGAGTAGAACAAATGATAGAACATATCTAAGTTGCTTTTGATAAATAACCTATGAGAGAGGTTTACAAATTGGATTTTACTTGAATTCTCTATTGCCGACATGCTCCAGTCTTCTATTTGAATTCTATTTACTTTGTTTATTTCAAAGGAGATTGTATTTTTGCTAAACATTGAGATTTGTAATAAATATATATATAAATGGTTTCTATATACAATTCATTACTCATTCTGGGACGTGGGATAGGACAAGTGATGTTTCAGAATAATGCACTATCCGGATTATTAATGCTGACCGGAATATTTCTGGGTTCATGGCAAATGGGAATACTGGCTGTCTGTGGTAATATAGTAAGTACATTGACTGCGTATTTCTCCGGATATGAACGTAACGACATAAGAGAAGGATTATATGGATTTAACGGAACTTTAGTCGGTATTGCCTCCGGTGTCTTTATGAAATTATCGGTAGGAAGCTTAATTCTTTTGGTAATCACTTCGGCCTTCTCTACATGGATCGCTTATTTATTCAGCCGACAACGTTTACTTCCCGGATTTACCGCTCCTTTTATTCTTGCTGTATGGGGAATGCTCGGAGTCTGTACATGGTTCATACCTGATTTATTACTGGTCTCTGATACAATTACCGACACGACACAGAATATTGATTATTTCCAGGCTCTATGTTTGGGGATAGGTCAAGTGATGTTCCAGGGAAATACAATACTGGCTGGTCTGTTCTTCCTCGTAGGGATTCTTGTCAATTCTTTCCCAAATAGCCTTTATACAATATTGGGTACACTTCTTCCTATTCCTGTTGCTATCATATTGGGAATAGACACTGAAAGTATAAATGCAGGTTTAATGGGATATAATGGTGTGTTATGTGCTATAGCCTTGGGAGGAACTGATTGGAAAAGTTGTATATGGGCAATGGGAGCTGTTATATTGTCTACCATATTACAGATTATCGGAATAAAATTAGGGATAACGACTTTAACCGCTCCCTTTGTTGTATTTGTATGGATCGTGATAATGATACAGAGAATGATAAGGAAGTAGAAAAAACTACGGACAGTAATAAACAAAATGAATATTGATTTATATACAATAGACTGGACTGCTATAGGATCGGTAGCAACTACAATCGCTTTGATAATTGCTTTCAGGTCCATAAATGCATCCAATAAACAGAATAGAGAAAATCGTAAACTTCAAATTTTGCTGATTCGTAAGGAACAAGAGCAAAAAAGGCTTGATGAAATGGTAAATAATATTCTAGAGATAATCCATTCTATAAAACCAATTGATGTTCTTGATTTCTCTTCAAAATGGATAGACAAGACATTTACGACAGAAGACAGACATAAGATCGACCATATGCAGAGCAAGATCAATTGAATAATATCCGGCTGAATATCCAACTAATAAAATTGAAAAACTACCCTACTGCGAATATCTTGCTCACTCGTCTAAATGCAATTAGGGAAATTTATGGACAATGGATAAGATGTATCAACCCACTACATGTATTCATAGAATCTGGAAATAAACTCAAGGCAGAAGAACGAGAAATGATTATTGCAGGTATAGTAAAGCAGATGGTAGAAACATGCCAAAGAATCAATCCTATATATAAATCTATAATATCTGATATTTATAAGCAAAACAACAAGGTAGAAGATATAGCCAGGGACGTGATGAACATTCTTGAATCGGAGATATCAAAACAAATTCAAGTCCTTAAACCGGAATTTGAAAAAGAATTATATGAGTTTGTAAAGAAAGAACAAGAAAGAATTGATCGTATTATTGATGCAAAGTAATATTTCCATTTTCAAAAAGACAGTAGTAAGTCAAAACTAAGATATTCAGTTCTTAGATTATTTAAGTGAAAGGTTAATAAGACAATAGATAGATTATAATGAAAGAAGATATTGAAATAATGATATTTGGAGGTAAATGTGAGAATTGGTAGATATCATATATGAATATCTTTACTTTCCAAAAAAGCGATGATAATCCATTGAGCACCATCGCCTAAACCTTAACAAATTGCATATGAAAGCTCTTTTAACAAAGAGTATATCATATTTAAGAGAGAGATTTTTTGTATTTAACGCCTACAAATACAAAAATTAATCGCTACATATAAAAAACAAATCCCTAAAAATAACACAATATAATGACAGTTTCCAGGTATATATAAATAAAAGCCCCTACCTCATTAATTAAGCCAGGGCAAGCTGATATTGTTTTAGGTTACACGAGCAAATTCAAGCTTGATATACATTTCATTTGGGTATATCAAATTTATATTGTTATTTAGCATATAAAGTAATTATTATCAAAAAGACTCATTATATATGGAAATAACAGATTCTAAAAGCAACCCAATAAAAGAGATGGAGGATTGGTGTAAAATACTGCCTCAAAAAAAGTGGGAAGTAGGACGAAGTGCATTTGAATTGGCCAAATTTATTATTGAGGGAGCCGGAATAACATATATATCTGACACAATCAATAAACTGCTCAATCAGGAAGTTAAATTAGAGCGGGCAATACCTGAATACAATGTAGATTTTGATAATTTAGGAAATGGACGTAAACATGATCTTGCTATATTTGGGAAAGTATTTGGAGGAAATACAGAGAGAAAAGTGTTTATTGGTATTGAAGCAAAAGTAGATGAGCCTTTTGATCGAACTGTTGAAGAAAGGTATATGGAAGGAATCAAGAAACTCCTGAATGAAAAAAACTCAAACCTTCCGGAAAGAATCCTAAACCTACTGAAACGCTACTATCCCCAAATAAGAAAGGAGCATTTCAAATTGAGATACCAGTTGCTATTTTCTCTTGCCGGCACTGTTGATTATGAAGCGGATATTCACATATTTATGGTTCTTGTTTTCAAATCAAAATCATATAACACAAAGAAAGGAATATCAAATTTGAAAGACTATCAGGTGTTTATGGATAGCATCAATGCACTGTTTTTATCTACACAGGAAAATAGTTATAAAGCCATTGTAAAAAACAAAGCAGGAGTAGAAAAAGAGGTGTATTCAATATATAAGATAATAGACAAAGTCATAACATAAAATATATATTTCCACCTGTAATAGTACTGAAATTCTTATATATGAAGAAATAATACTCAAAATAAGAGCGTTACATTGAACAAAAAGCTTTATCTTTGCAACGTCTGACCGGAGAAATGGTCAGATATATAGAAAGCGTTTTTGCTTTATCCTAAAATCGAAATCGCCAATTTCAAAGTAGGAGGATAGAGACAATGTAACGCTCATTCTGTTTTGCATATGTGCCTGATACAGTCAATGTTGTATCTTTTACATAACATTATAGCGTGAGTATTGTTTCTTCATATTCATTCCTACTAAGCGTTTGGCGATGCTTGATTTTGATGAATAGCAGAACAAGTCCTCACGCTTTTCTTATATGGTCAAATTAATGCTGACTTCGAGGGGCTTATAGGTACATAAAATTTTATTATGCTAATAGAAACGTTATTAATGACAGGCTCTCTAGCAGTTAGCTACAAAGTTGGAAAGGTTCTTGCCAGAGCATTAGGCAGATATCCGAGCAAAGAAATAGAAAAGAAAAGAGATTCTCTCCAATCAAAATTAGACATAATGATAGACTTTTACAAAAGTGAAGATATAACAATGAGATCTTTACTTAATGAACTTAACGAAGAGTTAAGTGAAGTTGTTTCAGAAAAAGATTATCTCAAAGTGGAAGTCAAAGTTGAAAAGTATTGGGATATTTACAAAAAAAAGGTTGGATAAAAGACATGAAGATATAACAGAGTGGTACTTATTTTGATTTTTAAGAATCATAACGTTAATGTTTTATGAAGCAAAAAATAGAAAAATGTCTGTTTATCATTAGCCAACTAATGAATGGTGGAAAATCTTTGAAAGAACTGAACGAGCGATGGTCTTCTTCCGAATATTTCGACAAAAAAATTACACCTAAATCATTCGGTAGATATAAAAATGAAATTGCCGAGATTTTCAAAATAGACATAGACTATAATAAAACGCAACTTTGTTATGAGATATACGATGTGGAAAGCATAAAAAAAAATAAACTGTATTCTTATTTGCTGTCAGCATATCATGTCCATAATTTATCTTTGCTATCCATGAAACACAAGGATAAAATTCTTTTGCCAAAACCTCCGGATGGAGCTAAATACTTGTCTATTGTATTGGAAGCTATAGATCGGAAACAGAAAATGATGCTTCACAAAAAGACTACCTCATATACGATAACTCCATGTTTCTTGAAAGTATGGGATAATCGTTGGTATTTGATTGCTCATATTGAAAAAGAAGAAGATGCTACATTTATAAGTTTGGATACGGTTGACGATTTGGAGCTGATTGATAAATATTATAATGAAAAGCCTGACTGTTTTTATGAACAAATAGAAAATAATCATAGTCAGGAAGAGCGGATTATAGTGCAATATTCTTCTTCTCTTATTGATAGGATTATAAAATTCCCTTTTCATCCTTCGCAAAAGAATATAGGTGAAGGTGTTTTCTGTTATGAAATAGCTTTAACAGAAGAATTTTACAGTAATTTGTTGGCGTTAGGAGAAAACTTTGAGGTTTTGTCCCCTCCATATGCAAGGATAGAGGTTAGGCGTATTGCTAAAATGATTTATAATAAACATCAAACTTAATTTCTTAGCCAATAGGACAATTTCTGTCTTATCGATTGTTTTTCTTTGTGGCATAAATTTAAAATTTGTACTTATGAAAATTCTAGATGAAGATTTGAAATTCCTTTCATCATGCCCCAATGATGACTTGAGAGTACTTACAGATTATTTGACAACAGATAAAGACGGCAAGTATCGCTGGTGTGAAGAACTTACTAAATCACAGGTATATCAAGACTGTTATCCTGATAAATTGCCTATGATGTGGAGTGATATAGCTCATGAGTTACAGAAGTTTGGAGGAAATACGATTTTAAACGCTGTGCGTGGGCATGGTATTCCTTATCATGAAATACTGATAGATGTGTGTAAACACATGAAAGTTAATTTCAACAAGAATGCAACAATAGAGTTGATAGAAGATTCTTTGTTGCGCACAGTTGCAGAAAAAGCTATTGAAGGAATGTCTATGGAAGACATGGAAGATTTAATAAAATCAGCAAATATAAAAACGGCAAGTTATTCAAAAGAGGCAATGGTTACAGCATTGCAGATAGCAATACGCATGGGAGGCTTTGCTTCATATAAGATAGCTGTAATCGTAGCGAATGGAGTTTGTCGGGCCTTACTAGGACGTGGGTTATCATTAGCAATGAACGCTGGTCTTACGAGATATATGGCTGTTTTTGCAGGACCAATAGGGTGGCTTGTTACTGCCATTTGGACAGCAGCGGATTTGGCAGGACCTGCTTATCGAGTAACGATTCCTTGTTGTATTCAAATTGCTTTTATGAGAAAAATGTATTGTTTAACAATAGAGGAAAAGCGCGAAATACTGCAACTACCTCTTTTATAAGATAAAAAGTAATTTTCAGCCTCAACTAAACAGTAAATTTCCTTAGTTAGATATTAATTTTTCTTTCTAACTAGGGAAATTGTCTTATTGGAGAGAAAATAAATCAAGACCTTCTAGAATACATAGAAAATCAGTGTAAGAATATAAATTGCACAATATATGGACTTTAATTTTAAAATACGACTGTTAGGTTTCTACAATGAAGAAAACCAGCGCATGGATGAGGAGAAATTTAAAAAAGAAGAAGCTAAGCTTCTTGCAGAATTATTAGATAAAAGTTTCTCTGAAATTGATTCTGATGGGGATACATCTTTTGTTACTGCATTGAAGGGAAATGGAGTTTTTATATTTCGGGATGCAAAATACAATTTGTATGCCTATTATCCTCATAAACACCTTGCTAAAATAACTGAAGTTCGCTATAATAAAAAAGTAATTAATGAAGTTGATTTAAATTATAAAGAGTGGTTTGTACCTGGTCATCCATTTGTCATAAAATCAACATCTACAAATGTAGTAAATTTTTATAGTTTGACAAAAGAATGGACTTCATTTGGTATAGATAAAAATTCTGTATACAAATCATGGAATGACTATTTCATAAAATTAGGGAAATCGACTTACGCAATAGACTACCAAGAACCTATTGACATTGCAGAATTGAGAAAACTCATATTGCACAAATGGGTTTGTTTGGATGAACGTGATATGCAAAGCGAATGTGGAGATTGCGATGGTTGGGATTATAGTGGCTGCGATATGGACAGATGTAGAGAGGATTGTGATGGCTGTGGAGGGAGAAGATATAAATGTAATAATAGCTGTTTCAATATTCGAAATAGAGTAGCTGTTGTAATTTGTTATCGTTCTGAAGTTGTCAAACAAGACTTAAGCGAAGGTTTCAAAATTTTATATGAGATAGAAAAGCCGCATTCAATTGCAGCAGATAATTTGTGGAAACAGTATCAAGGTTTATTAAAATCTTTATTGGAAGATTGCAAATTTATACAACGTCATCTCGGAAACATAGAAATAATGGACGGATTTATGCAGCAATATTCATCAGCTTCTTGGCTTCAAGCTAAAAGACATGAAAAAAATCCTACCATTGAAATAAAATGCCGTTTTTCCGGCGTGAAAGTCGATTCATATCTTATTTCAGAAAAGGGCATTTCTATTAGAATAAAATATGATGGTTTCCTGTTTTGGCGGAAAAGATATGAAATATTATCTTTTAAGGGATATGATTATTATTCAGACTCATTTGTAAAGAAAGAATTTAAACTGGAAGAATCTAAGAATGAAAGGAGAATAGAGCAATTAATTAATAAACAAAAATCCGGTCAACTTAGATGCCTTAGGTTAACAAAGGGAAGAGAAGATTATTGGAACTATACCTTTGAATGAGTTGTATACTTTTTAAGAATGACTAAAAACTATTTCGCTTAAATTGGCACTGTTCATAATTTTGTATAAATAGAAAACTACAGGATTCGGGTTTTATACTTGAATCCTGTCTTTAAATATAGTAATAAGTTGGTTAAATATCAATGCTTAATTCCAAATAGATGGCACTGTCCACAATTTTGTGTAAATAGCAAACTACAGGATTCGGGTTTTATACTTGAATCCTGTTTTCAAATATAGTAATAAATTGGTTAAATATCAATGCCCAATTCCAAATAGGTTGGTACCATTTCTTTTCGATTTCGTTAATGGCCAGATAGACAGATTTTTTCAGTGCATCATCATTTGGAAATGATAGCTTATTTTTGGTGTACTTTCTAATTTTCCCATTCAGATTTTCAATAAGATTAGTGGTATAGATAATCTTTCTAATCTCGACGGGGAAATCAAAGAACACGGTCAGTTCTACACAGTTCTTCCCAATTATTTCTCCATGAGTGTATCGCATATAGATTAAAAAGAGTTCTTTCAATAAAAAATTATAGCATTAATTCTTATACTCTCCAATAAGAGCTAATAAAAAAGCGACTGCAATAATCTTTATTTTAAATGGCAAACGTGCTAGGAGTCAAATCTTAAGCACGTTTTTTATTTCCCTCTCCCAAATCGCTAAAACGCTATTCCCAACCCCTCAAAACCTAATATCTGAATTAAATTGCATATTATATCTATGTTCAAAGAATATTTAAAAAGAATATTAGGATCTGAACGGGGTTCGGGTTCTAATCGTCAGGTTTATGCTACACCTGATGTCATCGAAAAAAGTAGCATACCGTCTAAACCTATTCCTTCCAAATACGAGAAAGACATAGAAGCTCTCAAAGAAAAGTATGGTAAGGAGCTTTTCTCTTCTACCGGACTCTGCATTATCAGTATGACTTTACAGGATGCTTTGTCTATCATGCCAAGAGAAAGAAGAAGGATTGACGCATACAGAGGATTGGCGTCATATCTGGAAAAGAACTGGGGAATTGAGCTGAAGATTACATCACAAAAGACGAAGGAGGAAGAGAGGTGAATAAAAGAATTATCTACCGGAAACAGGATAATAAACCGTTCCATCCAAAGTTTTCCCAATTACCAATAAAGGACCTGGCCATCTTAAACTTCACCACTGAAAACGAGGTAAGGAGCTTTTATATGGGGGAACTGGAATGGATACCTTATAGCGTAGTTGAATTAATGCTCGATACAAGAATACAAGCTCGTAATCTGAGCATACACAAGATTAGCAGCAATGAAGAGGCCCTTTACATCCTGTACCAATATTTCACGGAGATTCCTATAGCCGACAATCCCAGGTTTCTACATATTACAGTAGCAGCAGATATTCTGAATCTGACGGAACAACATATAATAAGAAAGGCGAAAGAGGAGAACGGGTTATACGCTGATCAGAACGAAGAAAACTACTTCATTGATTCACAGTGGCTGATTGAAACCTATAATGATACAATAAGGGATCTGGGGATTGAAGCGGATATAAGACTGGCGAACAATGGAAAAGGACAAGTTGAACTAACCATAAAAAGAAAATTATGAAAAAGAAAATATTTATCGTATCAAAAATATATGATACAGAAAAAATGACAGACGAGGATATCAGAATAGCAGTACAGGCAGACATAAACAGGCTGATCAAAAGAGAAGGAGTAGTTGAATTCGAGATAATCAGGCAGGCGAAGGAAATCGACTTTGTTTTTCACAGGGGGCTTGAATATCCCGATAATAAGCTGCAACAGGGATTAATGGCTGACGCAGACGGTTACCTGGTATGCGGAATTGGTCTGGATGGATTCAGACTGCCCAAGATGTGGGGAGAAGTACCTTTCGGGTGTTCATACTTTTTTGAACAGGCAGTATTTAAAGAGTCCTACAAAGAAAGTGCAGTAGAGCTCGGAGCCAGCCTGATAAAGAATTTGGAGCTGGAAGTTGGAAAAGAAGCTTTAGTCTTGAATTTGAAGTGGGGATAAGTAAGGGACTATCCATCTGATTGTGTAAATAGAAAACTACGGGATTTTTCTCGTAG
>ENA-OROH01003252-OROH01003252.1-human-gut-metagenome-genome-assembly--contig:-NODE-3252-length-10998-cov-5.299918_pt1 | contig 10998 bp, 6 predicted proteins | sample MGYA00242125_ERZ509042 | MGnify/ENA primary metagenome ERZ509042 (study PRJEB26280, sample SAMEA2338738) | human gut metagenome | biome: human gut; feature: human-associated habitat; material: faeces... | reverse complement strand
ATGGGGCGGCGCAGGCGAAGCCGCCGCACCCCGCCCAGGGCAGCAAACAGCAGAACCACGCCGCCGATGGCAATCAATGTCAACACAACCAGCCAGTATTTGCGGTAGACTATGGTATCGCGCTTGACGTACAGATACAGCGTGATAGCGGCGATGACTGCAGCCGAAATACCGCAGCCCGCACGCCAAGGGTAGTCCTGCAGATGGTCCAGCACCTTGATGGTGGCCAGCACCAGCAGGAACACCAGCATGTAATACCAGCGGCGGTACGGCTCGCTGGTGAACATGACGAACAGACTGTTGCTGACCGGGCTGGCTGCTACAAGGAACAGCCCCACCAGCAGCACATGCAGCCAGTCCCACTTCCAGCGCAGCAGATAAGCCAGAACCAGGCAGACGCCTACCAAGGGCAGGTACGCCGCGATGGAATACCAGTTATCATGCACCACAGCGGAAAAATTGAACATATTCTCCGCCGGGAAAAAGAGCGCCCGCAACATTTGCAGGTAATTGGGCCAGTCAAAGGTCAGTTGGCTCAAGCTGATGTGATCCGATACGCGGGGATTATTGAGCACCGCCGCAATGGAGGGGATGAACAGTACCCCCGCCATGCCGACGCCCAGACAGCCTTCCAGGATGCAGGCCGGAATTTTGCGGGCATTTTTGCGCAGATCCGCCCCGGGGCGTGCGTCCTCGCCGCCAAAAAGATACCGCGTAATATAGTAAAACACCAGGAAAAAAACTTCCCCGATAAAGAAGTAATAGTTGACCAGCGCGTTGATGGTAACGGCAAACAGGAACGGAGCTTTTTTGCCCTCCTGCATGCGTTTGTCCAGCCCCAGCATCAAAAGCGGGAACAGGGCAATCACATCATGGAAGTGATAGAACACCACGTTGATGCAGGAAAAACCGGAAAATGCATACAACACACTGCCAAGCAGGGCGCTTTTCTCGCTGGCACTGCGGCGGAAGTAGGCAAACGAGGTCAGCCCGGCAACAGCATATTTGAGCATATAGATCCAGCCGACCAGATAGGGAAACGCGCTGGCGGGGAAGAGAAAGCTCAGCCAGAAAAACGGGCTGCCAAGGGTGTAAAAGCTGAACGAGGATACAAAGTCCGAACCAATATCAATGCGCCAGTTCCACAGCACCTCGCCGCTTTTGATGGCGTTGTTGCACAGCATGTTGTAGGAGAGCTGTTCTGCGTCAAAATCCGCCGCAACCAACAGCAGGCCGCCGTCCCGTATCATGTAGGGCAGCAGTGCAGCCGCGGCAATGGCAAAGTTCAGCACAAAAGCCAGCAGCAGCCACCGGCGCGGGAAACGGTTTTGCAGTGTTTGTTTCATGTAGCAGCCTCGCGGCATCAGCCCTGACCGTTAGAAAGTTCGATCCCGCGGGTGGGCATGTTTGCCATATTGTTCAGGGTAGAGTTGTATTTTTCACCCAGGGATTCCATAGCCCAGTCAGTGCAGTCCATAAAGGTATTGTCAAAAATATCATTCATGAACGCATCTTCGCCCATAAACACCCCGGCGTAATGCCCGCCGGAAATGGTGTTGCGGGCAATGATGTTCTCATAGCAGGGGGTAAAATCCAGGCCCTGCACGGCTTCGTCCGCGTTCAGGTCAGTGCTGAGCTCAATACCAAAGAAGTGGAAGGTATCGCTGGCACCCCGGTTGTTGTCAATGATCTGGTTGCACAGAATGGTGTTGCTGAACGCTGAGCGCACAGCCTTGATGCCGGAACCGTAATTGTCCCGCACAATGTTGCCGTAAATGGTGTTGTAGGCGGTGTTATCCAGCGAGATGCCGGGCAGCATGGCGGGGGAGGAACCATCCGCCATGCGGCCCTGATCCAGAATAAAGTCAGCTTCCAGATCCTCATCACTCATGCGGTTGCGGCCGCCGTTCTGGCGGATCTCACATCCGGTAATGTAGTTGCCGAAGGAGCCGTAATCCAGGCACATGCCCTCTTTTTCGTTCTTGTAGATCGTGTTCTCTACATAATAGTTCAGGTAGCCGCTTTCCGAATAAATGCCGGAGGAATGGTTCTGCGCAACCGTGTTGCCGCGCACAACCAGCTGATGGGGAGACTGTAAAATATCGTACAGCATTTCATCCGGGAACGGATTGTAGGCGGTCTCAATGTCCTCAATGGGCATGGAGCAGAACACCAGCCCGGCGGTCAGGTTGCGGGCACCAGAGTTATTTTCAATGCGGTTGCCCTCGATCACGCCATTGCTGATCTCGCCGTTCAGGAAGATGGCACCATTCTGGTTTTCATGGATGCTGTTATTGACCAGTGCAAAGCCGGTGTTCTCCCCCATAACGCAAAGGCCCTTGAGGGAAACATTGCTGATGTCAAGGTCAGCCAGATAGAAACTGCTGGAATTCTTGACATACACACCGTAATTGCACCCGCCGTTGATGACAAAGCCGGTCACGGCGGTATTTTCCGCCTGGTCCAGAACAATGGCTTTGTCCAGCGTTTCATTGCCGGGGGTCAGCACTGCGCCGTTGCCGTGCAGGATCGTACCAGTGGGTACCACCAGGGTGGCATCCATCACCAGAGCAGGGGAGATGACCTCCACCGTGCTGCCGGGGTTGGCTGCCAGAAAGTCATTCAGTTCTGCCAGGCTGGAACCGGTAAAATTCACAGCCTGGGCGGTTTCGGCGGTGGCCAGGGGGGCCAGCCGGGTCATGACAGAGTTGTACAGGTTTTTCCAGTTGGCCTCCGGGGTATCAAAGGTGGCAGGGTCAATACCGAGGGTCTGAATGCGCTGGATGACCTGCAAAGGGGCAATCAGGCTTTCGGTGTCAGACTGGGTCATCCGCTCCAAAGCGGGCAGGGCATAGCGCTCGGTCAGGCTCTGGCTGTCGGTATCCAGCAGGGAAACATATTCCTCTGCGCCGGGATCCGCAAAATCCACAACCTGCCCGGTACCGGCCAGCACGCAGCTGATGGGATCCGGCTCAGCGGTAGCCTGTGGTTCTGCGCTGGGGGCCAGGCTGAAAATCACATGCGGGGCAGGGGTCAGCTTGACCCCGACCACGCCGATCACGGTGGCAGCAGCAATGCCCGCAATGGTAAGAACAAACGAATTTGCCTTTTTTTTGGCCATAAGTGTAAGATTCCTTTCCAGGGAAAACCGGGGATAGGCCCGGTAAAATTATTTGTCCAGGTTCAGATACTTTTTCCAGAAGTCCAGACTGCGCACTTCGCCGCAGCGCTCGCGGTAGCTCTGGGCGGCAGCGTCAAACTGGGCGTCGATCTCCTTCATGCAGGCTTTCATCTCGCGCACGCAGCGGCTGTATTCTTCCTTGCTGCGCTCGGTCACAAAGCCTTTTTGGGAGTTGGAATCATAGTTCAGCACCTTCTGTACGCGGTAAGCATTGTAGGCGGTCATGTGCATCATGCTCACAACGGTGTTTTCGCGGGTGGGGGGCACCAGCCAGCCGTTGCGGGTCAGCTTGACCTTGAGGTTTTTCAGCTTGCCCTTGTTTTTTTCTTCCTCTTTGGTGGCGTACAGGTAGCGGGAATAATCAAACGGAACATCCAGCTGGTCCACCGGCTGGGCCTTGTAGCCATATGCCATAATCTCTTTGTGCAGGGCTTCGGCATCGGTCTGTTCCAGCCAGTCAATGCCTTTCAAAAAGTCGCGCACGCCGCGGATCAGCAGGTCAGCATTCTTATAGCGGTAGCGGTTCACTTCGCCCATCACCTGGCTGCGCAGGTCGGCTTTCAGGGCGTTGGCATCATAGCCGGGGCAGTGCATGCTGTTGTCAATGCACTGGTTGCGCAGGATGTAGTAGTACATCGAGGAAGAATACTTGCTCTCAAACGGCTCATGCCATACGCAGATGCCGTTCAGGGTGACCAGGCGTTTGCAGTTGCGTAGGCCGTATTCAATGTCATCGCCGCGGATAAAGATGGGCATGGGCAGGTTGTCCGGCCGCACAACGGCAATGGGGATGCAGCAGTACCACCAGGCGTTATACTCATGGCGTTCTTCCAGCTCATTGGCAACGCACAGGTCAACCTTGGTCAGATCAAAGTTGGCTTTGTGGCTGATTAACTGGCCCTGGTTCCAGGCGGCGCCGTTTTCTACCTGAATGTTAGGGCGGTCCAGCCGCAGCATGGCACCGCCGACAAATACATCCGCATATTCCGGCTTGCGCAGGCTCAGCAGGGTGTAGGTGCGCAGCAGCACATCGGTATCCAGCACAATGTCATCATCCATGACCAGTACATGGGTAACGCCTGCGCCATTTTCGTTGGCTTTCAGGATCTCGATCATGCCGCGGGTAAAGCCGCCGGCACCGCCCACATTGGCGTTGGGCACAACATGCACGGTATCGCTGTTCAGCTTATCGTAATCCAGCGTCTGGCCGTTATCGGAAACAAACACTTCCAGGTGGTTGTGCAGCGGGCTGGCGGCGTTTTCCAAAATATCGCTGCGCATGCGGGCGATGTTGCCCATAACGAACGGCTCCCGGCGGAAGGTGCAGATATCCACGCCGATTTTGACGGGCTGCACATCCTTTTCAGCGGCATCGCACTCATAAGCGCCGCCGCAATAGGCGGCATTGCCGCTCAGGGCCTGCAGCTCAAAAAACAGCATGCCGTCAGCGCCCTTGGGAAAATCGAAGCAGAATTCCTGCACGGAATCCGCCTGCACTACTTTTTCGGCCAGCACGGCGCGCACGCTCTGGCTGTTGATGAAATGGCGGCTGCACAGCACAACGCGCAGCTTGCCGCTCAGTTTCAGCCGCAGCGAAAAATTCTGCGCGGCGGTGTAGCGGCGCCATTTGTCTGCACTGACGCTGTTAAAGTAGGTATCAAAGCAGACGCGTTCGCCCTGCTCAATGCGCAGGATATCCCCCTCATCGCGGAAGCTGGGGGCTTTCATACGGTAATACAGTCGGTCCTCGGTGCATATGCCCACGCGGGGCCAAAGCAGCTTTTGCAGCAGCATACGGTATACTCCTTTCACTTTTTGCCTTATCATATCCGGCAAAGTATTCAAGTATCCGGCACAGCATTATAAAATGCCGCCGTTGGATTGTTTTCCGCGCGCCCATGCGCTCAATGTGCGGTAGGGCAGGTAACGCCCGGCCCGCAGCAGACGGGTGTTTTTGTTGGTCATCATGGCAGCGATGTGTGGGTAAGTCTGGCACAGCATCTCGTCATACCGGCGCAGGGCCAGGCCGGTTTCACGGTCGGGGGGAAAGCGCAGGTACAGCTCAATCAGGTACTGCGCCACATCCCGCGCCCGCTGCACCAGCAGCAGGTCCCGCCCGGCGGGGGCAGGCTGTGCGGCCAGAGGTTCGGCAGCATCCAACAGAATGCGCGCTACGCGGATGTAATCCTGCGTGTGGGCGCGGTAGCTGGCCATGCTCACGCTCTGGCCATCCCGCCCCAGGCGGTACTGGTACAGAACCACCGGCACAAAGCAGATGGTCTGCGCCGCAGCCATGCCAACAAACGTATAGCCCATATCCGTGTAGCTGCAATGCTCCGGCATGGAGCGCCATGCGGCGCGCAGAGTTTTGGTGCAGAAGGTCAGCGCGTGCATCTCCATGCACAAATCAGGTGTGGCCTGCTGCACTTCACCCACAGCATACACACGGTTTGTATCAAATTTGCAGCAGACATCAAAGGCCTTTCCACTGCCGTTTTCCTGCACGGTGCGGTAGTTGGTGTATACCGCATCCGCCGTGCAGTTTTGCAGGCGGCGCAAAAGGGTCTGCAAAGCATTGGTGTCAAACCAGTCATCGCAGTCCAGCGTGCGAAAGTAGCGCCCGGAGGCCAGCTCTACCGCGGTATTCAGCGTGGAGCCGTACCCGCCGTTCACCTTGCTCACCAGCCGGAAACTGCCGGGGTGTGCCTGCACAAAGGCCTGCGCCAGCGCGGCGGTGCCATCGGTGGAGCCATCATCAATAATGATCACATCCAGCAGCGCCTGCAGGCTTTCATCCGCCACCAGGCAGGATTCAAGCGCTTTTTGCAGTGTGGCAGCGCCGTTATAGGCGGCAACCGAAACCGTCAGCAGCTTTTCCATCAGGTTTCACCGGCCTCCATAGCGCGCACATAGTCCGCGCAGACTTCACGCGATGGCCCATCCCCGCGCAGAACACCGTGATCCAGCCAGATGGAGCGCTGGCACAGCTGCTGCACCTGGTTGATATCATGGCTGACGAACAGCAGCGTGGTGCCGTTGGAAAGCATCTCTTCCATGCGGCGGTGGCATTTCTGCTGGAACATAAAGTCGCCAACGGCCAGCACTTCGTCACAAACCAGAATGTCGGCCTGTACTTCAGTGGCAATGGAAAAGCCCAAACGAGCGATCATGCCGCTGGAAAAGTTTTTGACCGTAACATCCACAAAATCTTTCAGCTCCGAAAATTCAATGATGCGGTCAAAATGCTCCATCATATAGTCCCGGTCGTGGCCAAGCACCGCGCCGTTCAGGAAAATGTTTTCCCGCGCGGTCAGATCCATGTCAAAACCGGCGCCCAGCTCGATCATGGGGGCAATTTCGCCGTTGACGGCAACGCTGCCGCCGGAGGGGTACATCACGCCGGAAATCACTTTCAGCATGGTGCTTTTGCCGCTGCCGTTGCGCCCGATCAGCGCCAGGGATTCGCCGCGCTTCATGCTGAAAGAAACATGTTTCAGTGCGTAAAATTCGTTAAAAAACAGCTTGTGGGTCAGCAGTTTTACGGTGTATTCTTTCAGGGTCTCAGTTTTTTCCTGCGCAAGGTTAAAGCGCATGGAAACGTCATTGACTTTAATAATCTCGTCCATACGTTACCTCACGTCAGATATACAGGATAAAGTTCTTTTGCAGCTTGCGGAACACCAACAGGCCAATAGCCATAGAGGCAACGGCGCAAAAAATGCAGGCAATCCAGGTGTTGGGGCCGGGAATGTTGCCGTACATCATCAGGTTGCGGAACAGGTTGATGTAGTGGTACAGCGGGTTCAGCTTCATCAGTTTCTGCAGGGTTTCCGGCAGGGCGGTGATGGGGTAGAACAGCGGGGTGGCGTACATCCAACCCATGGTAAGGATACTGTACAGGTGCATCATATCACGGAAATACACCGCCAGCGCGGAAAGCAACAGCCCCAGCCCGCAGCTGAAAAAGAAGAGCAGCACCAGCGGCAGCCAGCTCAAAAAGATGGTCCAATAGAAGGTGGCACGGGTAAAGATCATGACCAGCAGAACCGCACCAAAGCTGAACAGCATGGTGACAAAGCGGGAAACCGCCTGGCTGATGGGAAAGATGAACTTGGGAATGTACACCTTTTTGATCAGCGGGGCGTTCTGGATAACAGAAGTCAGGCCCATGCTGGTGGTCTCATTGAAAAAGGTAAACAGGGTGTTGCCGCAGATCAGGTAAAGCGGGAAATTTGGGATATCGTTGCGGAACATGTACGAAAAGATGATGCTTTGCAGCAGCATCATCAGCAGCGGGTTCAAAATGCTCCAGATGTAACCCAGAAAGCTGCGGCGGTATTTGACTTTCAGATCGCGGCTGACAAGTTCATGGATCAGCGGTTGGTATTTTTTCAGGTGGGTCCAGGCGCGCTGCGCGGAGACCTGCATTGTTTCGGCCATGTTTGGCTCCCTCCAGATTTATGGCCCGCATAAAACGTCAGAACGCTGTTTTGTGCGGCACTTGTATCAACACCCCGCGCGGCAGCCGCCGCCAGGGCACAGTTTCTACTATTATACAATAAAAGACATTAAAATGCAATTCGAACCGGGCGGCAAAAAATCATGGGTGTGCGATGTTTTTTGCCGCCCGGTACCGCCCTTTTTGTGCAACAGTGAAAAGGAACGCAAAATATGAGCGCAGTTTGTGTAAAAATCGTTGAAACCGGGACGAAAATACGGTACAATAAATATGACATAACAAACTCTGCGGCGGGCCATGACCTGGTTTTGCCCGTGGGGCCAGAAAAGAGAGGTAGATGTTATGGAACATTTTAACCCCCTGCTCCTGCATAACGACAGCCCGGCTAAATTTATTACGATTGGTGAGGTCATGCTGCGCCTGACCCCGCCGAACTATGAAAAGATCCGTATGGCTTCCAACTTTGAAGCCAGCTATGGAGGCAGCGAGGCCAACATTGCCCTGGCTCTTGCCAACCTGGGTGTGGACAGCACGTTTTTCAGCGTGGTGCCCAACAACTCTTTGGGCAAAAGTGCGGTGCGCTGGCTGCGCTCCAATGATGTGCACTGCACCCCGATGATCCTTTCCACCCCGGAGGAAACCCCGACCCACCGTCTGGGCACCTATTACCTGGAAACCGGTTACGGCATCCGCCCCAGCAAGGTTACTTACGACCGCAAGCACTCCGCTTTTACTGAGTATGACCTTTCCAAAGTGGATCTGGACGCCCTGCTGGACGGCTTTGACTGGCTGCATCTTTCCGGCATTACCCCGGCTTTGGGCCAGAACTGCGCCGATTTTGTGATGGCCTGCCTGAAAAAAGCCAAGGAAAAGGGCTTGACCGTCAGCTTTGACGGCAACTTCCGCTCCACCCTGTGGACTTGGGAAGAAGCCCGTGACTACTGCACCAAGTGCCTGCCCTATGTGGATGTTCTGTTTGGCATTGAGCCTTACCACCTGTGGAAAGACGATGCCGACCACGCCCAGGGCGACTGGAAAGACGGCGTGCCCCTACAGCCCAGCTATGAACAGCAGGATGAGATCTTCCAGCGCTTTGTGGAGCGTTACCCTAACATCAAGTGCATTGCCCGCCATGTGCGTTATGCCCATTCCGGCTCCGAGAACAGCCTGAAAGCCTTTATGTGGTATGAGGACCATACCTTTGAAAGCAAGCTGTTTACCTTTAATATTTTGGACCGTGTAGGCGGCGGCGATGCATTTGCCAGCGGCCTGATTTACGCCATGCTGCACAACTACAAGCCGATGGATATGGTCAACTTTGCGGTGGCAAGCTCCGCCATCAAGCACACCATCCATGGCGATGCCAACATCACCGATGATGTTTCCACCATCCGCAACCTGATGAACATGAATTACGATATCAAGCGCTGAGAATAAGTTTGTTTTCAGCAGTGCCCCAAAACGGTGCAGCAGGCTGCGGCTTTGCTGCACCGTTTTTGTATGGGGGTAAGATTGGTTTAGAACCGTTTAAGAATGTACAAACCTTGCATCCCGTGTTATAATAATGCTGGATCAGTAAATGAAAAAGGTGGGTAGATTATGGAACAAAACACCGTTCAAAAACCGGATTGCGCCGCCATTACGGCGCAGGCACGCCAGGCAGCGGAAGAACTGCTGGCGGCTGCACACCTGCGCGCCGGGGATATTTTTGTGGTCGGCTGCTCTTCCAGCGAGATCGTTGGCGGACATATTGGCAAGGACAGCAGCATGGAAGCCGCCGCGGCTGTGCTGGCGGGTATTCTGCCGGTGCTCAAAGCGCAGGGTGTCTATCTGGCGGCCCAGTGCTGCGAACACCTGAATCGCGCCATTGTCATCGAGCAGGAAGCTGCCGAAAAGTATGGTTATGAACAGGTGAACGCTGTGCCGCAGCCCCATGCGGGAGGCAGCTGGGCAACCAACTGCTGGCAGGCGTTTGAACATCCGGTTCTGGTGGAGGAAGTGCGCGCCGCTGCCGGAATTGATATCGGCGGTACGCTGATTGGTATGCACTTAAAGCGTGTGGCCGTGCCGGTGCGCCTGACCATCAAGCAGATCGGCGCTGCGCCCATCATCTGCGCCCGCACCCGCCCCAAATACATCGGCGGCAGCCGCGCCGTTTACCAGGAGATGTGAACCATGCTGACACAGGAACAACTGACAATGATGGCCGAAAATGTGGCCCGCATCCGTGAAAATATGGCTGCCGCTGCGCGTGAAGCCGGCCGCGACCCGGCAGATATTCTGCTGTGCGCCGCCTGCAAGACCCGCACCGTGGAAGAGGTGATTGCCAGCGCCGTTCTGCCCATTGACCTGTTTGGCGAAAACCATGTGCAGGAACTGGTGGAAAAGACCGATGCCAACGCTTATTGCGGTAAGCCGGGGCATTTTATCGGCCATTTGCAGACCAACAAGGTCAACAAAGTGGTGGGCCGTGCTGCTTTGATTGAAAGCGTGGACAGCGAGCACCTGCTGCAAAAGGTGGAGCGCGCCGCTGCCGCCGCAAACCTGACCCAGGAAATTTTGATCGAGATCAACATCGGCGGGGAAGAGAGCAAGTCTGGTGTTTCTGCCGAAAGCCTGTGGCCCCTGCTGGATATGGCAGCCGCACAGCCGCATATCCGCCTGCGCGGCCTGATGGCCATCCCACCGGCAGCTGCAACCCCGGATGAGACCCGCGCGTTCTTTGCCCAAATGCGGGAACTGCTGGCAAAAGCTGCTGACCGCCATTATGAGAACGCCAAAATGGATATCCTTTCCATGGGCATGAGCGGGGATTACCCCGATGCCATCCGCGAGGGTGCCACCATTGTGCGCATCGGCACCGCCATTTACGGCGCACGCGATTACAGCAAAAAAGCATAAGGCATTCCAGGAACCCATACCTGCACGTTGACAGCTGCAAGGTGAATAGGTAAAGCAACAGCCCGGAACCACCGCAAATGCAGGCGGCAGTTCCGGGCTGTTTTGTTAAGCGGTGGTGGGGGCGTGGGCCACAAAAGTCTCCACCGGAGACTTTTGTGCGCGGCTTAGCCGTGCCGCCCTGTTCGACCCCCGTGACCATACCAAAAAAAGACCCCAAAAAGCTCTGCGCCTTTTGGGGTTTTATATCAGTGCCGGTGGTGGGGGTCGAACCCACACGGTGTCACCACCAACGGATTTTGAGTCCGTCTCGTCTGCCAATTCCAACACACCGGCTCATATGTTGCTTGTATAGTATACTACAGGCCTGTCAAAAAATCAAGATTTATTTTGCGTTGATTTTTACGGCAATACCGCATAATTCTAAGTGCCGATACGGCGAGCGAGGTGCGGCAGCTGC
>ENA-OROH01003231-OROH01003231.1-human-gut-metagenome-genome-assembly--contig:-NODE-3231-length-11076-cov-2.396969_pt1 | contig 11076 bp, 9 predicted proteins | sample MGYA00242125_ERZ509042 | MGnify/ENA primary metagenome ERZ509042 (study PRJEB26280, sample SAMEA2338738) | human gut metagenome | biome: human gut; feature: human-associated habitat; material: faeces... | reverse complement strand
CCCCCGGGCAAAAGTAAACTGCTACGGAGCCGACGATGTACGCGAAGGCGTCGCTATCATGTGGAAAGAAGACGTAGATGTTTCCATCACCGGTAACTCTACCAACCCTACCCGTTTCCAACACCCCGTTGCCGGAACTTACAAAAAAGAACGTGTACTGGCCGGTAAACCCTATTTTTCAGTAGCATCAGGCGGAGGTACGGGCCGTACCCTGCATCCCGACAATATGGCTGCAGGCCCTGCTTCCTACGGCATGACCGATACACTCGGACGGATGCACTCGGACGCACAGTTCGCCGGTTCATCTTCCGTACCTGCCCACGTAGAAATGATGGGATTCCTCGGTATGGGTAACAACCCGATGGTAGGAGCGACTGTAGCTGTTGCCGTTTCTGTTGCACAGGCACTGACCAAATAATCGGATCATCGTTATCCAGATACAAAAATCCTGCAGGTCCACTCCCGCAGGATTTTTTATAATTGTTTTAGATTACACACGAACAATAATATAAAAAAATGAAGCGTATAGTTTTTTTGGATTACGTGCGCGTATTCGCATGCTTTTTGGTTATAGTCGTTCATGCCAGTGAAAATTTCTATGGCGCCGCCGGTTCCACCGACATGGCAGGACCACAATCTTTTCTGGCCAATGAGTCCGATCGGTTGTGGGTGTCCATTTACGATGGTTTCTCACGTATGGCTGTTCCGTTATTCATCATCGTCTCCGCCTTTCTTCTTACACCGATGAAAGAAGAGTTGACCTCCTGGCAGTTCTACCGCCAGCGTTGCATCCGTATCCTGCCCCCGTTTCTTCTGTTCATGGTGTTATACAGTACCCTGCCCCTGCTGTGGGGACAAATAGATGCAGAAACATCGGTAAAGGATTTATCTCGAATACTACTCAACTTCCCGACACAGGCCGGACACCTGTGGTTTATGTATCCCCTGATCAGCCTTTATTTATTATTCCCGTCATATCTCCCTGGCTAAAAAAAGCTACAGCCAAAGAAGAACGTTTCTTCATCGGCCTGTTCCTGTTATCGACCTGCATGCCGTATCTCAACCGCTGGTGGGGAGAAGTTTGGGGACAATGTTTCTGGAACGAATTCCACATGCTGTTCTATTTCTCCGGCTTCCTCGGTTACCTGGTCATGGCACATTATATGCACACCCACCTCACCTGGAGCCGCTCCAAACGCCTCAGAACAGGAATCGCTTTGATGATTATCGGAGCAGTGTGGACGATCTACTCGTTTTATATCCAGGCGATACCCGGAGAAAATCTGTCCACTCCTGTTATAGAAATCGGATGGGCTTTCTGTACCATCAACTGTGTGCTCCTTACTACAGGTACCTTCCTGATGTTCAGCTGTATAAACCAGCCGAAGTCCCCGCGGCTCATCACCGAAATATCGAAACTCAGCTACGGCATGTACCTGATGCACATATTGTGGCTCGGCCTATGGGTAACGGTATTCAAGCATAACCTGGCATTTCCTACTGTCGCCGCCATTCCCTGTATTGCAGCAACGACATTTATCTGTTGTTTCGTGACGACAAAGATAATCTCGCTCATACCGGGCAGTAAATGGATTATAGGATAAAAACGCATACTGCCATTTTGAGCAAGGTATCCAATCGGTTACACCTTACGTCACCGATTGGATACAACAAAAAACTACTTCGTACAAAAACAATTTTACCGAAAACCGATAGAAAGATAATCCGGCCGATCACTCACTATGCCTCCGTCCGCTGAAAAGAGACACAATCCATAGCAAAACGATCGCCCCGATCGTAGCCACAACCAGACTGCCGATAATCCCACCGGTCGAATAAATACCCAGCAGACTGAACAACCAGCCCCCCAATACTCCTCCGATTATACCGACAACCAGATTCACGATCAATCCGAAACCTCCGCCTCGCATAATCTTACCGGCCACATATCCGGCCACAATTCCGATAATAATAAACCAAAGAAATGACATAATCCTATTATTTTCTTTGTTATACTCCAATCCGAAAAAATAGTTCATCTTTCCCCGCTAAAAATTTTTCCCTCGTAAACCATTATGAACTTGCCCGACTTATAATCCCGGCGAATCAGAACTTCACCAACCCGATTTCCGTAAACTTCCAAAAAAACAAAAAAATGATACGTAGCGGAATTTACACATTAGGAATCATCGTATTAACCGGAATCTTAGTACCGGCATACGCACAACCCGGGACGGACACCACCTGGAAAAGGGGTGGAAACATCGGGATAAACTTAAGCCAAGTCAGCCTGAGCCAATGGGCTGCCGGAGGTGATAACGCAGTAGGATTCAACCTGCAATTCAACTACTTTGCCAACTATAAAAAGGCGAAACACCTCTGGAACAATCGTCTGGAACTCGACTACGGTCTGAATAAAACCAAATCGGACGGCACCAAAAAAACAAACGACAAAATCTACCTGTCTTCCACCTATGGATACGAAATAGCGAAAAACTGGTATGCCAGTGGATTGATGACCTTCCAGACCCAATTTGCTAAAGGATACGACTACAACGTCGACCCGGACGTGTTTATCTCGCGTTTTATGTCTCCGGGATACCTCCTGATCGGTGCCGGTTTCACCTGGACCCCCAAAAGCTGGTTTACAGCGACCTTCACTCCAGCCACCTGGAGAGGAACTTTCGTCAGCAGTAAAATCCTTTCCGACCAGGGAGATTTCGGAGTTACCCCGGGTAAACACCTCTTTTCCGAATTCGGTGCTAACTTACGCATGGAAGCCAAATACGAATTCCTGAAAAACATGACCGTGTTCTCCCGGCTCAATCTTTACAGTAACTACCTGAAAGACCCCCAGAACGTCGATATCAGCTGGGATGTACAACTCAACATGGCTATCAATCAATGGTTCTCCTGCAACATCACCACCAATATGATCTACGACAACGACACCAAAATCTTACAAAAAGACGGAACCAAAGGCCCCCGTCTGCAATTCAAAGAAGCCCTGGCCGTCGGCTTCCAGGTCACCTTCTAAAATCCTCGTTTCAGGACAAAAGGTCCGTCCCAGAATCCGGAACTCTGGGACGGACCTTTTGTCCCAATCGACTCCTGCCAGAAACACCGCCTCCGAAAGTCAAAATCCGAAGGTCCCTCTAAATCCTGAAAATTACATAAATTAAACACAGTTATTTAATAAAATTGAGATATTTGTAACATGAAACGATATCTCTTTTTATTTCTTATTGTTACTATTTACGGATGCCGGGAACAGGCGAACCGGCCAGCCCGGACAATTCCCCGGACAAGTGTGGCTTCATACAGTAATCCATTGTTAACATCGGGAGCAGACCCCTATGCCATCTACCATGACGGTGTATATTATTATACCCAGTCGATGTACGACCATCTTTCCATCTGGAAGACAAAGGATATTACCGACCTCAGGCATGCCCGGAGCAAAACCGTATGGCTCCCGGACGATCTGACCAATAGCCGGGACCTTTGGGCTCCGGAACTGCATTATCTCGACGGGAAATGGTATCTTTACTATGCAGCTGCCGGTATCCGGGCCGGGAGCCATCAACTATACGTACTCGAAAACAGCCATCCGGACCCGACCGAAGGCCGGTTTATCTACAAAGGTCAGCTCCGCACTTCCGCCGACCAAAGCTGGGCAGTAGATGCTTCGGTATTCACCCACAGGGATTCACTCTACCTAGTATGGTTCGGTATCCCCGAACAACCGATTCCTTATATTTTCAATTGCATTTACATTGCCCGTCTCGAAAATCCCTGGACACTGGCCACCCGGCCGGTTATGATCGGTATTCCCGATCAAAGATGGGAACGTCATGACCCGGAAGCCGCTTTTTCGATGGGTAGCCCGCAACCCTTAAAAAGTCCCGACGGCAATCTGATTCATCTGGTCTATTCGGCCGGCGGAAACCGGCCTCCTTATTCAGCCCTGGGACTGATGACCGCCCAAAGCGGCAGTAACCTGCTCGATCCGGCCTCCTGGAAAAAGTCACCACAACCTGTATTTTGCCAGAACGATACGCTGGGCGTATTCGGCCCCGAACATTGCAGCTTTATAAAATCTCCGGATGGGACCGAAGATTACATTTTTTACCATGCCCGCTATCGTCTGGAGCCAGCGGCCAACGATCTGCGGACACCTCGTTTACAGAAATTTTCGTGGGATAAAAAAGGTTTCCCGGTATTCGGGCAACCCATCCCCTGTCACGTCAAACAGCCCAAACCTTCAGGTACAGCGATATGAGAACTTTTTTCTTTTTTCTATTGATCCTATCAGCCGGATGCCGGCATACCGATCCCGACCTTGAAAACGCTCTCCGTCAGGCCGGGGAAAATCGCAGTCAATTGGAACAGGTACTCGATCATTACCGGAACGATTCCTTAAAATACAAAGCTGCCTGTTTTCTTATCGCCAACATGCCGGGACATTATTCCTATGGCGGCGAAGTACTCGATGCCTATTATTTCTCGGTCGATTCGCTCTTTCGGATCGGAGCTCCCTGCGAACAGACGAACCGGCAAATCGACGAATTAGCCCAGAACCTACAAATCAGCCGTTACGCCAAAATCATAGAAGATGTCAAAACCATCACAGCCGAATACCTGATCGACAATATCGACCGGGCTTTCGACGACTGGCAAAACAAAGAAATCAACGAGCATGTCGATTTCGAACATTTTTGTGAATACCTGTTGCCTTACCGTATCTCCAACGAGCCCCTGGAATATTGGCGGGACATGTTATCGGGTAAATACCGCGAAATAGAGGATATGGGATACATAGACGGCGACCGTCCATCCGCTTACTGGGCTTGTTCCGTAGTCAACGACCGCTTAAGAGAAACCCACAGAGGAAGTGTTTTCCGGCTTCATCACTCTTTCCTCCCCCTGAACTACAGCACACTGAATATCATCAACTACGGTACCTGTAAAGAATATGCCCATCTGGCCACCTTTGCTATGCGGGGTAAAGGCATACCGGTGGCCATCGACTTCACTCCCCAATGGGCTCACATTTCCTCCGGTCATTATTGGAATTCTGTAATACTCCTTTTTATCAGGATGTCACTGCAGAATATACGGCCACTTCCGATGTCGAAATCGAAATGCTCCGTTCTCCCAGTCAAAAAAGAGATTTCGCCTATCTCTGTGTCTTCGACAATCAAAAATGGGAGCCCATCCATTTTGCCCCACTAAAAAGAGGGAAAGCCCGTTTTACCGACATGGGGCGTGATATCGTCTATCTTCCCGGCTATTATATCGAAGGAGAAATCGAACAATCCGGCTATCCATTCATTTTGGATGTTTTCGGGGAAATACATCCTTTGATCCCCGACACGATTCACACCCACCCGTTGCGTCTAGAGCGTAAATACCCCATTTCCAACCGGCTCATCGACCACAGCAACAAACTTTTGGCGGGATGTATCCAAGCTTCAGCCGACAGTACTTTCACCGATCCCGTCACATTTCACATCATTGCCCGGAACACCCAAGGAGCCCCCGACACCGCAACCATCGATTCCAGCCGGCAACCCTTCAGATACTGGCGTTATTTGTCACCCAACGGTTCGTTTTGCCAAATCGCAGAACTGCAATTTTTCAAACCCGACAGTCTCTCCCCTCTGCCGGGACGCGCTATCGGTACCCCAGGAACTTTAAATAATGCTTTCGACGGAGATCCCCTGACCTTTTATGAATACCACGAAGCCGATGGTGGCTGGATAGGACTCGATTTTGGAAAACCGACAAGGATCGACCGGATTGCCTTCCAGCCCCGCAACGACGACAACTACGTCGTTGCGGGCGATGAATACGAACTATTTTATCGCAGCTCCACAGCCTGGGAATCTTTGGGCAAACAAAAGCCCTCACACCCCTGGGTCGAATACCCCGCAGTCCCCTCCAACGCCTTACTACTACTGAAAAACCACAGCCGTGGCCAGGAAGAGCGAATCTTCACCTGGGAAAAACAAAAACAAAAATGGTGGTAGGAATTGCATATCTGATGGAAATACAATACCTTTACAAACATCAGACAACATTTTTTTACCATCATGACGAAAAATATACGTATTCCTGTAGTCGCTTTTCTATTGCTTTGTTGCAACCTGATCTCCTACGCCCAGGAAACAGAACACGCCAAACTCGATCGATATCTCCGGCTGCTTGGAGATAAAAATAAATTCATGGGGAGCGTATCCGTATTCAGTAAGGGAACCGAGATCTACGCCCGATCGGTGGGATTTGCCGATATCGATAAACAAATCGTAGCCGATGCACAATCCGAATACCACATCGGCTCTATCTCGAAACTCTTTACGACCGTGATGATATTTCAAGCCATAGAAGCCGGACAGCTTTCCTTATCCTCACCGATCGATTCGTATTTTCCTATCATTAAAAACGCACATAAAATAACGATCGGTCATCTGCTAAGCCATCGCAGCGGGATACACAACTTCACGGCGGATGAACAATACCTGAACTGGAATACCCAGGCGAAGACAAAGGAACAGATGGTAGAAATAATCGCCCGTGGAGGCAGCGATTTCGAACCAGACAGTAAAGCGCAATATAGCAATTCCAACTTTGTATTATTATCGTATATCCTCGAATCGCTCTATAAAAAACCGTATGCTGAAATCCTCGCCGATCGGATCACCCGACCTTTATCGCTTGTCAATACCCATTTAGGCAGAAGAACGATCTCTCCCGAACAGAACGAATGTAATTCGTATAAATATTTCGATAAATGGAGGATAGAATCGGTAACCCATCCTTCGATCCCGCTAGGAGCAGGAGGGATCGTATCGACACCCCGTGATCTGAACAAATTCGCGGATGCTCTTTTCAAAGGGAAACTGATTTCTGCTAACAGCTTATCCACTATGCTGGCCCTAAAAGATAATTTCGGTATGGGCATATTTCCTGTTCCGTTTTATGCCAAGCGTGGCTTCGGGCACAGCGGAGGAATAGACGGATTCAATGCCATGCTGATCTATTTCCCGGAAGACGAACTATCCTACGCCATCACCTCCAATGCACTCAATTATACATTCAACGATATCCACATTGCAGTTTTAAGCGGTATTTACGGTATGCCCTTCGATCTTCCGAATTTCGAGGCCATTACACTCAAACCCGAAGACCTGGTAAAATACACCGGTGTCTATTCAAACAGCCAACTTCCGATCAAACTCACCGTCCGCATAAAAAACAATGCCTTGGAAGGACAGGGTACCGGCCAGGCTGCATTCCCGCTCGAAGCAACTTCCGAACATACATTCAAATTCACCCAAGGGGGGATTGTGATGGAATTTAATCCGGGAAACCGAACCATGACCCTAAAACAAGGCGGCGGTGTATTCTTATTTAAAAAAGAATAAATATGAACCAACCGTTTACCCATACATAACCGTATTTCGGGACAAAAGGTCCGTCCCGGAATCCCAAAATCTCTAAACCACGACATACTATGAAAAAAAATCATCTCCTATTATTTATCCTGTTACTGGGCTACCTCGGACTAAAAGCTCAGGAGACGATCGACAACCCACCGTACAAATTCAGAAATACAGCACTTTACCGAATTGAAAAGGTGGAATGTACGGACCAAGATACAAAAGTCTATCTACGCACCGAATTTATTCCGGGATGGTGGGTACAATTTTCAAAAGAAGAGATCAATCTCAAGGACAATCTGGGTAACCGATATCGGCCTCTGGCACTCGAGGGAGCCGCATGGGAAGAGCAAAAGCCGACTCCGGCATCGGGAACGGATCATTTTATTTTCACCTTCCCTCCTTTGTCCAGCGGAGTGACAAGTATCGACTTTCTGGAGGGCAAATCCGGCATATTCGACATCCGGCTGACCGGGGATATTCCCTCCGTACAGACACCACTGCCTACTACCTTAACAGGCAATTGGTTAACGACCGATGGAAGCAATCGCTGGACTTACGGTTTTTATCCGGAATTCGTCATCGAAGGAAATCGGTTTTGGGCATATGAAAAAATCGAAACGAAGGGAAAGAAGCTTATCCTGCATTTGAAATCGGAAGGACAACATCGGCAACTATTACTCTCCGAACAAAAAGACGGATATTATAAAATAGGCACTTCCCGCAAAACCCAACGGCTCTACAAACGGGAAGACTACCGTATGGAACAGGTGAGTGGCAATCAAGCGGAAAAAAGTTTTTTCCAACCGGGCAGTAAAGCCTACATCCAGGGGTATATCCGGGGTTACGATCCCAGGGCCGGATTTACATCGGGCATCATCTACAACAACAATATCGTTACCGAAGAGGATTTTCCGACAGTCGTCGCCCTACTCGAAGACGGACATTTTTCAGCCGAACTGTCTTTGGACAACCCTACTAGCGGTAATATCAGCTTCACTCCGTTCAACCTTCCTTTCTACATCGAACCGGGCGATACCCTGACGATCTTCATCGATTGGGAAGACCTGTTACAGGCCGATCGTTACCGGGACCGTCGTTTCAAAGATTTTCAAACCTTACGGTATATGGGCTCTTCTTCAAAAATCAACGCCGACCTGACCAAAGCCGGGATCTATATTCAAAGGGAAGGGAATATCCATTTCAGAGAACAAGCCAAACAATTGACTCCGACGGCATTCAAAATCCAGGCTATGCAAAAACTCGAAGACAAATTAAACACCCTGGATCGGTTGAACCGTCAATATCATTTCAGTCCCAAATCCATGCAAATCCTGGAAACCTACATTAAAACCGATATCGCAACTCATATCCTGGACTTTGCTACCACCCGGAAATATTTCCAAAACGAGGAGCCGGAAAACAAAATCCTGCAAGCCGAAGTTCCTCAAGATTACTATGACTTCCTGAAAGAAATGCCGCTAAACGACCCCAACCTGCTTATTCCCTATGAAAATTGGGTATTTTTCAACCGTTTCGAATATATCCCTCCTTTCGAACAAGCCTACAAAATTTCCGCCCAATATGAAGTATCGGGGTTTCCCCGGCTGATCGAAACCGAATGGAAAATAAAAGACAGCATCTGTTACCATTCTCTTCAGCTCGAACCCAACTTGAGTTATGACATTATAAAAATACGGGATCTGAGCACAAACCTCAAAAACCTGCAACGCAGTACTGCCGACAGTCTTGTTACCCTCACATTAAAAGAAGTAAAAAACCCCTACCTCCGCCAGAAAGCCCATTACCTGCTTGAAAAATACTGTCCCCGGGAAATCAAGGCTTCCCGAGCGTTACCAGCAGGAAAAGGTGCCGACATCTTCCGCAAAATCATCGCTCCTTACCAGGGGAAAGTGATCTATGTCGACTTTTGGGCTACGAGCTGTGGTCCTTGCCGGGCAGATATTCAAAACATGAAACCGCTCCGGGAACAGTATAGTGGAAAAAATATCGTATTCCTGTTCATCACAGATGAAAAATCTTCACCTATAAACGATTACAACCGATTCACAGCCGATCTGCAAGGAGAAAAATTCCGGATACCGGAGGACGAATACAATTATCTACGGGAACTTTTCCAAATCAATGGAATCCCGCACTACGAAATCATCAACAAACGGGGAGAAGTAGTCAATACAGCCTTTTACCGGCAAAATAAAAGCGATTTATTCGATACGTTGATAGAAGAACAGTAGAAACGGAAATAACGGATAAAACAGATAAAACAGCAGAAACAGCTGCTTTTACCGTTTTATCCGTTTATACCGCTTTCACCGTTTACTCACAAACTCCCGGATAAAAGCGGTCGTTTCGTCGATACCGTAAACGGAAGAACTGATACACAAGTCGTATGACTCGGCAGCTCCCCAGATTTTGTCGGTATAGTAATTATAATAAGAAGCGCGGGATTTATCCGCTTTCCGGATATATTCCTCAGCTTCTTTCTCTTCAATATGGGCATACTCGACAGCCCGCCGGATCCGGTCCTCCATTCGGGCACTGATAAAGACACTCATACAATTCTCATTATCCCGCAGAATATAGTCTGCACAACGGCCTACCAGGACACATGGTCCCTCATCTGCAATCTTTTTAATTGCATCAAACTGTGCAAGAAAAACTTTGTGATTGATAGGCATCTCCGTGTATGTGTTGCCGGCATATCCCATAGAATATGTATCCATCACAAGAGAATATAGAAAACTGTTCGTTGGCTTTTCGTCATGAGTCTCAAATAATTCCTCACAGATACCACTTTCTTTTGCTGCACGCGCAAGCATTTCCTTGTCGTATAATTTAATTCCAAATGCCTCGGCAACGAAATGTCCGATCTCTTTTCCACCACTTCCGTACTGACGTCCGATTGTTATAATAGTATTTGTCTTCATAATAAGTCACACTCCTTTTCAAGTCTATGCGAAATCTTATGTATATTATAACCAAAAAGATGAAAAAAGACAATGTCAATTCACTATTTCCTATACTATTTCCTATATTATTTCCTATACTTAGTTTTGCTTTCTTAATTTATTTAATAAATCTTTAAAATAGTCTGGCAAAGGTGCGTCAAATTCTATGTATTCTCCTGTAGATGGATGAGTGATACCAAGGATTTTTGCATGCAAAGTCTGTCCCTGGAGTTTATAAGGACATTTTGCAGGACCATAAATCTCATCGCCCAGAATTGGATGTCCGATACTGGACATATGAACACGGATCTGATGTGTCCGACCAGTTTCAAGCTGGCACTCAATGTAGGTAAAATTACCAAATCTTTCCAATACACGGTAATGAGTGACTGCATGTCGCCCATTTGGTGCTTTTGTACTCATCTTCTTACGATCTGTAGGGTGCCGACCAATCGGAGCGTTTACAGTGCCTGTATCCTCCTTCAGATTGCCATGTACGATAGCGTGATACTTTCTTGTGATAGAATGTTCTTTTAATTGTTCTGCAAGAATCTGATGGGCTTTATCGTTTTTACAGATCAGAAGGGAACCGGTTGTATTCATGTCAATCCGATGGACGATTCCCGGACGGATTACACCATTGATTCCCGACAGGTTTTCTCCAC
>ENA-OROH01003229-OROH01003229.1-human-gut-metagenome-genome-assembly--contig:-NODE-3229-length-11081-cov-12.695266_pt1 | contig 11081 bp, 9 predicted proteins | sample MGYA00242125_ERZ509042 | MGnify/ENA primary metagenome ERZ509042 (study PRJEB26280, sample SAMEA2338738) | human gut metagenome | biome: human gut; feature: human-associated habitat; material: faeces... | reverse complement strand
TGGAGAACACCTCCTGCACAAAGGGCACGCCGCAGCTGTCGGCCAGACCCATGCCCGCCGAACCGGAAATGCTCAGCAGCGCCTTCTGACCGTGCAGCTGCTCGGCATCGATGCGGCGCAGCAGCTCCTGCGCCTTTTCCAGAATATGGCTGTAATGCCGTTCGTATGTAGAATACAGCAGCGCATCATGTTCATCCAGCACCACACACTTGATGGTGGTACTGCCGATGTCAAGACCTACTCTCACGTTGTTTTTCCTCCTAAGGACAAATGCCGGAGGCAAAGCCCCCGGTGGACGGCAAAATCAATTTCTTTGCCAAAAATTAGTTTGCTAACGAATCATTTTGTCAATTCGCATACAAATGTATTATAATCCAATTTTGCGGCACAATCAATCAGCGTCCTTTATTTTACACAGAAAAAATAGTATTTTCCGCTCAAAAAGTTAAACATTTTGTGAACTTGTCGCTTTTTATGCGGCTGCACCGGTATCTTGGCAAAGGTTCTTAACCTTTGCCAACAAAAAAGGACTGCCGCACAGGAGCATCTCCCCCGCAGCAGTCCTTATTCATTATTATAATGCAATCATGCAGCATGCATCACAGCTCGTCCGGGTCGCCGCGCTCCGGCATGGTACGCAGCTCCCGCACCAGCATATTGCGCAGCTGGTACTGATGCTGCTGTGCCTGTGCCGTATCGCCGCCCGTATGCAGCTCTACCGTCGGCTCCGTTATGCGGTCGGTGCACAGCGGAATGGTCACCACTGCCTGTGTGCCCTTTTCCGGTGCGCGCTCCACCCGTAGGCCCCAGCCCATACGGCGGCAGCACTCGCGGCAGAGCAGCAGGCCCAGCTTTGCGCCGCCCAGAAAGCAGCGCCGGTTCTCCAGCCATGCATCCTCGCCTGCTTCCGGCAGGCCGCAGCCATTATCCATCACCGTCAGCTGCCAGAAGCTTTCGCTGCGGCGCAGCATCAGCCGCACTTTGCCGCCCGCACTGCAGGCCCGCAAGGCATTCGAAAGCAGATGCAGGCACAGCAGTTCTGCATCATTGCGGTCCGCCATGACCCGGCAGGCTGTCCAGCCGCCATAGTCCAGCGTCAGTTCCACCCCAAGCTGCGCCTGCACCATATCGGCCTGTGCGGCGACCTGCTGCAGTAGCTGGCACAGGTCCAGCGGATAGAGCCGCGGGTCTTCCTCGGTGCGCAGAAAATCCAGCAGCGACATCACTTCGTTCACAGTGCGGTCCAGCCTTGCCGACGCAGCGCTGATATCGTTCACCGCCTGTCGGGTCTGCTGGTCGGCACCCACATGCGCAAGGTGCTGGTCCAGATATTCGCAATTGCGTCCGATCAGGCCCAGTGCATGGAAGCATGCCTGTTCCACATCCTTCTGCGGGATCGCCTGCGCGGTCAGTGCACCCGCCTCGTTCTGCCGCATCTGCTCCATACCCTTGCGCCTCCTGTGTTTTATGCTCAGTCGTCCTTCTGACGCTGAAGATAATTCTTGACAGTGTAGATCAGTTTACCAGTGGTAGGTTTCTCGTCCGCAAATCCGCTTTCGTCCTTGAAGCGCAGCCACTTGGCCGAGGGCTTTGCTTCCAGCTGGTCGATCATACGCCGGATGCCGCTGTCCACAGCAGAGACCGACACATCGTACTGCTCGCTCACCGCCTGCAGGATCTCCTTGCGGATGGCCAGCTTCTGGCTGGTGCCGTACACCACGCCCACCGCACAGGAAAGATAGTTGCAGTTCACGTCCGGCAGCTGGATGCCCCAGCCCTCATACAGTTCCTGACACTTGCGTTCCATGCGCTGGCTCTGCCGTCCCGGCAGGCGGTACAGCTCCCACAGCAGGTTCTTCAGTTCGGCATGGCCCACATAGCAGAATCCATCGCCCGATTCCAGACAAATGGCACTCGTATTCTGCCGCCTGCCCTCATCAAACAGAACAACATTCGGTTTGGGATCCATGCTGCGGATATTCATTAAAAACTCCAGCCCGCTCATATCTTCCAGCTGGCTGCAGAGGATCACAACATCAAACTGACGGCCCTGACGCAGCTGTTCCAGCAGACGGCCGCCGTTCTGGAAGCAGGTGCACTCCAACGCAGGGCTTTGCTCCTGCAGGTAGTTCTTTTCCACCCGCAGCTCCTTGCGGTCGTAGCTTCCAAGGGCGATCTGCAGCGTTTTTGCTGTGTGCTCACTCTCCACGCAACGCGCCGCCTTTCTGCCTGAGCTGTTCTGTATCGGTCAGTTCTTCTACCACATCCTGCCAGATCTCCGGCTGGACGCCATTCTCACACAGATAGCGCAGGATCCGGTAGCAGAACTCTGGCGCAGCTGCAATGTAGCAGCTTTGCATGTACTGCCGGTTCCCGGTACGGCAAAGCGTCAGGCAGCAGCCGTTTTCGTTGCCTGTATCCATTGAGTATACCAGCGTATATGCTTTCTGCAACCCGTCGATTGCCGAAAACTGACGGATCATAGGTGAAAATGTACGTTCCATAATTTTTCCTCCCTTGCTACAAGGTCCTGCGACGTTTTCAAGGCATTCCTTGTTTTTCTTATCTTATTTTAAAGAGCAGAGAGGGCTGGTTCAATCCTGAAAAAGCGTCTAAAAATGTCAAAATCACATTCGTTGCGTTTTTTTGTCGTGTTTTTCTGTTCTGCGACGCATTTTATTTTGTGCTTGCGGTTCATCGCAGATTTTTTGCGTCGTATTGGCAGTGTAATTCTGCTTTCGCGATGCTTTTCTGTTTTATCAGGATCTTCCGCTATTAAAATAGCACGACGGCGACGCAAATTCAACCTCCACGTCAATTTTTCCTTTATTTTCCTGTTTTTCTGCCTCAAAAGCCAAAAATACCGGTCCGGTCAAAATTTACGTTGAAATATACACAGTTTTTTCATATTATTTCGGTAAAATAGAAGTGTATAACGCCTTGCTGCGGGTCCTGTATCCGGGCAGTTTATTATAATGTACAGCGGCAGCGTTCCTGCGAGGATGCGCCGGAAAGGCTCACACATGCTCCAACTCAACCACATCAAGAAAGAATACAAAACCGGCGATCTGGTGCAGAAAGCACTGGATGATGTCAGCCTGAACCTGCGGGACAACGAATTCGTCGCCATTCTCGGCCCCAGCGGTTCCGGTAAGACCACCCTGCTGAACGTCATTGGCGGTCTGGACCGCTACGACAGCGGTGATCTGATCATCAACGGCATCTCCACCAAAAAATATACCGACCGCGACTGGGACTCTTACCGCAACCACACCATTGGCTTTGTGTTCCAGAGCTATAACCTCATCCCGCACCAGACCGTGCTTTCCAATGTGGAGCTGGCGCTGACCATCTCCGGCATTTCCGGTGCCGAGCGCCGCAACCGGGCCACCAAGGCGCTGGAGCAGGTAGGTCTGGGCGACCAGCTGCACAAGCACCCCAGCGAAATGTCCGGCGGCCAGATGCAGCGTGTGGCCATTGCCCGCGCACTGGTCAACAACCCCGACATCCTGCTGGCCGACGAGCCGACCGGCGCACTGGACAGCGACACCAGCATTCAGGTGATGGAGCTGCTGAAGGAGGTGGCCAAAGACCGCCTTGTGGTCATGGTCACCCATAACCCGGAGCTTGCAGAGCAGTATGCTACCCGCATCGTCCGCCTGCGGGACGGCGTAATCCAATCGGACACCGCACCGTTTGCGCCGGATGATTCCGCTCAGGTGCCGCCGGTGCACAAAAATCTGGGCCGTTCTTCCATGTCGCCGCTCACCGCTCTCGCGCTGAGCTTCAACAACCTGCTCACCAAAAAGACCCGCACCCTGCTCACCGCATTTGCGGGTTCCATCGGCATCATCGGCATTGCGCTCATCCTTTCGCTCTCGGCCGGTGTGAGCAATTATATCCAGGAGATGGAACGCTCCACCCTTTCGGAATATCCGCTGCAGATCTCGACCACCGGCGTAGACCTTGCCGCCCTGCTGGACCCGGGAAGCTACACCAGCGCCGTTGCCAACAACACCAATGTGGGCGCCACCAGCGCTTCTTCCACCCCGGAGGGCATGGTCACAGTGCGCGAACTGCTGAGCCAGCTGACCGAGGATAATTCCTCCGTCAATGACCTTGCCTCCCTGAAAAAATATCTGGACAGCGACGAGTGCACCATCTCGGAGGATGCTGCTTCCATCGAGTATTCCTACGGCATCGCACCGCTGATCTACCGCCAGAACAAGGACGGCACCGTGCGCCAGATCTTCCCGGACAGCAGCCTTTCTGCGCTGAACAACACCACCTCTGCCGCCGGCATCGTCTCTTCCATGACCAATCAGAGCGTGTTTACCGAGATGGCCGAAGAGCCTTCGCTGTACGAAGATCAGTACGATGTCAAGGCAGGCCGCTGGCCGGAAAGCTACAACGAGGCCGTTCTTGTGCTGAATTCGGATGGCAGCATCAGCGATTACGCTCTTTATATTCTGGGCATTGAGGACGACAGCGTGATGATGCGTTTTCTGCAGGAGTACGCAAAAAACAAGAACACACAGGCTCCCACCGGCTACGGCACCTACCCCTACGATACCTTTGTGGGCCTGAAATATAAGATCGTTACCAGCTCGGACTATTACGTTTATGACGAAGAACGCCAAATCTGGCGCAACCGCTCCGACGATGAAGCGTATGTGGAGCAGCTTGTGGAAAACAGTCCGGATCTGACCATCGTGGGCGTGGTGCAGCCCCGCGCAGATGCCAGCTCCACCATTCTGCCCATAGGCGTTGCCTATACCCATGCACTCACCTACTACGCCATCGACCATGCAGCCGAAAGTGAAGTGGTAAAGCAGCAGCTTGCCGACCCGGAAGTGAACGTGCTGACCGGCGAGCGCTTTGATGCCGACCAGCGCGAAACCGATCTTGACATTTCTTCCCTGTTCTCGGTGGATACCGATATGCTGAAGGATGCCTTCCAGTTCGATGCAAGCAAGCTGCAGTTCGACCTGAGCGGTGCATTTGATCTGCAGGATGGCAGCTTTGACTTTTCCTCCATCCTTGATCCGTCCGCATTCCAGCTGGATCTGAGCGATCTGGACCTGAGCGACATCGACATGAGCGATGTGGAGCTTCCGGACATGGACGCGCTGGATCTGAGCCAGTTGTTTGCCGATATGGACCTGTCCGTCTCGGAGGATGCGCTGCAGAGCCTGATGAAGAAGATCATGAATGGCTATAAGCGCTATATCATCGGCAACGGCATCTTGAATCTGGATAAGATCGGTTTCTCTTCCTATATGGAGAGCGACCAGTTCAAGCAGCTTCTGTCCGAATCCATGGGCGACCTGCTGGACACCACCGGCCTGCAGGAGCAGTTCACCGCTTCGCTTCAGCAGAACCTGCAGGGCATCATGACGAGCTATCTGCAAAGCTACTCGGAACAGCTGAGCCAGAAGCTGGGCGAAGCTCTGCAGACCAAACTCACCGCTGCCATTCAGACCCAGATGAGCACCGTGATGCAGCAGCTGATGACCCAGCTGACCACTCAGTTCAGCCAGCAGATCCAGTCCGCCATCCAGAACAACATCGCTCAGCTCAGCAGTCAAGTGGAAGATGCCCTGAAGATTGACCCCACCGTGTTCCAGAGTGCCGTGCAGGTGAACATGAGCACCGACGACCTTGTGGATCTGGTCAAGATGAACCTGCAGTCCAGCACCACCTCCTACAGCAGTGTTCTTGGTGCACTGGGCTATTCGGATTATGCCAAACCCGGCAGCATCTGGATCTACCCCAAGAGCTTTGAGGCCAAGAACCGCATCGTGGACAGCCTGAACGCCTACAACGCCGCCATGCGTGCGCAGGGCGAAGAGGACAAGGTGATCGTATTCTCGGATACGGTCGGCACTCTGATGAGCGCCGTGACCAAGATCGTGGATATGGTCAGCAATGTGCTGGTGGCCTTTGTTGCCATCTCGCTGGCGGTTTCTTCCATCATGATCGGTGTCATCACCTATATCAGCGTGCTGGAACGCCGCAAGGAAATCGGTATTCTGCGTGCCATCGGTGCATCCAAGCACAATGTCTCCGAGGTGTTCAATGCCGAAACCTTCATTATCGGAATGTGCTCCGGCGTGATCGGCGTGGGCCTGTGCCTGCTGCTGCTGATTCCCGGCAACATGCTCATCCACTCCATTGCAGGAACCACCAGCGTCACCGCTGTGCTGCCGCCCAAAGCTGCACTGGTCCTGATCGTTCTGGCTACCCTGCTCACGATCCTTGGCGGTCTGATTCCCGCCCGCAGCGCAGCCAAGTGCAACCCCGTCACCGCCCTGCGTTCTGAGTAATTTTCTTTCTCGACAAGCAAAAGGAGTCGCTGCATCACGCAGCGGCTCCTTTTTTGATGTCCGGTGCTTTATCTCAATTTCTCGTGTAATTCCTCATGCAGTTCCTCGCGCTCTTCCTTCAGTTCCTGCTTGAGAGTTCGGTCGATCTCCCGTGTCTCCTGCCGGATCTCAGCCAGATCCTTTTCGATCGCAGGGTTTTCTTCGATTTCTTCCCGGATGAACATGAGCGCAAAGCTTACCAGCAGCAGCCCGCAGGAGATCCAGATGGTCTTTCCTGCCAGCCGCGCTGCGCCCATGCTTCCAATACCGGCACCCACCGCGAACAACAGAATGATGCCAAAATAACGCATCATCCGATCCTTAACTTTCGGTTCATGGGTCTTGCACCAGATGCAGAATGCTTCCACACCGCTGCGCAGGTCACCAATGCACATGGTGCTGGCAAATGCATAGCCGTTCACCTTGCGGAACGCCTGCACCTGCATTGCGCAGGAGAAGGAAACGATGGCGTTTGCCAGCAGATTCTGCTCCTGCGGTAAAAGACCTACAATGAACAGCAGAAGCACTTCGCCCAGCACCACCAGCTGCCGCCAGTGAAGCCGCTGCATGTCGCAGAAGCGCTCCCGCATCTTTTCTGCCACCAGTACGCCCAGCGCAAAAGCACACAGAGGAACCAGATAGTGCAGCACCCGATCCCACTGACCATCCATGATGTTGGAACTCAGCAGCACGATGTTGCCGGTCTGTGCATTTGCAAACACCTTACCGCGGAACAGATACGTATAGGCATCCTGCAGCCCGCCCGAAAGCGAAAGGAACACCGCCGTCAGGAAGGACTCTGACATCTGCCCATGATGTTTTGTTTTCATATTACCTTTTCCCCTCTTTTCGTACCCTATTATAATATATTTTTACAGCTTGGTCCATATCAGTTTTACATATCCGGCATGTGTATCCCGGCGCTCTGCCAGCGCCGAAAATACGGCCCGTGCCCGGCCCGCACTTTGCATTCCCTCACAGGTTGTGTTAGAATAAGAAAAAAGCTTTTCCAAAGGAGAACTTCCTTATGCCGAATATTGTCGAGATCACAGACCTTTCCGCACCGGAGCTGGATGTCTATGCCCGCCTGACGCAGGCGCAGCTGCGCAATCGTCTGGAACCGGAAAAAGGCATCTTTATTGCCGAAAGCCCCAAGGTGATTGCCCGCGCGCTGGATGCCGGATACACACCGCTCTCCCTGCTCATGGAGCGTAAACAGATCACCGGCCCGGCTGCCGATATCCTGACCCGTTGCGGTGATGCCCCGGTGTACACAGCCGACCGCGAGACCCTTGCCAGCCTGACCGGCTTCGAGCTGACCCGCGGCGTGCTGTGCGCCTTCCGCCGCCCGCTGCCGTGCAGCGTGGAAGAGGTCTGCCGCAATGCCCGCCGGGTGGCCGTTCTGGAGGGCATTGTGGACTCCACCAATGTGGGAGCGATCTTCCGCAGCGCCGCTGCACTGAACATGGATGCCGTGCTCGTTACTCCTTCCTGCTGCGACCCGCTGTGCCGCCGTGCCGTGCGTGTGAGCATGGGCACCGTGTTTCAGGTGCCCTGGGCGCAGATCGGCACCTGCCCTGCCGACTGGCCGGAAAACGGCATTGCTCAGCTGCACAGTCTTGGCTTCAAGACTGCTGCCATGGCTCTGAGCGACCGCTCCGTAAGCATTGACGACAGCGCTCTTTCCGCCGAGCCGAAGCTCGCCATCGTGCTGGGCACAGAGGGTGACGGCCTTGCCCACAGCACCATTGCCGCCTGTGACTACACCGTAAAAATCCCTATGTCCCACGGCGTGGATTCCCTGAACGTTGCCGCTGCCAGCGCTGTTGCTTTCTGGCAGCTAGGCAACCGCTGAGCGATGCTTTTTGGCCCCGCCCAAAATACTTGACAAATTTCCCGAACAGAGTTACACTTACAGGGTCATCACATGGGCCTATAGCTCAGTTGGGAGAGCGTTCGGTTCGCATCCGAGAGGTCAAGGGTTCGAATCCCTCTAGGTCCATAAAAAACAAAACGTCCTGCCGTATCTCGGCAGGGCGTTTTTCGCTAGTTTTCCGTTTCAACGCACTGTCTTAGAACATCACAGAACGCCATATCATCATCTACAGCAGCGATTGCAGCGTTGATCAAAGTCTCTCGATCAGTGTTGCCCCAGTTAATATGTAGACCATATTCCAACGCCATGCAGCGAATCAATTCACGGGTGCTACGGCCATTTCCCTCACGGAATGGATGGATGATGTTCAGTTCGGCCATCGTCTGCGACAGATTTTGAATCTGCTTTTCTTTATCCTGTTCGGCAAGCAGCTTCTTGGAGTGAATGGTTTTGAACACCCGCTCTAATTCTCGGTCAATCAGGTCTGGCGGGTAGAACATCGTGTCGCCCTTGCTGATTTGCTCCTTGCGGATGTGCCCTGCAAACGGGTACACATCCTCAAAAAGGAAGCGGTGAATCCGAAATAGGTGAGTTTTGGTAAAACGTCCCTTGATTGGCTCCTGTAACAGAGCCATCTGTTTTACAGCCGTAAATTCTTCTTCGGCCTGTTTGAGTTCGGCTTTATCATGAATGTTCAACTTGTTGATCAGAACATCCGTATCCGGGTAGCAGTACATGGACTGCACGGTGGTGTAGACATCATACTTTGAGAACATAATCAGCCCTTCTTCGCGTACTTTGCGCGCAGTTCATTCACGACCTGCTGATAGCTGGCCTGACCGCTGCCAATACGGTCAAGGTTGCTGCGTGTATCTTTGCTGATGGTCATGCCCTCAATGGCAAAGGTTCCATACACATTGCGGAGGTTGCGCTTGTGCTGGGCAGGGGTAGTATACTTGACACTCATGGTTGAGTCTCCTTTTAATCCACATGATACTATATAAAGTTTATCGTGTATGCGTACTCTTGTCAATCTATAAACTTGATGCCAAATATAAAAAGTGCATGCATTCTCCTTGAGGTCGAGTTCACTCTTTGCACGTGATACTTCTTTCTGCGCTACTTCCATGTCCTTGCGAAGCATATCCTGAAGCAGCTTGCTTTTGGAACACTCTAAAATCTCCGAAAACTTGGTGCATACGATACTCTCTACGATTGCGTCCAGTTTTGTTACACCGTAGCCGGACTGTCCATCGCATTGACCCGGATGCCGTACATTATAATGGCAGCTATAACGGAACCGCTTTTCCTTCACCGTGGAGCCATCCGCACGCAGTCTGGTGCGTCCGCTGCTCGTGATGTTCAGGCGATTTCCGCAGTGTGCACAGAACACCTTCCCACAAAGCAGAGCATGGGGACTGTAACTATCAGAGTCTTCGCCCTTCTCTCTGCGGCGGGTATCACGCAATTCCTGTGCACGGTCGAACACTTCCTGTTCAATGATCCTCAGTTCCGGGCATTCCTTCTCAACGTTTCCGTTGATAAGATAACCGGTATAGCACTTATTCCGAACCATCCGAACAAGAGTTGTAGTGGGGATGTTTTTCCCATTTCTTCCCATTATATGATTTTCCACAAGGTAGTTGCAGATTCGTTTCACGCCGTATCCTTCATAAACATACTTCTGAAAGATCAGGCGCACGATTGCCGCTTCTTCCTCGTCAATCTCCAAATCACAGACAGCTTGATTCTTTTTGTTCAAGCGACCTTTCTGGACACGCTTGTAACCAAATGCCACCGTACCGCCAGTGTAGTGGCCTTCCTCCGTAAGCTGTTCTATACGGGTACGAGTACGGATAGAAGTTTTGATACTTTCGCCGGATGCCTGCCAGTAGCGGATGTAGTTCATCAGCTTATCGACATGAGAATCAAATCGCTGCTGACCTTCGTTTACGCTCCAGACCTCGACCCCTTGCTTCGTGAACCATTCCACGATAAAGGGCGTTTCGTCGTCACGCCGACCCAGACGGTCAAACATGAACACCAGCAGAACATCAAACTCTCCGGCAGCAGCAGCCTGCTGAAGCAGTTGGAGCTGATCGCGGTCTTTTGCAGATTTCTTAAAACCGGAAACGCCTTTTTCTGAAAACTCCTTGACGATTTCCCAGCCCTGCCGTTCTGCAAATTCGTGGCAGGCTTCTTTTTGCATGGGTATGTCATCCTTTTCGACCTGTCCAATGGTCGAAACACGGTATAAGGTATATACACGTTTTTTCATCGTTGTCACTCCTATGTAAACTAAAACAACGATACTGTGCGCACACTCGTTTGGTTGAATTGGTTGCTGCATCAACTGTACCATTATTTTAGTGCTGGGCTATCCTTGTTGCAAGGATGTCGATTCAACTATAATTCTTGGCTTCTTCGCAGAGGGTATCATGAATCAGTTTCTGAAGAACCTCCATACTGTCACCATCTTCTGCATAAGTGATTTTCACTTTGCAGCCATTAACGATATACGAATCCTGCGACACAGGAATCACATTCATATTGGTCATATCTAGTTCCTCTTTCAAAAGTAGCGATGATACGATATAATTATGCAACAAGGGGCACCCGCGGCTTGCAGATGCCCCTTGGCATAGGAAATATGTTTTAGAACTTCATCGGCAGAGTGTCCTTGCGGCCTTTGCCGTTGTAAACCATGTAGATGGGAAAAACGTATTTCTTCCATCCGGGCAGCTTTGCAGGGTTATCCCTGCCAACACGGTAAATCTCCATGGGATGGACGCTGCCAAGCGCACGAACCAGCCGTTCCTCGCTGAACTCGCCGTGATACA
>ENA-OROH01003225-OROH01003225.1-human-gut-metagenome-genome-assembly--contig:-NODE-3225-length-11091-cov-2.920442_pt1 | contig 11091 bp, 5 predicted proteins | sample MGYA00242125_ERZ509042 | MGnify/ENA primary metagenome ERZ509042 (study PRJEB26280, sample SAMEA2338738) | human gut metagenome | biome: human gut; feature: human-associated habitat; material: faeces... | reverse complement strand
TCGAACTCCGGATCTTCACATCCCAAAGGTTTATAATTATCCGTACTCCACCGATCAACTTTCCGGCCATTCAGGTCCAGAAACACTTCATCACCGGTTACCGGATCGATTCCCAGAGATTCATTTGCCCAAATGGTATGAATAGATTGTCCTTCCTGATAACGGACGACAGGACGTTTATTCTCTTTATCTACAGTAGCTTCATCCTGATTTTTATTCCAAGCCACCAAGGCATCGCTTAACTTTAACAATCGGTTCCGGTTCCGGACTAAACTGACAAAAACATCCCACTGTAATCCCTTGTTTACATTACGAATGATCGTTCCTTTCAGATTAAGCTCGATCCCTTTGTTTTCTACCTGTCCCAAATTATCTTTATATGAACTGAAACCCAATGAAGGAGCCACCAATACATCGGTCAATACCGATTTAGACGTCTCTTTATAATAGTTGAAATATCCACTCAGCCGATTGTCCAGTAAGGTAAAATCGACACCGATATTCAGTTTTTCTGTTTTCTGCCATTTCAGATCCCGATTTCCATAAGCTTTCAAAAGTGCTCCGATATATCCGTCATACCCCTGTCCCGACAAAATCTTATTCTCGTCTTTTACATCCAGCATATTGTCTTTATAGGTAAACATCATCATCGCCTGATAGGGATAAAAATTCTGCCCTCCGGTGGTTCCCCAGGAACCTCTGATTTTAAGTTGACTGATGAGAATATTTCCCTTGAACCAAGCCTCGTTATGTATATTCCATCCCACACCAACCGAACCGAAAGTTCCCCAGCGTTTGTCTGCACCGAACATAGACGAACCGTCACTACGTACAGAAAAATCTAATAAATAACGATCGTCGAAGCCATAATTAAAGTTGGCGACCACGCCCATCAGACGGGTAATCTCATAATCTCCGGTAGGTTGATCACCATCTCCATACTGAATACCCATTCCGATATGATCCATATTACTATTAGGGAAATTATAAGCCGTCGTTTCGAACCGATCGGTTTTCGACTGTTTGACATTCCAGACTGCAACCGCATTCAATTGATGTTTATCCAGCCTTTTCGTAAAAGCTAAAGTAACACTGGCATCATAAGAAAAATAATCGGAAACCGTTTTAGTATAACTTCCTTTGTAGACCTCTTCTTTATAAAAATCGGTATGCTCCGAAGGTTTAAAATTATCTGAAGTCATATTTTTCTTATTGAGTGAGATTTTGGATTTCAATTTCAGCCCTTCGACAATATCCCATTCCAAAGAAAAATTATTGATAAAATCGTCATAAGCCTTTTCCGATTTTGTGCCTAATGTCGCATTATACATCGGATTCAGCGCCTGAGACTCATCGGCGAACGTATATAATACCTGTTTTACATTGCCATTTTCATCATACGGATAATAATAAGGATTCAGCCAGGTATATTCGGAGAAATCACCATAAGGAGAATCGGTCATTTTCATATGAGAATAGGTCAGGTCATTCATGAATTTCAACGTCTTATAACGATACTGCAATTGTACGCCGACCCCCAGGTTATCCCGTCCGGAACCACGCATCACTCCGTTCTTATTCTGGTAATTCACTGTCAGTCCATACCGAAGTTTTGTATCGCCACCTTCCAAAAACAGGGAATGTTTATGGCTAAAGCCGACATCTTTTACGGGCTTGGCGATCCAATCGGTATCGATACCCCTTTTCACCAAAGCCAGCCGTTCGTTATATCCATCCATATAATCATCTCCGATCTGGATATTCGGATGGGAATATAATCCGGCCAACCGTTCGTATTCCACCTTTTCGGCAGCATTCATCAGATTATAATCGCTCAGGTCAGCGATTTCAAAATCACCTGAAAAATTATAGGAAACTCTCATTTTTCCCATCACCGGCGCTTTCGTTTCCACGACCACCACTCCATTGGCAGCACGCGAACCGTAGATAGCAGTCGCAGCTGCATCTTTCAGAATCGTAATACTCGCCACCCGGTTCGGATCCAAATCGAAAATCTTTTCAGAACTCACTTCAAAACCATCTAAAATAAAAGTGGGCATATTGGGCGAATTTTCATATTCACTCTGTAAATTCCCACCACCATGGATGGTAAATTCCGGCACATAATTGGGATTACTACCGGCATCCAGATTTTCCATCAGCTTAAAAGACGGATCGACCATGGAAAGTGTATTGAGAATATTTCCGGTCGACACTTGTTTCAGCTGTTCTCCCGAAAAGGTGGTAGCCGAACCGGTATAGCTGTCTTTTTTACGTTCGAAATACCCGGTTACGACCACTTCGTCCATTTCCACCTTTTCTTCTTCGAGTTTCACCCGTAAGAATTCCTGATTCCCGAGGACGACCTCCAAAGGTTTCATACCCACAAAAGAAAACTGTAAAACTGCTTCTCCCTCAGGAAGACTGAGCTGAAAGGCACCTTCGGTATCGGTTATCCCGCCCAAGGTCGTCCCTTTGATCCGGACAGTCACCCCCGGCAAGGTGTTTCCCAGCACATCCGTCACCACTCCTTTTATCTCCCGAATAGCCGACTGAAGCGGTGAAACCGTTTTTTCCCGGTCTTTAATGACTACCACATTATCCATTACCGTAAAAGTAAGGGGGGTGTGTTTCAACAACCGGTCCAAAATCGTTTTAAAATCTTCTTGTTTAGCTTGTAACGATAAACCGGTAATCTTTTCGATTTTATCCTGACTATAAAAAAATTGTAATCCGGTCTGTTTTTCCAATTCTTTAATCACCTGTTCCAAAGAGGTTTCTTTCACATTCAGAGTGACCCGGTGTGTCTGGGCTTGTACCCCAAAAAACAGGAAGACATTCAGTAGAAATACCAACAAAAATTTTTTTCGTCGTTCCCAGGAAAGCCCCGGTTTGTAATACCATTTTTTTTTCATAACTTTGATTTGTTTAATTATCCAATAATTTTTCAGTGTGATACGGCAATTGCTGCTACAATTGTCGTATCGTTTTATTTCGGATTTACAGTAATAGTTCTGTCTTTCACAATAAAGGTAACATCCCCGCCGGTTTCTATAAATTGCAGGAATTCTTCTACCCGTTCATATTTTTTCAGTTGACCTGAAAAGCGTAATTTTTTTAAAGCTTCTCCATTGAAAAAAACTTCCACATCATAGTTACGTCCGACCGTCTTCATCATTTCTTCCAGGGATTCTTTGTTAAAGAAGTAAATGCCGTCCTTCCAGCTTATAAATTCTTTAGGATTCACTTGCAATAATTCCGGTTTCTCCCCCCGACGTCCGGCCCTGACCTGTTCTCCGGGTTTCATAACTATTTCCCCCTGTTTCAAATTCTTGCCGGTATAGCTGACAGCTCCTTTCACCAAGGTAGTCACAACCCGTTCTTCATCTTCATAATCCCGGATATTGAACTCTGTACCCAAGACCCGGATCTCCCCGGATGAACCGGAAACAATGAAAGGATGTGCTGTATCTCTTTCAACAGCGAAATAAGCCTCTCCCGATAAAAACACCCGCCGTTGCGAACCGTTGAAACGAACCGGATATTTCAGCTTCGAACCGGCATTCAGCCAAACCCGGGTACCGTCGCCCAAGACCAGCGAATACTCACCTCCACGCGGGACGGTCAATTCATTGTACAGGACTTGTGGTTTTGCTGTCTGTGATTGGGAAGAATAAACCAATTGTCCGTCGTGGTACTGAATCCGGGTACCGTCTTTTTCAGCTATAGGAGCCACTTCTTCTCCCAAATTTATTTTTTCTCCATTGGCCAGGGTCACCACCGCTTTCGGTTTTACAATTCCGATCTCTTCCGACAAGGGTATCGAAGCGGGTTGCCACCAAACGAATAGTCCGACCCCTCCACCGACCAACAACGGAATCAGCAACGAGGCCACCCATCTCCAGCGACGGCGGCCGATAGACCGTTTTCCGGCCGTCATGCTCCAAAATCGCCGGTAAGCTTTATCCGTCTCAAAAATATCCGGTTCTTCCAATGCATTCTTTATCCACTCCCGGTCCTCAAATTCCCGGGCATACTTGTCCAACCCTGTCGTTTCTTTCATATGCCTGTATTCCTCGAGCTCCGAATCTTTCATCCGCCCCAACCAATATTCGAATATCAGATCGACAACCCTACCGATATCATATCCACGACGCTTCATGCTTTTTCAGATTTTTGTTATTTTTATATATTAAATCCGAAAAAGAAAAAAAGTATAACAGAAAAATGATTTTTTTTTGAAAAAATAGCTTGTACTCCCCACGCTGCTCTCTTTCGGCTATTGTTCAGAGAGCCATGCCTCGATTTTTTCTGCCGAGGCATCCTTGAGTATTACCCGTTTCCCGCTATCGAGCAGGTAGAGGGTGGGCATTGCCTTGAGATCATATACCTGTTCACGGGTAAGCCGTTTTCCCTCGTCATAACCATCGATCCAACGGGCGGGAAAGATCGCTTTTTCCCAGGCCGGCGTTTTACCCTCCACACACACGGATAGCAGGCATAACCGTCCGGCCTTCATAAATTCATTCATAACCGGTAAGGAGAGAAGCGCCTCCTTCACACGTTGACAGTCCGTGCAATCGGGATCATTGAAATAAAGCACAACATAATCGGCTTTTATACCCGAAAGCCGGTTCATGGCACCGTCGCGGGTCCGGTAGGTAAAATCGGCAGCCACATCACCCGGACGATTTTTCAGGGCCATTTCCAAGAGGTAACGGGGACGTTCTTTATCCCAATCATCCAAGCCGGGATTCCCGAGCAGTGAACGCAGTACCAGGATATGCAGCTCCTCGTTGTACATAGGCGAGTTGGGTTCGTAAAGATACTTGTCCGCCAAGGATATGAAATGGTACAACATCTCTTTTTTCACCATAGCACGCCGGAAAAGCGTGTCGACGGCAACCTGTACTTTTGCCGTGTAGGGAAGAATACTGATAAAATCGACAAATGCCTGTTCCGTGATTTCAGGCCGGGAAATTAAGGTGGTGTCAGCAAAATTGAAATAATCCCAGTAATGCACGGCCAGATAAGCAGCCCGTTCTGCGGGATCCGTCAGAAGAACAGGTACCTCGGGTAACCGAAACTCCTCCGTCGTTCGTTGCGCCTGAGCGAAGGACATAAGCCCGATACAGAAGATACACGCCCAAAGGGTTAGATTCAGAATTTTCATGTCGCTTGGTATTATGATTTATGAAAAACTCCGGACGCTTCCACGTTCGGAGTTTCCGATTGTATCATTCAAAATATCAGTTACCGGTAGCCGCTTGAAGTTCAATATCCGGCTTTGCGAACAGCTCAGCCAAATTATCGTAGATTTTGTGATAAACGTTTCCGGCAGTATCCTCGTAATGCAACTCGATTTTGTCGGAATACCAGTTGAACTCGTACTCCCTACGCAGGCGCAATTCATATCGGCCGTCAGCCGTAACGGTAACCGAACCGATACGACTGTTGTTGCCGACACGCTCGAAAGAGACGAACGCACCGACAGGCACATCCTTTACACCGTCAGCGGCTGCATAACGGAGCGTTCCCGTAATCGACCGGTTGGTTACCCGGAAAGTCTTACTATAATACACTACTTGTTTCTCGTTGGAGGAAATCGTGATGTCGCCCGCACTTACAATGCTATTTGTGATAAACGGCAAGGTTTTACGCTCTCCGTTTTGGTTTACTGAAATAGTCGTTGTATTGTCTATGTTTTCGATTGCATTCGTACCATAGTTACGTTCGGCCTCCCTGTCAGCCTCCACTGTATAAATGAAACGTCCCGGAACCGCAGGATCGGCCTTTAGTTTCGTTCCATTCAATTTGTTTGCCGCCAAGCGGTTTTCATCAATCTTCAGCATGGGCGCATCGATATAAATTTCGAACTCATTGCCGAACGGATCTACCGAGTTTCCGTCCGATCCGCAAAAACTGGTCACGTCAATGGCAATATCCACCTCCTGTTCGGGTTGATAAGTCCATACCAAAGGGGTTACCACTTCAGGAATATCTGCCGCTGAAGCGGACCTATCCGGTTCGTCATCTTTCCCTTTCCAATCCTCACCGGCATATTTTACACGTGCCCCGAAACGGAACGGATTGTAATTGGCCAGCTCAAACGTAACGCTTCGGTATGAATTACCGGCATATATACCCATATCACCGGCATCTGCCGCCAGTACCGCCTCATTACCGGGTTGGTTCGAGGCAATCCTGACCACTTCCGCGCTTTTTGCCCGGTTCGTGTACATATAAATCGAATATTTGCCGGTTTCCGTCGGACTGCCGGGCTTTATCGGTTTGAACATCAACATACGACCGCCTGCCGGATTGTTCTTTCTCCACCACGTATCTGCCTCGTCAGTATAGAAATTACAGTCAAACGACACAATATCGGCTTCCGACGGATCTTTATAATCCGACAAATACTGTGAATATAGCAAGAACTCATCTTTCTCTCCGGCATTGAACGGTGTTCCTCTTTGGTCATCTTCCACTTCATCGCCTTGTTTCTGCATGAGTTGCAGATCAAACTGCACCTTAGCATTGACCTTCTGCGGCACCAGGCGGTATAACACATACTCGTCATCTGCATATCCATCCGGATTTTGGGTAGGATCGGCGCTATACGCTTTCAGTCCCGTTACCGTGATGGACTTACGGGTGTCAGAGAACGTAAATTCCCGAGTCATGGTTTCGAAGTGTTCGGCCTCAATATAGAGCGTCCCTTTATATCCGGCAGCCTGTGACAGGATATTCTCGAAATAAACCCGTTGCACACCGGCCTGTTCGACCGTATATAGAAATTTATAGTCCGGTTCCGTTTTGATGTCTCCACTACTGTACCACTCCTTGTCGCCATTACGGACCACGGGCAATGCCATACCTGCCTCGTAACGTATATCCAATTCGTTGGCCGATAGGTACACTTTCATCGGGAACAGCTCGTCAGGACATGTTTCGGGAATGGTAAACATCACCGTTACGTGCGAACGGTCTTCGGTTGGATTATTCTCGTTTATTTTTCCGTACACCTGCGTGCCTACCCATGAAGGAGTGAACGCCTGTCTCTTCACTGTGATCACTTTAATTTTGCGTTGCAGACGTCCTTTCTTTACAAGCAATGTACCTTCCAGCTTCTCGTTATTTCCCAAAGGAAGCAGAGAGATGACGATACTGCCCTTACCAATCCCGTCTTCAATCTCAAAACTATTGTCTATATTTTGTCTAGCCACGAGGTTATCTATCCACGAGACATCTGCCTTATCGTCTTTTGTTATCGTCGTTCCGTTTTTACCTTTAACAGTATAAGAAAGTGTGTAGTTTCCGGTTCCGCCCGTAGCGTCTCCATCTATCACATAGCCGGTCTTTTCAACCGTGAGAATGTAATTCTGATCCTCTACCTCGTTCACCTCGTCGGAAATGGAGATCCAGACGTTGTTCGTGGCCGCTGCTGTCAATGCAGCGGCGAAGTTTTCCTGTCCAAAAGAAAGGGCTCCCTTGATATTCAACTTGTAATGATGGTTACGGCGTATGAGAATCTGATCGCCTTTTTCGTCAATCAGCATCACCCGATAATATTTTTCCGTGGACTCACCCGGAACATGTCCGCGAATGATGATACTGACAGGATCATCTGCGCTGTTTTCACTTTCGAAGATATACTGTTTCGTGGCCGTGGTCACATCCGTGATGTCGCTCATCCTGGCATCATTCTGCGGAAGTGTGACAAACGGATCGTCTTCGCCCGGCCACTCGAAATCGAATCCCTTTTCCGGGTGATAGGGAGCTACCGTACCAAAGGCATTCGTGTTATAGGCTACAAAACCCGTCACCTCTATCCACCCGTTGATCGGATTGTCGATGGAAACCTGCGCATGGTTGCGGATCATCTTTATCGTATTTCCCTTGTCGGCCATTTGAGCATCGATCTTACTATCGTTATCCGGATCGCAGGTAAAACGTGCCCAATAGATCATACGCCCCGACGAGCCCTCCAGCAGAGCCATAACCTCGGCCTCCGATTTGTTACGAAATTTATCCTCCTTGAATTCCGACATATTCTGATTGGCGAGAAAATGTACGGTTCGGGTATTTTCAGGCACTTCGGCCTCGAAATTTCCTGTTAAGCCGGCTCCATTCCCGGTAGGGGTAACTTTGGCCTCGACGGTCGTGGTAAAAAGACCGTAACTGTCGAAACAGAACAGTGTCATGTCCTGTACACCACCTCCGTCGGGATCGACCGAACGGGTTACCACCTCCTGCATAGCCGGAATATCGGCACTGAACCGAAGGGCCACGTAACCTTCATGTGCCGTGGGCATCGAGTCCGGCAGGTCATCTTGCCGGCAAGAGACCAGTAGCACAGCCAAAGTTATTGCCGTATGTATTACTCTTTTTATCATAGTCTTATCCTTTATCTGTTCTTCGTACTAATTACCGGTCTATTTGCCATTGTAAACGTCGCGGACACAACGAACACCGGTTCCATTCATATTGTTTTTAGAATTGGATACCCTGCCGCTTGCACTATAATAATATGCAGCATTTAACAGATAATCTATAGCATCTGCATCTGCATTTTCTGTTCCTTGAAAATCCATGATAATCTTCAATTCGGCCTCGGTTGGCAAACGCCAATCGTCATACACCGTTCCATCCTCTGCAACCTCCACATAATTAGCACAATGCTCCCGTGCAACCCTCAAACTATTGTCGCTGTCATCCAATGTCAAATTTCCAGCCCCCAACATAAAGCCACCTAATGAAGATGCAATCATAAAAGATGGGGAGACCAGTTGAGCATTATCTTTTCCGGGATCTGTAACCATCAGTCCGGGATTACTTTCGTCTTCAATCAATCGAGGACGTCCCACTGTATATTTATTCGATGTTGCTGTTAATCGAATATGGTACAAACGTCCATTGTATTCTCCTGTGCTGCTTGTCTCTCTCTGCTCCCTACTATTCCAATAATAGTGCAGAATGGTTGATTTTCCGTTCGTTACACTGGAAACAAACTTAGATCGGAAAAAACCGCTGGATGTATTAGTTTCACCCCACCAACCACTTCTTTCTGATGCTTCGTAATCATATTGTCCGTTCCAGCTGGATATATTTCCCGTGGCAAGGCTGATTCCGTATATACGGTCTCCCATATACTCATACGTGGTAGGCCGGGCGTTATTTGTTTTAAAATCGTCACGATAAGAATACCAACTCTGTATGTTTATGATGTACTCCAACGGGTACTGGATAATTTCGACCTCACGTTCTACCTGATCATCATTAAAGACTTTCACTTTGATATAGCGGATCGTGTTGTTGGTCGGTACCGGGCTATGAATGCCGATATTTCCTGTTACATCAGGCTCGGGGGTTATGGTGATTTGCCTGAGAGTCTGAGCATCTACAGAACGTTGCACTCCGAACTTGTCGTAATAATAAGCGCTTACAACTTCAGCATGTACTTCCGATGACGATGCAAATCGCAGTGTAGTATTGTCATCCGCCATATTATGCATCTCTATCTCGTTTTCATTCAGCGTCAGGTAGACCGGACGATCATCCTCACCGCCAACCAGAATCGTTTGTTCATTCCAGTCCTGCACGGAATAAGTCATATCAGTCAATTCAACCGGTTTTGACGGGTCGTTGGCTCCGGGAGCATTCACACTGACTACCACCTCGTAGCAGGTATTACGTTCCAGTGCTTTCTTTTCGCTGACAGGGATCTGGTACCAGTTGCTCTCACGAAGCTGTGCATCGTCTCCATCCCCCTCATACTTCATGGGAATATTCACAACCAGACGTACTTCCTTTTCAAGCGCACTTTCGTTTATCCACGTATGAGCATAGGTATAGGCGGTCACGGTAATTAAATCCGCAGTCCAGTTGAAATAGCTGCCGGAGGACTTATCGGTATCTGTCAGATCAGCCGTACCGTTTACATCCGCTATTACCGATGTTGTATAAGGCATGTTGCGCAAATAATATCCTGCATTATGGGCTTCCTTACTGTCATCGAACGTTACTCTGTCACCCTTCTGTATCCTGACGACAATCTTGGCTGCCGCACGGCGTAAGGTAACCTGCAGTTCCGTATTGTCCGTAGCCGTTCCGTAGTTTAGAGTTACCGTTTCGGGGGCATTGGGTTCATCGGTTCCAGCATAAGCCACACCGTCCATCAGAAAAGTCCGCGGGGCACCGCTCACCTGCGATAATCCTGTCATGTGGATATTCCGGTCGCTCTGCGTCATGGCCTTGAGTCTATTCAGATCGAAATCTTTGGCATCGAATATTTCCGCCAGAGCTGTGCTGTTGGCAATCAGGTATACCCAATACTTTGTGTCTTTATTGAAACTGCTCCTCTTAGCTGTTAAGGTGATCTTACCGTTACCGGTTTCACTGCCCTCCACCCGCTCGTGCCATTTCCAATCTCCGTTCTCTTCGAAAATCACAACGTCGATATGGTTGACGGCCATTTCCACTCCGGGTTCATTGCCGGCACGGCTCACAGGCAATGTCTCCGACGATAGATTAAGAATGATGCTATTACCGTTCTTTTCCATGCTTCTGCCCGAAATATCGTCGTCTTTTTCACAGGCGGTAAGAAACAGTACCGCCATGCCACAAACAATAATATGATATACTAGCTGTTTCATCGCTCGTTAGTTATTTATGGGTACTTCGATCTGTTTTATCACAATTGCCTCGGGAATGTTACTCCCCTGCCATTTCAAGGAAGCGCTCTGCCCGTTAATTAATAACAATGAACTACCTGTCTGATCCCACGCCGGCGTGTAAGAGATAGCCAGACTTACCGTTTTGTCCACATTTGTGGACTTCAATGCCTTGATCTTGATTTGGTAGGGGTCAGAGGAAGCCACATAATTTCCCGGATCGACAAGCACTCCTTTTTGATAAACCGTTATCTCAAAATCTCCAGCTGTGGCATCAAGCAATGTGGGAACCCATATCTGTTTATCAGGCCCGAATATCGAGAATGTGAAAGAGTAACTGCCCTCCTCAGAAGTAGCATCGTTATTGTACCAAATAGTCGGGCCTGATAAACAGATATGGGTTCCCACATCTGTTTAT
>ENA-OROH01003214-OROH01003214.1-human-gut-metagenome-genome-assembly--contig:-NODE-3214-length-11129-cov-4.919361_pt1 | contig 11129 bp, 6 predicted proteins | sample MGYA00242125_ERZ509042 | MGnify/ENA primary metagenome ERZ509042 (study PRJEB26280, sample SAMEA2338738) | human gut metagenome | biome: human gut; feature: human-associated habitat; material: faeces... | reverse complement strand
CACGCCGTTTGCCACGCCGTTCGCGTACAGCTTTTGCAGGTGGGGCAGCTCTGCCTGGCTCAGCGCCAGCACCAGGCTGCCGCACTGGCGGTAGGGCACATCCAGCCGGGCGCAGATTTCCTTTGCCAGCGCCACGCCCTGCACATTCAGGCGGGCCATTTGGGTGCCCGGTTCCGGGTCATACCCGGCGTGCAGGATGGCGCTGTTTGCCTTCGTTGTTCCATCCGCCACATCGTTTTCTGCTTCCAGCACTGCCACATGCAGCGGATAGTGCGACAGTTCATACGCTGCAGCTGCACCAACCACACCACAGCCAATGATTGCTACATCCAGCATAACTACCTCCCAGTTGTATTGGTCATTCAGGATGCAAAAATCCATCCTGTCAACATGGTTTCCATTGGTTTAATCATAGCGTTAAATGCACAAAAAATCAAGTTCAAGTTGATTTATTTTGCACATTTCGTCGTCATTGTGTAGACAGCGGAATAGAGGTCCGCTGCTTTGTTTGCTGCTGCCTTTCTATGCAAAAAGCTGCCGCACCTGGCTTTCCCGGTGCAGCAGCTTTTTTTGATATGATGATATATTATAACGACTGTCTTTTCACTTTTGCAGGCGGTGTCATGCTGCACTTCCCCGTTATGCTGCCGTGCGCTGTTTGCGCTGTTCGGCACGGTTCAGGTACATGTAAAACGCAATGTTCAGCACAACGCCCACTGTGGTAGATACCGGGGCGGCAAGGCCGATCTTGGTCAGGCTGGCGTTCGGCTGAATGCTCATGAAATATGCCATCGGCAAACGCACCAGCAGCGTCTGGACCAGGCCCTGAATCATAACCCAGAGGGTTTTATTGTTGCCGTTAAAGTAACCCACCATGCTGAACAGAATCGCCGTCACAATAGTTTCGGGTGCAAAGCCTTTCAGGTACTCAAAGCCTTTCTGTACAACCTCTGCATCGGTGGAGAAAACGCCCGCCAACAGGTCGCCCCTGAACATAACAAGGGCAAACACCGCGCAGCCAAACATCAGCCCCACCCCAATACCGGTCAGCATCGCCTTTTGGGCACGCTTGGGGTTGCCCGCACCCACATTCTGCGCCACAAACGAAGCCATCGACTGCATCAACGCGCTGGGGATCAGCATGGCAAAGTTAACGATCTTGCAGGCAACGCCATAGCCGGAGGATGCAGCCAGGCCCAGGCGGTTGACAAAGGCGCAGAGCGCCAGGAAAGAAAGCTGGGTCAAAAATTCCTGCAAGGCCAGCGGCAGACCGATCTCCAGGAATTTCCGGCACTGTACGTCGAGGCGAAAATCCGACTTTTTGATGGTAAACGGGAGATCTTTCTTCACCAGCATTACAATGGCGAACACCACGCTGACAGCCTGTGCCAACACCGTTGCCGCCGCAGCACCGGCAGCATCCATCTTGAGCCCGGCCACCAGCAGCAGGTCGCCCGCAATGTTGACAATGCAGGCCACCAGCACGAACAACAACGGGGATTTGCTGTCGCCCAGACCGCGGAAGATGGCGGCCATCAGGTTGTATGCCACAATAAAGAAAATACCGCTGCCGCAGATGCGGATGTAGCTTGCGGTAAGGCCAATGGCTTCCTCCGGAGCCTGCATCAGCACCGCAATGGGCCGTGCAAATGCGACCAGCAAAATAAACAGAACCACGGACATAATGGCAAACACCACCGCGGCACCGCCAAGCACCGCCCCGATCTGCTGGGGTTTCTTCTCGCCAATATAGCGGGCGATCAAAACCGTAACGCCCATGGCAAGCTGCGTTACCACAAAGGTGACCAGGTTCAGCAGCTGGCTGCCGGTAGAAACCGCCGAAAGCCCCGCCGTGGAGCCAAAGTGCCCCACCACCAGCAGGTCAACCGCGCCATATGCCGCCTGCAGCACCAAAGCTCCGAGTACCGGCAGCATAAAAAGGGAAAGTTTTTTTAAAATGCTCCCTTGCGTAAAATCTGTTTTATCTGTGTTCAAGTGAATTTTTCCTTTCCGACATGATTTTGTATATCTTTTCAATCGTCTGGACCGTGCAGGCTGCATCCGCATCCGAAATGTCAGCCACAAGCGGCGCCAGCTGCGCAAAGAACTCGGTGTTGTGCACCTGCGAAAGCTGGCGGCCGCTTTCCGTAATAGAAAGGTAGGTCACGCGGCCATCCTGCTCCGATGCGATTTTTTTCAGGTAGCCTTTATCCTCCATCTCTTTGACCGTGCGCGTAACGCCGGGGCGCGGCAAGTTCAGCGCATCGCTGATCTCCGAAACCTTTACCCGAACGCCGCGGCGTTCCAGTTCCTCGATGGTATCCAGATATTGAATATAAGAAGGGCTGACCCCTTTTGGCAGCGCCGGCAGCAGCTCCCGCACCCGCTTTGCCTGGTAACAGGCATCCAGCAGCGCCTTCATGTTCTCTGTTGTCATATTTCCTCCTTGTAATTGCCTTCGATAATTATCACGGTTAATTATAGTGAGAATGTACGGGTTTGTCAACAGGGTTGTAGGGGAAATTTTGCGACAGGTTACAGATATAGAAAAAAGCCCGTTGAAGTATAGTGGCTTCAATGGGCTATGGGATATTGGAAAGGGTATCATAGGAATAATGTAGGTCTTCGCAGTGCTCACTGCTTTATTATGTGTAGCTTCCTTTTGTTCGTTACGCTTGACATTCTCTATCCAGCGCGTGATGTAATCAGCAAACGGTATGTTCGCACCTGATTCAAGAGATAAATCTCCATACTCTTTCTGGTACGCATCTCGCCTTGCTATTACATCCGCTTTTCTTTTTCCTTTGAATTCCTTATAACGGGGTTTGCCGTTTCTATACCGGCCAACTGTCAACTTTGCGTGCCATACACGATTCTTATCCTGGTATACGGAGCCTTCTCCGTTTCCCCGACGAGCTTTTCCTGACATAAAAATTTCCTCCTAAAAAAGTCGCTAATTAGGTCGCTAAAAGCATTAGGAAAAGTATGTAAAAATCGGGAAAATTCAGGAAAACGGAGTTTTAGCATATTCAAGGAAAAAGAAAAACCGCCCACATATTCAACGTTTTCACGTTAAATTCATGAGCGATTTTGGTTGGGCCGGCCGGATTTGGCAAGCCGCGCCCTAAAAACAGTCCGCTGGACTGTTTTTACCCGGCGGGACGTGGGACGCCGGGCACGGGCTGTTCAAATTCGGCCTATGTTCTCCCGCCGCCGTTTATTACAAATAAAAAGATGCAACCCCCTGCGAGGTTGCATCTTGGTTGGGCCGGCCGGATTTGAACCGACGCAATGGAGGAGTCAAAGTCCTCTGCCTTACCGCTTGGCGACGGCCCAGCAAAAGAAAAGACCGCGCAGCATAATCACTGTGCGGTCTTTGGTGGGGTGCCTAGAGAGATTCGAACTCTCGGCCTCCAGAGCCACAATCTGGCGCGCTAACCAACTGCGCCATAGGCACCATAGAATGCGCCCGAAGGGACTTGAACCCCTGGCCCACTGCTTAGAAGGCAGTTGCTCTATCCACCTGAGCTACGGGCGCGCACGGGTCAGTTCCTGTTGTCTGGGAACATGCTGCGAGAATTATAATATCACATGGGGCGCATTGTGTCAATAGTAAAGTTCAATTTTTTTGAACTTTTTTATTTGTGTTTTTATCGGGGCTTTCTGCCCGGCTTTTAATAGATTCCTGCCGGGGCCTGGGTGTTTACGAAATACAGCTCGTACCACAAAATAAAGGAATAGAAGCTCCAAATCTTGGTCATGTTCTTGGCCTTGCCCGCCTTATGATCATCCAGCAGGCGCATGATTTCGTCCACATTAAAGAACTTTTCGGCAACGGGGCCAGTGAACTTTTCCTTTACCATATTATAGTACTTATCTTCCCGCAGCCAGTCGTTCAGCGGCACGGGGAAGCCCAGCTTTTTGCGATGGGCAACGCTTTCCGGCAGCTGCTTCATGGCGGCACCGCGCAGAGCGATCTTGGTGGACTCTTTGCCGGAGCGGTATTTCTGCGGGATGGACAGTGCCACATCCAGCATGTTGCGGTCCAGGAAAGGCACGCGCAGTTCCAGGCTGTTGGCCATGCTCATGCGGTCGGCTTTCAGCAGGATATCATACAGCATCCAGGTGTGCATATCCACCCACTGCAGCTGGGTGGGTTCATCCAGACCCTGCACTTTATCAAAATAAGGCTTAAAGAACTGTTCCGGGCGGGGGCTGTGGTAGTTCTTTTTCAGGCAGCGGTCACGTTCAGCCGGGTCCAGGAAAACATAGTTGGCGCGCATATAGCGCTGCCAGGGTTCTTCTGCACCGCGCACCAGGAAGTGCTTGCCCTTAAAGTCCGGCAGTTTGGATGCCACTGCGCCTGCGGCCTTACGCAGCGCTTTGGGCACCTTATGCTCGTAATCCATAAAGTGAACCGCCTGGCAGTACATGGGGTAGCCGCCAAACAGTTCATCGGCACCTTCGCCGGAAAGCACAACCTTGACGTACTTGCGGGCGTTCTGGGCCAAAAAGTAAAGCGGAACTTCCGCCGGGTTGGGCATGGGTTCATCCAGGTACCACTGGATCAGGCGGTTGGCTTCAAAGAACTGTTCGGCATCCACCTTATTGGCAATGCTGGGCACACCGATTTCCTTACTGAACTCCTGGGCATACGGCAGCTCGGAGTATTTTTCCTCCGCATAGCCAACCGAGAAGCTCTTGACATGCGGAGTCCCCTTAGCAACCTCGTTGACCACAAAGCTGGAATCCACACCGGAAGAAAGGAAGCAGCCAACCTCAACATCGGCAATCTGGTGGGCGGCAACGCTTTCGGCAAAGGTATCGGTAATGATTTTTTCCCACTCTTCCAGGCTCTTGGAATCGTCCACATGGTACTTGATCTCATAGTAGCGTTCCACTGTCAGCTCGCCATTTTCCCAGGTGAACATACATCCGCTGGGCAGCTTGTAGACATTTTTGAACATGGTTTCCTCATTGGGGATATACTCAATGCTCAAATATTCCGGCAGGCGTTCCTCGTTTAGTTCCTTTTTGAAACCGGGATGAGCCAGAAAGCTTTTGATCTCGCTGCCAAACAGGAACAAACCATCCTGATTATAATAATAGAACGGTTTGATACCGAAGATATCCCGCGCACCAAACATGGTTTTGGTTTTCTGGTCCCAGATCACGAAGGTGAACATGCCGCGCAGTTTGCCGGGCAGCTGATTGCCCCACTGCTCATAGCCATGCAGCAGCACCTCGGTATCGGACCGGGTGGCAAAGGTATGGCCTGCGGCGATCAGTTCCTCGCGCAGGGTCTGGAAGTTATAGATCTCGCCGTTAAAAATGCAGACAAGACTGCCATCCTCATTGAACATGGGCTGCTTGCCGCCCTCCAGGTCAATGATGGAAAGGCGGCGGTGACCCAGGGCTACCTGGTCGTCCACATAGTAGCCTTCGCCGTCCGGGCCGCGGTAGGTGATCAGGTCCGCCATTCCTTTTACAATGCGGCGGGCGGTTTCCGCTTTATGGTTGCGCTCAGCAAAGCCGGTAATGCCACACATAGGCGCTTTCCCCTCTCTATATTATAATGGTTTGTTTTGTTACAGGCTGGCGTTTTTATGATTGCCAAAAGGGCGGCGGGTGCACAATGTGCGCCCCTACGGGGGCCAGCGATTTTATTTATAGTGTGTGATAGCTTTTATTCTATCATCAATCCCGCAGGCCCTTATTGCCATAGTAGCGGGCGGTTTTGCGGTAGTAGTTCAGCTGGCTGCGGATGTACCAGAGCCAGCGCTTCAGGTTCCAATCCTCTTTGCAGAACAGCTGGTGGGCACATTTGCCCTCTTTTTTCAGCTTATCCGCACGGGCCAGCAGATCCGGGTCCTTCAGGTATTTTTTGATCACGCCGTAGGGGGCAATCATCCACAGGCTCTTGGTATCGGCAATGGTCAGGCCAAGTTCCTTGTGCTCCAGCACATCCTCCACCAGCCACTTGGACAGGTTATACCCTGCCGCGGTGACAAAGTAGCTGGAACGGCCCTGACGGGGGTTCATCTCAAACATCTTGTACTCGCCGGTGCGGGCGTCGTACTTGATGTCCATATTGGCAAAGCCTTCCCACTGCATATCTTCCAAAAAGTTTTTCAGCTTTTCCAGCAGGGCAGCATCATTGTATTCGGGGTCAGACAAGATGGCCGCATAGTTGCCGATGCCTTCGGGGGTCTGCTCTTCCAGCAGGGGGCGGCCCAAAGCCATCAGCTTGACTTTGTGGTCCAGGCCGCAGTAGGCGTTCAGCACACGCATGCAGTTGTCATCGCCGGGGATATACTCCTGCAGAATCAATTCGTCCTGGTAGCTGCTGCCGTAAATGGCGGCGGTGATGGCGTCAAATTCTTCGCGGTTATTGGCAAGGAACACCTTTTTCTTGTGGGGGAAGGTGCAGTTCCAATACGCCGGGGAATTGCTCGCCTTGATGATAACGGGGAACGCAAACGGCAGTTCTATATTTTTATAGTTCTGCGCATTGCAGGTTGCCGTTTTGGGGTAGCTCAGGCCGTGTGCTTCGCAGGCACGGTAAAAGTTTTCCTTAATATCCAGGTCCAGCACGGTTTGCAGTTCCGGGCAGGCAAAGTGGTAATAGGGTTTCAGGGCATCGCGGTGGCGGCCCATCAACACGGTGTAACCGTCCGCGCAGGAAACCAGCACCAGCGGCTTGTCCGCATGGGCTTTTGCGTAATCGGTCAGCGTTTTTACAAACGTTTCATCGTTTTCCAAATCAGGTTCCAGCACGGCAATTTTTACAAGATTGGTGTTGGAAGTTGCAACCAGCGCACCCTTGCAGATGGCCACGCTGCGCACGCCATACTGCTGGTAAAAGCTGCGTGCCATACCATAAACATTGGCATCGCTGCCAAGAAGTACCGGTAAAAAATCAGACATAATACCAAACCTTTCCCATTTTGGTTATCCTTTATTTTACCGCCATTGCCACCACATGTCAAACGGCAATATTGCCTGCTTTGGGGGTGCGGGCACGGCGTTTTTGTCTGCGCGGGCGAAAATTCCAACAGCATTCGCCGCAAAATGCTTTTCTTTACGGCGCGAACCGTGTATAATAGGGCATATCGTACAAACAGTACCGGTTTCCGCCGGGGCAAGAAAGTAATAACCTGCGGTTTGTTTTTAGCTCCGCAGCCAGTTGAGGATTATAACCATGTGTGGAATTGTTGGCTTTGTCGGCGCACGCGCCGACATGCAGGAAATTTTGCAGGGCATGATGGATGCCATCGCCCACCGCGGCCCCGATGGCCAGGGCCAGTTTATTGAAGGCCCGGCAGCCCTTGGCCAGCGCCGCCTTTCCATCATTGACCTGGAGGGCGGCAAACAGCCCATGTTCAATGAGGACCAGAACCTCGCCGTCATCTTTAACGGCGAGATCTACAACTTCCAGGAGTTGACCGCCGAATTGATGCGCGCCGGGCACACCTTCGCCACCCGGTCCGACACCGAAGTTTTGCTGCACGGGTACGAGCAGTGGGGCAAGGAGATGCTGCAAAAGCTGCGCGGCATGTTCACTTTTGCCATCTGGGACCGCAAGAACGAAACGTTGTTCTGCGCGCGCGACCATTTTGGCATCAAGCCGTTCTATTATTACCAAAACGATGCCGGCGAGCTGCTGTTTGGCAGTGAGATCAAAAGCTTTTTGGCCCACCCCGGCTTCAAGAAAGAGCTGAACGAAGAGCAGCTGCCGCTGTATCTTTCCTACCAGTATTCCCCCGGGGAGGATACCTTCTTCAAGGGCGTCAAAAAGCTGATGCCCGCCCACTGGCTGGAATGGAAAGCCGGGCAACTGACGGTGCAGCGCTACTGGCAGCCCAAGTTTGACCCCGATGATTCCCGCACACTGGAAGAATGGGAGGACGAGATCAGCGCGGCGATGAAAGAGAGCGTGCAGGCACACAAGATTGCCGATGTTGAGGTTGGCAGCTTCCTTTCTTCCGGCGTGGATTCCAGCTACATGGCCGCGTTGGCCCATGTGGACAAAACATTCACCGTTGGCTTTGCCAACAAGCAGTATGACGAAACCGACTATGCACAGGAGTTTTCCAAGCACATCGGGGTCAAGAATTACGCTTACCGCATTACGCCGGAGGAATACTGGGCCAACCTGGGCAAGATCCAGTACCACATGGATGAGCCTCTGGCGGATGCCGCTTCGGTCGCGCTGTACTTTGTCAACCGCGAAGCATCCAAGCAGGTCAAGGTCTGCCTGTCCGGCGAAGGCGCCGATGAATTTTTCGGCGGGTACAACATTTATAAAGAGCCGTTTACCGTAACCTGGTATGACAAGATTCCCCTGCCCATCCGCCGGGCCATCGGCGCGGTGGCGGACCTGCTGCCGCCGGTGCATGGCATCAACTTTTTGGTGCGCCGCGGCAAGCCGCTGGCGGAGCGTTACATCGGCAACACCAACCTGATGGATGAGCACCGCAAGAAAAAGCTGCTGAAAAACTACCACCCCGGCAAGCTGCCCACCGACCTTTCCCGCCCGTACTTTGAGCTTGCCAAAGGGCAGGACGCTGTGACCCAGATGGAAACCTGCGACCTGAACCTGTGGATGGTGGGCGATATTCTGCTGAAAGCCGATAAGATGAGCATGGCCAACAGCCTGGAGCTGCGCGTGCCGTTCCTGGACCGCAAAGTATTTGAACTGGCAAGTCATATTCCGACCAAGTGCAAGGTGAACGCCAACCAGACCAAGATTGCGATGCGCGGTGCGGCAGAAAAGACCATTCCCGCCAAAACGGCAGACAAAAAGAAGCTCGGCTTCCCTGTTCCGGTACGCGCCTGGCTGCGGGATGAGCAGTATGCGGACGTTGTGCGCAAGGCATTTAACACCCCCGCCGCGGAGCAGTTTTTCCGCACAAAAGAGCTGAATGCCATGCTGGACCAGCATATTTCCGGCAAGCGGGATAACTGGCGGCAGATCTGGTGCATTTTTATGTTCTTAGTCTGGTACGATGAATACTTTGTAAAACGCTGAGGTGATAACAACATGCTGTTAAAACAACTGCTGAAAAATCTGGACTATACACTTGTTCAGGGCTGCCTGAATACCGAAGTGACTGACATTTACTATGATTCCCGCAAGGTAACGCCGGGCGGTCTGTTTGTCTGCATCGTCGGCACCCAGCGGGACAGCCATGATTACGCCGCGGACGTTGCCGCCAAAGGCGCCGCCGTGCTGGCCATCCAGCACGACCTGCCCGCCGAGGTACTGGCCGCTTTGCCGGATGTGACCGTGGTCAAGTTCGAGAACACCCGTTACGCCATGGCGCTGCTTTCCACCGCCTATTTTGGCCGTCCCGCGCTGGAAATGACGATGGTTGGCGTGACCGGCACCAAGGGCAAGACCACCACCACCCACATGATCAAGGCTGTGCTGGAAGCCGCAGGTCACAAGGTCGGCATGGTCGGCACCAACGGCGTGTATTACCCCGGCCACCACTATGACCTGAACAACACCACCCCCGAGAGCTATGAGCTGCAAAAGATCCTGCGCCAGCTGGCGGATGCGGGGTGCGATGCCTGCGTGATGGAAGTTTCCAGCCAGGGCATTATGATGGACCGCGTGGCGGGCATCCATTATAAAGTGGGCGTGTTCACCAACCTGTACCCGGACCACATCGGCCCCGGCGAACATTCCAGCTTTGAGGAATACCGCAGCTGGAAAGGCAAACTGTTCCAGCGCTGCGATATCGGCGTGGTAAATGCCGATGACCCCAACACCGAAGCATTGCTGGAAGGCCACACCTGCAAGCTGGTTACCTATGGCATCCACGCCCCCAAGGTGGACTACCGCGCCAGCGAGCAGTACCGCCTGCTGCGCAACAAGGAGATGCTGGGCGTTGAGTTCACCCTGACCGAGCCGGACGGCCACACGCTGGACGTACAGGTGGGCATGCCGGGGCTGTTCAGTATTTACAACGCCTTGGCCACCATCGGCGTGGGCAAGGTGCTGGGCCTTGCGGATGCCCCCATCCATGAGGGACTGAAAAAGGCACTCGTCAAAGGCCGTGTGGAGCTGGTGCCCATCAGCCACAAGTTCACCATCCTGATCGACTATGCCCACAACGAAGCCGCCACCGAAAGCCTGATTGAAACCCTGCGGGAGTACAACCCCAACCGCCTGGTCGTGGTGTTCGGCTGCGGCGGCAACCGCAGCAAGCTGCGCCGTTACGGCATGGGCGAAGTGTGCGCCAAGTTGGCGGATTTCAGCATCCTGACCGAAGACAACAACCGCTTTGAAAAAGTGGAAGATATTATCGCGGACATCAAAACCGGCATGGCCAAGGGCAACCCGGACGCCAAGTATGTGGAAATTCCCGACCGGCTGGATGCCCTGCATTACGCCATTGACCACGCGCAGGAGGGCGACCTGATTGCCGTAATTGGCAAAGGCCACGAAGCCTACCGTGACCGCGAGGGTGTTAAAACGCCGTTTTTGGAGCGCGAGCTGATTGAAGAGTACGCCGCTGAAACTGGGGTAGAATAAGCAATTTTGCAGGGCTATGCTTTGCCTTTTGCTGCTTTGCGGCAAAAGCGGCACGGCCCTGCTTTTCTTTTGCACAAAATTGTGGTATACTGTTTGTGTATACTAAAAAGTATACACAAAATTCAAACCGAACCAATGCGGAAAGGAGGCCGGTTTGATGACCACACAACCACCTGACCGGCTTTTCCGCCCGGTCAGCCCAGCAGCACAGGCCAAGGGCGAGCGTGTGTTCTGCGCTGCCGTGGCGCTGCTGCTGGTTTTATCGGAGGTATTCAGCTCCAACATTCAAAACACACTGCCCACATTCAGCCATGTGTGCCGCATTGCCTTAACCGTTACGGCGGCGGTGCTGCTGGTTGCCAAAAGCCTGCTGCTGACCCAGTGGCAGACCAAACAACAGGCGCTGACGGCTGCCGCGTTGGCCGCTTTTGCGGTGTTTACCACCGCATACGGGCACGACCAATGGTTTTTGTTTGCCGTTTTGCTTGGCATTGGTGCCAAGGATGTTGATTTGCGCCGGGTGCTGCAGGTCTACCTTGCCGCAGCGGCTGGCGGGCTGCTGGCGGTGCAGCTGCTGCACGCCGCA
>ENA-OROH01003202-OROH01003202.1-human-gut-metagenome-genome-assembly--contig:-NODE-3202-length-11174-cov-16.865456_pt1 | contig 11174 bp, 8 predicted proteins | sample MGYA00242125_ERZ509042 | MGnify/ENA primary metagenome ERZ509042 (study PRJEB26280, sample SAMEA2338738) | human gut metagenome | biome: human gut; feature: human-associated habitat; material: faeces... | reverse complement strand
CGACCAAAATGAGCCCGAACCCCATTGGGGAAAGCCAAGACAACACCGGTTGCATCAACATCCTCTAAAGTTGAATACCTTTCAGCAGCTTCCACTTCCTTTATTGATATCGGTGCTATAGGCAAATTCTCTTCGCTGGATGTAAATTTATTACGCCAATAGTTATAAGTAGAATAAGGTACTCCATGCTCTGCTAAAATTAACTTTAACCGTTTCCCGCCAGATAATACTTCTGATTGTATCTCTAAATACTCTTGTTTTGTCATAAATAAAAAAGTTATAGGTGTTACAAGATTTCAATGGCAAAATTACAGGACAACTATAACCTTTTAAATATGTACTTCAGTTAATGCTTACTGCTGTTTCTATATTTCGTGTAATTCATTTGTCCATCCGGGTAATAACTTTTTGAATTTTTCAAGGGTTCCGGCTGGGATGTTAATTCGCTGTAATTCACATGCCCAAAAGCTTTCATCTTCTATGCTCGTAACACTAGGGGGAATGTTGATTTCTTGTAAATTACTACAAGTACTAAAAGCTCTGAATCCTATGCTTGTAACACTCGAAGGAATTACAAATTTTTTATCTTTCTTTCCTGCAGGATAACGGATAATTGTTCTTAAATCTTTTGTATATAATACTCCGTCTATAGCCTTATAGACCCTATTACTTTCGACAACCTTGATTTCTTGCAAATTCCTGCAACCTCTAAAGGCTCCATCTCCTATGCTCATAACGCTAGGGGGAATGCTGATTTCTTGCAAATTCATACAATCCCTAAAGGCTTCATTTCCTATGTTCGTAACACTCGGAGGAATTACGAAGGATACATCTTTCTTTCCTGCAGGATAACAAATAATTGTCTTCAAATCTTTTGTATATAATACACCGTCTACATCCCTATAGAACTCATTACTTTCGGTTACATTGATTTCTTGCAAATTTTCACAAAACCCAAAGACCTCATCTCCTATGCTCGTGACACTCGAAGGCAGGATGATTTGTTGTAAATTTTCACATCGATAAAAGGCACCATCACAAATCACAACTGTACCATCCAAAACGCTATAATCTCCAGATAGCCTTTCCGGAGCACAAATCAACTTCTTTCGATCCGCACTATATTTTACACCATATTCATCCACCCATTCTCCATCCTCTTTTGTGGCTATTGTTGAAATAGGCTCTACCAATAACAGGTTCATTCCATGAAGAAACACATCCAATACCTGCCGGGCAAAAGCCTCTTCATAAAAATTCGCCTCTTTAAACTGGAAAACCAAGCGGTTATAAAAACCTTCCCGTTCTTGAATAGGCTTCAAGGAGATAGAATACAATTGCTGGCTTACGGCATCTTCCATCACCATACGCCGGTATAAGCGTTTTAGCCGTTCTTCGCCCGTATATAAATCAGCTATGAGATTGCTCAGCCGTTGCTTTTCCTGGTATATTGCTGCGCCATAACAAGCAACAATATACTGCAAAACCTCTTCTATCGAGGATGAATCTTTTATCGTTGGCATATTCATAATCATTAGTTACCTCTTGTTTCTTACTTAAAGGCAAAAACAAAGATAAGAACTTTTTCCTTCCTTACATCCGTCAAATCAGGGGGATTCCCTCTCTTTATCTGCAAATACCTCTCACATCAAGCTGTTGGAAGATGAGGTTCGCTCCACTGCCTTCATAGACGACACCCAGGGTTTGTTCGTCGATCGATGTGATGCAGGAATATCCGGCTCCGCCCCATTCGTCCAGTAATATCCAGTACTTTTCGGGCCAGGTTTGGCCGTCGTCAAAGCTGAATTTAACGGTTAGCCGATTACGCTCGTTGTATGAATTGGGATTCATAAAGACTAAAACAGACTTCGCTTTCCCTTCTTCTATATAATGATGCTTGTGGATAGAAGCCATGCAGGTTGGCTCCGTAAGGACAGCGTGCGACGTTGGGTGTTCTTTCCAGGTCTTACCTAGGTCGGATGTCGTGCAAATTCTCCGTCCGTTGGGTGAGATGACTCCGTGATTCCGGTTATCGCGCATATTGAGCATGATATCTCCGTTGTCAAGTTGGACAGCCATGCACTCGGTGGTATTGGAATAAGCCGGATTGCTGGTCGTCCAGGTTTTCCCTCCATCCTGACTGTACGTGATATTGGAGAAAGGAAGGCCGTTCTTGTCCCGTCCTTGCGTAGGGAAGACCAATGTTCCGTCTTTTAAGGTAATGCCGTGTCCCGGTGCTGGTGCAAACAACCACCATTCAGGTTTCTTGGTGGTAGCGGTGATGTTGACAGGCTCGCTCCAGGTTTTCCCGTCGTCTGTACTTTTCGTAATCAGGAACTGGGATGTTTCTTTGACTTCCAAGCCTGGTTGTGAACCTTTCGCTTGCCACTGATGAATCCAGCGCGTGCTGTCTTGCGTCAGTCCTTCTACCCATTTCCCGGTATTCCGGTCTAAAACACCATGCATCCACAAGCCGGCAACATATAAATCGCCGGTATTTTCATCCAACAGGATGCAGGCATCACTCACGCCGTTGTATTTTTCCGGAAGTCCGCCCCATTCATGTTGGTCGAGTATCCGTTGCATGGGTTGCCATGTTTGTCCGCCGTCTTCACTTCGGTTCAGGGCAATGTCGATATCTCCTTGCAAATCCCGTCCGGATTCCCAACGGGCATCGTAGATGGCCAGGAGCGTTCCGGCTTTAGAGGTGATTAATCCCGGAATACGACTGGTATGTACGCCGTCTTGCCGGTGTTTCCGAAGGGCAATGCCTGTACGCAATCCTTCTTGGAAAGAGCCTTGAACGGGATATGTCTTTCCGTTGATTGTAATTTCCGGACAGTTGACCAACACCCGATGCTGTAAAGAGGTTTCTTTCTTCAGTCGGACAGCCAGTCCATAATAGCTTGTATCCGATTCTAAGGGAACATTCAATCGGAAAGCTCCGGTTGGAGACGAAACCTCCGAAAAGGCGATCAAATCAGCAGACTTAATCCGTCCGTTTTTCTGACAGGCATATAATGATATCTGTTCGATGTCACGCAAATCTGTCGTACCTGATAAGTCATACGCAAGGCTTGTCAGGCGCGTTTTCTCTCCCGGAGTCTGGATAATCTGTATATATCCGACCGGATTCACCGCTTCTCCAGCTAAAACCGGTACGGTGGCACGAAGAGAATGAGCCGTTATGTTGGGGCAGACTTCAAACCGGAGAATAGCAGGTGTACGGACACCCGGCTTGATTTCTCCACTGGTGATATAATGTGTTTGTCCGTGTGATACAAGGTTAGTAGTAACCGCAATTGGAACTTCTGAGATGGCTGTTGTGGTCTGCGTATTCGTGATCGTATGGTAGGCTAAAACCTGATGACTGAACCCCGGATGTGTATCCGAACCTGGTATCAGTTTCTCAACACCACCCAGGAAAAGGATATGATGACTGCCGACGGCAAGAGCAGTTCCTGCCATCACCGGAAATTCACCTGACAACTTTTTCCATTGTTTGAGGCGGGGATTGTAAACGAATCCGTCGGTCAGTACTTCCATTGCTCCATCCGGTTGATAATTCCGTCCGCTGAACAGATAGAAACAATCATCTGAGCCATTATTCTGTACGGCACTGACGGCATAACCCCGTGCTTTTCCCGGCCAGGATTCCAAGGTTTGCCATCCTTTTTCCGGCTGAGACAGATCGAGCATGAAGAAATGCGAAGTAGCCGCTTCCGGTTTCATTTGTTCTTGTCCGCCGGCCAGAAAGATTTTGTTTCCCAGTTTGGCTCCGGTCATATTCGCTAGCGGAACAGGCAATTTCGGCCAGTTCTTATCTATTTCGACTTTCCCGTTGTGCATCCGGATGGCGAAAACTTCGCTATAACATTGCTTGGCATCGCATCCGCCAATACATAAAATACCATCTGTCAACGGAATGGATACACCGTATGCCCGTGCAGAAGGCAAGGCTCCTTTTATTTCTTTCCAAGCAGATGAGGCATCGTTGAGATTCTTATAATAGAGCGTATTCCACCATGTTTTCGTGCCTCCATTCCAAGGAGTGGCATCCGGAAAGTTTGCACCGCCGGCAATGAACAGAAAATCGCCGATACATCCGGAAAAAGCTCCAGCCAATCCGGGATGAGGCTTTCCGTTGATGTCGGGAAGAGTGAGGGAAGAATCCCAGCGGATGGTATCTGTTGTTTGTATCGATGCCTGAGGATTTGCTAAAACGGATTGGCAAAATAAGAACAAGCAGGCTACGAACCAGCTGTGCATTTTTATGATTGGATTTGACATATACCTGAAAATTTAATAGATGAAGAATAAAGAACCACAGAAATATTTATATAAACAAATCTGTTCTCTTTATTAACTTTCATTTACTATTTCGACCCTAAATAAAAGGCTAATCTATTCTTTTCCTGTATGTGCTTTTGTTTTATGGAAGAACAGGTAAATTTTATTTTGTTCGCCCACGCTGAATATATATTCGCCCATAGTGAATACATGTTCTCCGACGCAGAATATATGTTCGCCGTGGGCGAACAAATATTTTGTAGTTAACAAATGAATTATAACACATGAAATTTGGAAAGAAAAATAAATCGGCAATTCGTTTTTCATTTCTAAAAGTTTATTACATTTGCAAACTATCATAGTATCATAAGTTTGGAACAGATGAAAAAGATTATTGGATTACTCATGTTGCTGGTAGCTTTTATGGCTTGTGAAGGACCAATGGGCCCCGAAGGTCCAATGGGTCCGGAAGGACCTGCCGGAAGTGGCGACGGTGTTGTTGAGGGGTGGAAGAATATTACTTTTACTGTAAAAAGTGAAGACTGGCAGTTGATCAACAATATGGACGGAGATCCGTATTATATGTATGAATTCCAATGGGACGAATTAACGGATTATGTCTATGAAGAAGGTATTGTCCTGGGATATTTGTTTACTCCAGTAGGAGATATTGAAACTATGACTCCGCTACCTTATGTATTGCATCGGCAAGATGCTAAGGGAAATCAATGGACTGAAACTTATACGTATGATGTAAGTCCGGGTTATGTGGCTTTTTATGCAACATATAACGACTTCAAGGTACAGGAAAAACCAGCTACAATGAAATTCCGGGTTTCAATTCTCTGGTAAAAGGGTATGAGATAATACTACATGGAAGCACAGCAACAGCATAGCAGTATAATCAGCCGAACCGTTCTCGAATTATCTGATGAGGCTTCTTATCAGTCGCTGTTTCATAGCCGTCGTGATGAAGAGGCTTTGCCTTCGGGAGAGATGCTAAAGCGTATCGTTGATTTATGTCGTGCTATTTTATTCCCCGGTTATTATGGCTCTGCCCGGATTAATAAACAGACAATCCGGTATCATTTGGGTGTATTGGTGGAAACGCTGCATAGTTTGCTGGCGAAAGAGATTCATGCCGGGTTGTGTTTTGCCGAGACCTCGTGTGAAGCTTGTGCAGACCGGCTGGAGACAGAGGCTGTTGCGCTTTCAGAACAATTTATTGCTTCGCTGCCGCAGTTGCGTTATTTGTTGGCAACGGATGCCGAAGCTACTTACAATGGTGATCCTGCCGCACAGAATTTGGGAGAGGTTATTTTCTGTTACCCCGGATTCCGTGCCATTTGTAATTATCGTATCGCACACCAATTGGATCAGTTGGGTGTGCCTTATATTCCTCGAATCATAACAGAACTGGCTCATTCGGAAACGGGTATTGATATTCATCCGCGAGCCAGGATTGGGCATCACTTTTCGATCGACCATGGTACCGGAACGGTGATTGGCGAAACGAGTGTGATTGGTAATTATGTCCGTATTTTCCAAGGAGTAAGTTTGGCCGGAGAAAAGTTTCCTCCGGATGAGAATGGCAATGCGATTCGCGGTGTTGATCGGCATCCGATCGTAGGAGACCATGTAACTATCTATTCGAATGCAACGTTGTTGGGGCATATTCATGTGGGCGACGGAGCAACGATCTTTGGTAATGTGTGGTTAACCCGGGATGTGGCGGCTGGCGAGTCGGTATATCAACAGAGTTGACAAATCATAAGTGAACGGGAAACAAGATAATATTAGTTTAACAATATAACAGATTAACAACAACATGGCAGTGGCTCTTCAAGTCAAGAGTCCTGTTAGCCAATTTAAGTAATAAAATGGGAGAGACATTTGAAATGGTGGCCAAAACCCTGTATGGGTTGGAAGAGATATTGGCCGGCGAATTATTAGCTTTGGGTGCCAACGATTTGCAGATAGGCCGCCGTATGGTTTCGTTTACAGGCGACAAGGCTTTATTGTATAAGGCGAACTTCTATTGTCGCACGGCTTTGCGTATTTTGAAACCAATCTATCACTTCAAAGCAAAAGATGCCGATACGGTGTATAAGGAAGTGATGAAAGTTGAATGGGAAAAGTATCTGACTTTGGATAAGACTTTCGCCATCGATTCTGTTATTTATTCGGAAGATTTCAACCATTCGAAATTTGTTGCCTATCGAACGAAAGATGCTATTGTGGATTATTTTATCGAGAAATTCCATAAACGTCCGTCGGTTCGTGTGAACAATCCGGACCTATACATTAATATACATATATCACATAACGATTGTACCCTGTCAATTGACAGCTCCGGTGAAAGCCTGCACAAGCGTGGTTATCGGGTGGATCAGACAGAAGCTCCGTTGAATGAAGTGCTGGCTGCCGGTATGATCCTGAAGACTGGCTGGAAGGGTGAATCGAATTTCGTAGATCCGATGTGTGGTTCCGGTACATTGTTGATCGAGGCTGCCATGATTGCCTTGAACATTGCGCCGGGTATTCATCGCAAGGAGTTTGCTTTCCAGAAATGGGTAGATTATGATGCCGATTTGTTCGATCAGATTTATAACGATGACAGCCAGGAACGCGAATTTACTTTCAAGTGTTATGGTTCGGATATCTCACAGCAGGCAATCGATATTGCTCGCGAAAATATCCGCAGTGCCGGTTTGATGAAATATGTGGAATTGGAAACCAAACCGTTCCAGCAATATACTGAAGCGCCGCAGCCGGGTATTCTGGTAACGAATCCTCCGTATGGCGAACGTATTTCCAGTCGGGATTTGCTGGGCTTGTATAATATGATTGGTGAACGATTGAAACATGTGTTCATGGGATATCGGGCATGGATCTTGAGTTATAAGGAAGAATGTTTCGATAAGATCGGTTTGCATCCGTCTGAAAAGATCAAATTGATGAATGGTTCGCTGAGTTGTGAATACCGTTGCTATGAAATGTTTGAGGGAACCAAGAAGGAATTCAAGGCCAATCAGGCAGAAGAAAAGAAACAAGGTAATAACAGCCAGCGCGAACATAAGCAGGCAGATTTCAAACATAAGAAAGTAGATCGTCCGGAACGTCGTTTTGCTGCGGCTCATCGGGATGAAGATGAGGATTATGGCAATCGGTACAGCGAAAAACGTCCGGCGAAGATGCGCTATCGGGATAATAGCGACCGGAAACGGTTGGATAAGAAAACGTCGTTCGGTGGTAAAAAGAAAGGACGTTTCTATGAAGATTAAGTATTGGCTTATCGGACTTCTTTTTCTTCCTATGGCATTGATGGCGCAGCAAAAGGATTTGACTTTGCAGGATTTGATCCCGGGTGGGAAGAACTATGCCAAGTTTGTTCCGAAGAGTTTGGCACAGTTGCAGTGGAATGGTGATGCTTATCTGTATGCAAAAGGAGATACGGTTTGGACAGGAGAGGCACCGAAATGGAAAAAGTCGGTGTTGCTGACGAAGACCGGATTGAATGAAGCACTCGAAGCTGCCGGACAGAAAAAGGTTGGTTTGTTACCTTACTTCTCTGTTCCTTATGCAGGACAATCTTTGTTGTCGTTTATGGCTAATCAGCATTTGTTCCATTATAATTATGCAGAGAAGAAGATTGTAGCGGATTATGCCTTGCAGCCGGGTTGGTCGAATTATGATTTCTGTCCGGAAAACCGGTATCTGGCATTTACGGAAGGAAATAACCTGAAGATCCTTTCTCCGGAGAATCAGGTGACTGACGTGACGAACGAGACGGCCGATGGTATCGTATGCGGGCAGTCGGTTCATCAGAATGAATTTGGTATCCATAAAGGCATCTTCTGGTCGCCCAAAGGTTCGGCCTTGGCTTTCTACCGGATGGACGAAAGTATGGTAACGGAATATCCGATTGTCAATATCGACGCGCGTTGTGCCAAAGTAGAGCCGCGCCGTTATCCGATGGCAGGTATGAAGAGTCATCATGTGACGGTGGGTGTCTATCAGTTGGAAACCGGAAAGACAATCTGGTTGAAGACGGGTACGCCAAAGGAAAAATTCCTGACGAATATCTCTTGGAGTCCGGATGAACAACATATTTATATAGCGGAATTGAACCGGGAACAGAATGAGATGAACCTGGTTTGTTATTCGGCAGTAACAGGACAGAAAGAAGGTGTCTTGTTCCCGGAAAAGGATGAGCATTATGTAGAACCGCAGCATCCGTTGCTTTTCTTGCCGAATCAGCCGGATCAGTTTATCTGGCAGAGCGAACGGGATGGTTATAATCATCTGTATTTATACAATACGAAAGGTGAGTTGCTGAAACAACTGACGAAAGGAGATTGGGTTGTTATGGACGTCTTGGGCTTTGATGAAAAAGGAGAGAACCTGTTTATCTCTTCTACTCAGCCTTCTCCGATCAGTTCTTTCGGACCAGATCATGGACCGCTAAGCGTGAAAACGTGGTCATTAAACCTGAATAAAGGTAAATCTACTTGTCTGGCCAAGGATGCAGTACTGACAGGAGTACATAATACGCAGTTGAGTGGTTCGGGTAAGTATTTGCTGGATAATTATTCATCTTGGGATATTCCACGGAAGATCGTATTGGTTGATACGAAGAAGGATAAGGAAATTGCGACTTTGCTGACGGCTGAAAATCCGTATAAGGACTATGAGATGCCGGAAGTGGAACGCGGAACGATCAAGGCAGCCGACGGTGTGACCGACTTGAATTATTTCCTGGTGAAGCCGTTGCATATGGATTCTACGAAAAAGTATCCTACTATTATATATGTATATGGCGGACCTCATGCACAACTAGTAACCGGAGGTTGGATGGGCGGCGTCAGCGGCTGGGACATTTATATGGCTCGTCGCGGATATGTGGTCTTTACCGTAGATAATAGAGGTTCGGCAAATCGCGGACATGCATTTGAAAGTGTTATCCATCGTCAACTGGGTGTCAATGAAATGGCTGATCAGTTGAAAGGTGTGGAATTCTTGAAGTCGAAATCGTATGTGGATGCTGACCGGATTGGTGTTCATGGCTGGAGCTTTGGCGGATTTATGACAACGAACCTGATGTGTTCTTATCCGGATGTATTTAAGGTAGGTGTTGCCGGAGGTCCGGTAATCGATTGGAGCAATTATGAAATCATGTATGGTGAACGTTATATGGATAAGCCGCAGGAAAATCCGGATGGTTATAAGAACTCCAATCTGAAGTTAAAAGCCAAGAACTTGAAAGGGCATTTGCTCCTGATTCATGGAGATGTTGATCCGGTAGTGGTTTGGCAGCATAGTCTAGGTTTCCTGAAAGCCTGTGTAGATGCCAATACGTATCCTGATTATTTTGTTTATCCGCGGCATGAACATAATGTGATCGGAAAAGATCGCCCGCATCTGCATGAGAAGATAACCCGTTATTTTGACGACTATTTACGATAAGATAAGTTGGAAAACTTAAATAACTCAGAAACTAATAAACTTAAAGAAATGAATATACTGTTATTAGGCTCTGGCGGCCGTGAACATGCAATCGCTTGGAAAATAGCTCAAAGTCCGAAAGTAGAGAAACTGTTTATTGCTCCTGGTAACGCAGGAACGGCACAGACAGGAACGAATGTGAACATCAAGACTGACGATTTTCCGGTCATCAAGGATTTTGTTTTGGCAAATGATATCCAAATGGTTGTCGTTGGTCCGGAAGATCCGCTGGTAAAAGGTGTTTATGATTATTTCAAGAACGATCCGCAGTTGGCTGCCATTCCGGTGATTGGTCCGAGTAAAGCCGGTGCTCAGCTGGAAGGAAGTAAAGATTTCGCCAAGGCATTCATGATGCGTCATCAGATTCCGACGGCTCGTTATAAGAGTATTACAGCCGAAAATCTGGAAGAAGGTTTTGCTTTCTTGGAATCACTGCCTGCTCCTTATGTCCTCAAAGCGGATGGTTTGGCAGCCGGAAAAGGTGTATTGATCATTGATTCTCTCGAGGAAGCCAAGAAAGAACTGGCAGAAATGCTTCAGGGAATGTTCGGAGATGCCAGCAAGACGGTTGTCATCGAAGAGTTCCTGGATGGAATTGAATGTTCGGTATTCGTAGTAACAGATGGCAAAGATTATAAGATTTTGCCGGTAGCCAAAGATTATAAGCGTATCGGCGAAGGAAATACAGGTCTGAACACCGGTGGTATGGGAGCCGTTTCTCCTGTTCCGTTTGCCGATCATGACTTTATGCAGAAAGTAGAAGAACGTATCATCCGTCCGACTGTAGAAGGTTTGCAGCAAGAAAACCTGGATTATAAAGGATTTATATTCTTGGGTCTGATCAACGTGAAAGGTGAACCGTTGGTTATTGAATACAATTGCCGAATGGGTGATCCGGAAACAGAAGTCGTGATGTTGCGTATTCAAAGTGACTTGGTAGAACTCTTGGAAGGCGTTGCTCAAGGCGATTTGGCATCTCGTATTCTGATTCAGGATCCGCGTGTTGCTGTAACGGTTATGGTTGTTAGTGGCGGTTATCCGGAAGCCTACGAGAAAGGCAAAGTCATCACAGGTTTTGACCAGGTTTCTCCGGAAAATATCTTGTTCCATGCCGGAACCAAAGACTCAGACGGACAAATAGTAACCAGTGGAGGTCGTGTTATCGCCGTAAGTTCATATGGAACGACCAAAGAAGAAGCCCTAGCAAAATCATTCGCCGGAGCCAAAGCGCTTCAGTTCGATAAAAAATACTTCCGTTCTGATATTGGGTTTGATTTGTAAATAATAAATCCGATATGAAATAGCTGTTGGCTATTATCTATTCCAAACTAAACGGGAATCGAAAGTAAATCCAGCGAGGATTGAAATCGATTCCCGTT
>ENA-OROH01003192-OROH01003192.1-human-gut-metagenome-genome-assembly--contig:-NODE-3192-length-11193-cov-4.655234_pt1 | contig 11193 bp, 10 predicted proteins | sample MGYA00242125_ERZ509042 | MGnify/ENA primary metagenome ERZ509042 (study PRJEB26280, sample SAMEA2338738) | human gut metagenome | biome: human gut; feature: human-associated habitat; material: faeces... | reverse complement strand
GCATAACCAAGAAGGTAGGACAGGGTAAGGAAGAATGGATGGAGTAAAGATTTAAATTTGTATGTGGTTTTGAAGGTACATGTAGAAAGTAAGGGAGCTGTAAACCGTAAGGGTTTGCAGTTTTTTTATTGCATAGCAAAATCCGTAGGAACTTCCTGTTAAATAAAAGGCACTACGAGCCCAGGCACATTCTTTATTATTACATATTAAATAATAAAAATAGAATGCACAGTCTGAACTGCAGCATTCTTTTTCTATTATTGTTTAAGTCTGTTCTGATTACGCCAGTCTCTTGGCGATATTCCATAAATATTTTTAAATGCTCTGGAAAAATGTAATTGGTTGGGATAACCGACTGCATTACCTACATCTTTAATGGAAAGCTTTGTCAGTTTTAATAATTCAGCAGCTTTAATCATTCTATAATTCAACAAAAATTCCTGAGGAGATTTTCCAATTCCGTCTTTGAAAATTTTTCCGAAATAACTGCGGTTTAATCCGCATACAGCAGCGATGTTTTCGACAGAAATATCGTTTTGGAAATTCTGCTCTATATAAGATAGGGCTTCATGGATATAAAAATCCTGAAGACGGCTGATTTTCGATGTCTGCATGATGGAAGTAGAACGAATAAGAGCATCAATTGCAAGATAAAGATGCCCGATCAGGTGAAATGGTGTAGCGTCTCCGTGACTTGCAATATAGAGAAGTTCTTCTTTCAGTATTTCACGCAGATCCTTAGAAGTAGCTTTATAAATCGGATTATCCAAACTAAGTCCGGAAAGTTCAATGGTTTCCTTTGCACGTAGTCCGTCAAATTCAATCCATGTATATTCCCATGGGAGTTTTTCATCAGAGATATAAGTATTGATCTGACCGGGGAAAATCATAAAGCCCTGGCCACTTTTTACGTGATAGGTCTGTGTTACACCGTGAGAATCATTTGCCATTAAAATTCCGGTGCCGGAGATAATGTAGTGAAAAAGAAAATGATTACGGACGGCAGGACCAAAACTATGTGCAGGTTTACATTGTTCGTAACCGAATTGATATAATCCAAGGTCAACAAAGTTTTCGCTTGGAAATACAGAAAACATGAGCTCTTTCATACAGATTCCTTTCATTTAGTTGTGTTTTGTTAAAGTTGTGTTCAATAGCTGGTAATTCAGTGAATATATCTATATTTTACTTAATCTGAAAATGGATTGCAACCGAAATATACCAAAATGCTAGTTCGTTTACAAAAAAATAGAAAAAAATAGCATTTTGGAATAAAACATCAAATACAATGCTATTCTTGAACGCATAATGGTATGTTATAATGCAAATATAAACAAAGTACTTGATATATCGAGGAGTAGCAAAGTGAAAATATACCTGTGAGGAAGGAGAAAAAATGAGAAGGAAAAGAGCAGCAATTGTTTTGGGAATGTCCTGTATTCTGATGGCATCAGCTGTATTACAGGGATGTCAGCAAAATCCAAAAAGCGGAAAAGTGGAAATCGAACTTGTTCAGTATAAACCAGAGGCGGTAGATATATTTGAACAGCTCGAAAAAGAATTTAATGAGACACATGATGATATCCATTTAAAAATATCTTCCCCAAATGATGCGACAACAATTTTGAAAACACGTTTTATCAGAGAAGATTATCCGGATATTATCGGAATCGGAGGAGATATCAATTATTCGTATTTTGTTGATTCAGGAATACTGGCTGACCTTTCAGATTATGAAGGACTTAGTGAGGTAAAACCTGCTTATCTGGATATTATTGAAGGATTGGAGTTTGTTCCGACAGAAGGAACATATGGGCTTCCGTATGTGGCAAATGCGGCAGGAGTGCTCTATAACAAAGATATGTTTGCGGAACATGGATGGGAGATTCCGCAGACCTGGGATGAATTTATTTCTCTTTGCGAGGAGATTCAGAATGAAGGAATCCAGCCACTTTATTTTGGATATAAAGATACCTGGACCTGCCTTGCACCTTGGAATGCACTTGCAGTCGGACTTGCACCATCCGATGTTTGTCAGCAGGTGAATAAGGGAGAAACAACCTTCTCCAAAGAATATCCGCAAGTGGCAGAAAAAATGCTTGAATTGTTAAATTATGGTGAAGATGGACCGTTTGGATACGGATACAACGATGCATGTACTGCATTTGCAAATGGTGAATCAGCGATGTATACAATCGGAAGCTATGCAATTCCGCAGATCAAATCTGTAAATCCGGATATGAATATCGGATCTTTTGTTATGCCGGCTAATGATTCTGAAGAGGACAATGTATTAAATTCAGGAGTAGACCTTCAGTTCTGCGTGATGGATGCATGTGAAAATAAAGAAGCGGCATATGAAGTCCTTGATTTTCTGATGGATCATGAAAATATCCAGGCATACTTAGATGCGCAGAATGCAGTGCCTTGTAAAGATGAAGATTTTGCACTGGCTCCGGAGCTGGAAGATATGAAACCATATATTCAGGATAACCGTATGGCGGATTACCAGGACCACTATTATCCGTCAGAAATGGCAGTCGATGCACAAATCCAGACATTTCTCATAAACCAGGATGTTGACGCATTCCTGAAAAAGTTTGACAAAGACTGGATCAGATATAACAGGGATATCATTCGTATGATGGAAGATTATGAAGCAGGCAAGTAGGAGGGATACAGATCATGAATAAATTGAAAAGGATGAATGGCAGAGAGCGGACATTTTTACTGATTACGATACCGATACTTGCGTTGTTTTTCTGCTTTAATACGCTGCCACTTATTAAAGGTGTTATTTATAGTTTTACAAATTTTCGAGGATATGGCGAGTTTGACTGGGTAGGTATTCGGAATTATACAGACTTATTTACTGATGCAAGAGTCGGGAAATCCTACCTGTTTACATTCAAGCTTGCAATTGTTGCAACAATAGTTGTAAATGTGTTAAGTCTTGTTTTAGCTCTTGGATTAAACAGTAAAATTAAATTTAAAAGTGCACTCAGAGGAATGTATTTCGTTCCAAATATTTTAGGAGCACTTGTAGTGGGCTATATTTTCAATTACTTTTTCACTTATATTCTTCCGGCAGTTGTAAAAATGATGGGCGGAAAAGGTGACAGTATCCTGGCAAGCTCAAAATGGGCATGGGTTGCGATCGTAATTGTATGTGCATGGCAGTCTGTTGCAATGAATACGCTTATTTATATTTCCGGACTTCAGACGGTACCGGAGGATGTATACGAAGCAGGTTCTCTTGATGGAGCGACCGGATGGAAAAAATTCAAGAATCTGACATTTCCACTGATCCTTCCATTCTTTACCATCAATATGGTACTTTGTATGAAGAATTTTCTGATGGTATTTGATCAGATCATGGCTCTTACCAAAGGAGGTCCGGCGCAGAGTACAGAATCAATTTCATTTTTGATTTATAACAATGGTATGGCCGGAGGACAGTTTGGGTTCCAGAGTGCCAATGCAGTTGTGTTCTTTGTAGTGATCGTTGTGATCTCTGTATTACAGATGAACTTTTTGGGAAATAAGGAGGAACAGTTATAATGAAAGTAAAGGTGAAAGAAAGAGTAAACTGGCCAATCACAATTTTATTGATTCTGGGTCTTGTAACCGTTATTTTTCCTCTTTATCTTACAGTTGTGATTGCATTTAAGAAACCGTCGGAAATGACAAACAGTATTTCCGGAATCTTATCACTGCCAAAAAGCTGGAGCTTTTCTAACTTTGCAGAAGCAATGCGTGTAACAGATTTCTGGCATTCACTGGGCAACAGTGTGCTGATAACGATTGTAACGGTAGTTCTTTCCATTCTGATTCATTCTATGATCGGTTATGTGATCGGAAGAAGTAAAAGTACCAGTAAATTTTACAAAGTAGCCTATCTTTATATTGTAAGCGGTATGTTTGTTCCATTTGCAATTTTGATGATGCCACTTGTGAAGCAGACAGCACAGATGAGAATTGACAATATTTTCGGTGTTATTTTGTGTTATCTTGTATTTTATATGCCGATGAATGTGCTCTTATACTCCGGTTATCTGAAAAATATTCCGCTGGCACTGGAAGAGGCTGCACATGTAGACGGGGCAACAACCTGGAAAACTTACTGGAGCGTTATTTTCCCAATCATGAAACCGATGCATGCAACAGTAGCGGTACTTACAGCACTTGGTACATGGAATGATGTTATGACACCACTTGTAATTCTGGCAGGTAGTGATGTGAACACACTGCCACTTGCACAGATGACATTCCAGACACAATTTGGAACCAATTATAATCTTGCATTTGCATCCTATTTACTGGCACTGCTTCCGATTTTGATTTTCTATCTGATCTGTCAGAAACAGATTCTGAACGGTGTTGTAAATGGCGCAGTAAAATAAATTTGACAGAAGCTTAAGGAGAAGAATATGGGAATCATATACAACGAGAAAGCAAAAACATTTACATTACATACCCAAAATACAACGTATCAGATGCAAATTGATGCATATGGATTTTTACTGCATTTATATTATGGAAGAAAGACAGATGGAGTTATGGACTATCTTCTGACCTATGCAGACCGTGGCTTCTCAGGAAATCCGCATGATACAGGAAATGACAGAACATATTCCCTTGATGTGCTGCCACAGGAATTTCCGTGTCGACTGACAGGAGATTTCAGGAGTCCGGTGCTTGATCTTGTAAATGCAGATGGTTCTTTTGGATGCGATCTTAGATATCAGGGATATGAGATTTGTGATGGAAAATACAATTTGAAGGGACTTCCGGCAGTTTATGCTGCCGAAGAGGAAGCCCAGACTCTGATCATTTATATGAAAGATCAGGTGACAGGATTACAGGTAGAATTACTTTATGGAGTTCTTCCGGAGTATGATGTGATCACAAGAAGTGCAAAAGTGATCAATACAGAAGAAGATAAAATCAGACTGACAAAAGCCCAAGCAGCGTGTATCGATTTCGTTCATGGTGAATTTGACGTAATTTCATTTTACGGCCGCCATGCGATGGAAAGAAATATGCAAAGAACATCGGTAGGACATGGAGCTTTTGTAATTGGAAGCCGCAGAGGAACATCCAGCCATCAGTACAATCCGATGATGATACTGGCAGAAAAAGAAACGACGGAAGACGCAGGTACTTGTTATGGAATGTCCTTTGTATACAGCGGAGGATTTAAAGCAGAAGTAGAGAAGGATCAGTTTGGACAGACAAGAATGCAGATGGGATTGCAGGAAGAGCAGTTTTCTTATCCATTGGAAAAAGGACAGGAATTTGTGATTCCGGAAGTTATTTTAACCTGCAGCAATCAGGGACTCGGAAAGCTTTCCCAGAATCTGCAGAGATGTATCCGTAAAAATCTGTGTCGCGGAAAATATAAAGAAAAAGTAAGACCGGTACTGATCAACAGTTGGGAAGCATGCTATTTTGATTTTACGGGAGAAGATATCTATCATCTTGCCGAGCAGGCAAAGGATCTGGGAATCGATATGGTTGTACTGGATGATGGATGGTTTGGAAGTCGAAATGATGACAACAGTGGACTTGGCGACTGGAAGGTTAATGAAGAAAAGCTGCAGGGAAGTCTTGGTGACCTGATCAGCAGGATCAATGCGTTAGGTGTTAAATTCGGGCTCTGGTTTGAGCCGGAGATGGTAAATGAAGACAGTGATTTTTACCGTGAACATCCGGACTGGGCAATTCAGATTCCGGGAAGAAAACCGGTAAAAGGAAGAAACCAGTTGCTCCTTGATTTTTCGAGAAAAGAAGTTGTGGATGCTGTTTATGAGCAGATGTGTCAGGTGCTCGATCAGGGAAATATCGAATATGTAAAATGGGATATGAACCGAAGTATGGCAGAAGTATATTCTATGACAGCAGAAGAACAGGGCAGTGTGCAGTATGACTACATGCTTGGACTTTATGATTTCCTGGAGCGTATTATAAGCCGCTATCCAGACCTTCTGATCGAAGGCTGCAGTGGTGGTGGAGGTCGTTTTGATGCGGGAATGCTGTATTATACACCACAGATCTGGTGCAGTGACAATACCGATGCAGTGGATCGTGTAAGGATCCAATACGGAACATCCTTTGGGTATCCGGTATCTGCAGTTGGATCTCACGTATCTGCAGTTCCGAATCATCAGACAGGAAGAAAGACATCACTCCATACAAGAGGTGTCTGTGCCATGGCAGGAACCTTCGGTTATGAACTGGATCCGGCGAAAATGACAGATGAAGAGCGCAGAGAGATCAGGGAACAGATAGTAGAATACAAAAAATATGCACAGCTTGTACAAAATGGACTTTACTATCGACTGAGTAATCCATTCGCAGAAGAAATCGGCGCATGGGAATTTGCATCAGAAGATGGGAAAGAAGTACTTGTAAATGTAGTTATGCTTGAAATCCATGGAAACATGACAGTAAATTATGTAAAAATGAAAGGTCTGTGTGCCGGACAATTCTATAAAGATTCAAATACCGGAAAAATTTATCCGGCAGAGGCGCTGATGGAAGTTGGAATTCCGATGCCGCTTGAATTTGGTGAGTACAAAGCATATCAGATTTATCTGGAAATGGTCGAGTAAAAATGAGAAAAACAAATGATATTTTTGAAAAGAGACTGGCGAAGCATATGGATGAGCTTCGCTGGCTCTATATGGAATTATATGATAATGAAGCAATGTTTGCAGAGCTCTGTGAACAGATGCAGAATTACTATCATGCAAGAAATGAGAAACTTCGAAAGAGAGATCTGGAGAAGGAAAAGGATCAGGCGTGGTATCGTAAAAAAAACATGCTGGGAATGATGCTGTATATTGATAATTTCGCCGGAAATTTAAGAGGAGTCAAAGGAAAGCTTAAGTATCTGGAAGAATGTGGTGTAAACTGTGTTCATCTGATGCCGTTTCTCGATTCGCCAAAGGGAAGATCCGATGGAGGCTATGCGGTTGCGGATTTCAGAAAAGTAAAGCCGGAACTTGGAACCATAGAAGACCTTGCAGATCTGGCTGAAGCCTGCCATGAAAAAGACATGAATCTGTGTATGGATTTTGTAATGAACCATACTTCCGAAGATCATGAATGGGCACAGAAGGCAAGAATGGGTGAAGGCGAATATATGAGCCGGTATTTTTTCTGTGACAATGAAAACTATGTCAGAGAATATGAGAAAACAGTGCCACAGGTATTTCCGGAAACTGCACCGGGGAATTTCACCTGGCTTCCTGAAATTGGACACTACGTGTTGACTACCTTTTATCCTTACCAGTGGGATCTGAATTATAAGAATCCGAGGGTGTTTAACGAAATGATGTATAATTTCCTTTTCCTGGTCAATCAGGGGATTGACATTCTGCGGATCGATGCAGTTCCTTATATCTGGAAGGAAATGGGGACAAGCTGCAGAAATCTTCCACAGGTACACACGATAGTCAGGATGATGCGTATGATCGGGGAGATTGTGTGTCCGTCGGTTGTATTATTAGGGGAAGTCGTGATGGAACCGGAAAAAGTAGTTCCTTATTTTGGTACCATAGAAAAGCCGGAATGTCATATGCTTTATAATGTAACCATGATGGCTACTACATGGAATACGGTTGCGACGAGAGATACCAGACTTTTACGGATGCAGCTTGATATTATGAACAACCTTCCGAAAGAGTATACTTTCTTAAATTACCTCAGATGTCATGATGATATTGGATGGGGATTGGATTTCCAGACTCTTTCTGGTTGGGGAATGCAGGAAGTCCCACACAAAAGATATCTGAATGACTTCTTCACGGGAAAGATCGCAGAAAGTGTGAGCCGCGGGGAACTTTATAATGAAGATCCGATAACAGGAGATGCCAGATTCTGTGCAACGACAGCTTCCATGTGTGGAATTGAAAGTGCCGGATTTGAACAAAATGAAGAAAAGAAAAAAAGAGCAGTCAGATTTGATCTGATGCTGCATGCATATATGATGGTGCAATCCGGAATTCCAATGCTTTACAGTGGAGATGAGATTGGTCAGGTAAATGATTATACTTATAAAAATGATCCGGAAAAACGGGTTGATTCCAGGTATATCCACAGAGGAAAATTTGACTGGAAGCTGGCAGACGGACGAAAGAGAAACGGAACGGTACAAAAAGAACTGTTTGATGGAATTGGAAAACTTAGATCCATCCGAAGTAAGGAAAAAGTATTTGACGCATCGGCAAATGTCTGGACGCTTGATACCTGGGAAAATGGAATCCTTGGAGTTGTGCGGGAACTGGAGGGCGAGCAGATGACAGCACTTTTTAATTTCGCAGAAGAGGACCGGACAGCCTGGATCGAAGAAGAGGGAGAGTATATGGATTTATATACCGGTAAAAAAGTCAGCCTTCAGGCAATAAAAATGGAAGGCCATTCCTTTGTATTAGCAAAGAAATGCTAAAGTAAGATAGAAAAAGAGCAGGTAAGAAATTTTATCCTTTCTTACCTGCTTTTTTTACTTTATTGGTTTTCCTGCATATCTTTCAGCATCTGGATAAGTTCCAAATCCTTTTCGGTAACACGGAAATTAGTGGTATAATTCCGTCCTTCCGGAGATTTGACGGAGATTTCGATGATGCTGTCTTTGCGGCATGCATCTCCTTTTACTGCATGAATAAAAGGCATAAATTTAGGATGCTCCTGTTGAAAAGTGGAAAATGCGGATTTCAGTTTTGCAAGCATTCCAAGCTGTTGAAAGTTAAGCGCCATAAAATACTCCTTTATAATTCAATATATCCATTGAACCCTCCAAGGGTGTAATATGCTTTTTTATCTTCTGGTTTCAGATAAATGGAGAGAGCTTCCGGATTTTCTACAGCGTGTCCCTTTGCATTGCAGTCAGCGATCACACGTTCTGTGATAGCGGCTACAGTATATTCTGCACTCTGGTACTGAACATAAAATGCAGGATTTTTGGCAGGAACTTCTACTGGTACTTTGACTTCTTTTACAACTTCTTTTATCTCTACAACAGGAGTTGCTGTAGCCGGTGCTGATGATGTAGCTGTAGCAGTTACTGCTGATTCAAGTGTTCTTTTCTGTTTTTTCTTATCGATTCTTTTATTCATTATTATTACCCCTTTTTCAAATTGTACAACATCTATTATATTACTTTTATATGGAGAAGTCAAAATGGTATTTATCACAGATATTTTGCAGAAAATGAAAAAGGGTTGCGCATAATGGTGAGATATGAGTATAATGAGTATCGTGTAATTGGAGTATAACCGGGAGGAAAAGGTAGAATGAATAGAGCAGCATTATTTTTTGATATTGATGGGACCGTACTCAGTGAGATTACAAAAGAGATTCCCGCAAGTACGGTAGATGCACTTAAAAGGGCACACGACGCAGGACATTTTTTATTTATCAATACAGGAAGAACATACTGCAGTGTTCCGGTGGAACTGAAAAAACTTCCATTTGATGGATATTTGTGTGGATGTGGGATTTATTTTACATTTGATGAAGAAATTATTTTTGAAAAGCATCTGGATCCGGAGAGGGGCGATGAGATCGCTGATTATATGACAAAATGTCAGATTGATGGGATTTTTGAGGGAGCAGAAGATGTGTATTTCACTTCAAGAGTTTCAAGATTTGACAGATTGGAAAATACAAAAAAATACATGAATAACCGTGGACTTGGAATCGAGCGTTATATGGAGCAGAGAAGATGTCCATATGATAAAATCTTTATTTATACGGACGAAAAAAGTGATGTAAAAGCATTTTTTGAATTTATCAAAGATGATATGGAAGTAATCGACCGTGGAAGTAATACGTTTGAATGTATCCTCAAGGGCTATACAAAAGGAACTGCGATTGACTGGGTACTGGAGCATTTTGGAATGACGAGAGATCAGTCATATGTATTTGGAGACAGCAGCAATGATCTGGCAATGTTCCGGCATGCCGGGCATGCGATTGCGATGGGCGCGCATGACCAGGTGCTGGAACCTTATACAGAATTTGTTACAAAGACCGTTGAAGAAGATGGAATTGCTTATGCGATGAAGAAATATGGACTGATCGATTAGAGAATCCTCCGATAAAGTGACAGAGAAAAATTCCTAAGATGCAGTAGCTTTTATAAGGTCATCAAGAGAAGCAAAATGATAACCCATTTCTTCCCATTTGGTGAGAAGTTCATCTAAGATTTCAGCGTTTGTAGAGGACGTACTGTGGAGTAAAACGATGGCACCGGGATGGATCCGCCCAAGCAGCTTTTCAAAAGCCTCTTCGTGGGATGGCTGGCTATCCTGATACCAGTCGACGTAGGCGAGACTCCAGAAGAAGGTATGATAGCCAAGATCCTGTGCCATTTTCAGGTTGGCTTCGCTGTATTTGCCTTGTGGTGGACGATAAAATCTGGAAATTTCCTGTCCGGTGATCTGCTGATACAGTTTTTCAACTGTCTGGATTTCTTCAGAAAAGGATTCCATTGTAGAAATCTGTGACATGTCTTTGTGATGCCAGGTGTGGTTGCCGATGGTGTTACCGGCAGCGAGGATCTGTTTGATAAGTTCTGGATTGCTTTCCAGAAGTGTGCCGACGACGAAGAACGTTGCCGGAGCCTGATGTTTCGTAAGAGCTTCCAGAATAGCCGGTGTATTTCCATTTTCATAACCGGCATCGAAAGTAAGGTAGATTACTTTTTCGCCGGTGTCCTGTGCGTAAAAGGCATCAAATTTTTTCAACTCGTCAAATGTGGCATTGCCGACAGGGGGATCCCCATCAGTTTGGAAGCTGAGCCCCCAGTTGCCTTCAGAAGAGGTGGGAACAGCGGCTGAAAAGAAATGATCATGCAGAAATGCAGTGCCGGTTCCCACAAAGAAAGCCGCGAGGAAAAGAAAACAGATCCGTATAATATTTTTTGATTTTAATCTGGAAAACATAAAAGGAACTCCGATCGGATAGAAAACAGGTGATTGATAAAGTATATGTGGAAATGGAAGGAAAAGAACCGAAATAGATAAAATAGAGGTCAGAAAATAAAGTGGACAAAAAGTAATAAAAGTGATCAAAAAATAAAAAAAAGGCTTGCATTTTTTCTGAGATGTGATATCATATTACTTGTCTTTAAGACGCGGGTGTAGTTCAATGGTAGAACACCAGCCTTCCAAGCTGGATACGTGGGTT
>ENA-OROH01003177-OROH01003177.1-human-gut-metagenome-genome-assembly--contig:-NODE-3177-length-11225-cov-5.383706_pt1 | contig 11225 bp, 13 predicted proteins | sample MGYA00242125_ERZ509042 | MGnify/ENA primary metagenome ERZ509042 (study PRJEB26280, sample SAMEA2338738) | human gut metagenome | biome: human gut; feature: human-associated habitat; material: faeces... | reverse complement strand
TGCACGGTCAGCGGGTGGAGAGCACCGACCTGCGGGGCGGGGCCGCTCTGGTGGTGGCCGCCCTGGGGGCGGAGGGAACGACCCAGGTGACCCAGCTGAGCCATATCCGCCGGGGCTATCAGGATATGGAAGGTACCCTTCGGCAGCTGGGAGCAGACATCCGCCTGCTCCCCACAAACAGAGATACAGGAGAAGACCATGGCATCTGTGAGACACAACCGAAAGCGAAAACGCCGCCGCAGCCGGCTTGGCGTGCTCTTTAAGCTGCTGTGCCTGGCGGCGCTGGTGGCGGCCCTTACCTTTGGCGCCACGGTATTCTTTCAGGTGGAGACCATTGCCGTGACGGGCAACAGCCGCTATACCCAGGATGAGATCATTGCCGCCTCCGGGGTACAGGTGGGGGATAACCTGTTTCGCATGAACAAGAAACAGATTTCTCAGGAGATCCTCCATCAGCTGCCCTATGTGGAGTCGGTATCCATTCTCCGCGGGCTGCCCAGCACCATCACCTTCCAGGTGACCGAGTGGGATGCAGTGGCTCAGGTAGAGGTGTATGCCCAGGAGCAGACGGAGGAGAGCGGAGAGGAAGGGGAGTCCCAGCAGGCCGCGGCCAAGGAGGCCTGGCTCATCAGTGTGGGCGGCAAGCTGCTGGAGCCGGTCTCAGCCTCTCACACCGCGCCCATCTCGGTGACCGGGCTCACGGCCCTGGCGCCTGAGGCGGGCTCGATGCTGGCCAGGATCAGCAGAGTAAGCTTACCGCGCTGACCAACGTTTTGGAGCAGCTCCAGCAGCAGGGTATGATAAGCCGGGTCTCTTCCATTGATCTGACCCACGTCTCCTGTATGGTGCTGCGGCTGGACGGGAGCATCGACGCCAAGCTGCCTCTCACGGGGGATACCGCGTATTATCTCCGGGCGCTTAATGCCGCCGTGGAGGAGGAAAACCGCCGCCGCGGCGGTCAGGCGGTGGGTACCATGGATCTCACGCAAAAGGAATATACCGCTATCTTTACTCCGGCTGAGAGCGGTGGATGATATTTTCCAACTTTTTCTCTTGACCTGCTGAAAAAAGAGCGATACAATGAATCAAGATATAGCCTTGATTCTGCATCCGCTCACAATTGCTTGTTTTTGGGCGTTTGTGGCGGAGTTTCATTTTATACTTAGGAGGAACGACAATGGCCTTCGGAATGGATATGGGTCCTGACAGCGTAGTCAATATTAAAGTAATCGGTGTAGGCGGCGGCGGCAACAACGTAGTCAACCGCATGGTGCGCACCGGAACCAAGGGTGTCGATTTTATTGCGGTGAATACCGATAAGCAGGCGCTGGCCGTCTCTGCCGCTACCTATAAGATTCAGATCGGTGAAAAGCTCACCAACGGCCAGGGCGCCGGCTCCAACCCTGAGGTGGGCCGCAAGAGCGCCGAGGAGAACCGCACCCAGATCTCCAAGGCTCTGGAGGACGCCGACATGGTGTTCATCACCGCCGGTATGGGCGGCGGCACCGGCACCGGCGCGGCTCCCATCGTGGCCGACATCGCCAAGGAGATGGGCATCCTCACTGTAGGCGTAGTTACCAAGCCGTTCCGTTTTGAGGGCATGCGCCGCATGAAGCAGGCCGAGGGCGGCATTGAGGAGCTGCGCTGCAAGGTGGACTCCCTGGTCATCATCCCCAACGAGCGCCTGAAGCTGGCTACCGATCAGAAGATCACCATGCTCAACGCCTTTGAGATCGCCGACGACGTGCTGCAGCAGGCCGTTCAGTCCATTTCCGACCTTATTAAGAACACCGGCTTCATCAACCTGGACTTTGCCGACGTGTCCGCCGTTATGAAGGACGCTGGCCGTGCTCACATGGGTGTGGGCCGCGCCGCCGGCAAGAGCAAGGCCGAGGAGGCCGCCAAGATGGCTATTTCCAGCCCGTTGCTGGAGACCTCCATCAACGGCGCCAAGGGCGTACTGATCAACGTCACCGGTTCCATGGATATCGGCCTGGAAGAGGTAGAGACCGCCGCCAATCTGGTGCAGGAGGCCGCCCACCCCGAGGCCAACATCATCTTCGGTGCCGCCTTTGACGACACCCTGGAGGATGAGCTGCGGGTCACCGTCATTGCCACCGGTTTTGACGAGAAGGAGGAGGCTGCCGCCGCTCCTGCTGCTGATATGTCCCAGAAGCCTTTCTCCCAGGCGGGAGACCGGGTGAAGGAGAGCCAGCAGGCCGCGCCTCAGGGCGAGGCTTCTGCCGCCCCTGTGGTTGAGCCCGAGAAGGCCGCCGTCAGCGATGACGACTGGGATATCCTGGAGCGCATTTTCAGCCGCAAGCGCTGATTCCACCCTACATGTACGTATCCGCCCCGGAGAAGGTTCCCCTTCTCCGGGGCTTTTTTCTTAAAGGAGTACGCCGTGCTGATCTATCTCTCTATGATCGAAGATGCGGAGGACCAAAATAAATTTGAGCAAGTGTACCTCCGGTATAAAAATCTCATGTTTTATGTGGCCCACCGTATTTTGAACGACGCTCAGGAGGCGGAGGACGCGGTCCACGACGCCTTTGTGCGCATTGCGGAGCACATCGACCAGGTGGGGGAACCGGACTGTCCAAAAACCAGGGGCTTCGTGGTTATTATTGTTGAACGGGTGGCGCTGAATCGTTTGGAGCGCCGCCGCCGGCGGGAGGCTCTGCCTTTGGAGGAGTGGACGCCCACTGCCCAGCGGGAGGAACCGGCGCCGGAGGAGGAAGAGGCCTTCCGCCGGGCCATGGCGCGCCTGTCCCCCCGGTACCGGGAGCTGCTGCTTTTGAAGCACTGGCAGGGCTTTTCCGACCGGGAGATCGGGAAGATGCTGTCCATGTCCCAAGGCAATGTGGCCAGGACGCTCCAGCGGGCCAAGGAGAAGCTGCGGGAAGCGCTGAAGGAAGAGGGGGTGGAGGTATGAACGAGAAACTGGACCGGCTGCTGGAGCAGTACAGCGCCGCCGCGGGCGAGAGTTGGCTGGAGGAAAGCCTGCCTGAGGACATTCCGGAGCATACCTTTTCCCACAAATTCCAGCGGAACATGAACAAGCTGCTGCGCCGCCAGCGGCGCTCCCCGGCCGTGCGGGCGGCACTGACCTATGCCAGGCGGGCAGCCATTTTTGTGCTGGCCTTTGTGGCCCTGTCCTTCTCGGTACGCATGACAGTGGATGCCGCCTTCCGACGGCAGGTATTACAGGTGGTGGTGCAGGTGTTCTCTGACTTTACAGAGTTCCGCTATACCTCCGATGTGAAGACCGACGAGCAGCCCGGAAAGCTGGAGTTTACGTATCTGCCGGAGGGGATGGTGGAGACAGACAGAGAGCTGGATACACTTGGATTTTATATATGCTGGAAAAATAAATCTGGAGAGTTCGTAGAGCTAGATCAGGTTTTGGTGGATGACAATACGGATATGAAGCTTTACTTAGATACAGAAGATGCTGAAATTACCCATTTCCAAGTTCACGGTGAGGAGACCATAGGGATTGAAAAGGGCCTGGATCATACTGTCCAGTGGACAGAAGGTCAGTTTGTGTATACCCTGTCCGGTACCATTCCGATGGAGGAGTTGGAAAAGGTTGCGGAAGGGATTCAGATAGACAGGTAAGCATGAAGCGGCTGGAAGCCTTGGAATACAAGGCTTCCAGCCGCTTTCCTATATGGTCTGAAAATTTTCTGAAAAGTTTTAAAAAGCAGTGTCCAAAATCGCAGTTCTCATTGGTTATAAAGAATAAACATAGAAAGAAAGGATATGATCCCCATATTCCACAAAAAAGAGCTGCTCCCGGCCTTGTGTGTGTCCCTATGCCTGTGTGGCGCGATGGCGCCAAGCGTATCAGCGGTGGAGATTCCTGAACTGTCCAATCAGGAGGAAATCACTCCCTATGCTCTGTATATTCGAAAGGCAGAGTGCACTTTGTCGTTGAATGGAGGAATTGCTACAATAAGAGTATCGGTCACGGGGCAAACCGGGGTAGTGGACCGCTGTCAGGTAGTCGTTACCCTTGAGGAAAAAAGCGGGACTACATGGAAAACCATTGCCACATGGTCGGATGAATCCGACGGCGGGCGGGCCTCGCTATCAGAAACAAAGGCGGTGACGGCAGGCAAGACCTACCGGGCCAAAGTAGTGGCGACGGCCTGGTCGGGAAGCAAGTCGGAGACGAAGACAATCTTGTCCTCGGAGAAGAAGGCGTAAGATTCAGTAAGAAAAGGATTGTCTGCTTGTACTGTACATAGGAAAGGAGTATAGTAAGCATGAAAAAGATATGGAGCGTATTTTTAAGTTTTACTATTTTGGCTTCAATGTTTAGCACAAATGCATTTGCATACGGCAAAGAATCTCAAATGCAATCTGAGCGAACAGAACTTCATGAATGCATTAAAGAACAATTAATTGCGCAAGATGCTCTGTACTTAATGGATTTCTATGATTCTGTGATTGAAAATCTTTTAATCTCGAAATACAATAATACAATTAATTCAACAGCGGCAAGTTCTTGGTATGCGCCTAATGGTGGTATTATTTGGGGAAGAGCACCTAACATAGAAGTAGAAGCCGCCTTTTTTAATAAATCGGATGCGAAAGACCTACAAAATGACATGGGGAAACCAAACGCTATAAAGGTAACGCTCGAATTTCTATTAGGAGCGGCTTGGTTCCCCATCGGCGCATTGTTTACATTTTCTGAACTTGCACGTGCCATTGCATATAGTGATATGTGGGGGAAAATTGATACTGATAAGGAAGGGTGCTGCGTCTATGCCACCTATGATACATTAGAAATGAAAACCATAACTGTAATCTTTGGGTGGACACCTCCAACAATGAGTGTAAATTCTACGATTACGGTTACAGACCATTACATTAAGCCGTATTGATTGAGGAGGGATCCAAGCGCATGAAGGGTCAGTGTAAGATAACTTTGGTGCGGGCTCTTGGTTTTTACAGCTTTTTCCTGATCTTTGCGCTGGTGTATTTGGTGAAAGGGATTTTTCAGTATGAATGGATCTGCCCCGATATGGCATACTATGCCGTTTGTGTTATTTTTTTGGGGTTAGAGTTGGCCGATGGATTTATTTTATACAGAAAAGGGTACTTGTGCTGCGCATTTGCTCCAATTTTATTCCTGGAGATATTGTTCGGACAGCAGATACACCATCTAACATTTATTTATATATTTGCCGTGCTATTATTTGTAATTAAGGGAGTTGAGCTGTGCCTTGCTGTTGTGAAACGCCGTAGAAATGAACTGCGTTCGGAACCCTTCTATGATGGTGCAGATGGTGTGGTCCTATTATCTATTTTAGTCGATGTAATAATTCTGATTCAAATTATGTAACAGGAAAATGAGCGAATGTGAGGTGCAAATCCATGTCACTTAGAACGAGAAAGACCCTGGAAGTTCTTTGCTTCCTCCTTTCCTGCAGCATGGCGGTGATACTATGCTGCGTCCGGATGTCGGTTTATGTTGGATTTGTGTTATTGCTCGTTTTAGCGCTGTTTCCCGGGGTGCCTACCTTCGGCTGGGGCAGGGAGCGGTTGGAGTTTCTCCAGCGCACCCAGCAGTTCCGCGTCGGATCGCGCCTGATGTGGATATTGTTTTTGGTAGTGATCGTTCTGGGCGAGAGCTTTTTTTACCTTTACCTGGGGACCTCCCGAGAGCAGACAGTGGCTGATGGTAAACGGTGGGTATATTGTCTTTCCGGCACTGTGGAATGTGATTCGAAGCTGGGCCTACGTACTTTACCTGTTTGCACCTCAAAAAATCCGTTTCCGGGAGCAGATGGAAGAGAAGTAAAAAACCGGGCCGCAGGTCAACCTGCGGCCCGTATTTATTATTCCGCTTCTTTTGGCGGCTGGAACCGGACCAGGTCGGCATATTGCTGCCATACACAATCCAGCTTACCCAGATAGTTGGCTTTCCAGGGTTTATTTCGGCCGCAGTAGTGGACAATGGCGCTGTTCTCCAGCACCCAGTCCAGGTCCACCGGGTGGCCGGGAGTGAGCAGAGCGGCGGTGAGCAGCCGCTCCGTCATGTTGTACCGCCAGGGATTCAGACGCAGGATGCGGTCTCCGTACAGGGCGCTGATCACGTCCTGGTCGGGGAGAAGCAGGGTCTTGCGGTGGGCCTGGACGTAGTCCAGCACGGGCTGGATCTGCTGCTCCCGGCGCAGCACCGGCAGGTTCATCAGCAGCACCCCGGAATTGATGTAGGGGCCGGGAGTCTCCGACTGGAGCCGGATGGCGTTAAATTTCTCCATCCCCTTGGCCACGTGGCTGGCCGCCGCAAAGAAGTATTCCTCCAGGGGAAGCTCCCACAAGCTGTCCAGAGGGTGATTTACCACCAGGTCCGGGTCCAGATAGAGGACCCGTTCCAGGTCCTGGGGGAGCTGAAAGGCGGCAAAAATGCGGTCGTACATCTCCATGGGGTAGCGGTCGGTGGTGGGAGCCTGGGGCAGCAGGTGGGGATCGGCGGCCACGGGGACCAGGGTGAGGGCGGACTCATCCACAGAGCGCTCCAGAGCGGTGAAGTCTTCCGTTGTGAGAGAGCGGTGGAGGACAAAGACCCGCATGTGCGTGCCGGGGTGCTGGCAGACCAGGCTTTTGAGCATCACAGACAGGGGATAGAGGTAGGCGCGGTTGACAGTGACTAAGATATCCATGGAGATCCCTTTCTATATAGTTCTTAATTGTACTACGTATTATACGCAGAAGGGGCGTGGAGAACAAGAGGAAATATAAGAAAAAGGCGGGGCACACGGCCCCGCCTTACGCGGTTACGGATTATTCCTTGGGCTGTTCCTCGTCGGCAACGGGCTCCTCAGGGACGATGTCAGCCTCGGTGACCTCGTTTTCGGGCTCCTCAGCGGCCTCGGGGGTCACGTCGATGATCTCGCCCTCCGCCTCGGCGGTAGCCTTGAGTTCCGCGATGCGGTCGTTGTTGGTCTCAATGGCGGCACGGGCGGCAGTGATCTTCTCACAGGCGGCAGCATAAGCACCGTCGGGAGTGGTGCCGTGCTCAGCGTAATACAGCTTGCCCAGTTCCACATAGGCCTTCTTGATGGTATCTTCCTCGGCCATGTTGGAGGCCTTCAGCTTGGCAATCTCCGCCAGACGCTTGGACGTGGCCACAACACTCTGAGCCAGGTCGGTTGCTCTCTCCTGGAGATCATTGATAAAATCCATGGTAGTACCTCCTTGAAATACGGTCTCCCGTTTACTGAGCCCATTTTAGCGTATTTCCTCCCCCCACGCAAGAACCTGATGTTGGATTTAATGGTTTTTTTAAGTTTTGTAAGGGGAGATTTCAGAAAGGGCCCCGGTGGAAAAACCACCGGGGCCCTGGTGCTGAGATGGGGGATCAGACCTTGAAGTTGACGGCGGTGTCGCCCTTCTCATCGTGGCCGAACTCGTAGTCCTTGCCGGGGAGAATGGCGTTGAGCACGATGCCGGTGATGGCGGCCACAGCCAGACCGGACAGGCTGATGGTGGCCTCGCCCACCTGGAAGCTCACCGCGCCGGAGTAGTTGATGCCGATGGCCAGCACCATGATGAGGGCGGCGATGATGACGTTGCGGCTGTTGGTGAAGTCCACCTGGTTTTCCACCACGTTGCGCACGCCAACGGCGGAGATCATGCCGTAGAGCACCATGGACACGCCGCCCATAGTAGCGGTGGGCATGGCGGACACCAGGGCCGCAAACTTGGGGGAGAAGGAGAACAGAATGGCCAGACCGGCGGCGATACGGATGACCCGGGGGTCATAGACCTTGCTCAGGGCCAGCACACCGGTGTTCTCACCGTAGGTGGTGTTGGCGGGGGCGCCGAAGATGGAGGCCAGGGTGGTGGCCAGACCGTCGCCCAGCAGGGTGCGGTGGAAGCCGGGGTCCTGGAGGTAGTTGCGCTCACAGGTGGAGGAGATGGCGCACATGTCGCCGATGTGCTCCACCATGGTGGCCAGGGACAGAGGCATGATGGTCACTGCGGCGGTGAGCAGCAGGCCGGTGTCCAGGTCGGGACGGCTGAACAGACCAAAGAGGGTGTCCTGAAACTGGAAGGGCAGACCGATCCAGGGGGCGTCGGCCAGAGCCTGGAGCTTGGCGGGGTCCATGGTGTGCATGCCGGTGACCTGGCAGATGACAGCCACGCCGTAGGAGCCCACCACACCCAGCAGAATGGGGATGATCTTTACCATGCCCTTGCCCCAGATGTTGCAGCCCACCACAATGGCGATGGCGATGAGGGCAATGGCCCAGTTATCCCGGCAGTTGGTGATGGCGGTGGAGGAGAGGGTCAGGCCGATGCAGATGATGACCGGGCCGGTGACGATGGGGGGGAAGTAGCGCATGACCTTTTTGGTGCCGAACACCTTGAAGAGGGCGGAGAGGATCACGTACATCAACCCCGCCAGAGCCACGCCGAAGCAGGCATAGGGCAGCATCTGGGTGTTGGCGGTGCCGTCCTCCAGCATGGGGGCGATGGCCTGATAGCCGCCGATGAAGGCGAAGGAGGAGCCCAGGAAGGCGGGGACCTTCCGCTTGGTGAGGAAGTGGAACAGCAGGGTGCCCAGACCCGCGAAGAGCAGGGTGGCGGACACGCTCAGCCCGGTGAGGGCGGGTACCAGCACGGTGGCGCCGAACATGGCGAACATGTGCTGCACGCCCAGGATGAACATTTTGGTCCGTCCCAGCTGCCGGGCATCATAAATGGCTTGATTTTGCGGCATAGTGATTCTCCCTTCTTGTTTACACACAGGCCAAACGGCCATAAAAAAAGACAATCGCCCAGCGATTGTCAAACACAAAACGGAAAAGAAAGAAACACGCGGCCGGTACCAAGAACGGTCATGACATTCCCTCCTTTTCCTATTTCTAAACCGGTATAATAGCAGATTTCACACAAAAGCGCAAGAGGAAATTTCCCGATTCATGGGGAAATTGCAGGAATCGAAGGGAAGAAGAAGGGGGCGGTTGACTTTAGCGAGAAAAATGGATAAACTACAAATGATTTTGTATTTGCCTGCAGTCAAACTCTGCCAGAGAAAAAAGGAGCGATGGACCTTGAAGAAGCCTTTTGTTACCCTGGAGCAGCTCCAGGAGATGGTGAAGACCTATCCCACCCCCTTCCACCTCTATGACGAGAAGGGTATCCGTGCCAACGCCCGGGCTCTGCGCCAGGCCTTTGCCTGGAACCCCGGCTACACCGAGTATTTTGCTGTGAAGGCCACCCCCAATCCCCAGATCCTGAAGATTCTGAAGGAGGAGGGATGCGGCGTGGACTGCTCCTCCCTCACCGAGCTGATGATGTCCGAGCGCTGCGGGTTCTCCGGAGGACAGATCATGTTCTCCTCCAACGACACCCCCGCCGAGGAGTTCCAGATGGCCGCCAAGCTGGGCGCTACCATCAACCTGGACGACATCACCCACATCGACTTCCTGAAGGAGACCATCGGCTACATCCCCAAGAAGATCTCCTGCCGCTTCAATCCCGGCGGTGTGTTCCAGCTGGGCGAGAGCAAGGAGGGCTTCCAGGTGATGGACAACCCCGGTGATGCCAAGTACGGTATGACTCCCGCCCAGATCACCGAAGCCTTCAAGCGCCTGAAGGCGGAGGGAGCGGAGGAGTTCGGTATCCACGCCTTCCTGGCCTCCAACACCCTGTCCAACGACTACTACCCCGCGCTGGCCCGGATCCTGTTCCAGCTGGCGGTGAAGCTGAAGGAGGAGACCGGAGCTCACATCACCTTCATCAACCTCTCCGGCGGCGTGGGTGTGCCCTACCGTCCCGAGCAGCCTGCCAACGACATCGCCGTCATCGGCGAGGGCGTGCGCAAGGCTTATGAGGAGATCCTGGTGCCCGCCGGCATGGGCGATGTGGCCCTGTGCACCGAGCTGGGCCGCTTTATGCTGGCACCCTACGGCCACCTGGTCACCAAGGTGCTCCACTTCAAGCACACCTACAAGGAGTATGTGGGCGTGGACGCCTGCGCGGCCAACCTGATGCGGCCCGCCATGTACGGTGCCTACCACCACATCACCGTCATGGGCAAGGAGGACGCCCCCTGCGACCACAAATACGACGTGACCGGCGCCCTGTGCGAGAACAACGACAAGTTCGCCGTGGACCGTATGCTGCCGGAAATTGAGATCGGTGACCTGCTGGTTATCCACGACACCGGCGCCCACGGCCACGCCATGGGCTATCAGTATAACGGCCGCCTGCGCTCTGCTGAGGTGCTGCTCCAGGAGGACGGCTCCACCCGGCTGATCCGCCGTGCCGAGACTCCCGAGGACTACTTCGCCACTGCAATTTGGGAGTAATTCCGGGCATTATAAGTATATCAACGGTTGGAGCGCCCCGGCCCCAGGCCGGGGCGCTCGTGTTTTTTCTTTGGGAGAGAATCAAAATGAATATCATGGGACAACTGGCCCTTATTTTTGGGCTGTCGCTGGCGGGAGAGGGCGTGGCGGCGCTGCTTCCGGTGTCTTTTCCGTCCAGTGTGATCAGTATGGTGCTGCTGATGGCGCTGCTGCTCACCGGAGTGATCAAGGACAAGCATATCAAGACAGTCTCCAACTTTCTGGTGGCCAATATGGCCTTCTTCTTTATTCCATCGTTTGTTGGCATCGTGGAGCACGGGACACTGCTGAAAAGTCAGGCCCTGCCTCTGCTGGTGATTGTGGGACTGACCACGCCGGTAGTTTATCTGGTCACCGGATGGACGGTGCAGCTGCTGATGCTGCGCCGCAGAAAGGGGGAGAGGAAATAATGGATGCCATGTTGAGTTCCCCGTTTTTCGGACTGGCTCTTTCGGCAGCGGCATGGTGCGGGGGTGTATGGCTGCAAAAAAAGACAAAGTGGGTGCTGTGTAACCCGCTGCTGATTGCTTCTCTGGTGATCATCGCTCTGCTGGCGGTGTTTGGAATCCCTCTGGAGGACTACAACCAGGGGGGCGACATCATCAAGATGATGCTGGGGCCGGTGACAGCGGTGCTGGCCCTGAATATCTACTACCAGCGCCAGACTTTGAAGGAATACTTTGTTCCGGTACTGGTGGGCTGCCTGGCGGGCAGTGCGGCCAGCCTGGGCAGTGTGCTGGCCCTGTGCCGCCTGTTTGAGATGGAGGACATGCTCACCGCCTCTCTGCTGCCCAAGAGCGTGACCACCGCCATCGCGGTGGGTATCGCTGAGAGCCGTGGCGGCGCGGC
>ENA-OROH01003166-OROH01003166.1-human-gut-metagenome-genome-assembly--contig:-NODE-3166-length-11259-cov-14.912353_pt1 | contig 11259 bp, 7 predicted proteins | sample MGYA00242125_ERZ509042 | MGnify/ENA primary metagenome ERZ509042 (study PRJEB26280, sample SAMEA2338738) | human gut metagenome | biome: human gut; feature: human-associated habitat; material: faeces... | reverse complement strand
GGCGAGCAGTCACTGGTTACACCGGATGAGTTGCTGGCGGTGGTGAAAGCTTGATGTTTACTAATTATCTGCAATCATATCATAAAAGCATCATTGATGGATGATTGCATCACATGGGAATGCCCGATAACGTTTGCTTTATACGTTATTTGTTTTGAAATATAAATGCTGGATTACCTATGTGGATAATCAGATTGTTTTTTCTTCCGTCACTACATCTTACTGATTCTAAAAGAGATGTAGTGACGGAAATTTTTGTATCCCCCCGAAATGGTTTGTTCTCTTTTTTCCGCGTAGAGGCGACAAAGCGGAATGCCTGTTCTTGTCGTTGTTGGTTGTATTTCTTGTTTTAAGGATGAAAACTGATGGAGCTGACTTGAAATATGATTTTCTTTTGCGAGAGTCTGATATTATTCACTATATTTGTGGAATGCTAGCCTTATAAATTTAATCAGATGATAGAGGAAAATCAGTTGATATCCCATTTGTATCAAAATAGGGATAATGGTCAATGGATGATACAAACCAATGATGAACATCAAAAGGGGGTTGCTGATATGGCGGCATCCTTCGCCGGGCAGTTCGGACTTCCTTCTTGGGGGCGTGCGCTCGGCCTACTTCATGACAAAGGAAAGGAACGGGCGGCATTCCAGCAATACATACGCAAGATGAATGGTTTGCCTACGAGTGACAAGAAGCGCTATGATGATCATACCCATGCTTTTGTGGGTGGAATATTGGCAAAAGAACTTATGGGAAAGGATGTTTCCCATCTTCTTGTAAACCAAATTATTTCTCATCACACAGGGTTACATGATTTCGGGGATGTGGAAAACATATTGAAAGAGAGGCTATTGTCCAAAGAAATAAACGAGGGTGACATTAGCATAAACAAACCTTTATTATTCCAAGAATTTATTGATTCACCTTTTTCTAAATCAAAGGTTGAATGGAAACACTTTCATCACCTTTCCCGTATGCTTTTTTCCTGTCTTGTAGATGCCGACCGGCTCGATACAGAACGGTTTATGGATGTAGAGTCATGGCGGAAGCGGGGAAATTCGGCTACGCTTGCCGATTTGCTTCCACAGCTGGAGGCATATATGCAAAAACTGCAATCGAATGCAGCCGATACGAAAGTGAACCGCATCCGCCAGCAAGTGAAAGAACAATGCAGTAGAACTTCTTCAAGCGAAAAAGGATTTTATAGTCTTACAGTTCCGACGGGAGGCGGTAAAACACTTTCTTCTTTGTTATGGGCCATGAAGCATGCTGTAAGCCATTCAATGAATCGTATCATCATCGCCATCCCATATACCAGTATCATTGTGCAAACGGCAGGGCTTTTGAAGGAAATCTTTGGTGAAGAAAATGTATTGGAGCATCATAGTAATTTCGACCCCGATGATATTAAGGACGAGGAAAATAGGGAAAAAGCAAAATTGGCTACAGAGAATTGGGACTATCCCATTATTGTCACTACCAATGTACAGCTTTTTGAATCTATGTTTAGCAATAAAACATCTGATTGCCGCAAACTGCACAACATGGCAAATTCAATTCTTGTTTTGGATGAGGTTCAGATGTTGCCAACCGGCTTCTTGCGGCCGATAGTCGATGCGCTGAAAGCGTATCAGGAAATGTTCGGGGTTTCGGTATTGTTTACCACGGCAAGCCAGCCGGTACTGAGTGGTCTGATAGAAGGAACAAATCCTAAAGCTGATTTTAAGGGAATAGAACATATCAAGGAAATTATTCCGGAAGAATTTGCTTTGCATGACCAGCTTCGCCGTGTGAAGTTGTCAATCGATGATACAGGAAAAACATACGATGAGATAGCTGCAAAGGTGTCTGAATATAATAAGGTGTTGTGCATAGTGAACACTCGTAAAGATGCCAAAGAGCTGTATGACCGTTTGCCCAATGACGGAGTGAAATTGCATTTGTCTAGAATGATGTGCCCTGCCCACTTACACGAAACTATTGGTAAAATAAAAACTTTATTGAAGGATGAGTCGCAGCCGATTGTCAGGGTCATTGCAACCCAGCTTGTGGAGGCCGGTGTGGATATAGACTTTCCGGTTGTGTTCCGTCAAGAAGCAGGACTCGATTCTGTATTGCAAGCAGCGGGACGGTGCAATCGGGAAGGACGAAGTGCCATGGGACATACATTTGTGTTCAGTCTGGCGGCAGAGAAGCGAAAGCTCTTCGGTTCAATGGCTGACTCCAACAATGCTCGGTTGAATTTGCCGGAAGATAGTGATTGGTTTGCTCCTTCTACCATGAAAGCCTATTTTTGTCAATTGTATAGCAGAAAACAAACATTTGATGAAAAGGATATAAAGCACTGGCTCTACAAACCTACTGAGTTATGTTTTGAAACTGCATCAAAAGAATTTCACCTGATTGATGATACGAGTATAAATGTTATCATAAATTGGGAAAACAGCATGGAACTTATAGAGCAGTTGAAAGAATCGGGGTGTACCTACTCGTTGGTGAAGCAATTGGCGAAATTTACTGTAGGCATCCGTTCCTATGATTTTAAGCAACTGAAAGGCTATGGGCTTGTCGAAGAAATATTGGAAGGAATATATGTATTGGCAGACAGGTCTCAGTATAATAAAGCCACAGGTCTCAGCCTTGATAACCATTGGCTGGAGGAAGTATTAATGATATAAAGAAACGGATATGACAAAGAAAGAAACATTGAAATTGTTTGAAGAACGTAAAGTCCGCACCGTGTGGGATGATGAAAAGGAAAAATGGTATTTTTCGATAGTTGATGTGGTGTCAGTTTTAACAGACAGTGTTGATGCAACTGCTTATTGGCGTAAGTTAAAGCAAAGACTTAAAGAAGAGGGAAATGAAACCGTGACAAATTGTCACGGTTTGAAAATGAAAGCCACAGACGGTAAGATGCGACTTACAGATGTGGCTGATACAGAACAACTACTACGTATCATTCAGTCTATCCCATCTCCCAAGGCAGAACCGTTCAAGCAATGGATGGCACATGTAGCATCCGAACGTCTTGATCAGATGCAAGACCCTGAGTTGAGTATTGAGCAAGCTATGATGGACTACAAGCGACTTGGTTACTCTGACAACTGGATAAACCAACGCTTGAAGAGCATTGAAATCCGTAAAGATCTTACAGATCAATGGAAACTACATAATGTAGAGGAAGGTGTTCAATATGCTACTCTTACAGACATTATCTATCAGCAATGGACCGGAAAGTCGGCAAAGGAGTACAAACAGTTCAAGGGCTTGAAGAAAGAAAATCTCCGGGACAATATGACCAATGAAGAATTGGTTCTTAATATGCTGGCCGAACTCTCTACGACAAGTATTACTAAAGCTAAAAATCCTCAGACATTGGGTGAAAATATGCAGTGTGCGGCTGACGGTGGTGATGTGGCTCGTGTGGCACGCGAACAGTTGGAGCAAAAAACCGGTCGTGAAGTGGTAACTCCCTTGTCGGCAAAAAGGTTTTTTGAAGGTCAGAAGCCGGAAGATTTATTGGAAAACAAGGAAAACGATGAATGATATGGAATATACAGATAAAGAATATTGTCTGGAGGTGTGGGGCGATTGGGCTTGTTTCACTCGTCCGGAATTGAAAGTAGAGCGTGTGAGTTACGATGTCATAACGCCATCGGCGGCACGCGCCATCTTTGAAGCGATACTGTTTAAACGCTATGCCATGCGTTGGCAGGTAACAAAGATTGAGGTACTCAGACCTATTAAATGGGCTACCATTAGACGGAATGAGGTGGGGGCAGTTGCCAGTAAATCACCTATCATTATTGAAGATAAACGTCAGCAGAAGAACACGTTGCTTCTGTTGGATGTGCGTTACCGAATTTATGCTAAGTTAGTATTTATTCCGGTAAAAGACCGTCCGAAAGAGGCTTTTGCCAAGCATCAGCCAAGTGCCGACGAGAATCCTATGAAGTATTATCAGATGTTCGAACGCAGGGCATCACAAGGGCAATGTTTTACGCAGCCCTATCTCGGATGTCGTGAGTTTTCTGCAAACTGGAAGTATATTGAAAGTACTGATAATCTTGATTATCCCTTAGCCGAAGACAGGGATTTCGGCATTATGCTTTATGATATGGACTTTGAGGAAAATCCACAAAAACCGAATGCTATGTTTTATAGAGCCCAAATGAAAAAGGGAGTGATTGTTGTACCGGATAAAGATAGTGAGGAGGTGTTGAGATGATACTGAAAGCATTATATGATTACTATCATCGAAGTGGAGATGATGTGGCCCCTTTTGGTTTAGAATACAAAGAGATTGGATTTATTATTGTTATTGATAGATGTGGAAAATTTCTGCGCTTTGAAGACAGGCGCATAGATAAGAAGTCGGCACAGCGGTTTCTTGTTAAGAAAAGTGTTAGCCGGTCAAGTGCCCCTGTTGCAAACTATTTGTATGACAATTGTAAATATGTATTTGGTTATTCCGATAAGGGGGATATGGAAAAGATACGTAAGTACTTTGAAGTATTTAAGGCGAAAGTAAAAGATATATATGATGCTTTTCCGGATAATGAGGACATAAAAGCTGTTTATGCATTTTATCAGCAAGACCATTCTTTTATAGTTGGGGCTATGCAGAAAGATTCTTTATGGGATGATATAGCCAAAAATCTTAATAAGAAATATTCTACCTTTTCTTTCCTTATAGAAGGGGATACGAAAATAGTGGCTTCGAAAAGGGAATTGATAAATTTGTTTGACGAGAATCATGGCGTGGCAGGAAATCTTTGTTTGATAACAGGGAGATATTCAAAAGTTGTAGAGATTACAACTGCTACAAAGATACTTGGAAGCCAAGAAACAGCTAAACTAGTTGCATTTCAAGTTAATTCCGGGTATGATTCGTATGGGAAATCTAAAGGATACAATGCTCCAATATCAGAAGAAGCTGAATTTGCATATACAACCGCATTGAATCATTTGCTGCGTTCGGATTCTCACAATAAGTTTATGGTGGGCTCACGTACTTATCTTTTCTGGGCTTCCTCCAATAGCGAGGCTTCAAAAGAGTCCGAAAATAGTCTATTTTCTTTGTTGGGGCGGATTGAAGAAGAAAATGACGACTCAAACAGGCGCATAAAGTTAGTATATGATACTTTCCAGTCTATCTATAACGGAAAATTATCGGCAAACGATGATGACAAATTCTTCATTTTGGGTTTGGCTCCTAATTCGGCAAGAATTGCGGTAGTATATTGGAATGAGATGCCTTTGCGTGAATTTGCAGGTTTGATAAGTAAACATTTTACGGATATGGAGATGGTTGACACTCGCAAAGATAAGAAGCCGTACGTGGGAATGCATTCCATTCTTGGAAATGTTACTCTTGGAGGAAAGTCAAGTGATGCGACTCCCAACCTTCCTGATGCTGTGGTGAGAAGCATATTTCAAGGGTTGCCGTATCCGGCTTCTCTCTTTCAAGCATGTATTCGTCGCATACGTGCAGAACAATCCGTCAATATAGTGCGTGCTGCTATCATCAAGGCATATCTCAACAGACTAAACGAAAATAACAACCATAAAAAATTAGATATTATGTTAGACAAAGAAAATCAAAATCAAGGGTATCTTTGTGGAAGGCTGTTTGCCGTGTTGGAAAACCTACAATATGCAGCAAATAAACAAGATTCCATTCGTTCAAGTTACATGAACGCGGCTTCATCTACGCCATCTACAGTATTTTCAACAGTTCTCAAATTATCAAACAGTCATTATGCTAAATTGGCTAAAGAGAAGAAAGGCCTTGCTAATTTCTTTGATAATCAAAAGAAAGAGATAATAGTTTTAATTCAAAATTTTCCTAATACATTGAGTTTGGAAGATCAAGGACGATTCTTCCTCGGCTATTATCATCAGAAAGCTCACAGAGAGAATCAAGAAACTGAAGAATAATTTTTAAAAATATACAATTATGTCAGAATTAAAGAATAGAATTGATTTCGTTTACATTTTTGATGTACAAGATGGTAATCCAAATGGTGACCCGGATGCAGGTAATCTTCCTCGGATAGATGCTGAAACTGGTATAGGCCTTGTTACAGATGTTTGTTTGAAACGCAAGGTACGTAATTATGTACAAATAGCCCAAGCAGGAAAAGCAGGTAACGATATTCTTGTCAAATCCAAAGAAATTTCTGGAGAAGAGGTCTTTATTAATGAAGAAATCCGCAAAATGTACAAAGAAGATTTAGGAATAGAACTAAAAATCAAAGAAAAAGCTCCTGCCGATAAGAGTTCAGCTGGTAAAATTGCTATGTGCAGACGCTTCTTTGACGTTAGGACTTTTGGAGCAGTACTCTCAACCGGACCTAACGCAGGACAAGTGAGGGGGCCGATTCAAATGACTTTTGCCCGTTCGCAAGATATGATTGTTTCAGCAGAGCATGCATTAACCGTATGTGTAGCTCGTGATGAAGAAAAGACCTATGAATCACAAGTGGGAATACAGGGACGTAAAGCGACCATTCCTTATGGCCTCTATGTCTGTCACGGCTTCATCTCCGCTAACTTGGCACAACAGACAGGATTTTCTGAAGAAGACCTTGAACTATTTTGGGAAGCTTTAAAGAACATGTTCGATGTGGATCGTTCGGCGGCACGTGGATTGATGAGTGCTCAAAAACTGATAGTCTTCAAGCATGACTCCATATTGGGTAATGCTCCCGCCAACAAGTTGTTTGAATTGGTAAAAGTGGAGAAAGTCTGCGATGGAGCACCACGCTCATTCATCGACTATTCAGTTACTATAGATAAGGAGAATGCTCCATCAAATGTAACTATTGAGGAACTGATATAATTCCATCGTATGTACAATGAAGACGATATGCTCATGTTGTCGGGGATTCAGCACTTTAGGTTCTGTCCCCGGCAATGGGCTTTGATACACATTGAGCAGCAATGGGATGATAATCGTCTCACCATCGAAGGACAGATTCTGCACAAGCATGTAGATGATCCGTTTTATAGACAAAAGTGTGGTGACCAGATAACATTGCGTGCGGTGAATATCGCTTCGCGTGAACTTGGACTCTATGGAATCTCTGATGCCATAGAGTTACTTCCTTCCTCATCTTTTGAAAATACGATTTTGCATCCCAACTATCCGGGGCGATGGCAACCGGTTGCTGTGGAGTATAAGCATGGCAAACCGAAAAGAAACGAGGTGGATGAAGTGCAGTTGGCAGCACAAATCATGTGCATAGAAGAAATGTATGCTATCCATATACCATACGGCTCTTTCTTTTATGGGGAGCTTCGCCATCGGGTTAATGTGGATATAACGGAGGAGCTGCGAAATATAGTCAGACAATGTGCCCGGGATATGCACGATATATTTAGTAAAGCGGTTATCCCGAAGGCTGAATATGGGAAACATTGTGACAAGTGCTCGCTGAAAGATATCTGCATGCCGGAAATGGTAAATAATTGTACTTCGGTAGATAATTACCTTACTAAAAATCTGTATCTATGAGAAAACTATTGAATACTTTGTATGTGACGACACCGGAAGCGTATCTTAGTAAGGATGGGCTGAATGTCGTTATATCTGTTCAGCAGGAGGAGGTGTTTCGTATTCCTGTCATAAATATAGAGGGCATCGTTACGTTCGGATATATGGGCGCAAGTCCCGGTGTGATGAAATTGTGTAGTGACAATGGTATATCACTCACATTTCTTTCTCCACAAGGCAGATTTATCAGCAGGGTTCAAGGTGCTACGAAAGGGAATGTTCTGTTACGCAAAAAGCAGTACCAATTGTCGGACGATGCATCTTGGTCGTTGCATGTGGTTAGGTTGATGATTGGTGGTAAGATTCAAAACTATCGCAATATATTGAGGAGATATATTCGTGATTATGGTGAGAATGAAGACATTAATAGGGCGGTGCAAGTATTGGAACGTGCCAAGCGTGATGCTTTGAAGGCTCAAGATAAGACGGAATTAATTGGTTATGAGGGAATGGCTTCGAATGCCTATTTTGAGGTATTGCCAATCTTGATACTTAATCAGAAGACTGATTTCCCATTTCATGGTCGCAATCGTCGTCCTCCCAAGGATGCGGTGAATGCCATGTTGTCTTTTGCATATACGTTGATAGCCAATGATGTTGCGGCCGCTCTCGAAACTGTTGGCCTTGATCCATACGTCGGGTTTCTCCATACACTCCGTCCGGGGCGCACATCGTTGGCCTTAGATATGATGGAAGAGTTACGTGCTTACCTTGGCGACCGTTTTATTTTGTCGTTGATTAATAAAAGACAGATTTCAGTAAAAGACTTCTTGTTCCAAGGTGATAATGGGGTTGTTATGACAGATAAAGGGAAAAAGACTTTTATTACTGCATGGCAGGCAAGGAAAAGGGAAGTGATAATTCATCCTTATCTTAATGAAAAAGTTGAAATAGGGCTTCTGCCTTATGTGCAGGCTATGTTAATGGCAAGGTATATCAGGCAGGATATTGACGATTATCCGGTATTTCTTATAAAATGATTTTTAATTATGTACATTCTTGTGACTTACGATGTGGATACTACAAGCAAAGAGGGGGCTCGCCGTTTACGATGTGTGGCCAAGGCTTGTCTGGATTATGGACAGAGGGTGCAGAACTCAGTCTTTGAGTGTGTAGTGACGGAAGCGCAATATTCTCTTCTAAAAGGGAGAGTTAGGGATATTATTGATATGTCTCTTGATAGTGTTCGTTTTTATATTCTTAGTAAAAATGAGAATAAGAGGGTGGAAGTAATAGGTGTTGAAACGGCGTATAAACTTGAGGAGGCTCTTATAATATAATGCGAATGTGGTGTGTTACAAAAAAAGTAGTATCTTCGCATGTGTTAATAATCAGTAGATTAAATTATTTGTAAAGTATTTCTTCGTTATGAAGTTGAATAATAATGATGATTCGCATAACAGTGGATTAAATTTGCTGATTTATAATATGTTATTAGATATAGAGTCACACCCTGCGTGGGTGTGTGGATTGAAACTTTGCAGCTCCGAGAGCTGGTTAAGGAAAACAGTCACACCCTGCGTGGGTGTGTGGATTGAAACTTAGAATCCCATAATGAACCTAAACCACGAGCACGGTCACACCCTGCGTGGGTGTGTGGATTGAAACCTTAGATTGGTCAAGAAGAGCAGATTTTCTACCAGTCACACCCTGCGTGGGTGTGTGGATTGAAACTTAAATTCCCGTTGCCAGTTTATTTTCAATGCGGTCACACCCTGCGTGGGTGTGTGGATTGAAACTGAACAGCATACACTTGGAAATTAACATTACATAGTCACACCCTGCGTGGGTGTGTGGATTGAAACAAGCTGATAGCCGTTTCCCTGCTGCATTGTAACGTCACACCCTGCGTGGGTGTGTGGATTGAAACCGTCAACACAACCATTTCCAGACTAAGATTGGAGGTCACACCCTGCGTGGGTGTGTGGATTGAAACTTATAAGGCGCAGTTCTTCGACAACACTCTACAGTCACACCCTGCGTGGGTGTGTGGATTGAAACAAAGAATCCGAGAGATGCTCTCGACCGGGGCTTAGTCACACCCTGCGTGGGTGTGTGGATTGAAACGTTATCATACGTAAGTGTCACAAAATAAGAATGTCACACCCTGCGTGGGTGTGTGGATTGAAACTAGTCCTGAAGTACACTATCTAAATCCTCTTAGTCACACCCTGCGTGGGTGTGTGGATTGAAACAGCTTTGAGCAGGCGGAAAGGTTTAGGTTAAAAGTCACACCCTGCGTGGGTGTGTGGATTGAAACACTCAGTCTTTTATCGTGGAAACCATGCTCACAAGGTCACACCCTGCGTGGGTGTGTGGATTGAAACATACTCTATACCTGTTTTAATGATAAACATAATACGAGTCACACCCTGCGTGGGTGTGTGGATTGAAACATTAATATTAATTACATTAGACCAACCGCCAATATAGTCACACCCTGCGTGGGTGTGTGGATTGAAACTGTTTTACACTTGGAATCCGTTTGACTAGCTCCGTCACACCCTGCGTGGGTGTGTGGATTGAAACGTATCCATAGCCACAAGCACAGTTGTATATACAGTCACACCCTGCGTGGGTGTGTGGATTGAAACTCGAATACATGGTGTGCCATAACACATCACCAAAGTCACACCCTGCGTGGGTGTGTGGATTGAAACCGCTGTATCTCGTGCGGTTTAATAAAACCTATCAGTCACACCCTGCGTGGGTGTGTGGATTGAAACTGACAGCCATACTGGAGTGGATGTCAGTCAATGGTCACACCCTGCGTGGGTGTGTGGATTGAAACTTGAATGGGAATAGCATAGAGCATTGCTCGTTGTGTCACACCCTGCGTGGGTGTGTGGATTGAAACATCGAATAGCGTCCAAACGGGGTGGCCGATTTCGTCACACCCTGCGTGGGTGTATATGGATTGAAGCATTGTTCACTCGTTGGTCAAGTTTATGGAAGAATTGTAAGCATTCGGCCTCTTGTGTATTTCTCTTCAAGCTGTTATAAAGTCAAAAGCCAAACGAAGTACGTTAGGCTTTTGACTTTGTTATGACTGGAAAAAACACGCACAATCCCGGATGCTTATCTTTTGTCTGTCTTCTTTTGTGGTTTCACCTAGGTGACAATACATTGGCATCTAGGTGGAGAGGCGTAGTCACCCAAGTGATACGCTTGCTTCACCTTGGTGAAACTATAAATTCAACTAAGTGTTCCAGAGTAAATATATTATATTTTTACTATACTATCCCTTGTTGTTTATTTGTTATATTGTTGGTTATTAATGTATTATTATCTGTTTGTATCGATTGTTTTTTCTTGTCTTTATAAGATATATTAAAACATAAACTAACATGAAAATTGGTATAATTGACCTTTGTAAACAAATAGAAGATCCTAGTATGAACCGCAAGAAAGTCCATAAAATGGAAACTAGTATCTATATATCCATTGCTGCTGTAATCTGTGAGGTCCAGTCCTGGAATGAAATTGAGGAATTTGGCAATTCGAAAATTGCTTTTTTCAAGAGTCGCATACCCGGCCTGGAGTTCATCCCCAGTCATGATACTTTTAACAGATTCTTCAGTATGATAAAGCCCGATTATTTTGAGTTGATCTTCCGTAATTGGGTAAAACGAGTCTGTCTGGAGGTGAAAGGCGTTGTAGCTATAGATGGCAAGCTCATGCGTGGTCCAAGCCAA
>ENA-OROH01003149-OROH01003149.1-human-gut-metagenome-genome-assembly--contig:-NODE-3149-length-11307-cov-2.209474_pt1 | contig 11307 bp, 6 predicted proteins | sample MGYA00242125_ERZ509042 | MGnify/ENA primary metagenome ERZ509042 (study PRJEB26280, sample SAMEA2338738) | human gut metagenome | biome: human gut; feature: human-associated habitat; material: faeces... | reverse complement strand
TTCGCCCGAGGCCGTGAACCGCCGCGTGTTCGGGTCCGCCGTAGAGGAAGACCCCCTCGGCATCTGGCAAAGCGGCCCTTTCCGCATGTTCCGCGATGCGCTGCAAAGCCCGCTTCCGGATATCCCCTGCCGCACCTGCCCCAAACGTTTCGAAACGGGGAACTGACGCCTACCCCCTCCCGGTAAAACGATGCCCCGGAAACTTTAAATTCCGGGGTTCTTCTTTTGGGCTTTCAGGCGGGTAACGCACGTCCATGACATCGTGGAGACAGGCCATAGCTTCGCTTAAATTCGGGCCCCCGATTTTTTATTGAACGCCCTACCCTACCGCAATCCGTATGAGCCATAGGCAGGAAGAAGGCTCGATAGCGCGTCCCCCCTATTGATAGTGAGGACCCCGTAAAAGATCGGGAAGGGCTTGAAGGAATGTTTCCTTCACACAGCGTCGCATAGAAACGACGTGCTTTGGGAAACCCTTTTGGGGATGTGTTTACTTGAAATAGGGAACAGCTTGAAGCGTTTTTTCCTGTTTTGAAATCAAGAACAGAAAGATCTGACTTTTTCTTTCTTTCTATCATGTAGGATAAAACGGAAAAAAGGCCGTCCAATATGGACGCGCAGAATATCCGTCCATTTCGTCCTCTCTTGTATGTATATATTGTTTTTATTATCTATTTTTGAATAGGGACATTTCTTTTCGTCATAAATATGATTGTCCGCGAAGAGCGGCCATTCTGTCCTTGCATGTTGGACAGGCATACTGTCCCGGGACACGCTGGGCGTCCAGAATGCAAGGACAGCGTGTCCTGACATGCTATCCCCGCTCATTGGACTTCCAAAATGTCCCTACTTCCCGGCGATCTGCATGTCCTTTCTGTGTGTCCGATCTGAATATCCTCACAAAAAGGACATACGTTTTGTCCGAACAGTTTGTTTGAGCACAATGGCCGATCAAAATATGCATAGCCGTTTTTCCGGTCAAAATATCCTGCCATACTAGACGCTCGAAAAGGACTCTCATGTATTCCACTCAAAATGGACACTCACAATGTCCATGCAAACCATATATGGTTGCCTGTCTCCGCCAGAGCGATTGGGAATGCTCCGGTGGGGAGCAACAGCTCTGGACCTGCAGTGATACCTTCCGTTTCTGAGGGAGGAACGATGGTTGGGGAAAGGAGCATATGGGGAAAACGGTCCCTCAGGCCTCTTCTTTTGGTGACCGGTGGAGGATAGCCGATTGTTGTAAGGACGGTGGCCAACCGGAGAGGCGGGGGGACGTTCCTGATGATGGGACGGCTATGGATAATGGGGGGGTCCACTAAGGGAGTCCATATTGGATGCTTTCAGGGCGACGGGCGGATACTCAAAAGATTTGCAGTTCCTCCCTGTATGTTGGAAGAATGCAATATGATATGAGCGCGTCCATTTGAGCGTCCATTATGATAGTCCGTTTTGAGTGGATATTTTGCTGTAAAAATTCAGCTTTTTCATGTTTAAAGAATGAGAAAAAACATTCATCTTATAAACATGCTATCAGAATATCTCTGCGTGTTTTTTGAAATATAAGAATATGGACATACAAAATGGACACTCAAAAAAAATGGATCAACATGTACTCTCAAAATGGCCTCTCAGAAAGTCCGCGCAGAAAGGAGGGATGCAATAACGCTACGTAGAGAAGAATACCATAAGCTCGGGTACGTGGTTACATGTGGGGAATAATCAGGTTAGTCATGGCCTCACGAACTTGGGGCTAAAATGAATACGCATTGGAGGATGTCGGCATCAGCAATGGTACTGGTGCAATAGGGGAGGGTAGATGTTCAGCCGTAGAGTTTGTTTTCCTGCGCCGTTGAAACGTTCGTTTTGTCCAGGGATGGGCCCATGCTGACATCGTTCAATCTTTTTGAAATCGTGTTTCGCCCTATGGTGAATAAAGGCATGGCTCGTGGATAAGCGCTATCCACCAACGGGCTCCGGGGCTGAAAAATTTTTGAGTGGGCGGTCTAAGGGCTGGGAGGATGGCCCCCCTGAAGGCAATGGAAAAGGAATATGATAACAGCCGATGATTTCCGTGTGGCGTATCCCTGAGTGGGTGGATACTCGCAAAAACATATTTGATATACGAATTTTTTCGGGTAACCATCCGTCCTTCAAGCATTCTTTTTTTGTATGTCCGCTTGTCTGAAAAATAACAGGTATGGATTTGTAATGTGCTGAAATAAAATGATTTTATCTCAAACAAAAAAACATCAAGGGAACCGCTCTTGATGCGCGAGCCCATCCGCTGCGTAAGGGCGAACATTCATCGAAAGAAATATAGAAAAAAAATAGACTAAAAATGTTGTGCTTCAACGTTTTTTATTCTATCTGAAAACCAAGTCGTTCACTAAAAGGAGATTCCGATGGGCAAGATCATTTCGGTCGTCAACAACAAGGGTGGTGTGGGGAAGACGACGATCACCGTCAATCTCGCACATGCCCTGGCCATGCAAGGGAAAAAGGTGTTGATCGTCGATGTGGACAGCCAGTGCAACTCCACTTCCTTTTTCAACCTCGCTCCCGGCTGTGCTTCGCTTTACGAGCTGCTTGCCTCGGTTTATGACGAAGAAGCCCCCGAAATCAAACCTGAATCTTGCATCTATCCCACAGAGATCGGTTGCAGCATCCTCCCGAACGTTGAGGAGATGGCCTTCATCGAAGCCGAATTCTATAAGAACGAGTCATACATCGTCGCCCTCCGTGAACGGCTGAGAGAGTATGCGACCAAAGAGTTTGACATCACCCTCATCGACTGCCCGCCTTCAATGGGGGCTTTCGTGTATATGGCGATGATCGCCTCCGACTTTATCATTGTGCCCATCCGTGCGGGGTCGCGTTTCTCGCTCGACGGTATCACGAAAACCATCAATGCTATCAACCAGATCCGCCGCACGAAGCTGAACGAAGGGCTTGTCCTGCTTAAGTTCCTGTACAATATGGCTGACTTGCGGCGGCTTGCGGACAAGCACTCGCTGACCATCCTGAACAACCGCTATCCCGGACAGGTCCTCACCGAGTACATCAGTGAGGCGACCATGCTCCGATCCTCCGAGATGCTTTCCGAAACGGTGTTCCAATCTTCACCCCGCAGTAAGGTGGCGGCGAAATTCCGCTCCGTCGCCCGTGAAATCCTCGCCGCCCTCGGCATGTAAACAGGAGCCTCTGATGACCCCCGGACAGACGCATCCCCGCAGACGCGGCCTCAACGAACTGATGGAATCCGTCGCGGCCAAGCTGGCAGAGCGCCCAGATCACATCGCGGCGGCCAGAGTCCTTGAGGAGATGCAGGCTGACGCCGCGAAAATCTCGCATAAGGCGGATGGTGTGGACGTGCAGAATGGACAGTCTGAAATGTCCTCCTCCTCCTCCTCCTCCTCCTCCTCCTCCTCTGTGGACGCGCAAATTGATTCTCCTGAGTGTCCTGACAAAGTGGACGATCAGAACGGACTTGCAAGTGGACTCGCCACGGAGGCACGATCTGGCGTCTCTGTGAAGACAGAAGCTGAGGACATGCAAAATGGACAGCCTGATATCACTGTCAAAGTGGACGCTCAGGCGTCTCAGCACTCCCCTTCGCAACGAGAAGCAACGGGAAAATATTCTGAAACTTCAAGCCTTGAGTCCCTGAGCGCGCCCTCTACGTGGACGCCGATAGTGGACACTCTACATGGACATTCAAAGGCATCTCCGGCTGTTTCCCGTCCCGATGGACGGAAACGTCCTTATCAAGTGGATGTCCAGAATGGACACTCAGAATGTCCTGACAAAAGATCCTCTCACTATGAAGAGCTGCCTGAGCGGAATCCAGAGCTACCGGTGGAGAACAGACAAGAGGCGGGGGCTTCCACGGAGCAGGGGACGTCTGCCTCTCGTAAGCATGATCAGGAAGAAGCCGTACCTGTCCAGGCCGCTGCGATGACATTGCGTTCGCCCACATCAGACGCTCTGAATGGCCGCTCACGCCGGACAGCCAAAGTTGACGTGCAGGCAGGGGCCCGGTGCAAACCCAAGAGGGTCGGAGAAGGGCAGATCAGCCTCCTCAGGCCTCTGGCTCCAGTGCATGGGGCCAATCCGACGAAGCTCTTCAAGTGGCTTTACGGGATCGGCAAGAAAGAAACCATCGACCTGACCCTCCCCATCATTGAGGAGACCATCGGTATCGATGCGCGGACCTGCCGTCGGATCATCGCTACATGGGCGGAAACGGGCGTGTGCGAGAAAACGGTCCATCGGCGCGGGATGCGTATCAGGCTTCTTATGGATGAAAAGGAGGCACTCGGCGCGCCGCGTGCCGCTTCCCCTTCCGTGTCGGCTTCTCCGGCGGATGAGCTGGAGAGGGCGCTGCCCGAGCTGTGCCCGAGGCTGATGGAGGTCGGTTTCACCGCCAAGCACCTGCGCCGGATCAAAGAGCTCCTCGCCGTGCAGAACATTGACCCCGGTTCCCTCACGGATGCCCTCCGGTATGCGGAGTACGAGCTGGAACACGGCCAGATGGTGGACAGCAAGGGCCAGCCCGTTTCGCGTCCGGTGGATTGGGTCTTTCGCTGCCTGTCCAAGGACGGGACCTACCGTATCCCCACGGGGTATGTTTCTCCGGCGGAATTACGCCGCCGGGAACGCGAAGAGGCCGTGCGCCGGGAACGCGAGGCATTGGAGGCCGAGCGGAGGCTGCTCGAAGAAGAGGCCGCCCTTGCCCTTGAAAAAGAGGTCGAAGCGATGTTCCGTCAGATGCTCGATGAACCCGACGGCCCGTTTGCCGCACAGATCCTGGAGAAGGTTCCCGCCGTCCTGCGTTCGCGCGGGGGGTTGGAAAACCCGCTGGTGCAGAAGGCCTGCCGGATGCAGATCAGCTATATGCTCCAGGACGCCGTCGGAGCGGGGCAGTAGGGCTATTCTGTGTGTCCATTCTGTAAGGATACGCAGCATGGACATTTTGGGCGGATAATGTGCCCGTCCGGGATGCGTGCGGTTGCGCATGGACAGGCAGCCCGTCCGGAAGGCCCGGACAGCGTGTCAGGGCAGGATGTCCGGACATGCTGGACACCCAATCCGTCCGAGGATGTTGTGAGCGGCCTGTGAGGCAGGACAGAATGGCCGCACACGCCGGACAGTCTTCTTGGCGATGTCCCGGACACTCTGACAGGAAAAAAAGGCTGTAAAAACAGTGTAGACTCTCGTGAAGGGACAACTTGATCGTCCATTTTGATCGGATAATCTGATCGGACATTCCTTTCGCCTATAGAAAGAGAGAAAGAAAAACTCTTTCTCTCCCCAACGATTCAAGACAGAAGGTGCTGCTGCGAATGGCTTCCAAATCGACCAAAAAAGATCTTGTCCAACACATAGCGAAGGCTCTGGAAGTGAGCCCTGTGGAAGCCGAACGGGTTATGCTCGTGGTTATGCGGTACGTCCGGCGGCAATTGCTTGAAGATACGTCGGTGATCCTGCCGGGCATCGGGACGCTGGCCGTGACGGAAACCGCGGCCCGTCTGGGGCGCAATCCCCACACGGGGCAGCCGGTGCCCATTCCCCCGCGCAAGACGATCAAGCTCAAGGTGTCCAAAGACCTCAAGGAAGCGATGGAGCCTTCCGAAACCGTGCGCACGGGCGGGGCCGATTTTGACGCCCAATAGCTCCGCCGTTCCGGAGCACGCCTGAAGGCGGGGCCTGGCCGGAAGGGGCTTATCCCTCGAAAAGGACGATCCGGTTTCTGCCGGACGTCTTGGCTTCATACAGCGCCTGATCCGCATGGGTCAGCACTTCGCAGATGTCCGCATCTTCCCCGAACGAGCGGTGCGCAATGCCGATGCTGACCGTCAGCTTGCCCGTCCGGGAATCGGGATGGACAAGGTCCAGTGCGGCCACTTCTTCCAAGATGCGCTGTGCCACGGTCATGGCCGAATACTGTCCGGCCCCGGCGAGAATGATGGTGAATTCTTCGCCGCCGTACCGGAATATCCTGTCCGAATCCCGCAGGAGCGCTTTTTGCGTGGCCTGCGCCACGGCTTTCAGGGCGGCGTCCCCGGCCTGATGCCCGAACCGGTCATTGTAGTTCTTGAAGAAGTCGAGGTCGAGCATCAGCAGGGCGAGCGGCGTGCGCGCCGGGATGCGCTCCATCGTTTCCTCAAGCGCCCGGCGGTTGTATACGCCGGTCAGCGCATCCCGGAAGCTGAGGTCAGCATACTGGTCCCGTTCCTGCGCGAGCTGGCCGGAACGGGTGTTCAGTTCGTCCATATGGCGGCTGATGTCGGGCAAAACGTCGAGTACGTCCTGCAATTCCCGGATGCGTACCCGGGGAAGTTCCGAGATGGAGTGCCCGGAACGGATGGTCCGCAGCGCCTGAGAGAGCAGGGACAGGGGGCGGAGGATCTGAAGGTGGATGAGCAGCAGCGTGGCCAGCAGCCCCGCGAGCAACGCGGTCCCCATGATCGGGAACAGTTCCTTGATGCGTGAAACTTCCTCGTTGATGTGGGACATGCTCCGGTAAATCCATTCGGCCTCGTGGGTCGAAACGGCGTCGCTGAGCTCGCGCAGTTTGCCGTCGAGGGTGTTCCAGAGCTGTTTGGCTTCCACGTGGCCTCGCGCGAGCTGCGTCCAATTGGACACGATGCCGTCCCAGTTCGTCCGGAATTCCCCGCAGTCCTTGAGCAGCGTCCGTTCAGGGGTTTCGGCCTGTTCCGCCTTGGCGCACATGTCCATCAGCGGGCGCAGGCTTTCCTCCAGGCCCTGCTTGTTGGCCGTGTTTCTGGAGAAATCCTTGTCCAGGTGCCGCGCACTGTGCCTGAGGGGATAGCTGTATTCCATCCCCGCCCGCATAAGCAGCCGCCCGAGCACGTTCGAAAAAAAGATTTCCGCATGATGGAGCCGATCCTCGGCCAGATAGCTCTGCTGCCTCAGCTCAATGAGACGGAGGAGTTGCGGCCTGATCTCATCCATTTTGCTGGAGAAGTCTACCGACGTCTCCTCAAAGACCGATTCCGCGATCAGCGCTTGGGCGGTGATGCCCGCGTTCCGGCTGATGGTGGGGTCGGACGCGCTGTACACCAGCGCGATGTTGCGGCGCATGTTTTCGACGTTGAGGAGCATCTGCTGCTTGGCAAGGATCTGCGGCAGATGGCTGTTGCTGGTGGAGAGCGCCAGATTTTTGATCCGTTGAAGGTCATTGGTGAAGATAAAAGAGACGAAGGCCAGCAGCGCCAGCAGGGGCACTGAGACGAGCACGGGGAAAAGGTTGATGCCGAGTTGTCGTTTCCGCTTCGGCTCCGCGTTTCGGGAAGGCTTGCAGTACATGAACGCGCTCAATAAATGCTGAAGGGAAAATATTTGCGTACGATGCGGTCGTACTCGCCGTTCAGTTTGATATGGACGATGGCTTCGTTGATCGCCTCGATCAATTCGGAATTGTTTTTCCGGACGCCGATGTGGGCATAGGCGAGGTCTTCGTCGGGCGGGAGGGGATCATCCAGTATGGCGAAAGGCTGGCCGCGCTCGCTCTGGAGGAATTCGTACCCGGACAGCCCGTCCACGAGGATGGCGTCCAGCTGTCCGGCGCAGAAGGCGTCGATCAGTTGCCCATAGGTAGGAAAACGGATGATTTCAGCCACGTTGACCCAGTGACTCCGGAGGAAGATCTCCTGCTGCGTATGATCCTGGACACCAACGCGTTTCCCTTTCAGGCCTTCGGCGCTGACGGCCACGCTCCCCGGAAGCCCCAGATAGATGGAACGGGAGTGGTAGTAGCTGTTGGTGAAATCCATATACGCCAGCCGTTGTTCGTTTTTGGCAAGCCCGGCAACGATCATGTCCAGCTCGCCCCGGCGCATTTTTTCGAGCAGCGTGCCGAAAGCAAGGGGCTCGACCGTGCAGGAACGGCGCATGGCCTTGCACAACGCCTCAGCGATCTCCGGGTCGAATCCGGCCTGCGTGCCCTCGGCGGGAAAGGAGAAGGGCGCATAATCGTCTTCCACGCCGATGCGGAGGATTTCCTCGGCTCCGCTGCGGGGCGGGAACCCCGCGAACAGCAGCGCGAGGAGGAACCCAGCCAGAAGAACGGGCCGGAGTGAAGAAAAAGACGGTATCGTGATTCTCAAGGGAAACTCTCTCGGGGGGCAACCCGCAGCCCCTGCGCCGTTTTCGGCGGGGCTCGCGCGACGCTTCAATGTGATGCTCTCGTTTTCAAGGAGGAAAAAGCGTTCCTCAGGCCTTAACGTCGGGAAGTTCCCCAACAACCAAATCGGGAAAACGACGGAGCGGTGGGAACCCCGGAGGAGCCGGGATAAAGCCGTGCGGCGGAACTGGCGGCGGGTAGCGTCAGTTCCCGAAACCGCTCGATACGCGGCGTCGGGACCGGACAGCCGGATGGGGTTGGCCGCTTTTCCTGAGGTGCGGCCTGTCCTTTTCTAAAGGATATTTCGGCCCGTTGCAATCAGTGTTTGGGGAGGAATAACGCTTTATTATGATAAATTACCCCGTTTTATGGCGAAGTGGGGGATGGACGTGAAAGCGGCCCCGGGCCTGAGGGGAACGCCTCCGGATGCCGCGGTTTTCGGAACAAAGGACCGGTGCGGGCAAGGTATCTGCACATAATCATATGGAATGGCTATAAAATTGCGGGGAAGGCCCCTTCCCCGCTGGGGATACCACAGCGGCGAATGCCGGGGAGAAGCGGGCACGGGAGCAATCATGCGGGGGAGAGGCTGGCGTGCTGTATTTTGTTTTTTCTCCGCAATCCTGTGGCGTGTTCCCCGTTTTTTTTGGCGATCGGTTCTCCGTTCCGCACGGAGACTCTGTCCGGCATCCGTTTGGGATACGGGGCCGGGCGGAGCCCGCCGGTGCCTGCGCTCCGCCAACAGGCGGGGAGGGCACTATTTTATCGCATAATCTTTTAAATTATGTCAATTTCACGGAAAGTAGCTGCGAAATCCTTCCCCCCAATGCCCGGCATATGCGCGATCCGTTGCAACCGAGTGCCGCGCATTCGTAATCAAAAAAGATTATAACACAGTAGAATTATAAAAACAAATCCATCCCCGTTTCTGGACGAGGCGGGATTTGGAGCCAAAGGCGCTCACAAAAGGGGAAAAGGGAGGGGCCGCTGTCTATTCCGCGAAAGACTTCCGGCGCAATCGGAGAAAAGCGTAGCCACCCCTCGTAATGAGAAATACCTGTTTATAAATACATGATAGTCTGTTAGAGATCTACAATTTGTTGGCTTTCAAATCTGTCAGAGGCGAAAAAAAGGACGTTTTCAGGGAAGCCTTACCGCGTTTCCGGCGTGAAAACCCCAAGTTTCCGCAGGAACCCGCTTGCGGCACCCTCCCGGGGCTTCGGGAGGCGCGGCTGTCTGCCTTATACATAAATCCCTTATTTTTCCGGCAGGATAATGTCGAGATAGGCGATATACAGTTCCTTAACGTCGAGCGGGGCCTTGTCCTTGAACATCCCTTGCCAGAGCAGCCCCTGCATGATCGGCGAGACGAGAAGCTGCGGGAACCGCTGGAGCGCCGGGTGCGGGTGCTCATGCGCGGCGAGGCGCAGGTTCTCCCGGTGCAGCTCGAGGATCGGGGCGACGAGCCCGTGGTAGAACGGCGCGACGAGCTTGGGGTTGTGCAGCCCTTCTGCCCACACCAGCCTGATGATCCGCGCCGTCCTTGAGCAGCCTTGTTCATCCAGCATCGGCCCGCAGAAACGGAGCAGCTTTTCGCGCAGGGTCGGCGTCTTGTCGTCGAGGATCTCCTTGGCCAGCGAGTGCATGGGCGCGAACGCAGACTCCGCGAGGCCGTTGAACAGCCCCGAAATGCAGATACAGCGTGCCCTTGGCGACCCCGGCCCTCCGGGCGATGTCTTCCATGCGCGCTCCGGCGTACCCCTTTGCGGCGAATTCTTCCAGTGCGGCGTCAAGGATGGCCTCCCGGCGCGCTTCCGTCTTTTTCCGGCATTTCGTTTGTTGTGCCATGCGTCCGCCTACCGGATTTTCTTGTTGATGGGTGTGGACAGCCAGACCAGCCCGGCCAGCCCGATGAAGGCTATGGACGCCAGCCAGAACAGCTCGTTGAATCCGAGCAGGAACCCTTGCCGCGTGATTTCGTTGGCGACCCAGACCTTGGCCTGTTCCGGCGAGAGGCCCATCTGCGTGAGCTGGTTGAGCCCGTGCTGCGCCGCCGGGTTGAACGGGTTGATGGACTCGGTGAGCCGGACGTGGTGCAGGGCTTCCTGCCGTTCCCACATGGTGGTGGCGAGGGACGACCCGATGGAGCCCGCCAGCACGCGGGTGCAGTTGGAGAGGCTGGAGGCGTTGGCGATGTCCTTGGCGTCGAGCCCCGAAATGATGATGCTCGTAAGCGGCATGAAGAACATGGCCACGCCGATCCCCTGTACGACCTGCGGCCAGAGGACGAAGGCGAAATCGACGTCCGGCGAGAACAGGGTGCGCAGGTAGAAGGCCGCCGAGAAAACCAGAAAGCTCATGGTGACGATGACCCGCATGTCGATGCGCTGCGCGAACCGCCCGATGAGCGGCGAGAGGAAGACCGGGAAAATCCCGATGGGCGCGAGGGAGAGCCCGGCCCACATGGAGGTATAGCCGAGCCGCGTCTGGAGCATCATGGGCATCATGACCACCCCGGCGAAATAAAACAGGAACCCGAGGCTGATGCAGATTGTGCCCACGGTGAAGTTACGGTGCCGGAACAACGAGAGGTCGACCACGGGATGCTCTTCGGTGAGCTCCCACGCCACAAGGAGCACCAGCCCCACGACCGTGAGGACGCCGAGGATCACGATGTAGCCGGAGGCGAACCAGTCCTTGTCCTTGCCCTCGTCGAGCATGAGCTGGAGGCAGCCCACGCCGATGATGAGGAGGATCAGCCCCACGGTGTCGATGGGGTTCTTGGCGGTGGCCGTCTCGCGCCCGGCCATGGGGATGCGCAGCGCGACGAGGCACACGGCCCCCACGGGTACGTTGACGAAAAAGATCCAGTTCCACGTATAGTTGTCGCAGATATCCCCGCCGAGGATCGGCCCGAGGATGTGCGCGAGCACGATGGTCATGGACCACAGGGAAAGGGCGATGCCGCGTTTCTCGCGGGGATAGCAGGCCAGCAGGAGGCTTTGGGAAAGCGGGATGAGCGGCCCGGCGGCGGCCCCCTGCAAAATGCGGCAGATGATGAGCATCCCGAGGCTGCTGGATATGCCGCACAGGAACGAGGCCACGACGAACAGGAACGTGGACCAGAAATACAGCCGCACCTCGCCCATGCGCCG
>ENA-OROH01003145-OROH01003145.1-human-gut-metagenome-genome-assembly--contig:-NODE-3145-length-11332-cov-2.024209_pt1 | contig 11332 bp, 9 predicted proteins | sample MGYA00242125_ERZ509042 | MGnify/ENA primary metagenome ERZ509042 (study PRJEB26280, sample SAMEA2338738) | human gut metagenome | biome: human gut; feature: human-associated habitat; material: faeces... | reverse complement strand
CATTCTTCATCATCTTTGTAGCAGCAACTGCTACAAGCGTTACTCCTATTACAATGATACGAGAATGGCGTTTTCTGGTTATCGGATTAATCTCTGTTTGTACCGGTATGTTGTTTACCATTGGCATCGGCGGACTGCTCTTCGATCCAAGAGAAATGTTTGCCGGGGCTATGACAACTTGCGGTATGGGCTTTACAGGCGGAATGATTGTTATCGAACGTTTAGAAGCAATCGGTTTAACCAGTATGGTCACTGTTCCTCTCCTCCTTGCTTCCACAATGGACGCTATTGGACAGCCAATTGGCTCTTTCCTGACCAAAAAATACGTAAAAAAGCTGATTGTCTCGGATGCTTACTTAAAAACAGATAAAGAAAAAAGAATCCAAGTTCAGACCAATAAAGATCAGAAACTGAATCGATATGGTGTACCATTCAATTCTCCGGAAAATCCAAGCCCCTGGTTTACTGCCTGGATTCCACCACAGTATGAAACTGAAGCAGTCGCTCTGTTCCAAATTGCCATTGCTGTTGCTCTGGGATATTGGCTAGGCGATATTACTGGCTTGGGTTGGACTTTGATGTTGGTTATCATCTGTCAGCTCGGAAGCTTGTTGGGATTTTTCCGTCTTAACATGATGGATCGTACAGTTTCTTCTGGTATTATTATGGCGGCTATCTTCACAATGGTTTTTCAGATGCTCAACGATTTAACCATTTCTGCAATCTTAGACAAACTGCTTACCATCATCGTTATCGTTGTTTTAAGTGTTCTTGGTCTTGTTATTGGTGGTATGTTGGGAGCAAAACTGTTTGGGTACGATCCATGGCTTGGTGCAGCATCTACTATCGGTCTGCTCTATCTCTTCCCTGGTATCAAAAACATCATCAATGAAGTATCCCGCAGTTATGCGAGAAACGATGACGAACATGCTTATCTTATCGAACAGCTTTCTGCTCCGTCCATTATAACCGCATCAATGGGTGGAAAAATGTGTCTGCTTGTTGGAACCATTCTAATGCCAATTTTGATTAAATAATTATACAACAGAAAGGACCGATTATTATGAAAAAAATATTTATCAGTGCGGATATTGAAGGAACCGCTTTCGCTGCCACCTGGGATTCTACTCACATTGGAGGACATGATTATGAGAGGAATCGCCAAGAAATGACAAATGAGGTAATCGCAGCTGCTGAAGGTGCTCATGCTGCAGGAGCTGAGTTAGTTGTTGTAAAAGATGCACATGGCCCTGGTATCAACATCTATCCAGAACAAATGCCAGAATATGTACAGTTGATTCGTGGTTGGACCTTTGAACCTAGATGTATGGTTGAAGGAATTGATGAAACATTCGATGCTGCTATGTATATCGGATATCATAATGCTGCTGGAGAAGAAGGGAATGTCCTCAGCCATACCATTTCTGGTGGTGCAGTAGAATATATTCGTGTAAATGGAGAAATTGCAACAGAATTTCTCATTTATAGCTACATGGCTGCATATTACGGTGTTCCTAGCATCTTATTGACTGGGGACAAAACATTGTGTGAAAACAGCAAATCCCTGCATCCAAATCTCCTGACCGTTGCTGTTAAGGATGACTTTGGCGGCCATACTCAGGGACTTAGTTCTAAACTTGCGTGCAAAAAAATCCGTCAAGCAGCAGAAGATGCTTGCAAACAGAATCTAAGCAATGCAAAAATCAAACTTCCTGAACATTTTGAAGTAGAGATCACCTTTAAAGATCACTGTAAAGCTGTTAGAAGCAGTTTTTATCCTGGAGCATCTTTATTAAATCCTACAACGATTACTTACCAGAGTAATAACTGGTATGAAGTCTGCAGAATGTTGATGTTTGTTATTCTATAAAATTTTTATATATTATGAGGGCGGTATATCCGTCCTCATATTCTTTAGTAAACGGAGGTCCACCTTATGAAACTAATTGATATGCATTGTGACACTGCAATGAAGCTGCTCAGTCAACCGGAAATGGATCTGTGCAATCCTTCATTGGAAGTCAATCTTCCCGCGTTAATACAAGCACACTCTATGGTTGAGTTTTTTGCCTGCTTCACTGATTTCCAATCATATGCCGCTCCCCCTACACAGGCTTATGACTATGGATACCAGAATGTTCTGGATATGATTCAGCGGATGAACTTAGAAACAGAAAGATATTCCGATCAAATTGCTCTTGCCAGTAATCTTACCCAAATCCGGAAAAATGATTATGTCAATAAAATTTCTGCCTTTTTGACCGTTGAAGAGGGTGGTATTCTCAACGGAAAAATGGAACGTCTGTACCACCTCTATCAGCAGGGAATCCGCTTGATTACTTTGACTTGGAATTATGAAAACTCGCTGGGATTTCCCAATAGCTCACATCCCGAAACCATGTCTCGTGGACTAAAACCATTTGGATTTGAAGTAATCGAAGAAATGAATCGCTTGGGAATAATCATTGATGTATCCCATCTCTCCGACGGCGGATTCTGGGATGTATTAGAACACAGTAAAAAGCCAGTAGTTGCCTCCCATTCCTGTGTACGGGAGCTATGCAATCATTCAAGAAACCTCTCACAGGAAATGATTCGTGCTATCGGAAATCAGGGTGGAGTGATTGGCGTGAATTTTTATGGCGGATTTCTACATACTGATGGTGTTTCGACTGCCCAACGCATTGCTCAGCATATTCGCATGATTGCAGACATTTCCGGAATCGAGACAGCTGCCATCGGTAGTGACCTTGACGGGGGAATCTCAGCAAATCCCCTGGAAATTCACACTATCTCCCGCATTGATCTGCTGTACGATCAACTGCAGAAAGCGCACTTTTCCGCAGATCAGATCGACAAGATCTTCTTTGAAAATGCTCTTAGAGTCATTGGGGAAACTACGGTTTAGGTCGATACTATGGAAACAATTCTTGCTTTAACCGCCTGCCTTTTTCTAATTGCGTTGGGAGACATCATTTCTATTATGAGTCGGGCAAAAATCCCCGCAATGGCAGCTATTATTCTTCTGTATCTGCTTGCCACCTCACTGGGAATGCCTAAAAACTATCCAGAACTTTCTGGTTTAGCCACTCTTGGAAATATACTGTTTCCTTTCTTTGTCGCAGCTGTTACTACAAATATTCTTCCTAAAGATCTGCTTGAACACTGGAAATTCATTTTAATTGGCTGTATTGCCAGCGGATTTTCTATGCTGCTGACTGTTTTTGTCGGTGGACTTTTTCTGGGAATTCCGACCGCTTTTTCCGGAGCGATTGTCACCTGCGGAGGTGCTTTTACTGCTGGTATGCTGGTTATTGAACATCTCAATAATGTGGGATTAGGCGAATTGACTGCACTTCCTCTCCTTCTCACTATGACGATCGATGCTGTCGGACAACCAATTGGCTCCCTGCTCACCAAACGATATATTCTTCATCTGCAAAAAAACTGGCATCAATGTCCGCTTTCATCAGCTACATCTGTACAGAATGAAAAATTCAACCGCAATGGCATAGCACTCAATTCTCCAGAGAATCCAAGTCCTTGGTTTACTTCCTGGATTCCACCTCAGTACGAAACCAATAGCGTTGCTCTGCTTCAGCTGGCAATTGTTGTGTATTTATCCTATCTATTGGGTGATCTCACTGGGCTAGGCTGGGCATTCATGCTGGTAATTCTTGGATTAACCGGAAGCACTTTAGGATTTTTTCGACTGAATATGATGAAACGCACTGCTTCCTCCGGTTTGATTATGTCAGCTATTTTCACTATGGTTTTTCAGATGCTGGGAGACCTCTCCTGGTCACTCATTACAAAACAGCTTGTTCCACTTTTGGTCATTATTCTGCTGTTTTTATGGAAAAACTTAGGTTACAATATGATCCTCTTTTTGTCTGCGATGGGAAATATCCCAAAGGATATTATCGAGGTGGCAGAGTTGGACGGGGCAAACCGCTGGCAGATATTCCTGCATGTTAAATTGCGGTATCTGTCACCGACGATCATGTTTGTGACGATACTTTCCATGATCAATTCGTTTAAGGTTTTCCGTGAGATTTATCTTCTGACAGGCGAGTATCCGTACGGTGCACTTTATATGCTGCAGCATTATATGAACAATACGTTTGCTTCGGCAGATTACCAGAAACTTTCCACGGCAGCAATTTATATGTCCTTTGTGATGATCGTCATTATGGGAATTTTATTTTGGGTGGAACATCATTTTGGAAAGGATTTGGAGGAAGAATGAAAAAGAGATCAGAACGAAAAAAATTATGTATCCGCATCTGCCTGACGGTGATCGCAGTGGTTACGGCGCTGATTTTTATCATGCCGATCGTTCTTACCATCAGCAATTCGTTTATGTCGGCAGCGGAGATCACCTCCAACTATGGTTCTATTTTCCAGAAAACGGATACCGGGGGCAAGCAGTACATCTCTCAGACGGTAAACCTCAAATTTATACCGGATATGGTGACTTTCTCACAGTATGCGACCGTGTTATTTAAGAGTCCGGATTATCTGTTGAAGTTTTGGAATTCCGTGATCTTAGTGGTGCCGATCGTGGTATTCCAGCTGGTGGTGGCAGTGCTCGCCGCATATGGCTTCACAAGGACCAGAGGAAAACTTTCCGCAATCGTCTTTTTTGCATATGTGATCTTAATGATGATGCCATATCAGGTTACACTGGTGCCAAATTATCTGGTCTTAAACTGGATGAAGCTACTGGATACGAACTGGAGTATATGGCTTCCGGGTATTTTTTCACCGTTTAGTGTGTACCTGATCACGAAGTATATGAGACGAATACCAGTGCCGCTCATCGAGGCGGCGAAGATTGACGGAGCCAACGAGTTTCAGGTCTTTACAAAGATATGTATTCCAATCTGTAAGGGCGTGATCACAACCTGTGCGATCCTGGTATTTATGGATTACTGGAATATGGTGGAACAGCCACTGCTGTTTTTTAACGATACAGATAAATACCCGCTGTCGATCTTTTTGTCAAAGATCAATGCGCAGGAAGTGGGACTGGCATTTGCAGTGGCGACCTTTTACATGATCCCAAGCCTTTTGATTTTCTTATACGGTGAGGATCAGCTGGTAGAAGGTATCGCTTATCAGGGCGGTGTCAAAGGATAGAAAATGGAGAGTTAAAAAGATGACAGATAGAAAAGATAAAATAAAGAATATCACAATTATATTTTTACTGGTGATGCTGATACTTACCTTTTTTTCCAATACGATCATGAATTATTCGCTTGTGGAAGTCAGCACACAGCAGGTGACAAGCGGTCAGATCACTTCCAAGGTGCGCGGAAGCGGTTCTGTGGAGGCGAGTGAGAGTTATTCCGTCACGATCGAGGAGACAAGGAAGATCGCAACGGTCAACGTGAAAAAGGATGCGGAAGTAGCAACCGGAGATTTACTGTTTACCTTAGAGGATACAGACAGTGATGAGTTAGATGCTGCAAAGAAGAGTTTAAACGAGGCACAGGCAGCCTATGAATCTGCAGTGCTTACCGCAGGGATCACAGTGGCAGAGCGCCAGAGCATTGAGGCCGGAAAGGGATCAAGCCTCACCCAGAAACAAAATGAGATCGCAGCAGCAAATCAGAGAGTGAAAGATGCGCAGGCGGCAGTGGATGCTGCACAGGCAAGTGTCGATAAGATCAAAGCACAGATCGATGCGGTCAGCAACTCAACGACAGACACAACTGCAGAGGAAAAGGCAGTGTTAGATGCAGAGAAAAAGAACAGTGAGGCGCAGGACAGCCTGACGAGTGCGGAGAGTGCTTATACGCCGGTGAAGAGTGCGTATGATACGGCGCTTTCAGGTTTGCAGAGCGCACAGAGTACGTATGATGAGGCAAAGACAGATTATGACGCTGCTGAAAAAGCATATAAAGCTGACGCTTCAAAAAAGGATGCTAGGGATGCGGCTGAATTAGCAATGAACAAAGCGCAGGCAAAAGTAAATACTGCCCAGTCCACTTTTAACACCTGTCAGGCAAACTTAAACAAAGTCCAGGGTTCCTACGATTCCGCAAAGTCCGCAGCAACCGACAGCAAGAATGCTCTGAGCAATGCAAACTACAATCTCTCCGTGAAAAAACTGACTGGCACGAACACAGCAGAAGCAAACAATCTGCAGGCGCAGCTGAACACGGCAACGGTGGCACTGACCGATGCAAACACAGCATTGACCAGCGCAACCAATGATCAGAAAAAAGTGACCGATAAGATCAGTGGAGAGGTGACGATCGCATCTGCCTATAAAACAATGACAGATCTGCAGGAAGAAGTAGCAAAATTACAGGCGAAATCCATCGGAACAGAGATCACATCACCAATATCAGGAACTGTTACTGATATTGCAGTAACAGCAGGAACTACAGTCAACGCCAATGATGTCATGATGACCATTCAGCCGGAAAACAAAGCGTATGTGTTACAGTTCTCTGTGACTGAAAATCAGGCAAAGAAGGTCAGAGTCGGAGATACAGCTGAAATACTGAATAACTGGTACGGAAATGATGTTTCCGCAGTCGTGTCAGCCATCCGCAAAGATTCACAGAACCGCTCCAACAGTATTATCATCTGTGAGATGAAAGGGGATGTGTCAGTCGGAGACAGCTATACACTGTCTATCGGGGAGCAGAGCTCCAACTATGACACGATCGTACCGACGAGTGCTATCCGGGAAGATTCCAATGGAAAATTCATTCTGATCATAGAGTCAAAGAGCACACCGCTTGGAAACCGTTACTATGCGAGACGTGTGGATGTGGATGTTATCACATCAGATGATACAAAATCAGCAGTGACCGGAGCTTTGGAAGGTTATGAGTATGTGATCACAACGACTACAAAACCGATCAAGGAAAACGAACAGGTACGTCTTGCATCAGAATAAGCAGAAAGGAATGACACATGAAGGTAAAGCAGTACAGAAAAATACTTCTATTAGTGCTGATGATATGTGCTGCCATTCTTTTTGGCTGTGTGGAACGGGCACTCGGCAGACAGCTTTCCACACAGCAGATCGCATCAGAGTGGTCAGCAGAAGACAGTTATGCACAGATTTCCTGCTTTTTTTCCAAAGATGCAGCAGTGACGAAGGACTATGTGATACAGCTGGAACAGAAATTAAAAACTGCATTGCAGGAGGCGTCAGAGGATACGTCGGATGTAAACGGAAGAACGCTGGTGGACTGTTACAGCACAAAAGGGGAACTTACCCTTTATTCTGACCGGGCATCCATCACGGCGAGAGCATTCGGTGTTGGAGGAGATTTTTTCACATTTCATCCGCTGAAACTGTTGTCCGGCAGCTATTTTGATGGAGAAGATTTAAACAAAGACGGTGTGGTCATTGATGAAAATGTTGCATGGCAGTTATTTGGTTCCAACAATGTCGCAGGAATGTATGTGGAAATCAACGGAGTACAGTATCCGGTGCGCGGTGTGGTAAAAAGCGATAAGGGATATTTCAGTGATGCGGCGGACGAGGAAGCAGCAACCGTTTATGTCTCTTATGAGATTTTAGAAGGCAGATCAGACAGCAGCACTGGCGGCATGGACAGCGCAGCAGCCAGCACACCGGGTTCAAAGGGGGGAAGTTACGGACAGTCAGCAGGAACGACGCTTGACAGCTATGAGCTTCTCATCAAAAATCCGGTGCAGAAGTTCGGATTCAATGCATTAAAAGAAGCATTGGGATTGGATAAAAGCAGTTATGAGATCGTTGAAAATTCTTCCCGTTTTGGATTGATGAATCGTTTTACGGTATTAAGAAATTTTGGGATCCGTTCGATGAATACAAAGAATATTGTTTTTCCATATTGGGAAAACCGGGCGAGAGCTTATGAGGATCTTGCAGCGTTGCTGTTGATTCTGGAATTGTTATGTCTGGTCTATCCGGTCATTTTTGCAGCCGGGAAAATACACTGGCTGTGGAAACACAAGACTGAAATCCGACAGAAGCTGGTGCAGTGGATCAAGGTGTTCGTGAAAGAGCTGCGGATCTGGATGAAGCATGTGAAAGCACAAGAACGTCCGGTGAAAAAAAAGTGACATTGGAAAAAATAAAGGAGTGGCGGTATTCAGGACAGAATACCGCCTTGATGTATTTATGAAAAGAATTGTTTTGTTGGTTGGCGGCGTGGAAACGCTTGCCTACTTTTCCATACAGATGGGAAATGAATGGAAGCGCATGGGCTATAATGTGTTTTATTTTGACTTGGAGGATGAGATGAACAGCGCCAAAAAGCTGCGCAGATTTATCAAACCGGGGGAGACAGTGCTTGTCACGTTTAACTTTGAAGGTCTGGAAAAAGAGGCAGGCGTTTACCGTGAAGGCATTGGCTATGTATGGGATGAATATGCAGTTCCGTGTTACAACATCGCCGTCGATCATCCGTATTATTACCATGAGAGACTTGCTGATCTTCCGGAAAAATATTACCACATCAGCATCGACCGGCTGCATGAGGCTTATTTTAAACATTTTTATCCGGAGGTTACGCACCGTGGATTTCTTCCGCTTGCAGGAAGTAAATTGGAAGAATTATGTAAATTAAATACCGGTAAGGAAGATGGAAAACAATCGGTTGAATATCCGGCAGAACGAATCAGGAAGCCTGTTGAGAAAAAATACAATGTCATTATGACAGGAAACTTTACCCCGACGTCTTTCTGTGAACCATATATCCACTGGATCAATGATGAATATGCAGCCTTTTATCAGGGGATCATCGATGACATCATTGCGCATCCGCATCGCACGGTCGAGGAGGTGGCATTGGAACACTGCGAGCGCGAGATGGGGGAGAATACTTATAAGGATCTCCGCATGGCACTGCACCGCATGATATTTATTGATATCTATGTGCGCAATTACTGGCGCAGGGAGGCAGTAAAAGTGCTGGTGGACTCAGGAATACAGGTGGATGTATTCGGCAAGGGCTGGGATGAACTCACCTGCGGTCACCCGGAAAACATGATCCTGCATCCGCAGACAACCTCAGAGGAGTGTTTAAAAGCAATTGCGGCGTCCAAAATATCATTAAACGTCATGCCATGGTTTAAGGACGGAGCACATGACCGTGTCTTCAATTCAATTTTAAATGGCACTGTCAGCGTGACTGATACGAGCAAATATCTTTGCGGGGAATTAAAAGAAGGACAGGGCGTATGTTATTACGATCTTGCCCATATGGAAAAACTGCCGGAGCTGGTGAGAGATCTGCTGGCGGACGATGCACGCCGGGAGGAGATCGTAAGAGCCGGTATCCCTGTGGTGGAAGAAAAACATACGTGGATCAGGCGAGCACATCAGCTGCTGGAATGGATCGAGGAAGATGCACGCGGGACAGACAGAAAAGATTGAGAGAGAAACGGGAGTAATCGGAGAAAAGCGAAGAATTCCGCATAAAACAGTTGCATTTTGCAGATAATGAGGGTATAATGTCGGAAGAAATTGGCAGTGACGAAAGCTACGACCGCAAAGCTGTTTCAGAGAGCCGGTGGCAGGTGTAAACCGGTGCAGTGAGTAAGGTCTTTCCACTTTCAGAGCCGGTGATGAAAGTCACAAGGTTCGTACCCTGTATCGTACGTTTGAGAGGTCGGAAGAAGATCTGTTCTTTAACATAGAGAAAGAGAGGCAGAGTGTTCCGGCAATATGGGTGGCAACGCGGAAGAGAATACAGCCTTTCGTCCCATGTGTTTTGGCACAGGGGCGGAAGGCTTTTGTGTTATAAAAAAGAAAAAGGAGCTTAGAAAAAATGATCGATTTAAAATTTTTAAGAGAAAATCCGGAAATCGTAAAACAGAACATTAAGAACAAATTCCAGGATCAGAAATTACCATTAGTAGACGAAGTGATCGAGTTAGATGCGAAGGCAAGAGCAACCCAGAAAGAGGCTGATGAGCTTCGTGCAAGCCGTAACACCTTATCCAAACAGATCGGACAGTTAATGGGACAGGGCAAGAAGGAGGAGGCTGAGGCAGTAAAGGCACAGGTAAGCGCCAATGCAGCCCGCCTTGCTGAGTTAGAGGAAACAGAGAAAGAGTTGCAGGAAAAAGTAACAAAGATCATGATGGTAATCCCAAACATCATCGATCCGTCTGTTCCAATCGGAAAAGATGACAGCTGCAACGTGGAGATCGAAAAATTCGGCGAACCTGTCGTTCCTGATTTTGAAATCCCATATCACACAGATATCATGGATCGTTTTGATGGTATCGACCTTGACGCAGCAGGAAAAGTTGCAGGAAACGGTTTCTATTATTTAATGGGTGATATCGCAAGAATCCATTCCGCAGTGATCTCCTACGCAAGAGATTTCATGATCGACCGTGGATTTACTTACTGTGTACCACCATTCATGATCCGAAGCAACGTTGTAACAGGTGTTATGAGTTTTGACGAGATGGATGCCATGATGTACAAGATCGAGGGAGAGGATCTTTACCTGATCGGAACTTCCGAACATTCCATGATCGGTAAATTCATTGACACGATCAACGATGAAGAAAAATTACCATACACACTGACTTCTTACTCTCCATGTTTCCGTAAGGAAAAAGGAGCACACGGTATCGAGGAACGTGGTGTATACCGTATCCACCAGTTTGAGAAACAGGAAATGATCGTTGTCTGCAAACCGGAAGAATCCAAAATCTGGTATGATAAATTATGGCAGAACACCGTTGACCTGTTCCGCAGCTTAGATATTCCGGTCCGTACATTAGAGTGCTGCTCCGGCGATCTCGCTGACTTAAAAGTAAAATCCTGCGACGTAGAGGCATGGTCTCCAAGACAGAAGAAATACTTCGAAGTTGGAAGCTGCTCAAACTTAGGAGATGCACAGGCAAGACGTTTAAAGATCAGGGTAAAAGGAAAAGACGGAAACAAATATTTTGCACATACCTTAAATAACACAGTTGTTGCTCCACCACGTATGCTGATCGCATTCTTAGAGAACAACTTAAATGAGGACGGAAGCGTCAACATTCCAAAAGCACTTCAGCCATATATGGGTGGAATTGAGAAGATCGTTCCAAAACACTAAGAAAAAACAGAAAAGTAAGAACAAATAAAAAAGAATGTATCCGGAGGAAATTAATCCGGATGCATTCTTTTTTTTTAAAATTATTTCTCATAAATACAGTGTGTTCCCTGATGCTGCATCAGCCCGCCAAGACATTTTTTGTTGCAGCGGACGCAGCGGTGGATCTGGTCTGCATGACCATCTTTCAGCTTGTTTACCCAGTCAGGATCAGCCAGTAACTGGCGGCTCATGGCAGCACACTGGATGCGACCATCGGC
>ENA-OROH01003144-OROH01003144.1-human-gut-metagenome-genome-assembly--contig:-NODE-3144-length-11335-cov-2.395567_pt1 | contig 11335 bp, 11 predicted proteins | sample MGYA00242125_ERZ509042 | MGnify/ENA primary metagenome ERZ509042 (study PRJEB26280, sample SAMEA2338738) | human gut metagenome | biome: human gut; feature: human-associated habitat; material: faeces... | reverse complement strand
GTAGCCGCGCCGCCGAACGGCTCGATCTCGGTCGGGTGGTTGTGGGTCTCGTTCTTGAACATGAGCAGCCAGTCCTCGTAGTGGCCGTTCACGAGTGCCTTCACCTTAATGGAGCAGGCGTTGATCTCCTCGGACTCGTCGATATTCTTCAGGTAGCCGCGCTTTTTGAGCACCTTAGCCGCAATCGTACCCATGTCCATCAGCGTAACCGGGCGTTTGGCAGCCTTTTCCTCGCCGTAGACCTCCACGCGGGCGGCCATGTAGCGGTCGAATGCGTCCTGCACCATCTGGTCCTCAAACTTTACGTCGTCGATCTGGGTGAGGAAGGTGGTGTGGCGGCAGTGGTCAGACCAGTAAGTATCGACCATGCGGACTTCGGTAATGGTCGGGTCGCGCTTCTCGGTGTCGCGGAAGTAGGTCTGCAGGAACTTGAGGTCGTCAAGGTCCATCGCAAGACCCATGTGGTGCAGCAGGTCAGAGAGCGCACTCTCGTCCATGTGGGTGAAGCCGACAACGGACGCAACGCTGGTCGGGATAGCGTATTCCACTTTGAGGGTAGCAGGCTTGTCCATCGAAGCCTCGCGGGTGTCCACGGGGTTGATCAGGTAGCCGCGAATCTTGTCCATGTCCTCAGCGGTGAGTTCGCCTTCCAGAACGTAGATTTTAGCAGCGGCAACGGTCGGGCGTTCGCCGCCGGTGAGCAGCTGGATGCACTGCGCGCAGGAATCGGCGCGCTGATCGAACTGACCGGGCAGCGGCTCTACCGCAAGGATGGTGTGAGCGCCTTCCGGACGGGGAAAGTCCTCGTCGTAGCACACATCAGCCATAGGCTCGGAGAATACGATGCCCTTTGCCTTCTCGTAGGTCTCAGGTGCAAGTCCCTCTGCGTCGTAGCGGCAGAGATAGCGCACATGAGTCAGGTTTTTGATTTCCAACAGGTCGTGCAGGCTGGAGAACAGGCTGCGTGCTTCGACATCGAAGCCGTTTTTTTTTTCGGAATAACAACGATTGACGCTCATGATCGTGTTCGCTCCTTTATTGCATGATACCTCTATTCTACCTTTTTCACGCAGATAAATCAATCGGTGAGGGCGACAAAATATTGTTGATTTCGATGGAGAAGTTTTCTATACCGTTAGAACAAATTAGTAATCAGGAATTAGCAAACGGAAATTGACGGTGTGGTGCAGCCTTCTTCTGGGTATAGCTCATTAAAAATGGAAACCGCAGGATGTGACAAGATGCAGCGGTGTGAAGAAGATGAAAACGTTATGTTATCTCCACTCCACACTCTTTTCTTTCAATTTCCAAAGAGGTGTGATATAATGTAAGTCAAGAGGAGGGCGACCGTGCATGCCGCCCTCGTATTCAAAAAGACGGCGCCGTGCAAACCGGTTGAGCATACAGGCGCGTCTGGTATCAAATTATGCCGCGGAATACTCTGCGGTTACAGGAGGAACTGTCATGGAAATCAAGCTCTCACCGTCTATTCTGTCCGCAGATTTTGCAAATCTTGCACGCGATATTAAAATTGCCACCGATGCCGGTGCGGAATATGTTCACGTTGACGTTATGGACGGTCACTTCGTGCCGAATATCACCATCGGCGCTCCGGTGGTTAAGGCGCTGCGCAAGGCGACCGATAAGGTGCTCGATGTACATCTGATGATCTCGGACCCGGACCAGTATCTGGATGACTTCATCAAGGCCGGCTCGGATATCATCACCGTACACTACGAGTCCAACGGTGATACGCTCGAGCAGCTGAAGAAAATCCGTGCAGCCGGTGTCAAGGCAGCCTGCGTTATCAAGCCGAAAACCCCCGCTGAGGTGCTGTTCCCGCTGCTGCCGTATTGCGATATGGTGCTGATCATGACCGTTGAGCCGGGCTTTGGCGGTCAGGGCTTTATTCCAGAGTGCATGGACAAAATCAAGGCTGTCCGCACGGAAATCCAGAAGAATGGCTATAAGTGCGAGCTGGAGATTGACGGCGGTGCAAAGCTGAACAATACCGCCGACATCGTAGCCGCCGGTGCAGACGTTATCGTAGCAGGTTCTGCCGTGTTCGGCGGTGACATTGCAGCGAATGTCAAGGGCTTCCACGAGGTATTCAAGGAAGGCGCAGCCAAGGCAGCCTGGAGCAAGTAATCATATAAGTGTGAACAACCCCCAATCGTTAGTCTGTCTGACCGTTGGGGGTTTTCTAATAGAGATGAGGGATAAAATGAACGAACTGACAAAGCGAATCGTTTCGTGTGTGCTGCTGCTGATGATCGGACTTGGGTGCTTTTTCGGCATTTCGGGATGGCAGTCTTCACCGGAGACGCACCGGACGAGCATTGAATATTTAAACGCAGGCGACTGTGATGAAGCTGACTGCGGCTTCCACGGCAGCATCTGCAGCTGTTTCGGCTCTGCCGGGAGACACGGGCAGCGCCATCGCAGAAAAGCTGGCTGATCTCACGTCGGACTTTCTGATCGTACTGTGCGCCATTATGCTGGAGAAATACCTGCTCACCATTACCGGATACGCGGTTTTTCGGTTTATTTTACCGGCAGTGTGCGTGCTGCTCATCGTCCGGCAGTTCCGCAGCAGCGAGATTCTGGCGAAGCTCGCATTCAAGCTGGCGCTGTTCGGCATGGCGGTTTGGCTTGCCGTTCCGGGCGGCATCACAGTATCGCGCATGATCGAGGCCACCTATGAAACCTCGCTGTCGCAGACCATTGAGGACGCGCAAAGTGCAGCGGATGCTATCGATACCAGTGCGGGTTCGGACTCGGATTCGGATAGCGAAAAGAGCGGTTTCTGGTCGGGTATCACGTCCTCGGTGCAGAATGCGGTCTCCGGCGTGACGGAAAAGTTTGAAAAACTGCTCAGCAATGTCATGGAGGCACTCGCTGTGCTGATCGTTACCTCGTGTGTTCTGCCGGTGCTCGTGCTGCTGTTCCTGCTGTGGATTGTGAAAATGCTCACCGGGATTGACTTCAATCTGCCGAAGCGGAAATCAACGGAGTAATTAAGAGTGGAGAGTGAAGATAACGTAGCGATTTACCCTTCTTCACATGATTCTATCTTATTATTAAAGGTATACCATAGGGTACGTTGGCTTGGCACATCGCCTGCAACTCATCTGCATAGACCTAAAGGGAGTGAATTTCAAATATTGTCAGACCTGCAAGGTCAATCCGCCTCAAACCGGCAGCTGTAAGACCTTGTTAAAATAATAAAACCGCCTGAAAAGGCGGTTTTGGTTTTATTGTGTATTAGTTATGGTAAATTAATGTTGCGGGTGTTGCTTTACGCTGCGTTTCATCTGGTACATACACACGCCCGCGTTTACAACAGCCGCCAACAGGAACAGTACGACTGCGCAGAACCGAATAGCGAACGATGTATCCAGAAGGGCGCTGAAATCCTGTGCATATACGCGGACATTGTACTCGAAAATCTGCCCGAGCAACGCCAGTGAGCACAAACCCATACTGACCGCTGCAAATGGCAGCGCGTTTTTTCGTCTGGCCAGTGCAATGAGCGGCAGTACAAGTGAAAGTATACCGCAGGTCAGGCTCCCCACAGAGCACATCACCGAGATTGAAATTGTAGTGGACATTTTGTCTCCTCCTTCCTTTGCGAACAGTATACCACAGTATGGGTGGAATGGAAAGAACAATGCTGTGCAGACAATAAACCCTCACGTTAATTCCTAATTTAGCATTGACAGAACCGCCCACAGAAGATATGCTAATCCTAAGAAATTAACACACTATTAAAAAGCGTTTTGAAAAGAGGTGCGCCATGGCAGACACAGGAAAACTCAAGCGGGAAAACACGGCTCTGCTCCGGCAGGCGATGCAGCATGGCCTGCAGGCAAGAACGATCTTGCGCGGCTGACGCATCTCAGCTTTCCGACCGTCAGCCGCATTGTGGATGAGATGGTCGAGTGCGGAGAAGCGCAAGAAATCGGCACGGCGGCTTCCACTGGTGGACGCTGCGCCATGCAGTACCGGCTGAACCCGCAGTACCGGCTGTTCCTGTGTCTGCGGCTGGAGCAGGACACGCTGCACTGGTTTGTGTGCGACCTCGACGGCACACCGCTCGAACAGGAACAGCAGACCTGCTCCGGCGATGTGCGCGAACTTCTCGACACGCTTCTGATGCGTGTTAGGGCGCGTTACCCGCGGCTTGCAGCGGTGGTACTCGGCTTTGCCGGAACGATGCATAACGGCATCGTCACCGAGAGCTTTGGCTACCCTGAGCTGCGGGGCGTAAGCCTTAGTGCGTATCTTCGTGATAAAACCGGCCTGCCGTGTATGGCGGCTCGCGATATGCAGGTCGTGGCCGCAGGCTACGCGGCGCAGTACACGCCCACACCGAAAGCCGTCGTGTGTATTTACATCGGCAAGCTGGGCGCAGGCGCAGGTATCGTGCTGGACGGAAAGGTCTGGGGCGGTGCCGCAGGCTTTGCCGGTGAATTACACTATCTGCCGATTAAACACAATCTTGAATACGCGCAGAATCACTTTGCAGGCGCGGATATGAGCGACTATTTCACCAAGGTCATCTGCGGCTGTGCGGCGCTCATCAATCCGGACAGGGTGGTGCTGTACGCTGACCCGCGTCTGGCAGATAAGGCATCGCAAATCTGCGTAAGCTGTGCGCAGGTGCTGCCGGAGCAGGCCATGCCGGTGATAGAGCTGTCCCGGTCCTTCGAGCAGGACTACATCCGAGGGTTATTTACCTTGGCGAAAAAGATGGAGGAAACCACATGAAATACTTTATTTTTGACATTGACGGCACGCTGATCGACTCCTCAAAGGTAGACCAGTGGGCGATGCGTGCTGCGCTTGCCGAGTTCGGCTATCAGTTCACCTATGAGCAGCTGATTTTCTCCTTCGGTATGCCGGGCAGACGAGCATTGGCGAAATTAAGCATTCCAGCCGAGCAAGTCGAGCCGATCATGGCGCGCTGGGAAGCACTGGCGTATGACCGACTGGACGAAATCCCGATGTACGACGGCATCCCCGAGGTGATAGCCGAACTGCGGAACGGCGGATGTCAGTGCGGTATTGTTACCTCGCGCACGCACCTGCAGCTTGAGCAAGGCATCAAGCCGATTGGTTTCACGCCATGGTTTGATGAGATTATCTGCGCGGATGATGTTGAGCATCCTAAGCCTGCGCCGGACGCTCTGCTCGAGTGTCTGCATCGGTTCGGCTGTAAACTCGAGGACGCCGTCTATATCGGCGACAGCGAGTACGATATGCAGTGCGCCAAGAGCGCCGGTGTCAAGAGTGTCCTCGCCCTGTGGGGGTGCGTCGAGGCGGAGAAGCTAACGTCCGACCTCAGGTTTGAGCATCCGGCAGAGATTTTAACATTACGGTGAAAATAATTGAGAATGGAGAATGGAAAATGAATGAGTCCGCCCGATGGGCGGTAATTAAATAATCGCGCAATGCGCGATACCTCGTCGCAGCGCGGACGGAACTTACGCAAGGATAGCGACATTCTCAATTCGAATAAGAAAAGCCTCTCTCGCAACGAGAGAGGCTTTCTCTTATTCGCTCTTATGCAGCAAATCCATAAATTCCTCGCCGGTGATGGTTTCCTTCTCCAGCAGGAAATGCGCGAGCCGGTGCAGGGCATCCATATTATTCTGCAGGATGCCGATGGCCTTCTCATGCGCGGTCTTGACGGTGGCAATTACTTCCTCGTCAATCTTCGCCGCGGTCTCCGCCGAGCAGGCGAGCGCGGTATCACCCGACAAATACTGATTCGTCACGGTCTCGAGAGCAACCATATCGAACTTGCGGCTCATGCCGTAGCGCGTGATCATCGAGCGTGTCAGCTTGGTGGCCTGCTCGATGTCATTAGATGCACCGGTCGTAATCGAGCCGAAAATCAACTCCTCGGCTGCACGGCCGCCGGTGAGCGTTGCCACCTTGTTCAGCAGTTCATCCTTGCTCATCAGATTGTGCTCGCCCTCATCCACCTGCATGGTGTAGCCGAGTGCACCCGAGGTGCGCGGCACAATGGTAATCTTGGTGACAGGCGCGGAGTCGGTCTGCTTGGCAGCCACCAGTGCGTGACCGATCTCGTGGTACGCAACAATCTCCTTCTCCTTGGCGCTGAGTACGGCGTTCTTGCGCTGCGCACCGGCAATGACGGTCTCGACGCTCTCATCCAGATCGGCCTGAATGACACTGTTGCGTCCAAGACGAACGGCACGCAGAGCCGCCTCGTTGATGATGTTGGCGAGGTCAGCACCGGACGCACCCGAAGTTGCGCGGGCAATCGAGTTAAAGTCGATATTGCCGGACATATGAACATCCTTAGCGTGCACCTTCAAAATTGCGATACGACCCTGCAGATCGGGCAGCTGCACTGGAATGCGGCGGTCAAAACGGCCCGGACGCAGCAGAGCCGGGTCAAGCGACTCGGGACGGTTGGTCGCTGCCAGAATAACGACGCCCTTGGTGCCGTCAAAGCCGTCCATCTCGGTCAGCAACTGGTTGAGCGTCTGCTCGCGCTCATCGTTGCCGCCCATGCCTGCGCCGTCACGCTTTTTACCGATGGTATCGATCTCGTCGATAAAGACGATACACGGAGCTTTCTCATTTGCCTGTTTGAAGAGGTCCCGGACCTTCGCGGCACCCATGCCGACGAACATCTCAACGAACTCAGAGCCGGAGATCGAGAAGAACGGAACGTGCGCCTCACCGGCAACAGCCTTTGCAAGTAATGTTTTACCTGTTCCTGGAGGACCTACGAGAAGGGCGCCCTTCGGAAGTGTGGCACCGATATCGGAATATTTCTTCGGGTCATGAAGGAAATCAACGATCTCCTTTAAGGCGTCCTTCGCCTCCTCCTCACCTGCGACATCCGCAAATGTAACACCGGTCTCACTCTCTGCATAGATCTTTGCATTGGATTTTCCAAATGTCATCGCGTTTCCGCCCATGCGCTTCGCCATGCTGCGGCTTAAGATCTGCCCGAGCCCGATCATGATCACGAATGGAAGGATCCAGTTTGTGAAGAATGCCATGATGGCGGATTCCTTCTGCGGGATCACCTTGTCGAATGTAACTCCCTTACTGTATAACCGTTCTGTCAGATCCGGATCATCCCAGAGACCTGTCTTGTAGATCTGCTGTTTCCCATTGCTGTCCTTTGTGATGAATACGATCTCGCCGTTCGTGTCATCTTTTTCCACCTGTGCGACCTGTCCGTTGTCCACCATGGTCAGGAACTCGTTGTAGCCGACTTCCTTTACCTGGCTTTTCAGTGCGGACGGGAATACAAGTCCGTTTAACAGGACCGTCATGACCACGATAATGATCATATAATAGAAGAATCCCTTAAATGAATTAAGATCATTCGGGTTCGGCTTTTTTCCGCCGTCTTTTGTACCCATACGTCTGCCTCCTTGATTTTCATTTTTCTACAGAGCTTTTCATCGCATCCGAGCCTCTGCTGTTACTTTTTCTGCCTTTTACATGCTTTGTTCTCTGAAGATCTGTGTGAGATGACACCCTGTCATTTCGTGTGATATTTATCCTATATCAGGAAACATTGAAAGTCAATGGAATTTATGGAAGTTTCTGAAATATTATATTTTTTTTAGAAATTACCATTTTTCTTTCTGTCCGGCGGAGTTTGCCGGTTTCCAAACTTTTTTTATTGTTCTTCTTGACAAACAATCCTTTTCGTACTATGATACCCATAACCAAACAAGAAAAACCGTTGAGAAAGAGGAGTACATTTTCGATCGTGTTTTCACAGAGAGCTGCAGGCGGTGGGATTGCAGTATTGCACTGGAAATGGAATGGACTTTCGAGGGCAGTCCTGAATTTTAGTATGGACTGACGGCTACCGCAGTCGTTAAGAGAGCGGCGTATATGTTGGTATACGAAAAAAGCGGACCGAAAGGTCAAATTGAGTGGCACCGCGGATATGAAATTCGTCTCAAGCATCAGATTTTAAATCGATATCTGATACTTGGGATTTTTTTTATACAAAAATAAGTGCTCTGCACCGGACAACATCCCGATCCCCAAAAACCTTCGCTCCACACCTCCAACAACTACTCGGCAAAACGGCGGTCGCCGCAACAGGACCTGCCGCAGCTGCAAAACATCTTTATCAAAAGTAGAAGAGGAGAACAAAATTATGAAAAAATCAATCAAAGTAATCATCGCAGCAACCTTCACCGCAGCACTCCTTGCAGGCTGCTCTTCTAACACAGCTTCCACCACAACAGCTGCTGAGACAACGACAGCCGCAGCAACAGAAGCTGCCACAGAGACAACAACGGCTGAATCCGCAGACGCAGCAGATACAGCTCTTGCAGACGGTTCCTACACCATCGGCATCAACCAGTTCGCAGTCCACGGCTCTCTCGACAACTGCCGCGAAGGCTTCCTTGAGGGGCTTGCAGAGAACGGTATCGTTGAAGGAAAGAACCTTACCGTATTAGAAGAGAACGCGCAGGCTGACCCAGGGTTAGCAGCACAGATCAGCACAAACTTCGCCGGACAGAAGGTGGATCTCATCTGCGCGATCGCAACACCGAGCGCCCAGAGCGCATACAGCGTCGGCAGAAAGAACGACATCCCGGTCATCTATACAGCCGTTACGGATCCGGTTGCAGCTGAGCTCGCAAACGCTGACGGAACTCCGGTTGGCGAAGTGACAGGTACCAGTGACAAGCTTCCGGTCGAGCAGCAGCTCGAAATGATCCGCGCGATCCTTCCGGATGCGAAAAAGATCGGAATCATGTATACAACAAGCGAAGTAAACTCCGCTTCCACTCTGGCTGAGTACAAGGAAAAAGCCGCTGACTACGGTTTCGAGATCGTTGAGTCCGGCGTTTCCTCCACAGCAGACATCCCGCTCGCTGCTGACAGCCTCTTAGAGCAGGTCGACTGCTTAAACAACTTAACAGACAACACAGTCGTTGCCTCCCTTCCGCTGATCCTTTCCAAGGCAAACGCGAAAAACATCCCGGTATTCGGAAGTGAGATCGAGCAGGTCAAGATCGGCTGCCTCGCTGCTATGGGACTTGACTATGTAGATCTTGGAAAGCAGACAGGACGCATGGCTGCAGAAGTTTTAAAGGGCGAGAAGAAAGCAAGTGAACTGAACTTCGAGGTGATCGAGACTGCTGCTTTCTACGGAAACTCCAAAGTCGCTGAGGATCTTGGAATCACTTTCCCGGAGAATCTTGCTTCCAACGCAAAAGAGTTATTCACTGAGATCACACAGTAATCCAACAAATTTCGTAACTGTTCAGCAACTCACGGTTACGCGCAAAAATCCATTCCAAATCGGCTGTGCCGATAGGATTTTTGCCTTATAGTCTGAGTTTTCTTACGGTCAGTGCAGTAAATGCGCAGACCCACCTGAACAGTTACCAACTTTCATCCACTTTTAATAAGGAAGTCGGATGATCGGCAACATAAACCATCATGGTCCGGCAAAGCGATTTTCCGCTTCTGCCGGACTTTGCAGCAACATGTAACTGCGGGATTTTCCCCAGTTACTGATTTTCGGAGGATATCATGGCAATCTTATTAGGAATCTTTGAGGAAGGGCTGATCTACGCGATCATGGCCCTGGGCGTTTACATCACCTACAAGATCCTGGACTTCCCGGATCTGTCGGTTGACGGAACTTTCCCTCTGGGCGCAGCGCTGACCGCGGGACTGATCGTAAAAGGAGTTTCCCCTGTATGGGCACTTCCGCTCTCCTTCTTTGCGGGTGTTCTCGCCGGATGCGTGACCGGTGTCATTCATGTAAAATGTAAGGTCCGCGACCTGTTTTCCGGTATCATTGTCATGACAGCTCTCTACTCCGTAAACTTAAGGATCGCCGGAATGAAGGCAAACCTTCCCTTCCTGTCCCAGGATACGATCTTTGACAATGAGTGGACCAGGAACAGTCTTCCGGCATCCGTAAGACCGTACATTGTTGTGATCATTCTGGCTGTGATCGCTCTGATCTGCAAGTTCGTTCTCGACTGGTACTTAAATACGAGATCCGGCTATCTTCTCCGGGCAGCCGGTGACAATGATGCTCTTGTTACATCTCTGGCAGAAGACAAAGGCCGGGTGAAGATCATCGGCCTTGCGATCGCCAACGGATTCGCCGCTCTCGCAGGCGGAGTGCTCGCCCAGAAGCAGGCGTTCTTCGACATCTCCATCGGAACCGGAACCATGGTCTTCGGTCTCGCAAGCGTGATTCTCGGAACACAGCTGTTCCACCGCTTCGGAAAGCTGAAGGCAACCACCGCTGTTATCGCAGGCGCAATTCTCTATAAAGCGTGTGTCGCTTTCGTTATTTCCATGCGGATCGTAAAGGCGACCGACCTGAAACTTATCACTGCGGCAATTCTTCTTCTGATCCTGATCGTCAGTGATTCCATGAAGAGAAAGGGGGCACACCATGCTTGAGTTAAAAAACATCAGTAAATATTACAACGCAGGCACTGTAAATGAAATGTGCCTCTTTAACGATTTCAACCTCAGCATTGATGACGGCGAGTTTGTTTCCGTTGTCGGCAGCAACGGATCCGGCAAAACATCCATGTTGAATCTGATCTGCGGCAGCATTCCGGTGGATTCCGGCACCATCGTCATGGGCGGAACCGATATCACAAAAATGCCGGAGTACAAGCGCCAGCGCCGCATCGGCCGCGTCTACCAGCACCCGGCGATGGGAACCTGCCCGAATATGACGATCCTCGAAAATATGGCTCTCGCGGACAATAAGGGGAAACCGTTCAATCTTCTTCCCGGAACAAATAAGGCCCGCATTGACTTCTACCGCGACCAGTTAAAGATTCTCGGTCTCGGTCTCGAAGATAAGATGGGGGTAAAAGTCGGCGTCCTCTCCGGTGGACAACGTCAGGCGATGGCTCTTCTAATGTCAACCATGACTCCCATCGAATTTCTGATCCTTGATGAGCACACGGCCGCCCTTGACCCGAAGACGGCAGATATTATTATGGAACTGACCGGAAAGATCGTTGCAGAAAAGCACTTGACGACCATTATGGTCACACATAATCTCCGGTATGCGGTAGAATACGGCAACAGGATGCTGATGATGCATCAGGGACGCTGTATTCTTGACAGATCAGGGAAAGAAAAAGAGGAGACAACAGTCGATACGATTCTGGAACTCTTTAATGAGATCAGTATTGAATGTGGAAATTAGAATAAACCAGGAAAAAGGATCAGAAGCAGAAGATTTGTTTTTGATCTTTTTTTTATTGTAGAATATTCAAAGGGGCACCCGGAATTCAGAATTGAATTTGACTTTCTGCGTTCAGAATAG
>ENA-OROH01003140-OROH01003140.1-human-gut-metagenome-genome-assembly--contig:-NODE-3140-length-11342-cov-4.067777_pt1 | contig 11342 bp, 4 predicted proteins | sample MGYA00242125_ERZ509042 | MGnify/ENA primary metagenome ERZ509042 (study PRJEB26280, sample SAMEA2338738) | human gut metagenome | biome: human gut; feature: human-associated habitat; material: faeces... | reverse complement strand
ACACCGCGCCGGTCAATGAATACTTCGGCCCCGGAGAATACAGCAAATGTATTGATGATACTATCCGGGTATGCCATCCCGACTACTGGCAGGCGCATGAGGCCGGACTGACACAGCCAACCCAGCAGACGAAGATAAGGGAGCGTGATCGATAATGGAACTGACTTTTCGTGCCGCTGCCCCAGGGGAGCGGCTTTATATCGCCAGGCAAAGCACACAGATCGAGGGCCAGACAGGGAGTGTCGGGCACCTTCAAGCGGATATGGGCGAGGACGGCAAGGAGTTCTTTCCCCAATGGACCAGCCACCGGGAAAACCTGGACACCGAGGAATTTCAGCAGGAGCTGGAGTGTGTCATGGAGGCCCTGGTGGGCGACGAGCAGTACGGCGGGTTTCTGAAAAGCCGTGACGCCATGCGGGACTTCTGCCGGGAACACCCGGAGAGCACGCTTGACCACGGTTTTTTTTCATTCGGCTTCCGGGCGGACACGGCGCAGTATGCCTGCCTGATCCAGCTGCACCCCTACAAGGCGGAGGAAAACCTGTTTATCTACTGCTACCGCCGTGACTGGCTGGAGCGGCACATGGAACAGGCTGAAAAGGGTATCCGGTTCATCGACCCGCACTATAAGGAGCTGTTCCGCATCCCGGACGGCGGGCAGATCCGTATTCTACGGGAGGGCTGCGCATCCATCGACCGGACCTGCCGCTATATTGATGACTGCCATGTGGAGGTGGGGAATGGCTGGGACAGCCTGTTCCACATCTGCCAGTTTGCCGAGCAGATGGAGCGGTGCCACAACGAGGTGATCCCCCTGACGCCGCCCCTGCCGGAGAAGTGCTTTACCGTTCAGCCGTCGTCCGGTGAGCTGATCGTCATAGAGCGGTATAAGCCTGGGTATCAGGTGTCCCCCATGGCCCATTTCAAAGGGAAAACGCCCCAGCAGACGGCGGATGTGCTCAATAGTAATATGGGCGTGACCAGGGCGCAGGCAGCGGCGATGCTGGCCGGGGTGACACAGGGCTGGACTTCCCCTGCCGCTGACCCGAACCGCTACAACGAGCGAGGACGGCCTGTTAAGCCCCGCCGCCACGAAAGGGGCGGTTCACGATGACAGAGCAAAGGCACTTAATATGGAGCAACTACGATCTGGACTATGAGGACTGGAGGGACGATCTGGAGGAAGATCATCCGGAGCTGACCGAGGACGAGCGCATGGCCCTGATGTATGAGATCAATAACCGCTATCTGGACGATGAGCGCGTCAATCTGAACATCCAGCTTGACCAGCCCATCCTTGTGATTGCTGACCTGGGACTTTGGAATGGGCGGCGTACAGGCTATCAGGAAATCTCCAGCGGCAATATCCGGGATTGCCTTTACAGTGGCCGGGATATTGAATACGCCACATGGTATGTGGATAAGCTGGGCGACCTGCGCTGCGACGCCATACACCACGACGGTACGAACCATCTTCTTTACCGCACATATAAGCCCGGAGCGCGGGACTCACAAATTGACTTGCTGAAAGAAAAACTATATTACGGAAAGGCCGTCCGCACCGATATAACCCGCATTACCCGCAGGCTGGGAGACGAGATCGGCAAGGTGTACGGCTGGGATTTTCCCAAGCACCGGCAGGCCGTTTCCGTGGAAAGGTAGGACGATGATGGCACAAATACCCAACATCAAATTAGAACTGCACCCCTCTATGTTTGACCTGTTGATGACTGTCCTGGCATACAACGCCGCTAACGCCCCCGTGGAGAGCGTCCGAAGCGGTGCGAAGGACTTGATGGAGAAACGTATGCGCTTTACCCGGCTCTATATGGGTAAGGGCGGCGAACAATACGCCAGTCTGCGTATGTACGAAAATGAAGCGGAAGAAATGATTTGGCAGCTCCTTTTAACCGCAGCCCTCAACTATGATGTGAGCGAGGAATATCACAAAAAGTTGAAGGTGGAAAGCAGGAGTGACCCCCAATGAAGGGCGTACCCATCGACGAGTCCCTGTGCGCGTACCTGAAGAAATACCACAAGGGGCAGGAGAACGCGGCTTCCAGCAAGGAGCTGGAGGCCGCGTTTCATGTCGGCGGGACGGAACTGCGGCGGGTGGTCAACCGCCTGCGCTGTGACGGCCACCCCATTTGCAGCGCCGATTCAGGCTACTTCTACGCGGCGCGGCGATTAGAGGTCAGGGCAACCGTCGCCCAGCTCACCGGGCGCATCTCTAAAATCGCCGCGGCAGCAAAGGGCCTGCTGCAATCTTATGAGGAAACGGAGGGATAGAGCGTGGCGAAAAAACTGGACTCCATTGTAGAGCTTGCGGCGCAAAAGACCCGTGAAATTTCCGCCAACAGCGGGAATTACATGGCCTTTCTGACCACCGCCGCCCACAACTTCAAGTACGATTTCCGTGACCAGCTTTTGATCTACGCACAGAAGCCGGACGCCACCGCCTGCGCCCAGATCGACTTCTGGAACAAGCATGGCCGCTATGTCAACCAGGGCACCAGGGGGATCGCCCTGCTGGTGGACACGGACCGGGGTTATAAGCTGCGGTATGTCTTTGATATGTCCGATACCAATAGCCGTCAGGGGCGCACCATCCCCATCTGGAAGATGGAGCCGCGGTATGAGGACACGGTGATCGAGGCGCTGGAGAACAGCTATGGCGAGTTCCCGGACCGCCCTGGTCTTGCCGCCTGCCTGCTGGAAGCGGCAAAGGTCATCGTGGAAGATAACCTTGGCGACTACTACACGGAACTGCGGGGTGTCAAGGCGGGCAGCCTGCTGGAAGAACTGGACGACCTCAGTACCGAAACATGGTTTAAGGGCCTGGTGGAGAGCAGCGTGGCCTTTATCATGCTGACCCGGTGCGGCATCGACCCCATGGACTATTTTAGCGGCGAGGATTTCGCCCATGTCTATGACTTTGACACCCCGGAGACCCTGTCCATCCTGGGCGGCGCGGTGAGCGATATTGCGGAAATGCCCCTGCGGGAGATCGCCACTACGGTTTTGAGCCTGTACCGGGCGGAGCAAAGGGAAAATCGCACATTTGACGGAAATTCTGACAGGCAGTATCATGGTGGCAGGATAAATCAGAAAAGGAGCGTTGAACATGGAACTGACATATCGGACGGAAGGCGACTACCGCCTGCCCAACCTGGAAGCGCCGGAGGCCCCGAAGGTAGGAAAATATGGGATGCTGCGGCGCAGCTACCTTCAGAGCCACAGGAACGCCTACTACACGGGGATGCTCCTCAGCGGCAGGCTGAACGCCCATCTGGAGAAGATCGACCGGCAGGCCACGGAGATGGTGGAACAGCTGACGGCGCGGATGGCGCGGGAGCAGGGCGTGACGGAGGAGCTGAAGGCCAACGATCAGATGAAGTGGGTGGGCCTGATGAACAACATCCGGGCAGCAGCGGAGGAAGTGGCGCTGACGGAGCTGGTCTACGCGGACGCATAAGCGGCCCGCTGATCGCCGGGGAAGAACTTCCGCAGGCCCCTGTTGACGGGACATCAGGTGCTACCGGACTTCAAAACAAGCACCATGATTTTAATGCCCGCACGGACATCCCTTACTATCACGAGGACAGCGAGAAACAGGAATTACTCCGTATCAGCGACGCCCTGAACGGCCACAGGGCCGAGATCGCCGCGTTCTTTGAAGCCCATGAGGGCAGAAAAGAGCGCGGCGATTTCATTAAGGGCTTCTTTGACAACACCTATGTAGAGAAAATCTTGAGCAATGGCCAGCGGGCCGGGTATCGGGCATGGGACGATGTGCTGAACCTCTGGCGCGGGGCGTACCTCTCCCGCGAGAAAGAGATGTTCCTGCGGTGGCCCCATGTTGCCGACACCATCTACGGGATGATCTTGCTGGACCAGTGGCTCGACCCGGAGGAACGCCCCCTGCCCAGCGAGGCGGAGCAAATCACATTCATTGAACAGGCTGAAAGAGAAAAGAGAGAAGTTTTCACGCTGCCCCAGGAGGCCATAGACTATGTCCTGTGCGGCGGCAGCGGAGTGTCCGCAGGGAAATTCCGCATTTATGAACAGTTTCAGAAGCAGGAGAGCAAGCAGGAAAATATCAAATTTCTGAGAGATGAGTATGGTATTGGCGGACGCTCCGACGCCATACCCGGCAGCGGCTATTGGGAAGATCACGACGGTAAGGGTATCACCATCTCCCGCGACCTCCAAGACCCCAACGGCAAATACAAAATTACCTGGGCCAAGGTGGAGAAGCGTATCGGGGAACTGATCGCCGCAGACCGCTATCTGAACCGGGCTGAAAAGGAGCAGTATCCGGCGTACCGGGCTGATGTTCAGCGTCGGACAGAGCGGTGGAAGATCGCAAAAGAGATTCGCTCTATCATCGACGACTATGTAGACTTCAAGACCCAGCTTGGTGAAAAGGATCAATGCGATGAGGTGCTGCTTGCCAAGCGGTGTGCGGACTCGTTTGGTGTTGGGGAAAAGAAGTGCTATGTCCTGCGGAAAAAGGGCGACTTTGTTCTGCCCACCATGCGGTCGGCCATGCAGACCATCATCGCAGACAACACTCACCTGACGGAACGCTGTGAGGCCATGCTTGTCGCCCTGGACGGCCCCCTGGCCGCGCCGCTGGAGCCGGCCTATGACGAATTGAACCCGCCCCTGGAGCTGCCGAAAGAGTACCGGCTGTCCCTGGGGGCCACGGTGTATCTCGGCTCCCAAGAATATGAGCTGCTGGCCTTTGACGAGCAGACCGTCCGGCTCTACGACCCGTCATTTCCCATCATCAACAAGGAGATGGCGCGGGACGAGTTTGACCGCCAGCTGGCGGAGAACCCGCTGAACGACAGACTGCTTCAGGTGGCGGAGGACGCGGCTCCTGTGGCTGACGCCGAAGAACCGGACGCTGAGGAACCGCTGAACGCCCCGCTGCCCGTGGGCAGGATCGACTTCCTGGGCACGAATGGCAGCGTGGGCGAGAGCGTGGAGTACACCGACGCGGAGGAATTTATGCTGGCGATCAGGGAGGAGAACCGAGTCGGCGCACCCATGCGGATCGTCCTCTACCGGGACAGCGAGGGCCAGACCATCCCCCAGGACTTCCTTGCCGATCTGGACCCGCCGCCCCAGGGCTTCCAGGTCATTGACATGGCGCAGGCCCAGTTGGAGCAGACAAAATGGCTCATCAACGCCTACTGCATGGAGGTCTTTGAGCAGGAGGCCGACTTCTCCGATCTCTCCCATGTCCCCCTGGCGTTCAGCTCCACCAGCGACAGCGCCCATACCGTGGAGATCAGCGCCGACCTAGTATCCTTCCGCCTGTCCTATCTGGTGGACGGTGCGGAGGCAACGGCCATCCAATGCGCCGGCTTCCGTGACCTGAATGAATTTCTCGCCAACCTGGATTTTGACGAGATGGTGGCCTTTGCGGAGGAGGAGTACAACAAACAGCAGACACAGAAAAAGCAGACGGAAGTACAGCAGACAGAGTATGACCCTTTCCCGGAGATAGACCCTGCCGCCATCCGCAGAACTCTCGCAGAAAGAGGCATTGTGGATGGAAAAGTCATTGACCCGGATAAACGGAATGCCGACCCCTTTATTCAGCAAGTCATGGTCGATGTGGAACAGGCTGCCGCCCGTGTGCCACAGTCTGATGAACGCTTTTCCCTCACCGAAACTGAGGATGGCTACGCTGTGTGGGACAACATTCGAGATGAGATTTATGTGGATGATGAGGGCGTCCAGGAACACTTCATCAGCGAATGGCAGGCCGAGGACTATCTGAAACAAGTCAGGCAAGTTGTGGCGGACAAGGAGTCCGCTGAATGGCTGGCAGTGGAGCGGGCCAAGCAGGAAATACCGGAACCGACTTCCGCGAAAGAGGAACCGCCACTGGCCCCGCCCCAGCCCCAGCGCAGGGCCAAGGTGTCCCCCTTTGTCCTCCATCCCGAAGTTCCCAATGCAGACCGGCATGAGTACCACATCACCGATGACGCCATCGGCACGGGGACGCCGGGAGAACGGTTCAACAACAATGTCCGGGCCATCCGCCTGCTGAAAAGGCTGGAGGCCGAGGACCGGCTTGCCACCCCAGAGGAACAGGAGGTGCTGGCGCAGTATGTGGGCTGGGGCGGTTTGGCAGACTGCTTTGACGAGCGCCACAGCAAGTACGCTGAGCTGAAAGCCCTGCTCACCGAGGACGAGTACGCCGCAGCCAGGGAATCCACCCTCACCGCCTTCTATACTCCGCCCGTGGTCATCCGATCTATCTATCAGGCACTCACGAACATGGGCTTCCAGACCGGAAACCTGCTGGAGCCGTCCTGTGGCATCGGCAACTTCATCGGTATGCGCCCGGAGGCCCTGGCGGACTCCAAAATCTACGGCGTGGAGCTGGACGGTATCTCAGGCCGCATCGCCCAGCAGCTTTATCAACAATCGTCTATCGCTGTCCAGGGGTTTGAGAAAACAGACCTCCCGGACAGCTTTTTTGACGCCGCTATTGGAAATGTGCCCTTCGGCTCCTTCAAGGTGATCGACAAGCGGTATGACCGATATAATTTCCTCATTCACGACTACTTCTTTGCCCGGACACTGGATAAGGTCAGGCCGGGCGGCGTCATCGCCTTTGTTACCAGCAAAGGCACGATGGACAAGGACACCCCCACCGTGCGGAAGTACCTTGCCCAGCGCGCCGACCTGTTGGGGGCCATCCGTCTGCCCAACAACACCTTCAAGGACGCCGCGGGCACGGATGTGACCAGCGACATCCTCTTTTTGCAGAAGCGGGACGCCCTCTCCAGCGAGGAACCGGATTGGGTACACCTGAACACCGACGCAAACGGGCTGAAAATGAACCAGTATTTTATTGACCACCCGGAGATGGTCATGGGCGAAATGCGGGAGATCAGCGGCCCCTATGGGCCGGAAACCGCCTGCCTGCCCATTGAGGGGCGGGACCTGGGAGAACAGCTTGCCGCCGCCATTCAGAATATCCAAGGCTCCATCACCGAGTATGTCATGGACGATCCGGAAACCGAGGGCGAGGACAAGTCCATCCCCGCGGACCCGGAGGTACGGAATTTCAGCTATACCATCGTGGACGGCAAGGTGTACTACCGGGAAAACAGCCGCATGAACCCGGTAGAGGTGTCCGTGACAGCGGCCAACCGCATCAAGGGGCTGATCGGCATACGGGACTGTGTGCGGACGCTCATTGAGTACCAGACCGAGGACTGGCCCGACCAGGACATTCAGGCCCAGCAGCGGAAGTTGAACGCCCTTTACGACGCCTTTGTGGACAAGTATGGGCGGATCAACTCCCGCGCCAACAGCTCCGTGTTCAGCATGGACAGCGCCTACTTCCTCCTGACCTCCCTGGAGGTGCTGGACGATGAGCGCAACTTTGTCCGCAAGGCGGATATGTTTACCAAGCGCACCATCAAGCAGAGGGTCACGATCACCCATGTGGATACCGCGTCCGAGGCCCTGGCCGTGTCACTGGCTGAAAAGGCAAAGGTAGATATGGACTATATGGCTGACCTGACCGGCAAGACCGAGCAGGAGATATACGCTGACCTGACCGGCGTGATCTTCCTGAACCCCATGCACGGGTATGGCGGCGGCTCCGAAGAAAAATACCTCACCGCCGACGAATACCTCTCCGGGAATGTGCGGGAGAAGCTGGAATGGGCAAAACGAAGCGCCGAACTGTACCCGGAGGACTACACCGCCCATGTCCAGGCGTTGGAACGGGTGCAGCCGGTGGACCTGACCGCCAGCGAGATCGCCGTCCGGCTGGGGGCTACCTGGCTCCCCACAGAGGTCATTGACCAATTTATCTATGAACTGTTCGGGACTTCTCCCCGCAGTCGGCGGATGATACGCAGCCATTATTCCCAGCACACCGGCGCATGGAGTATCGAAAGCAAATTTGCCGACAGGGGCAATATCAAGGCGGAGAACACCTACGGCACCACCCGTGTCAATGGCTACAAGATCATAGAGGAAACCCTGAACCTCCGGGATTTGCGTATTTTTGACTATGTGGAGGACAAATACGGCAACCGTGTTCCTGTCCTGAACAAGAAGGAAACGGCTATCGCCCAGGGCAAGCAGGAGCTTATCAAGCAGGCGTTCCAGGACTGGATTTGGAAAGACCCAGCCCGGAGGGAGCGTCTGACAAGGCTCTACAACGACAAGTTCAACAGCATACGGCCCCGTGAGTATGACGGGAGCCACCTGACCTTTGTGGGCATCAACCCGGAGATCACCCTGCGGCCCCATCAGGTGAACGCCATCGCCCGCATCCTCTACGGAGGGAACACCCTGCTGGCCCATGTGGTGGGGGCAGGAAAAACATTTGAAATGGTAGCCGCCGCCCAGGAGAGCAAGCGGCTGGGGCTGTGCCAAAAAAGCCTGTTCGTGGTGCCCAACCACCTGACGGAGCAGTGGGCGTCGGAGTATTTGCAGCTCTATCCCTCCGCCAATATTCTGGTGGCGACCAAGAAGGACTTTGAAACCAAGAACCGTAAGCGGTTCTGCGGCAGGATCGCCACCGGCGACTATGATGCCATCATCATCGGCCACAGCCAATTTGAGAAGATCCCGGTGAGTGCGGAGCGTCAGCGGTATCTTCTGGAGCAACAGCGAAATGAGGTCCTGAACGGCCTCGCGGAACTGAAAGCCAACCACGGGGAACGGTTCTCCATCAAGCAGATGGAGCGCACAAAAAAGTCCATTGACGCCAAGTTAGCAAAGTTGAACGACCAGAGCCGTAAGGATGATGTGGTCACATTTGAAGAACTGGGCATTGACCGCCTCTTTGTCGATGAAGCCCACTACTACAAAAACCTCGCCGCCTTTTCCAAAATGCGGAATGTGGGCGGCATCAGCCAGACGGAGGCCCAGAAGTCCAGCGACCTCTATATGAAATGCCGCTATCTGGACGAGCTGACCGGGGGCCGGGGCGTTGTGTTCGCCACAGGCACCCCCATCTCCAACACCATGGTGGAGATGTATACCATGCAGAAGTATTTGCAGTACCACGTCCTGGAAGAACACGGCCTGCTCAATTTTGACGCCTGGGCGTCTACCTTTGGCGAGACTGTCACCGCCATCGAGCTGGCCCCGGAGGGCACCGGCTACCGGGCCAAGACCCGGTTCTCCCGGTTCTACAACCTCCCGGAACTCATGTCCATGTTCAAGGAAGTGGCGGACATCCAGACGGCGGATATGCTCAAACTCCCTGTTCCCAAGGCCAACAGCCACAATATCGTCCTGAAACCCTCAGAACAGCAGAAGGAGATGGTGGCGGCGCTGGGAGAGCGGGCGGAGAAGGTCCGTAACCGAATGGTGGACAGCACCGAGGACAATATGCTGCTCATTACCAACGACGGGCGCAAACTGGCTCTGGACCAGCGGCTCCTCAACCCCTTGCTCCCGGACAGCGATACCAGCAAGATCAACGCCTGCGCGGATAATGTGTTTGAGATCTGGCAGCGCACAGCGGACCAGCGTTCCGCGCAGATGGTGTTCTGTGACCTCTCTACCCCCGGCAAGAGCCGGCCCATTGAAATGGTCCCCAACGAGCAGGGCGGCTACAAAATGGCGGAATTTCAGAATGTCTACGACGACCTGCGGGATAAGCTGATTTCCAAAGGCATACCAGCTGACGAAATAGCCTATATCCACACCGCCAACACGGAAGCGCGGAAAAAGGAGCTGTTTGGCAAGGTGCGCTCCGGGCAGGTCCGGGTGTTGATCGGCTCCACCCAGAAGATGGGGGCGGGCACCAATGTTCAGAAGAAACTCGTGGCGCTACACCATCTGGACTGCCCTTGGCGGCCCTCCGACCTCCAGCAGCGAGAGGGCCGGATCATCCGGCAGGGCAACGAGAATGACGAGGTGGACATCTACACCTATGTCACAGAAAACACCTTTGACAGCTACCTCTATCAGCTGGTGGAGGGTAAGCAGAAGTTTATCGGGCAGATCATGACCAGTAAAAGCCCGGTGCGCTCGGCGGAGGATATAGACGAAACCGCCCTGTCCTATGCCGAGATCAAGGCCCTCTGCACCGGCAATCCCCATATCAAGGAAAAGATGGATCTGGACATTGATGTGCAGCGGCTCCGGCTCCTGAAGGCCAACCATCTCAGCCAGCGGTACGCCCTGGAGGATCAGATCATCAAGGAGCTGCCGCAGGAGATCGCCAGGTATGAGCAGTATATTGAGGGCTACACCTCCGATATGGACCGACTGAAGAACAACACCCACCCCAACGAGGACGGCTTCTCCCCCATGGAGGTAGAGGGGACCGTCTATACCGACAAAAAGGCCGCGGGCAGCGCCATCCTCGCCGCCTGCAAAGCCATGACCAGCCCCGATCCTGTCCCTCTGGGCCAGTACCGGGGTTTTGCTATGGACCTGTCCTTTGAGAGCCTGTTCCGGGAGTTCAAGGTCACGCTGAAAGGGGCGCTTTACTACACCACGCCCCTCGGCACCGATATTTTCGGCAACATCCTCCGCCTGGACAATCTGCTGGGGAGCATGGAGGAGCGGATAAGCACCTGCCGGGAACAGCTGGAAAACACCAAAGTACAGCTCGAAAACGCCAAACTGGAGGTGGAAAAGCCCTTCCCCCAGGAGGACGAGCTGAAAAGAAAGTCCGCCCGTCTGGATGAATTGAACATCCTGCTGAACATGGACAAGCGGGAGAGCGAGATCGTGGACGGAGATGTGGGGGATGAAGTCACCGCCCCCGCCCGCGGCAGTCCCGACCGGGAACGCTGAAAGGGAGAGAAATGCCTGAACCCAAAGACATGGTACGGGAGCAAGCCGCAGACTTGCCCCCGTACATAATTTGTTGTATCATTTCCGCGGATGGGCGTCTCACGCCTATCTGCATACAGTATCACAATTCATGATAGAATGGAGTGGAACACTATGGCGACCTATCTCACAGGCGACACGCATGGGAATTTTCTCCGCGTGGACGCCTTTTGCCGCACAATGGAAACAACCAAATCCGATACTATGGTCATCCTCGGTGACGCAGGTTTCAATTATTCCCTGAATGACCGCGACACCCGTGCAAAAGAATATGCCAGCGCCATTCCGGTCAAATTCTTCTGCATCCACGGCAATCATGAGGCCAGGCCCCAGCGCATCCCATCCTATATTGAAGGGGAATACTGTGGAGGGAAAATTCTCTATGAGGAAGCATTTCCGGACATCCTCTTTGCCGTTGACGGTGAGGTTTACAATTTCAACGGGTACAGGTGTATCGTGATCGGGGGCGCGTACAGTGTGGATAAGCACTACCGGCTGGC
>ENA-OROH01003139-OROH01003139.1-human-gut-metagenome-genome-assembly--contig:-NODE-3139-length-11344-cov-3.144211_pt1 | contig 11344 bp, 8 predicted proteins | sample MGYA00242125_ERZ509042 | MGnify/ENA primary metagenome ERZ509042 (study PRJEB26280, sample SAMEA2338738) | human gut metagenome | biome: human gut; feature: human-associated habitat; material: faeces... | reverse complement strand
GCAAGGGAAGGGCGGCCAGGGATGAATCCTTGAGAAAGGTTCTCAGAAGTGAACTCTCCAAAGAAAGGGCCACCAGGCTTGAAGGCAGCTTCGGCACTCAAAAGCAACATTACTCACTCTCAAGGATAAAGGCACGGAACAGGAAGACGGAAATCCTTTGGATTTTCTTTGGAATACATACGGCAAATGCCATACTGATGATAGATAAGGTCAGGAACAGAGCGCTGAAAGCAGCATGATATGATTTTAACGAAAAAATCAGAAGAGGTCGTCAGACTTCTTCCGGAACGTCATGTCCTGCCTATAAGAGTATATGGGAAAATACAGAAAAATGACAATAAAAATGACATATGAAGTGATTATACTGGGGCATCTTCATATGCCATTGTATTTTATAGGGACATTTACTGAATATTCCTAAATAGCTTTTTTTTGAAAATGTTCCCTCAGTTTCCGGATGGCACTGTATTTGAGGGTTTTTACCGTGTTGACTGAAACATCCAGCAAACGTGAGATTTCCTTATTTTCCAAACCGGATAAGGCCAGACGGATGATTCGGGCACTTTGTTCCGGTAGCTGGCCGATAGCGGTCAGCAACATCTGGTTGGTTTCTTCTTCGATGAATAAATTGAAAATCTGGGGTTCCTCGGATTCCGGGTTTTCGAGGCGGGCATAACGGTTGTTTTCCCTTTCGATGCCCCGGAGATAATTCAGGGCTTCATTTTTAACCGAGACAAAGAGAAAATTCTCTATCGATTCGATTGTGTTGTATTTTTCCTGGTTTTCCCAGTAGCGGATGATGATTTCCTGAACAATATCCTGGGCGACAGCTTCCGATTTGACGAACTTTAGGGCAGAAGTATATAAAGCCGCATAATGCTTGCGGATAAAATTTTCCAATTCTGCATATTCTTTCATGGGCTGTGACCTTCATTTGGCAAGACAAATATAGTGATTAAAATCATCCCGATTTGTGGAATCAGGAAATAATCGGTAACTTTGTTTTGGAAAACAATTAAAAATCCGCAAGCATGGGCGACAAGATATATCCGATAGGCATTCAGAATTTCGAGAAAATCCGCAACGAGGGTTATTACTATGTCGATAAAACGGCTTTAATTTACCGATTGGTGAAAACGGGCAGTTATTATTTCCTCAGCCGTCCGCGCCGTTTCGGGAAAAGCCTGCTGATTTCCACGCTGGAAGCCTATTTCCTCGGGAAAAAGGAGTTGTTCGAGGGGCTAGCAATGGCGCAGCTGGAAAAGAATTGGATACGCCGCCCTGTGTTACATCTTGATCTGAATATCGGGAAATATGATGCTCCGGACAGTTTGGACAAAATCCTTGAGGAAGCCCTGTCCAAATGGGAGATTACGTACGGCACCGGTGTCGGGGAGACGACCCTCGCCCTACGCTTCAAGGGTATCGTGGAACGTGCCAGCCAGCAATCCGGTCAGCGGGTAGCCATCCTTGTCGATGAATACGACAAACCGCTTTTGCAAGCCATCGGCAACAAAGAGTTGCAATCCGCGTATCGCAACACGCTGAAACCTTTCTACGGTGTGCTCAAAACGATGGACGGCTACATACAATTCGCCATGCTGACGGGAGTAACGAAATTCGGCAAAGTGAGCGTGTTCAGCGACTTGAACAACTTGATAGATATTTCCATGGACGCACGCTATGTTGCCTTATGCGGAATTACCGGAAAAGAAATTCAGGACAATTTCGAGGAAGATTTACACGAGTTAGCCGAGGCGCAGAAAATGACTTACGAGGAAGCCAAAGCCGAATTGAAAGCCTGTTATGACGGTTATCATTTTGTGGAAGATTCCGAAGGCATATACAATCCTTTCAGCCTGCTCAATACTTTCTTCAAAATGAAGTTCGGCAGTTACTGGTTTGAAACGGGGACACCGACTTACTTGGTGGAATTGCTCAGGCGCTACCACTACGACTTGGAACGCATGGCAAACGAGGAAACCAACTCCGATGTGTTGAATAGCATTTACGGCGACGAGCAGCCGATACCCGTTATTTTCCAAAGCGGGTATCTTACGATAAAAGGGTATGACAAACGATTCGATCTATATCGTCTTGGTTTCCCGAATAAAGAGGTAGAAGAAGGTTTTATCAAATTTTTAATGCCTTTCTATACCCGTTTCAACAAAATAGAAGTTCCTTTCGAAATACAACAATTCACCCGTGAAATCGAAATGGGGCAACCGGATGCCTTTTTCAGGCGTTTGCGAAGTTTCTTTGCCGACACGCCCTACGAGGTGGCAACCGACTTGGAACGTCACTACCAGAATGTATTATTCATTGTCTTCAAACTGGTAGGATTCTACACGGAGACGGAGTACCGTACTGCTGAGGGGCGGGTGGATCTCGTGGTGAAGACTTCAGACTATATCTATGTAATGGAATTTAAACTGAATGGAACGGCAGAGGAAGCCCTACAACAAATCAATGACAAACGTTATGCCCTTCCTTTCGAGGCAGACAGGCGCAAGGTGTTCAAAATAGGCGTCAACTTTAGCGCGAAGACACGAAATATCGAGAAGTGGTTGATAGAAGTTTCGGAAAATGTTCTATAGGCGGCATCCCCTCCAGGGAGGCCCAATCGGACGGGGCACCTCTGTACCTGTTCTTCGGCAACATAAATCCGGACTGTTTCTCCCCGAGCGAGTATGCGGTAATCTGATACCATCTCAGCCCTTCGAGGCAGACTGCTCGAGGTGTTGTTAAAATTTATTTTTTTTTTAAGTTTCATTCATCCTTTACCTGCTTCTGCGGTGTCTTAGTATAAAAGGACATGAAATGGATTTACAAAAGGCATATCGTTTAGCTACAATTATCATTCGGGTAAAACTGGGGAATGTGACGGAAGAGGAGCGTTCGGAATTGCTGGACTGGCTCGACGAGAGCGAGGAGAATCGCCGGACATACAAAAGGATTATTCGCGGAGAGGCGATTCGCGAACGGATAGCAGGAGAAGAACGGATCGGAAAAGAGACCGATTATGAGAAAATACGAATTTCGGTCGTCCGGAGTTTGGTGGGACGCAGACGGAGCCGGCGTGTGCGCTTATGGAGGAGTGTGGCTGCTGCGGCTTGTATCTGTGCTGTGGCGGTGACTGTTTTGTGGGAATTGTCCGGTGTGCGGGCGGTACCGGAGGCTATGCCGCTGGCCGGACAACAAACAGAGACTGCTAAGGTAAAACTGATCCTGCACTCCGGTGAACAGATTGCTTTGGAGCAGAAGAAAGAACAGAGAATCGAAGCAGGGGATGCAGTGATTAAAAATGAACACGGACAACTGATATATGAAAGTAAAAATAGTCCGGCGACCGAAGAGCTGTTCAATAAAGTGGTAACCGCTATCGGGGGAGAGTATGCCTTGATTTTGAGCGACGGGACCCGGGTATGGCTGAATGCGGACAGCGAGTTGGAATATCCCGTGGAATTTGTTAAAAAAGAACGTATCGTGAAATTGAGCGGGGAGGCTTATTTTGAGGTGGCTCCGAATCCTGAACAGCCTTTTATCGTGGAAGCCGGAGGGATACAGACCCGGGTATTGGGAACTTCATTCAATATACAGGCTTATCGTAATGAGAAATCGGTATATACGACCTTGCTGACTGGAAGTATCCGGGTGGCGGTAGCAGACGGCGGTGATGCGGTGGTGCTGACTCCGGGACGGGAAGCGATTTGGGAAAAGGGAAGCGGGGCTATTCAGGTGGAAGCTGTCAATGCCGAGGATGCGATTGCCTGGAGATATGGGAATTTTATTTTTGAGGAAGAAGATATCGAAGTGGTTATGCGGATGTTGTCCCGCTGGTATGAAGTGGAATTTGTATTCGACGGAGGAAGGAAAGAAAAGCATACTTTCAGTGGACGGATGAGTAAAGACGAATCCCTGGATACCGTGCTCGAGACCATTGAATTAGCGGGAGGACCGGAATTCCGCCGGGAAGGAAATATCATACATCTGATTGAAAAATAAACCGGAGTTGTTTTGGCCAGCAACTCCGGAATAAAGACCTTGTCCCAAAACAAGGTATTGTCTAACTATTTTATGTACAAATTTATGAAAAAAAACGAAACTAAAAAATCGTTTGGAAAGCTTTTGTCCTGGCGGCAACTATGGTGTTGCTGTCTGATGCTGATCGGAGGACTACTACTAACAGACCGGCCGGCTTTTTCACAAGCCACAACCCAAGCCAATGTGTCTTTAAAATTAAAACAGGTGACGGTATTGGATGCGCTGCGGGAATTAAACCGGCAATACGACCGACAGCTGATGTTTAAGCGGGAGGAAGTGGAGCAGGTGAAGGAACCGGTCTCTGTCGATGTAAAAAAGGTAACTCTTTTGCAAGCCGTAGAGGCCTGTATCCGGGGAACCGGTTTGGTGGCAACCGACCGCAACGGGATTATTGTCATCGGTCCTGCGCGGCAAACCACACCTCCTGTTTCCCGGGTGATTCAGGGTATAGTGAGGGACGAGCAGGGAAATCCGTTGCCGGGGGCTACGATTAAAATCAAGGGTACCCGGATGGGTACTGCGACCGATTTCGAAGGCCGCTTTCAATTGGCTTTAGCCGGAGATGCACAGGTGCTGGAAGTATCTTTTATCGGTTATCGGACAGTTGAAGTAAACGTACAGGGGAAAAAGGAAATTGAAGTCAGGCTGCAGCCCGATCAGGCTGAAATGGAAGAAGTGGTGGTTACCGGTTATCAGACGATCCGGAAGGAACGAATGACCGGTACGACGGCGACGATTACCGCCAATCAGATTGCAGGCCGGGGATTACAGTCGATCGACGAAATTCTGAATAGTACGATCTCGGGGTTGAATATGATCAGTAGTGGCCGGCCCGGACAGGACGCACAGATCCAGATTCGTGGGGTAAATTCGTTGACGGGGAGTACCGAGCCGATGTGGATTGTCGACGGTATGCCGTTACAAGGAGAGATTCCCAACATCCAAAGCGGTTCTACCGATTTGCAGGCGACTATTTTTACGACCGGAATCGGTAATATTGCACCGGACGATATCAAATCGATCACCGTATTGAAAGATGCTGCCGCTACAGCGATTTACGGTGCCAGGGCTGCGAACGGGGTGATCGTCGTCGAAACGAAAAGCGGACTTTCCGGGAAAACCCGGTTTAATGCTTCGGTGAATGTGGGGATTACCGAACGACCCCGGAATAACATCGACATGATGAATACTGCGGAGAAAATCCAGTTCGAACGCGAGATCTTTTACGATCAGCAAGGATATATCTATACCCCCGGGCGGGTGACTAAATTATTGCAGCAAGCAGCCTATGGAGAAATTTCTTCTGATGAGGCCGAACGGCGAATCGGCGAATTAGCTAAAATCAATACCGATTGGTTTAAAGAAATTTATCGCACGGCGATCAGTCAGCAATACAATTTCAGCATGTCGGGAGGTAACGAGAAAACACAACATTACGTTTCCTTGAACTACCTGAAAGAGGTCGGTACCGAACCCAATAATAAGTACGATCGGTTGGGGATGAACATTAAATTAACCCATAATCCTTCCGAAAAAATCCGGATTACCGGCGGGTTGGGAGCCACTATGAAAAACGACAGAGTGACGGCCAGTAGCGTAAATTCCCTGGAATATGCAATGTATGCCAACCCTTATGAACGATTGAAAAATGAGGATGGTACAAAGGCTTACGATATCAGCTACAATGCAAAGGAAAGTAGTATCCGGGACGGGCTGGATTGGGATACCTTCAATATTCTCGACGATCTGAACCGAAATACCAATACCAACCGTTATCTGGATGCCGAGCTTTCATTGAAGGTGGAATGGGAAATCGTCAAAGGCCTGATGTTTACGACCCATGGGGTTTATAATGCCAATTCCAACCATAACCGGATTATCGAAGGAGCGGATACCTATACCAATTTTATCAATAACTGGTATTCCTACAAGGGAGAAATTCCGCATGACATGGTGAAGGGCTCTTTGCGGGAGGCTACAGGATATACCAATGCCTATACATTTCGGAATACACTTCAATATACGGGGGAATATGCCGGAAAACATTATGTGTCATATTTATTTAACAAAAGAAGCTTTGTTTGCCGGGCAGGAAATACAGGAGCGGACCGCTTATAATTCCTTCAATTATTCTCCGGTATTCGACGAAGAACACCGGATCGTCGGATTCCCTGAAATGGACGGTATCGACGGATCGGAAATCAATTATAACGCCTTGGGAGGGACAGGAAAGTCGGTCAGCAAAATGTCTTCCTTTTTTGCCAATGCCTCATATTCCTACCTGGATAAATACATTTTGACCGGAGCATTGCGCTATGACGGTTCGGATATCATCGGAAACGACAACCAGTTTACTCCGCTATGGAATGTCGGTTTACGCTGGAATCTGCATCGGGAGGAATTTATGAAGCGGTGGATGTGGGTAGACCAGTTCGCTGTCCGGGGTGGTTTCGGATATACCGGGAGTATCGACAAGAATGCACTGCCTTTTGTGGTGATGACCCTCGGACAAAGTGTGATTTATGACGGGCAAACTGTACCGACTTCTTTCAGTTACCCCAACCCGAATGTAAAATGGCAGACCAAACAGGATATGAATGTCGGCCTGGACCTTTCGCTATTCGACTATCGGTTGGAATTGGGGGTGAATTACTACCACAATATCACCCGGGATGTGCTCGACCGGAAAGCTTTACCCTATTCTTCCGGACGGAGTGAGGTGACGGAGAATGTAGCCGATATTTATAATAGCGGATGGGAAATCGATCTGGGAGTAACGCTGTTGAAAAATAAATCTTTTCAATGGTATGCCAAAGCGAACATTGCGATCAACGATAATAAAGTGAAAAATACGTATTATAAGGACACGGAAGATCTACCGAGAGCAACCTTGAGTAATGCACATCAATTTGTAGAGAATCAGCCGGTGAACGGTTGGTATGGGTATAAGTTTGCAGGAATCAATCCCATCAACGGAGCGGTAATGACTTATACCGGCAATGGGGAGGCGACCTTGGATATGTCGGTTAGCGGAGCTACATGGCCTACCCCTTCGGTGTTTTATTTAGGAAATCTTACTCCTCCGGTCGTGGGCGGATTTTCAACTTCTGCCAATTGGAAACAATTGATTTTTTCTGCTAATTTTGAGTTTAAGACCGGACATAAAATCAAATCGTTCAATACCTTCCGAAGCCTGGATGCCCGTAATCGTCACACCTCCGAAGCGAATCGCTGGCGTGAACCGGGAGATATCACCAATGTACCTGCTATGTCGGAAGCCTTTACCACCTATTCTTCCTATATGTACGATATCTTATTGGAGAAAGGAAACTACCTCCGCTGTAGCTATATGACGCTGGGATATAACCTGAAACCCGAATGGCTGCATAAAATAGGTTTCAGCACTGCCCGGCTCAGTTTTACAGCGAAAAATCTGTTTACGATTTCCAGTTATAGCGGGATCGATCCGGCACTGATGGGTTCGTTCGGTTATCCGAATTCCCGGAAATATACGATTACTTTAAATGTTGGATTCTAAAATTGAAAGAGATGAAGAAATTATTCTTATATGTCACCCTGATTCTGAGTTTTACTTCGTGCGAGAAATATCTGGAAGTGAAACCTTCGAATATTCTGGCCTTGAAAACTTATGACGATGTGAAATCTTTATTGGGGTCGCATTTGAAATTATACACCGTGACTTTTTTCAGCTCCCATGAATTGGCAGGAACGAACGTTCCCTGGAGAACGGACGATTTGTATTTGTTTTTCGGTTTTTATAGTGACGATTTGAATACCGATACCTGGCTGAACGGAAATTGGATGGCTAATAATAAAAGAGCGTTGTATACAAACAGTTTGAACTGGCAAAATACCACAATGCCCGGGACGATCTGGGGAAACTATTTCAGTAATATCGGTTTTTATAATACGATTATCGACGAACTGGCGAATGTCAGTGCTTCACAGGAAGAAAAAGATATCGTCGAACAGGAAGCCCGTTTTCTGAGAGCCTGGTATTTGTTTAAAGTGTTGCAATATTTTTCTCCCTATCACAGCAATGAACTGGGGATACCGTTTAATACCGATTCGCAAGCAGTCGGAAGTTATAATAAACAGCGGAAAACGCAGGCTCAGGTATATCGGTTTTTGATCGATGAGTTGACTACGGTCATTGATTGTAAGACAGAACCCCGGGCGACTTATAATATTTTTTACGATAAGAATCTGGCCCATGCTTTGCTGGCTGAGATCTACCTTTTTAAAGGCGGTTCGGGAGCTGGCGAGAAAGAGGATTATGTTCAGGCAATTACGCATGCACAGGCGGTTATGAAAAATTATCCGTTGCAGGGGATAGATGAATTCAAACCTTTTGAAACCTATAAGACAAGTGAGGGGGGAGTATATAAAAATAAAGATCAGGCCTTATTGTCCTTTTTGTGGTATACCGGAGATGCGGGCATGTACGGGACGATGGAGGCTTATGGTTTACTCGAATTTGTCCGGGATGAACTGTTCGAATTGTTCGATGAAAACGATGTTCGCCGTTCCCTTTACTTTAATCCCGAAAACAAGGCTATCCGTAAATTCAAGGATCTGCCGAATTCCTATGGGGTGTTACACTTTTTCCCGGTTTCCGAAATGTATCTGATCGAGGCTGAAAGTTATGCCCGTAACGGACAGGAAGGAGAAGCCCGGCAAGCCTTGGAAGAGTTCCAACGCCATCGGATCAGAAATTATCAGGGATACAAAGGAGCGGATTTGTTACAAGAGATTATGAATGAACGGCGGAGAGAGTTTTGCCTCGAATACGATATGCGGTGGTGTGATCTGATCCGGATTCAGAAGGGATGGTCCAGAAATTCTTACCAAAATCCGGAAGAAGCCGTCTATATGCTGGAAGATAATGATTTCCGTTTCTGTTTCCCTATCCCTTTGCTGGAAGAAATGCAGGAAAATAATCAGATCGAACAAAATCCCGGATGGAATATGTTGTAATCCTAAAATGATGAATAAGATGAAAATAATAGGTTATATTTTGCTGATTGTTTTGCTTTTTTCGTGCGAAAAGAGTGAATATGAAACCTGGTTGTACGAACCCGGAATCGAAGCCGTCGATTCGGTGGCTATTTATCCCAATAGTCCCGTTTTGATCGCGAATGGTAAAGCTCAATTGAGTTTTCTTGTAAAAGCTTATTCGTTTGTGAAAGATAAACGGACGATCGAACAGGTGATCGATGGGGAACATATTGTCAAAGACTCTGTGTTTACGAAGATTTCTGCAATGAAAATGGATCGTTTCGAAGCATCTGAAATACAGATTAAGACCAGGGATGGCAAGTTGATCGAGGGACAGAAATTCTCGGCCACCGAAGGGGCTGGAACGGATGTTGAATTTGTATGTACTATTCATGGGATAGAAAGTGAACCTTGTAAAGTGCATTTGATCGCCGATCCGGTAATGGATTTTCCGACTATTACTGTTCCGGTTGTTTTCCATCTGTTGGTTACAGATAAAAATATCAATAGGTATGATGGCATAACGACCGGGTTGTTACAGGGATTTATCGATCGGGCCAACAAGGTGTTTGCGGGAACTTATGCCGACGATCCGGTAGCCGTCGACAGTAAAATTCGCTTTGAATTGGCTACGGTGGATGTACGAGGGAATAAACTCGCTACCCCGGGAATAAACAGAGTGGAAATGGGAACTCCTGCTTATGGCGAAGTTGCCGGTTATATTAACAAGAATTTACTATGGGACCCGAACCGGATATTGAATATCTGGGTAAACGATGAAATTTATGGGACCAATGCTTATGCTCCGGCTTATATTTTGGATAACGGAACCGCTGTACCCGGTTTGAAAATGAATTCGGTTGCTACAGCTGATGAAGTAAGTTTTACTTCGTATAGGGAAGTAGGCATTACTCTTACTGTGAGTTCGATATTCTCGATCAATAAAGGGGGCTATGAATATTATCTGGGTACACATTTCGGATTAATGCCTACGGTGTTCAGTACTTATTCGGGAATTCCCTTTGTTAACGGAGATGTAGATTTTTGTTCGGATACTTATACTTATGAATTAGGGCCTATTGCTTTGGAAAAGAATACTTATTCGGATGATAAACAGGCTCCGGTGATTTATTATAATTCCTGTAATATCATGGATGAAAGTTCGGCATCGACTTCCCTGACCTATGAACAGGTTTTGCGTATGAGGAAAGTGATTGCTAATTGTCCGGGACGGATGTTCGATTAATATAATAACCATGTGCTGATGTGCTCCCGGGAGTTACTCCATAATGAGCACATCAGCACATAAATTTTATCCCATAATCCAACGAGCCTTTCTACCCAATAACCGGTACATCAGGGCTGTGAATCCCCACGCACACAGGAAAATAAGAATTGCCATTACCGGCACCTGTAGCGGAATCGGCAGATTGAAATTACCGATCAGTAAAAAGGCCGGGCCGACTGGAAAGTAATGTACCATGTAAATGCCGAAACCACATTTCGTGATATTGGCGAGCGAACGGATGAGGGCGGGCGTAGAGACGACTACTTTTTGCAAAGCCAGAAAAACCGCCAGAGTCATACATAACACGTTAGGGCTGCAAAAAGTGAAGAATAATTCCATATCCGATTCGGTAGCTGCCGGATTATGGGCTGCTGCACTAAAACCGGTAAAAGTGACGGAATAGCCGGCTGCAAATAAGAGAGCGGATAGAAGCAGTGTTTTTCCGACGGACCAGGAATTTCCTTGTTTGACATAATGCCCGAGCAGGAGATAACCGTTGAAACCTGCAAAATAATATAGTGTCCCGAATTCGTTCCAGGTGGCGGTGCCATAGAGATAATGCGAAATATATTCGCCCATATACGGGAGAAATAAGCTGATCACCCAAATCCACAAGTAAGTTTGTTTCATTTTACGATCGGCCTTATCGATCCAGGCAGAGAAAAAGGGCATATACAGATAAAGTCAGATCAAAAGGTAAATGTACCACATATGATTCTCTTTAAAGGAGAAATTGAAAGGAATCATGGCGATGTCTTTCAGCGAATCGCTGAAAGACTGGGATTCATTTCCTTGTACATAACAGAAAAAATCGCCGATAATGGATTTCGGAAGCCCGACAACTCCTGTAAACCACGGGAATAAGTTGTAAAGCACCGACCATATCAAAAAAGGAAATAATACCCGGAAAATTCTTTTCTTGTAGAAAACGCCTAACGGTTGTTGACCAACTGGGAGTAAGAGTAATCCGGTCATCATGGCAAACAGGGGAAC